>Ga0209427_10000799_pt1 | contig 34598 bp, 30 predicted proteins | sample DeeMarSWOR136_30_FD_187465 | JGI IMG/M metagenome (GOLD analysis project Ga0209427, IMG submission 187465) | Marine sediment microbial communities from White Oak River estuary, North Carolina - WOR-1-36_30 (SPAdes) (version 2) | ecosystem: Environmental > Aquatic > Marine > Intertidal zone >...
TCAAAGGCTTTGTAGGGAACTTTGATGTGACGATTCGTAAGAAGCCCCGATACGTCGATATGAAGAAGTGTACAGGTTGCGGCCTCTGCGTCGAAAAGTGCCCTGTGAAAGTGACGAGTGAATGGGACCTCGGATTGGGAATGAGAAAGGCCATCTATAAACCGTTTGGTCAAGCCGTTCCCAATGTCCCTGTGATCGACAAGGAGCATTGTACCTTCTTTACAAAAGGAAAGTGCAAGGTTTGCCAGAAACTCTGTCCTGCTGGTGCGGTCAATTACGAACAAGAAGAGGAGCTGGTAACGAAAAAGTTTGGTGCGATCATCGTTGCCACTGGATTTACTCAATTCGATCCCAGTACCTATGGGGAGTATGGAGCTGGAAAGTTTAAGGACGTGATCACCGGATTACATCTGGAGAGGATGCTCGATACTTCTGGTCCTACCGGGGGCCATGTGGTCCGGCCTTCGGATCAGAAAGAACCTAAGAACATCGTTTTCATCCAGTGCGTGGGATCGAGAGATGAGTCAAAAGGTCGTCCTTACTGTTCCCGTATCTGCTGTATGTACACGGCCAAACAGGCAATCCTGCTCAAGGATCATTTTCCAGAGACCCAATCTTATATCTTCTATATCGATATCAGGGCAGGGGGCAAGAATTACGAAGAGTTTGTCAAGAGAGCTCAACGGGAATATGGAGCCATTTATATCCGGGGAAGGGTCTCGAAGATTTATGAAAAAGGTGATAAACTGATTGTCCGGGGGGTAGACACCTTAGCGGGAAAACAGGTGGAGATCGAAGCCGACATGGTCGTTCTGGCAACAGCTGTTGTTCCCCAACCCGATGCCATGGAGCTCGCGAAGATTTTGAATATTCCCTATGATCAGTATGGCTTTTATTCGGAAGCCCATCCGAAACTTCAACCTGTCGAAAGCGTGACTAAAGGGATCTTTCTCACCGGTTCCTGTCAGTTCCCAAAAGATATTCCAGATTCCGTTGCGACCACAGGTGCCGCTTCAGTGAGGACGTGTGAAATCCTCTCCAAGGACGAATTGATTCTGGATCCAAAGGTGGCTTTCGTCAATCCAGATATCTGTAGCGGTTGCCTCAATTGTTTGGAGGTTTGCCCCTTTAATGCCATTGAATCAACGGTCGTCGATGGGAAGACCGTGGCCCAAGTCATCCCCACACTCTGTCATGGTTGTGGAAACTGTGCTTCGACCTGCCGGACCAGTGCGGCCAATGTTTCGGGGTTCACAGATGAGCAGATCTATGCCCAGGTGGCCTCAGTATTCGAAATTTTGAAAAAGGAGAATCTTCTTGAGCTATCTGAATAGCCAGGATATTCATCAATTGAGGAATCGGATTTTTTCCATCAGCGGAGAGGATGCCTCAAAGTGTATTCAATGTGGAAAATGTTCTGCTGGATGCCCGATCTCACCAGAGATGGATCTTCAGCCGAATCAAGTTCTTCGTCTAATTCAGATCAATGACCAAGAGGCTTTGCTCCGGTGTTCAACGATCTGGATCTGTGCATCCTGCCAGACTTGTTCGGTTCGCTGTCCAGAGGAGATCGATATCGCAAAGATGATGGATTCCCTGAGGAAGCTAGCCTTGGAAGCAAAGACACCCCTCGGAGAAGAGAACGTGGTGAAGTTTGATGAGATCTTTATCGATTCCATACGAAAGCGGGGTCGGGTTCATGAGCTGGAATTGGTGATGAAATACAATCTGGCATCCCGTCAACCTTTTAAAGATGCCCATCTTGGACCCATGATGTTGTCCAGGAGGAAACTGAGCTTTCTAGGTCACAAGATAAGAGAAGTGGGACGGATCAAAGAGATCTTTAAGAACAGCAAGCGATTGCTCAGGTCTCAGGAGTAATTCATGCAGGTGGGATATTATCCAGGTTGTTCTCTTGAGAGCAGCGCAAAAGAGTTCGATCTTTCTATCCGGGCTATTTTCCAGGAGATGGGGATCTCGCTCAAGGAAATCCCGGATTGGAATTGCTGCGGTGCCAGTCCTGCGCATTACCTCAACGAAGAGTTGGCTTCTGCCCTCCCCTATCGAAATCTGGTTAGAGCAGAGGAGGCTGGTCTTGAAAAGGTGGTGTCCCCCTGTCCTGCCTGCTACAGCCACCTGAAACATATCCATGAAGAAGCGATGAAGGATGCCTATCTCGCAGAACGGGTTCGGACGATTGTGGGAAAAATGTATCAGGGTAAGGTGCAGTCGAAACATCTTCTCGACTTTCTTAAAGAGGACGTTGGACTGGAGCGATTGAAATCAGCGCTGAAGACCTCCCTCAATGGATTAAGAGTCGTGAGCTATTATGGTTGCCTTACGCGGTTGCCGGGAGTCAATATTGACGATGTCGAAAATCCGGTGATGATGGACGAAGTGCTCCAGGCCCTTGGGGGCGAAACAATCAATTGGTCCCATAAGACGGAATGCTGTGGCGCGAGCCTTTCGATTACCCGTACAGAGATTGCCCTAAGGTTGGTCCATGCCATCCTAGAGTCGGCTCAGGAAAAAGGGGCAGAGTGCATCGCTGTCGTCTGTCCTCTCTGTCAATCCAACCTGGACACGCGGCAGGGGGATATCAATAAGAAATATGGAACCCAATTCAATACGCCCATCCTCTATCTCAGCCAACTGATCGGATTGACCCAAAACCTGGGATCGAACCAATTGGGATTGGACCGATTAGTTTATAGTCCAACCGAGATTCTTCTTAAGAGAGGAATCATTGAGAAGTAAATTCTATCTTACTTTTCCCTTCGTCTCCCCCGGAATTTCTGGCCGAAACTGGATGAGTCGATGAGAATGTTACTTATTTCACAAATCTTTTTTGCTTTGATTATCTGGTAGGTCATTAATCCAAAACCTATAATAAAAACAAATCCTTAAATAATGTTTAAAAAAGGTATCTTGACGGGAAGATTTTTCTTGACAAAAAATATGCAATTTTGTAGTTTGATGCAGAACAAGAAATTTTTCACAAATTGATATCCACTATCTCGGGACAAGGGGATTATCATGCTTGTCGAATATCTCGCTATCATGATTTATATTGGTATAGCTGTTGCCTTTGCTATTTTTGCTATTGCCGCTTCCTACCTCATGGGCCAGAGAAAACCCACACCTCTCAAGCAAGCGCCCTATGAATGTGGGATGACGACCATTGGCTCGAGCTTCAGGAGGATACCTATCAAGTACTACATCATCGCCATGCTTTTTCTCCTCTTTGATATTGAGGTCGCCTTCCTGTATCCCTGGGCAGTGGTTTTTAAGGAGTTGAAGATTTTTGCCTTCATCTCAATGGCCGTCTTCATTGGAATCTTGCTGATCGCTTATCTCTACATCTGGAAAAAAGGAGCATTGGAATGGGAATAGAAACTTACCTTGAGAAAACCCCTTTTCTTCCTCTCCTGGATAAGGTCGTCAATTGGGGTCGAAAATATTCGATCTGGCCGGTGACCTTCGGCTTGGCCTGATGCGCTCTGGAGATGATGGTTGCCAGTATGGCGACCTGGGATATTGCTCGCTTCGGTTCAGAGGTTTTCAGACCCTCTCCGCGACAGGCAGACCTGATGATCGTTGCCGGGACTCTGACAAAAAAGATGGCTCCCATGGTGAAGCGCATCTACGAACAGATGCCGGAACCCAAATGGGTCATCGCCTACGGAGCCTGTGCTTGTTCCGGTGGGATTTTCAAGACCTACAGTGTCGTCCAAGGAGTAGACCAGATACTGCCCGTCGATTTTTACGTCCCTGGGTGCCCGCCCAAACCTGAAGGATTGCTGGCCGCATTGGTGAAACTTCAAAAAAAGATCGAGAGAGAGACGCTTGCGGATCGGAAAAACGTTCGCAGTAGCCTTGAAATGGAATGAAAGGATAAGTCCAATAAGAGTCGAAACGAATCGGAACGATTGTCGTACCGACACTGTCGTACCGACACCCGACCACGGGAGGAAAAGGGAATGGCCGAGATCAATCTGGCGGTGAAGAAATTGCAGGAGAGATTCCCCGCATCTGTTTTGGAGGTGAAGACCTTTCGGGGAGAAGTTACCGTGTCGGTTGCGAAGAAAGATATATTTGAAATCTGCAAATTTCTTTATGCTGATCTGGACCTCCGATACGAGATGCTTACTGACCTCTGTGGTGTAGACTTCTTTCCCCAAACCCCCCGTTTTGAAGTGGTCTATCATCTCTACTCGGTGAAGAACAACCAGAGACTTCGCCTGAAAACAAGGGTGGAGGAGGACGAGTCGATTCCGAGCGCGGAACCGATATGGAAGGTTGCCAACTGGTATGAACGGGAGGCCTATGATCTCCTCGGTATCCCCTTTGAGAATCATCCAGACCTCAGGAGGATTCTGCTCTGGGATGGCTATGAAGGTTACCCTTTAAGAAAGGACTATCCAACGGAAGGGCCCGATTTCGATAAACCATTTGTTCCAGAGGTTTGAAATGGCAGAGACAAGGTTAATGACCATCAACATGGGACCTCAACACCCAGCCACCCACGGGGTTCTGAGGGTGGTGTTGGAATTGGATGGAGAGGTGATTGTAAAAGCCATCCCCCATATTGGTCACCTGCACCGGGGGATAGAGAAGTTGGCGGAGAGCAAGACCTACCATCAGTCGATCCCTTTCACAGACCGGTTGGACTATACCAATGCCATGGGGAACAACCTCGCTTATGTGTTAGCGGTTGAGAAGCTCTTAGGCATTGAGGTGCCCAAGCGGGCTCAATATCTAAGGGTAATGATGGCTGAACTTCAGAGGATTGCGGCTCACCTCATCTGGTTGGGGACCCATGTCTTGGATATTGGAGCCACCACACCCATCTTCTACACCTTTCGGGAAAGGGAGGACATCCTGAGAATCTTCGAAGAGGTTGCGGGCGGGAGGCTCACCCCAACCTATCTGAGGATCGGAGGCGTGTCGAAAGATCTTCCAGATGGGATTGAAGAAGAGATCAAAGCCTTTATCCAAGACTTTCCTGAACATGTCAAAGAATATGAAACGCTTCTGACAAAGAATGTGATCTGGCTCAAGAGGACGAAAGAGGTTGGGGTCATCTCAAAAGAGGATGCCATCAGTTGGGGAGTAACTGGGCCGACCCTCCGGGGCTCCGGAGTTAAGTATGATGTGAGAAAAGCTTTTCCTTATTCGAGCTATGAGGATTTCGATTTCGAAATCCCCATCGGCTCAGTCGGGGATGTCTACGATCGGTATATCGTCCGGTTAAGGGAAATGGAGTGGTCCAATTCGATTGTGGAGCAGGCCCTCGAGCGACTGCCAAAGGGGCCCATTATTGCGAACGACCCACGAATCACTTTGCCACCGAAGGATGATGTTCTTCAGGATATTGCTTCGTTGATCCGACAGTTCAAGATTATCTCGGAAGGCTTCCAACCCCCTCGAGGTGAGGTCTACGCCAGTGTGGAGGCCTCGAAAGGGGAATTGGGATTCTATATCGTGAGCGATGGGTCGAACCGTCCCTATCGGTTCAGGATTCGAACTCCTTCCTTCGCCAACCTGAGCGCCCTTCCTAAGATGATTGAAGGGGGTCTGATCGCCGATGTGATCTCAGCCATCGGCAGCATCGATATCGTGCTGGGAGAAATCGATCGATAAAGAACGTAAAACGGAAAGCGCATAGAGCATAGCGCATAGAGACCTAAGAAAATAAAGAGGTCATTATGACGGATATCCTTTTTAGTAGTTGGGCTGGAGTTATTACTGACAATCGAGGAACACCAGATTCAGAGCGACAATCTGTCTCTGCTCTTAACCTTCCCTTGGAATTTGATAAAGAGAAGAAGATCAAAGCCTTCATTGGATGGGATGGAATTGTCATCAGAGATCCTGAGGTCAATCTGGTCGATCTGCTCCGGGCTTACTTGGAAGCAGTCCAAAATGAGTCCTGCGGAAAATGTACTCCCTGTCGGGTAGGGACTCGGATCATGGCGACCATTATGAATCGAATCGCCGATGGTCAGGGCAGGGTTGGGGACTTAGAACAATTAAAATATTTGGGAGAGATGATTCAGAAGAGTTCCAAATGCAACCTAGGACAAACTGGTCCAAAGCCAGTGTTGGATGCGATCGATCACTTTGAAGACCAATTCTCAGGTGCCATCCAATTGCAGAAAAAGATTCCTCGCCACGAATATAAAGTCAAGGTGACCGCCCCTTGTGAAAGTGCCTGTCCTTCCCATCTACCCATCACCCGTTATATCGAGTTGATCAAAGAAGGGAGGTTCGAGGAATCCCTAGAGGCTATCCGTGAAAAGACCTGTCTGGCAGGGGTTCTAGGAAGGGTCTGCGTTCGGCCTTGCGAGGATAACTGTCGCCGGGGAAATGTGGATGAATGCATCTCCATTAAATGGCTGAAACGATTTGTGGCGGACTATGAATTGGAGAAGAGGAGAGAACCCTCGATTAAGAAAGAGGGAATGCGCTCAGAAAAGGTAGCCGTTATCGGAGCGGGTCCAGCAGGCCTCTCATGTGCCTACTACCTTGCTCTGAAAGGTTATCCCGTAACCGTCTTCGAAAGATTGGGCGAGCCAGGTGGGATGGCTGCTGTTGGAATTCCCGATTACCGTCTCCCCAGGGAGACCTTGAGATATGAAGCAGGGGTCGTCGAAAAATTGGGTGTGGAGATTCGATACAATACGCGGGTAGGAAAGGACATCACCCTTTCCCAGATGTTTGAACAGGGGTATAAGGCCATCTTTATCGGTGTAGGAGCCCAGACCAACACGCCCATGGGCGTCGAAGGAGAAGATAAAGGATACAAAGGATTCCTTCCTGGTGTTTATTACCTCTTAGAAATCAATCTCGGAAGAGACCCTTATCCTGAAGGAAAGCGAGTGGTAGTGGTCGGTGGTGGAAATGTGGCCATTGACTGTGTGCGCTCTTCCTTCCGAATTGGCAAACCGGATGTGAACCTGGTTTATCGACGGACGAAAAAAGAGATGCCTGCGGACCGGGTGGAGATCCACGATGCAGAGGAAGAGGGTGTCAAATTCCATTACCTCTGCAATCCGGTCCGGATCATTGAGAAGGAGGGGAAGGTTGTCGGTGTTGAATGCATTCGGATGGAACTCGGTGAACCGGATGAGTCAGGAAGAAGGCGACCCGTTCCCATCAAAGGATCTGAATTTTTCATCGAGACCGATATCCTGATCCCGGCTATTGGTCAGGCGATCGACCTTTCTTTTCTTGAGGAGCAGGACGGGGTGAAGACGACAAAGCGGTCGACCATCGCTATCCAAGAAGGGACGTTCATGACAAGCCGGCTAGGGATATTCTCCGCTGGGGATTGTGTGACCGGACCCGATGTGCTGGTTCGTGCCGCAGGCCATGGCAAGAGAGCGGCGGACGAGATTGCTCTCTTCCTTCGTGGAATGGAAGTGAAAGAATCGGAGGAAGAGCGTCTGGAGGCCCTGGTTGAAAAGATCAAGGTTTATAACAAGGACGAAAAGATAGGGATCTCGGGTGGACAGAAGAGGGCGATGTTGAATATGCTTCCTCCCGATTCGAGAAAATGGGTCTTCGATGAGGTGGAAGAAGGACTTTCCATTCCGGCGGCTCAAAAAGAAGCAGAACGTTGTCTCCGATGTGTGAGGATCGGACTGTTCGCCGTATGAGGAGAGTCTTTAGATTCGAAGCGCGAAATCACTGCCTGCGGCAGGCAGGGATTTCGATATTAGGATTTCGGATTTTTGGAGCCGGAGGCTGGTATAAAGAATGATAAGACTGACGATCGACGGAAAAGAAATTGCAGCGAGACCGGATCAAACGATCTTTGAGGTCGCCAAAGAAAATGGGATCTATATTCCCACCCTGTGTTATCACCCAAAGTTGAGCCTCATCAAATCCTGTCGTATCTGCCTGGTCGATGTGGAGGGTGCGGAGATGCCCATGGCTTCTTGTGCGACGCCTGTGGTCGAGGGGATGGTGGTTCATACCCGCACGGAGCGCGTCGAAAAGATGAGGCTTGAGGCATTAAAACTGCTGCTGGTCAACCATCCTCTGGACTGTCCCGTCTGCGATGCTGGAGGAGAATGCCAACTCCAGAACCGCGCCTATGAATTTGGGATTAACCATGTGGAGTTTGTCACCGAGAAGGTCGAGCGTCCATCTTTTGAATATGGGACACCCCTGATCCGACCATGGCCAGATCGATGCGTGATGTGTCTTCGTTGCGTCCATGCCTGTATTGACATTCCAGGATCAGATGTGCTCGATGTAGCGGAACATGGTTATTCCTCTCAGATCAAAGCAATTCGAAAAGAAAACTGTATCTCCTGTGGAGAATGTCTACATGTGTGCCCCGTAGGTGCCTTAACAGAGAATCTCAGCCCCCTCAAGGGAAGGATATGGCAATTGGGGAGGGTACAGACCACCTGTACTTTCTGCGGATGCGGTTGTCAGCTGGAGCTCAACACTCTTGCCGATAGAAAAGTGGTCAAGGTCACTACGAAAGGGGAGACCGGAGTCAACCAGGGTAGCCTCTGCGTGAGAGGAAGGTTTGGTTACGACTTTATCCATCATCCAGAGAGGCTTCAAAAACCTCTTGTGAAAAAATCCGGGTTTTTTGCAGAGGCTTCCTGGGAAGAGGCGCTGGGTCTGGTTGCCACAAGACTTCAAGCAATAAAGGGAAAATATGGTCCCCAGAGCATCGGGGGAATCTCCTCTTCCAGGGCAACCAATGAAGAGAGTTTCCTATTTCAGAAATGGATGAGAGCCTGCATCGGGACAAACCATATCGATAATGGGGCCCGGCTATCCAGCGGCTCTTCTTTCTTTGGGATGATGGCTTCTACGGGATGCGGGGCGATGACCCATGGGATGGAGGAGGTCGCCAAGTCTGACCTCATCCTGATCGTCGGTGCGGATGCGTACGATGATCATCTCATCTTCAGCAATAAGATGAGAGAGGCCATACGGAAGAACAACGCTAAAATTATCCTGGCTGATCCTCGGAAAAACCAATGGGAAAAATGGGCCGACCAATGGTTGAGGCCTGCCCCAGGGACCGATATCGCCTGGATCAGTGGTCTGGTTCGTCTCCTCATCGAAAAGGGAGCCCCTTTAAAAGAGTTTATCGGATCGAAGACAGAGGGTTTTGAAGCCCTGCGGTCGTCTGTAGAAAAATTTTCACCTGAGTTTGTCAAAGAAGTGGCAGGGATCTCTCCGGCAGATTTGGAGAAGGTTGCGAATCTTTATCTCTCGGCGAAAAAGAGGGCGATCGTCTTTGGTTCCGGGGTGACGCAGCATGCCCAAGGGACCGAAATGGTTAAAGCCCTCTGCAATCTGGCCCTGTTGACCGGAGAGACGGAAGAAGGAGGAGGGGGCGTCTACCCGCTGCTTCCTCAGAATAATGCCCAAGGCGCTTTCGATATGGGGTCTCTTCCCGAATTCCTTCCTGGTTATCAGAAAGTCGATGACGAAAAGGCACGAAGAAAATTTGAGGAGATCTGGGAGAGAGGGATCCCAGAAAAGCCAGGCTTCACCTTCATGGAGATGTTCGATAAAATTTCCGAAGGAAGGATCAAAGCCCTTTATATCCTTGGCGAAGACCCTTTCATTACCCTTCCCGATACAGAACGTCTTCAAAGCGTCTTGAACCAACTGGAGTTCTTAGTCGTCCAGGATCTCTTCATGACCCATATTGGGAGTCATGCACAAGTGATTCTGCCAGGAGTAAGTTTTGCCGAGAAGGATGGAACCTTTACCAACATGGAGAGAAGGGTTCAAAGAGTACGGAAGGCTATTTCGCCCATTGGGGATTCTCGACCCGACTGGAAGATCCTTTGTGACCTTTCGACGCAGATGGGCTATCCCATGGAATATCAGAAGCCTGAGGAGGTCATGGAGGAGATTGCCTCTTTGGTCCCTTTCTATGCAAGTGCCACATACTCCAATCTGGAGAGGACCGGAATCCAGTGGCCTTCCATGAATGGATGGAAACGGAAATTCTTGCCTGTCGACTACAAGGGGCCAGCGGAGCAGCCTGATGACCGATATCCTTTATGGATTATCCCCAGGGGTTTTCATTACCATTACGGCGTAGGAACTACGACCAAGAGAGCCATGGGATTAGCCAAGGTCTTCCCTGATTCTTGCATTGAAGTTCACCCAGAGGATGCGAGCCAAGCAGGGTTGATGGAAGGGGGAAAGGTGAAGGTCATTTCACCCAGAGGCGAGGTGGAGACGATCTGTCGGATCTCCGGAGCCGTTCCCAAAGGAGTGGCCTACCTTGCCACCACGTTTTTCCCTGTTTTTGTGAACAACCTTTTGATTTCTGGATACGATGCTGTAAGTCAACACCCTGAATATAAACTTTTTATCGGAAGGGTGGAGAAACGGTAGACCCCGTTAGAAAAGGTGGGGCTACAAACTCCGCCTTCAAAAAGGTCCTAACATTCTTTTTTTATCATCGTCGCCCCGAAGGGCGAAGCTTTCTAACGGGGTAGAGGAGCAACAGGATGCAATTGCTATTCCTTCTCATTGAGATCATCGTGAAGTGTGTCGTGGTCTTTGCTGGCCTGATGCTTTGTGTCGCCTATTTGACCTGGCTAGAGCGGAAGGTTTTAGGTCATATCCAGGTTCGTTACGGCCCCAATCGCTGCGGGCCTTTTGGATTGCTTCAACCCTTTGCCGATGGCATCAAGGCTTTCTTCAAAGAAGATCTCGTTCCGGGAAGATCGGACAAGACGGTTTTCGTTCTCGCTCCGATGATCTCGATCGTCGCGGCCATCAGTATCTTTGCCGTGATCCCTTTTGGGAATCAATTTACCATTCCTGGAACGGATTGGGTGGTTAAACTCCGTTTGGCCGATGTGGACATCGGGCTCCTCTTCATCTTCGGCTTTGCTTCACTCGGTGAGTATGGCATTGTCTTGGGAGGCTGGTCCTCGGGGAATAAGTACGGCTTGATCGGTTCTCTTCGTGCAGCAGCCCAGATGATCAGTTACGAAGTCGCCCTCGGCCTTTCCATCATCGGGGTGATCATCCTCTCCCAGAGCCTGAGGTTGACTGAGATCGTTCACCTCCAGGGGGGAGGTTTCTGGAACTGGAATATATGGTATCAACCCGTTGCCTTCATCCTCTATATCATTTGTGGTCTGGCGGAGATCAACCGGACTCCATTCGATATGCCAGAGGCAGAAGCAGAACTGGCGTGTGGGTTCAATATCGAATACAGCAGCATGAAATTTGCCATCTTCTTCCTGGCGGAATATGCCCATATGATCACCATGGGTGCCGTGGCCGTAACGCTCTTTTTAGGAGGGTGGCAACCCATTATTCCACAGCTCGGATTCATTCCAGGAGTGATCTGGTTCTGTATGAAACTCTTCGCCTTCATGTTCTTCTTCATCTGGCAGCGGGGGACCTTTCCGAGGCTCCGATACGATCAGATCATGAAATTTGGATGGAAGATTCTCTTGCCTTTAACGTTGGTCAATCTTTTGATCACTGGATTGATCGTTTCGTTGAGAGGGTAAAGAAAAGAGGGACAAAAGATGATCATTCCATTGTTGAAAGGTTTAGGACTCACCCTGTCAAGGTTCTTATCGAAACCTATTACGATCCAATATCCGGAAGAGAAAGTGCTCCCGGCCAAGCGGTGGAGGGGGATTCAATATTTCGAAATGGATGAACATGGGAAAACGAAATGCGTCGCCTGTGGCCTCTGCATGGTGGTCTGTCCTTCCCAATGCATCTATATTGAGACGGCTGAGGATGAGCAAGGAAATCGTTACCCCCTCACCTATGAATTGGATGTTTCACGATGTATCTTCTGTGGCTTCTGTGAAGAGGCCTGCCCGGTCAAAGCGATCTTTTTAGGAAGGAATTATGAATGGGTTGAGGGGGATCGAAAAACGTTTCTGATGACGACGGAGGATCTCTTAAAACAGAAGGCCTTTAACCCATAAGGAGTAGGCGATGGCTGAAAATTTCGGAATTTTATTTCAATGGTTAATCTTTTTAGGGGCGGCATTTATCTCTATTCTCGCCTCCTTCCTCGTGATCACACAGAAGAATCCCATTCACAGCGCCCTCTTCATGGTGCTGACTTTTCTCTGTGTGGCTGTGCTCTACCTGTTGCTTCACAGTCAGTTCATCGCCATCATCCAGGTCGTTGTCTATGCAGGGGCCATCGTCATGTTGATCGTCTTCGTCATCATGCTTCTTGATCTGGAGACAGAACTTCGGACTGGGCTGAAGATTGTCTATTCAAAGGTGATCGGGGGCTTTTTGGCTTTCCTATTTCTCTTGGGAATCCTCTATTCGGTCATTGCAAAATCTCCAACTGGGAAAGTAGGTTCCTATACAACAGAGAAGATGAGCGTCAGTACAAAGGCTGTTGGCGAGGTTTTATTTACGCAATATCTCTTTCCCTTTGAGGTCGTTTCGGTCCTCCTCGTTGCGGCCATCATTGGGGCTGTGGTGTTGAGCAAGAAAAGAAGATAAGGAGAAGATTTATGTGGGTCGTTCCATCTATCCCTCCTGCGTTATTCTTGATGCTAAGCGGGATCCTCTTCACGATAGGCGTGATCGGGGCCCTGACCCGGCGTAACGCCATCATTGTTTTCATGTCTATTGAATTGATGTTGAATGCCGTCAATCTCAGCTTCGTCACCCTATCCCGTTTTCTCCAATCCATGGATGGCATTCTCTTCGCTTTCTTCGTGATGGCGGTGGCAGCGGCGGAGGCAGCGGTTGGGTTGGCCATCTTTGTCATGATCTATCGTTCGAGAGAAACCATCAATGTGGATGAGATCAATCTACTGAAGTGGTAGTCCAAATGAAGAGTTATGAATTAGAAAAATTAGATTCTCAACTTTCAACTCTTAACTCTTAATTTTTTAGAGGAGTGCTTCATGTTCGATTATGTCTGGTTGATTCCAGTTTTTCCAGCCATCGGATTCGTGATCAACGGGTTATTTGGAAGGCGTTACAGCAAGAAGATCGTCGGATGGGTGGCCTGTTCAGCACTGGGACTCTCCTTTCTCACTTCCATCCTTATCTTCCTCGAACTCATCGGAAGGCCACCCTCCGAACGTCTCTTCGAAAAGGTGATCTTCGACTGGGTGATCTCAGGTTCCTTCCAAACGGTGATCGGGTACCAGATCGATCCCCTTTCCATTCTGATGGCAGTCGTCGTCTCCGGGGTCAGTTTCTTCATCCACATCTATTCCGTAGGGTATATGCATGATGACCCAGGTTACCCCCGTTATTTTACTTACCTCAACCTCTTCGTTTTTATGATGCTTACCCTGGTCCTGGCCAATAACTTCCTGTTGATGTTTGTAGGATGGGAAGGCGTAGGCCTCTGTTCCTATCTTCTGATCGGGTTCTGGTTTGAGAAGGATTCTGCTTCCAATGCCGGGAAGAAAGCGTTTGTCGTCAACCGCGTTGGTGACTTCGGTTTCATCTTGGGAATGTTCCTTCTCTTCACCAGTCTGGGTGAACACGGGATCTGGACACTGGACTTCACCGAGGTCTTTGCCAATGCGAATAAGTTGGATACCGCAACGGTGACCGCCGTCACTATTCTGCTCTTCATCGGTGCCACGGGAAAGTCGGCTCAGATCCCACTCTATGTATGGCTTCCTGATGCCATGGAGGGTCCCACACCAGTCAGTTCTCTCATCCATGCCGCCACCATGGTGACCGCAGGAGTCTACATGATCGCTCGGTGCAACGTGCTCTATAGCATGGCCCCCATCGCCCTGGCGATCGTAGCCATTGTGGGTGTGGCCACGGCCATCTATACCGCCTCCATTGGATTCTGTCAGAACGACATCAAGAAAGTCCTTGCTTATTCAACCATCAGCCAGTTGGGTTATATGTTTCTGGGTGTAGGGGTTGGGGCTTACAGCGCAGGGATCTTCCACCTGATGACCCATGCCTTCTTCAAAGGCCTCCTCTTTCTCGCAGCGGGAAGTGTCATGCATGCTCTGAGTGGAGAGTTGGACATGAGAAAGATGGGAGCTCTCAGAAAGAAGATACCGATCACCTTTTGGACCTTCTTCATTGCCACGCTGGCGATCGCAGGCGTTCCCGGTCTCTCCGGATTTTTCAGTAAAGATGAAATCCTCTGGCAGGCCTTCTCCAGTTCCCATGGCCATTTCTTGCTCTGGCTGGTGGCGGCTGTGGCTGCTGGAATGACCGCTTTCTATATGTTCAGGGCTTTGTTCATGACCTTTTTTGGTGAGTCCCGGGTCGATCATCAAGTGGCACACCATATCCATGAATCTCCTAGGATCATGACCGTCCCTCTCATAATTCTTGCTGTTCTCTCGATTATCGGAGGATGGGTCGGGATTCCCCATGTCCTGGGTGGGGCCAATCATATCCATGAGTTTCTGGCTCCTGTATTGGGAGGGGCTGAACCTGCAAAGGCCCATGCAGGGATCACACTCATCTCGCAAGCATGGGCTTCCGGTGGAGAAGCGGGAGGCCATTCGGCGGCCTGGGAACTTTTGATGATGGTCGCCTCTGTGATCATCGCGCTCATCGGCATTGGGATCGCCTACCTTTTCTATATCAAGAGTCCGGCACTGCCGAAACTGTTGGCTGAGAAGTGGAAGGGATTATACCAACTGGTTCTGAACAAATATTATATCGACGAGCTTTACGAGGTTCTCTTCATCAACTCTCTCAAGGGATTGGGCGTAGGCCTTTGGAGAGGGTTCGATGACTTTTTCATCGATGGCACGGTCAATGGTCTTGCCTATCTCATCGGTTGGATTTCAGGCGGATTGAGAAAGATTCAGACTGGCCTGGTTCAGAGCTACGCCTTTTCAATGATCATCGGTGGCGTGATCATCTTAGGATATTATATCGTGCGGGCTATCTTCTATTAAATAGCCGAATAGATTGAATGAGAGCGAATTAATCGAATATCTATGAATTCTTTTTTAGCGTAATTCGTTGTCATTCGTAATATTCGTCTCAACAAAAAGGAGCTGGTTTCATGACAATCTTGGGTATCCCGATCCTGTCTCTGGTGATCTTCTTTCCTTTGGCAGGCGCCATTGTTCTCCTCTTCATTAACCATGAGAACTTAAAAGCCCTGAGGTGGGTCACCTTGATTTTCTCCTTGGTCGAATTTGTTATCTCATTGCCACTCTTCTTTGCCTTTAATACGAAGACAGCAGAAATGCAATTTGTCGAGGAGTGGTGGTGGGTGCAGTCCTATGGGATCAGTTATAAATTGGGTATCGATGGGATCAGCCTCCTTCTGGTTCTGCTCACCACTTTTTTAACGGTCCTCTGCATCTTAAGTTCCTGGAAGGCGATCACTTTCAGGGTCAAGGAGTATATGATTTCTTTCCTCTTCCTCGAGACGGGAATGTTGGGTGCCTTGGTTGCCCTCGATCTCATCCTCTTCTATGTCTTCTGGGAGGTGATGCTCATCCCCATGTACCTCCTCATCGGTGTCTGGGGTGATCCAAAAAGGCGGATCTATGCAGCCATCAAATTCTTCCTTTTTACTATGGCCGGAAGCGTGCTCATGCTCGTCGCCATCCTGATCTTGTATTTCATGAATCTGAAAGCAACGGGGAAACCCACCTTTGATGTTCTCGAACTCTATAAGTTCGGAGTCCCGGTCGGGGCACAGTACTGGCTCTTTGCAGCCTTTGCACTAGCCTTTGCCATTAAGGTCCCGATGTTTCCCTTCCATACCTGGTTACCGGATGCTCATACTGAGGCGCCGACTGCTGGGAGCGTGATTCTTGCCGGTGTTTTATTGAAAATGGGGACCTATGGATTCATTCGATTTGCGATCCCCCTGTTCCCCCAAGCAGCCTATGAACTCATGCCCCTGGTCTCCATCCTGGCCATCATCGGGATCATTTACGGGGCCTTGGTCTCTATGATGCAGGCGGATCTGAAGCGACTGGTCGCCTTCTCGAGTGTCAGCCACCTCGGATATGTGATGCTCGGGATGTTTGCCTTCAATATGCAAGGCGTGCAGGGATCGATCTACCAGATGCTCAATCATGGGATCAGCACAGGTTCTCTCTTCTTGATCGTCGGGATGGTCTATGAGAGGCGTCATACAAGGATGATCGCCGAATTTGGAGGTCTCTCAAAGTCGATGCCCATTTTTGCGGCCTTCTTCATGATCGTCACCCTCTCGTCCATTGCCTTGCCCGGAACGAATGGGTTTGTGGGGGAGTTCTTGATCCTGCTGGGAGCCTTTCGATCGAATGTCGTTTATGGAGTATTAGCCGCTACAGGTGTGATTCTAGGTGCGGCCTACATGCTCTGGATGTTTCAACGAGTCATGTTCGGAAAGATCACGAAGCCTGAGAATGAAAAGCTTCAAGACCTCAGTCCACGGGAGGTTACGATCCTCGTTCCCATGGTGATCCTGATCTTCCTCATGGGGGTCTATCCCAAAATTTTCTTTAGCAAAATGGATGTCACGGTAGAAAAGTTTTTGACGGATTTCAAAGGGAAGGTTGAAATGAAAGCTGACTTCCCCACACCGAACCTATTGGCAGAAATAAAGAAATAGGGTTCAAGGGGTCTAGTAGTAAGGATTAATTCTAAATCGATAATTTTCTCGAACACTTGAACCCTCGAATCCTTGACCCCGTCCATTGGAGGATTTTTTAGATGAAAATACCGGAGATTGACCTCTATCTCATCGCACCGGAAATTGTAATCACGGCCTTCGGTTTTTTGGTGCTTCTAGTCGATGTCTTTTCACCCAAGAAGGAAGGAAAGGGTTACCTCGGGACGATCAGCCTGATTGGAATCGTTATTGCCTTCCTTTACACCCTTCCTCTGATCGGATCCTCGCAATCGGGTTTTGGGGGGATGTTCACCTCGGATGGATATGCGGTCTTCTTCAAGATCACTTTCCTGATCATTGCCTTTTTAACGGTTCTGATCTCTATGGGATACGCCCACAGGGAAGAAATCGAATTCGGGGAATATTATGCTTTGGTGCTCTTTGCCACCCTTGGTATGATGTTGATGGCCGCTGGGACTCATTTGATCATCATCTTCCTTGGCCTGGAGACGATGTCGATTTCGATTTATGTCTTGGCTGGATTGATGCGTGAGGATCGAAGATCGGTGGAGGCAGCGCTGAAATATTTTCTGCTGGGTGCTTTTGCCACCGGCTTCTTGCTCTATGGGTTCGCCTTAATCTATGGTGCCACAGGGTCCCTCTATCTTAATGATGTAGCTTCTTATATTGTCTCCAAGAATTTATTGAAGAACCCAATGCTGACGATGAGCCTCGTTTTTCTCACCATTGGTTTTGGGTTCAAGATCGCCTCTGTTCCTTTTCATATGTGGACGCCCGACGTCTATGAAGGTGCTCCGACCTCCATTACCGCTTTCATGGCCACGGGTGTAAAAGCAGCAGGGTTTGCAGCTCTGGTCCGCGTCTTCTTCTCTGCCCTTCCGGGCTTTCGTCCAGATTGGACCTCCATCATGTGGCTTATCGCTGCGGTGACCATGACCGTTGGAAATATCGTCGCCATCTCTCAGGCCAACATCAAGAGGATGCTTGCCTATTCGAGCATTGCCCATGCTGGATATATTCTTGTCGCCTTCGTTGCAGGAAATGAACTGGGAACCTCAGGGATCCTCTTCTACCTCATGGCTTACGCGTTTATGAACATTGGCGCCTTTACCGTAGTCATCCTCCTCGGGAAGAAGGGAGAGGAAAATACCCTGATCAATGATTATGCGGGGATTGGATTCAAATACCCATTGCTTTCAGCCGCCATGACCATCTTCCTCCTCTCCATGGCAGGAATTCCTCCTCTGGGCGGCTTCATGGCCAAGTTCTATGTCTTCAGCGCAGCGGTGAAGTCAAAATTTTACTGGCTGGTCATCATCGGTGTCCTCAACAGTGCCGTCTCTGTTTACTACTACCTCCGGGTCACCATACTCATGTACTTCAGGGAATCGGAGCGGGAGATCACCGGCCTCGAATTCTCGCCCGGTTCGGTGATCGCTTTGATTCTGGCTGTTATCGGGACCCTTTATATGGGCATCTTCCCTGCCAATGTCCTCTCCTTCGCCCAGAAGTCCATCGCAGGGTTGATGTAAGAAACATCTGATTTCAACAGACTCAAAGCCTCATTTGCCTTCTGGTCTCGCGTCCACGCAATTGTCGTAGAAGGTACTCCGTCCCCCTTGATTAAAGGCCTTGACGTAGTCACCTTCTATCTCCACTCAAAATTCTTTATTGACTTTCTTCACATAAATTAACTAAACTCAATCAACACAAGGAACCCGAGGAGCTCAAGGAATTCCATAGATTTCCGTGATAAGGAGGATTTTATGGTGACACAAGAGCGCCGGTCCGGAAAAGACCGAAGAGGTGGGGTAGACCGTAGGAAATCCAAACATCCAAATTACAAAGGGTCTGAACGCAGGAGCGGGAGAGAAAGGAGATCTGGAAAAGATAGGAGAAAACCTCTTTCTAGCGGCTAAGAATTCGGCTCTTGACTCTCCTCCTTTTAGGTTTACCTATCGTAGCTTTCCCATTCAACAGAACCCGTCTTGTGACCGGAATGTGCCCCGTAATCCCCGCCTTGGGCGTGGGGTCAAGGGGGACAATATGAAATAAGATTAGCTTTCCGGGAAGCCTCGCCTTATGCCTGCCTGCTGCTAGGCAGGGGCGTGGAGCTTCAATTTGAGCTGATTTTATTCTGATCACATCATCCGGAGTGTTCGCTTTCCAATGACCCCACTTAATTTATCTTCGAACCCTTTCTTGAATCAACGGAAAGAGTTATACTGATTCGTAGGAATAGAACCCATTTTGAATTTCAAAGAGTGCGATGACGGAAAATGAAATAGAAGAAAAAACCAGTTTTGCAGAACTCTTGGAAGCTAGTTCTGAGGCCCCGGGTCGAAAGCTTCGTCCTGGAGATATTGCGTCTGGGAGAGTGGCAAAAATCAGCAAGGATACGATCTTTGTTGACCTAGGAGGGAAGAGCGAGGGCATTGCAGACATTCAGGAGTTCCTGGATAGGGATGGAAATCCTACCGTCAAGCAAGGAGATTGGGTTGAAATGAGGGTTGCTTCGATTCGGGATGGAATCCGTCTCACCAAGGGCATGAGAGTTCAGGGTGCCGATGCCCTCGAGATCTTACGGGAGGCGCAACAAAACTTCATTCCTGTTGAAGGAAGAGTTTCGGGTGTTGTTAAGGGAGGTTTCGAAATTGATCTTTCTGGCATTCGTGCCTTTTGTCCTTTAAGCCAGATCGACCTCCAGTTCTGCGAAAAGCCTGAGAATCATATTGGAGCGAGGTATCCGTTTCACATCATGGAGATCAAAGAGAGAGGGAGGAATGTCATCGTCTCCAGACGTGCGCTCCTGGAGGAAGAGAAGGAGAAGAAATCCAAAGAGACCTTGGAGAGACTTAAGCCCGACCTTGAGTGTGAGGGAGAGGTTACGAAACTGACAGACTTCGGCGCATTCGTCGATCTTGGAGGGGTTGAAGGGATGGTTCATATCTCTGAGATCTCCCATGCAAGAATAGGCCATCCCTCTGAGATTCTCAAACCTGGCGAGCCGGTGAGGGTAAAAGTAATGAAGATCGAGCCTGACAAAGAAGGCCGGCCTAAAGTCTCCCTCTCCATCAAAGCGTTGGAACCTGACTCGTGGGAAAAGGGCCTTGGGTTTGAAGAGGGGGAAATCCTCTGTGGCAAGGTTTCCAGAATTACAGATTTCGGGGCCTTTGTTGAGGTGGCTCCCGGTGTGGATGGCCTTGTCCATATTTCTGAAATCAGCTATGAACGCATCTCTCATCCGAGCAGATTTCTTCATGAAGGGGATAGGGTCGATGTTTTGGTCATGCAAATAGACCGGGACATGCGCCGCATCTCCTTGTCTATCAAAGAGGCGACCATCAAGAAAAGGATGACAGAGGAGGGATCGGATAAGGCGCACCTTGAAGTGGGGCAGATCCTGAAAGGAATTGTTGACGACAATAAGCCGTATGGTCTTTTTGTGCGCCTCCCGCAATTTGGACCAAAGGCAAGAGGCCTGCTTCCCGTGGAGGAGATAAGAGACTCTGAAAAGGGGGATGTTAAGAAGAAGTTTCCTAGAGGCAGGGAGATTCAGGTGGAGATCATCTCCATAGATGAAAAGGGAAGAATACGATTGTCACAGAGGGTGATGGAAGAAAGAGAGGATAGGGAGGACTACAAAAAGTTTCTTGAGCAAGGGGATAAGGGCGGAACGCTGGGGACTTTAGGAGATCTTTTTAAGAACTTGAAATTGAAGTGAGTGAAACCTTGCAGCTCATGGAAGAGGGGGCGAAGTGGACTAACTCTTTCATTTTCTTGAAAAAAAAGGGAGTTCGTGTTAGTTTGAATTGCAATATGATCCAGATGACCCATGTTTTTAAAACCTACCCTAGCCAGATCACTGCCCTCTCGGATATTACCCTGGAAATCTCGGTGGGGGAGTTTATCTTTATCACCGGACCCAGTGGTTCTGGAAAGACAACTCTTCTCCGTATCCTCTTCTGCGCAGAGAGGCCAACGAGTGGAGAGGTTGTCGTCAATGGAGTTCGTATCACCCAAAAGGGTTTTAGAGAGATCCATCTGTTGAGAAGGAAAATGGGAATGGTTTTCCAGGATTTCAAACTGCTGCAGGATTGCACCGTGGGTGAAAATATTGCTTTCTCCCTGGAGGTGACCGGACACGTCCAAAAGGAGATCAAGAAGAAGGTCTTCGAGATTTTGAGTCGGGTAGGTCTTCAAGAGAGGGAGGGAGACTCAGTCCTTTCTCTCTCGGCGGGAGAGCAGCAACGGGTAGCGATTGCTCGGGCTCTGGTCAATGATCCCCCCCTCCTGCTGGCCGATGAACCAACAGGAAATTTGGACGACCCAATGACCCTTGATGTGATGCAGATCTTCACGGATCTCCATCACAGAGGAGCCACCATCGTTTTTGCGACCCATGATATGGATTTGATCCAGCGTTATCCCTATCGAGCCATTTATCTCTTAAAAGGGAGGAAGGTGAGCGGTTCAGCCTGAAGAGGGAGCGAGAACAGAGGCATGATCTTTTTTCTCCGTTATGTGATACGACGAGCTCTCCAGAACATGAGAAGAAACCTCTTTCCGAATCTGACGACCATCGCTATCATCGGAATCTCAATGCTCCTCTTTTCGTCCTTCTCCCTGATCGCTCATAACCTCACCTCCTTCCTAAGGATCTGGGAGGACAAGATCGAGGTTATCGCCTATCTGAAAAAGGGGATTCCTATGAGCGAAATCGAATCACTCCTTAAGGAGACCCGGCAGCTCGAAGGAATTGAGACAGTCAATTATGTCTCTCCCTACGATGCGATGACCTTTATGGAATCAAAGCTGGGCAGTCAGAAGAATCTTCTCGAAGGAATTCAACCGGGGGTTCTTCCTTCTTCTTTCGAGATTCGTTTAAAAAAGCATTTCCGTAACTCCATGAGCATCAAGGAAGTGGTCTACCAGCTGAAACGGTTCCCCCAGATCGAGGAGATCCAATACGGTCAGCAATGGGTTGAGACCTTTTCCGCTGTCGTCCATGTCTTCCGACTAACCCAGTGGGTTCTTGGAGGACTCCTCCTCATTGGAATCATTTTCATTACCTTTAATACCCTTCAACTGACCATCTCTTCCCGAAAAGATGAGATCGAGATCATGTATATCTTGGGTGCAAGCCCTGCCTTTATCCAAGTCCCTTTCTATGTCGAAGGCCTCATTCAAGGCCTCCTCGGAACAGGTCTGGCAATCCTTTTCCTCTTCTACTTCTATTACAAGGTGTTGTTGTATCACGTCTTTTTTCTCTATATTACGCCTTCGATCAAGGAGTGGTTAACAGAGATCCCCATCCTATTTCTGCCACCGGAGAAGATTGTGATGATCATCTTGGGTGGAATGGTCCTCGGTTTTTTTGGAAGTTTTGCGGCTTCCATGAGGTTCTTGAAATACAGGGTATGATTCATTGATGAAAAGTTGGAAACTTCTTCTGGTCGGGTGGGTCTTGATGGGATGGATTTTTCCCGTCTGGACATCTCATCTTTGGGCCGTGCAGCCTGACCAAATTGAGAAGGACATCCATCAGAAGAAGAAGGACCTCAAAGACATCCAAAAAGAACTCACCACCACAAAGGAGAAGGGAAAAAAGATCGAGAGAAAGGAGTCTTCTGTCCTCGAAAGTCTCCATCACTTCGACGCTGAACTTCATAAGAGAGAGAAGGAGCTGAAAAAGATGGAGTCGCAGCTTGCTCAGACGAAACGGAGACTCCATCAAACGAACAATCAGATCCTTAGCATCAATCAAGAGATCAAACGAACCAGAGAAGAGCTCTCTTCCAGATGGATTGCTCTTTATAAGATGGGAAGGATTCGTCCAGGGATTTTTCTGCTCACCTCGCAATCCTATCTCGATCTGTTGAAAATCGATAAATATCTAAGGGTTATCATTGATCATGATACTCGCCTGGTCAACACGCATTGGGATCAATTAGCCCTGAAAGAGAGATATCAGGAGGACTTGATTGAGGATCAATCACAATGGCAGCGGAATATCTCTGGGGTAGAGGTGAAGAAGGGGGAGATCAGAAAGGTTAGGGGAACGAAGCAGGCCCTGTTGAAGTCAATACAAAATCAAAAGGCCTTGACCCAGAAGGTCATCGAAGAATTGGAAGAGAGGGCAAAGGAACTTCAGACTCTCGTTGGAAAATTGGAAAGAGAGAAGAGCGTTCTCGCCTATAAGAGATCAAAACCCTATTCCCCAGAAAGGAAGTTCCTTCCGCCTGTTCACGGGAGTGTGATCAGTCAATTTAAAGAAAAAGGGCAAAACGGGATTGAAATCAAAGCGCCCATGGAGGCAGAAGTTCGAGCGATTCTCCCTGGAAAAGTCCTCTATGCCGACTGGTTCAAAGGATTTGGGAATATGGTCATCATCGACCATGGAGATCACACCTTTACGGTCTCCGCCTATTGTTCTCAGTTGTTAAAGAAAGAGGGAGATACGGTTGCTCAGGGGGAGACGATTGCCCGGGTAGGCAGCGCAGGGTCCTTGAAAGGACCCTGTCTCTATTTCGAAATTCGCCATCGAGGAAAACCTCAGGATCCCATGAATTGGATCTTGCATCCGGAAAGAACAGTATCCCTTCATGACGAGAAAAAAAAGATCAGGAAATGACGACCGAAACGTACTCCATTCGCCTCTGGCAGAAAAGGTACGAAAAAAGGCATAATGTATATTAGTCCGATATTGGTAGGGGTCCCCGTCATGTTTCTGCTACTGAAAAAGGACGGATAGGGAACATCATAAAGGAGGTTCTTATGTCTCGATGGAATGGTATGAGAAATTTCAAGATTATTTTAGCCATCTCGCTGGTCTTCCTTCTGGGGATCACGATAGGACTGAGTCGGTCCTACAAAGTCTCGGCCCGCTCCGATACCATCTATGAAGATTTGAAGATTTTCACGGATGTCATCGGTCTGCTCCAAAAGGAATATGTGGAGGAGACGAATTCAAAAGACCTGGTTTATGGAGCCATCAAAGGGATGTTGGAGACCCTTGATCCCCATTCTGCCTTCATGCCTCCCAACATGTATAAGGAGATGCAGGAAGAGACGAAGGGACGATTTGAGGGGCTGGGAATCGAGATCACCATCAAAGACGGCGTTCTCACCGTCGTCTCCCCTATTGAAGATACCCCGGCCTTCCGGGCGGGAGTTTTAGCAGGAGATCAGATCCTGAAGATCGATGGGGAGTCAACAAAAAATTTGACCCTCATGGATAGTGTCAAACGATTGCGAGGTCCGAAGGGAACGAAGGTTACCATCACAATCATGAGAGAAGGTTTTGCAAAACCCCGCGATTTCACGCTGACACGGGACGTCATACCCATCCGAAGTGTTCGGTTTGAATTGCTGGAGAAACAGTATGGATATATTCGTCTTTCCCAATTTCAGGAGAAGACAGAGGGTGAGTTTGAAAAGGCCCTGAAGTCACTGGAGGGCGAGAGCAAAGGGGCAATAAAAGGTTTGATCCTCGATCTTCGGAATAACCCCGGGGGCCTCTTAGATCAGGCGGTCAAGGTGGCAGACCGTTTTATCGAATCAGGCCTGATTGTTTCCATGGAGGGAAGAAGAGAAGAACAGAAGATGAAATTTCACGCTCGTTCTCAAGGGACGGCCACCCGGTATCCCTTGGTCGTGTTGGTCAATGGCGGGAGTGCGAGCGGTTCTGAAATTGTTGCCGGAGCCATTCAGGATCACGGTCGGGGAATTCTCGTCGGGACTCAGACGTTTGGAAAGGGGTCGGTTCAAACGATCTTCCCCTTGAAAGACGGATCGGGGCTGAGATTGACGACGGCAAGATATTACACCCCCAATGGCCGTTCCATTCAGGCCAAAGGGGTTATGCCGGATATCATCGTCAAACCTCTGCCTCCTGAAGAGGAAAAGGCCACAGCCCTTCCTAGACACCCCACCGAAAAGGATTTGGAAAGACATTTGACTGATATCGAGAAAGGACCGCCGAAAGAGAAGCCCAAGAGGGAAGAGACGAAACCGAAGAAGCCGGACGATCCTCAACTCGAACGGGCCCTTGAGCTCCTGAAAAGTTGGGACATCTTTAAGAATACGGCCAAAGGAAAATAATGGCAAGGAGAGGACGATCAAAGCGGGGGAGAAGGAATCGCTGGATCGGTTACCTTATCTCCTTCCTCATCGGGTCTCTTCTGACCATTGGCGGATATATTTATTTCATTCAGGAGAGACCTCTCTCCTCAGAGGCCTTTTCTCAAAAAGTTTTTCTCGTCGATCAGATCATCCGAGGACAACTCTACGAACTTGGCGTACCGAAAAAGGATATCCTCCTTCAACGCTCCTCTTTAAGGAGGAAAGGCGACTTCGCTTGGGGAGAGTCTCTCTTCAAAATCCAGCTCCCAAGATCCCTTCCTTTTTCTTCGATCGAACAAAATTTCAAGCGCAGTCTCTCTACGCTCGGGAGACCCGTTACGATGAAGTCTTCTCCATTATCTGAGGCTCTTCACTTAGAAATAAGGATTCAAAATCGAATCACCCATCGGCTCACCTTTGTTTACGCAAGAACCCCAACGATCAGGGCTGCCCTTCGGCCCAAGGTTGCCATCGTGATCGATGATCTCGGAGGAGAAAACCATATCGCTCAAGAAGTCCTCGACTTGGATGCTTCCATCACCTTCTCGATACTTCCCTTTACCCCTTATTCCAAAATCATTGCCCAACAGGCCCACCGAAAGAGGAAGGAGATCATCCTCCATCTTCCAATGGAGCCCCATGGTTATCCAAAGACCAAACCGGGAGACGGGGTTCTCCTCTGTGAGATGGATGAAGAGAGGCTACGGCAACAGCTCTCTAAGGATATCGCGGCGATTCCTTACATTAAAGGGGTGAGTAATCATATGGGGTCCCGATTGATGGAGGATCCTGAAAAGCTAAGGGTCGTCCTGACAGAATTGAAGAAACGGGGCCTTTTTTTCTTGGATAGTCGGACCACGCCTCAGACGGTGGGTCTCCAGACGGCCGAATCCATAGGCTTAAAGGCAGCGGAAAGAAGCCTTTTTATTGACCATTCGCAAGATCCAGAAGATATAAGAGAGCAACTTGAGAAACTAACCCACCTCTCCCTTACTACAGGAAAGGCTATCGGGATCGGCCACCCCTATCCCTCGACGCTTAAAGCGATTAAAGAGATGATTCCCAAAATGAGGGAAAAGGGAATCGAAATCGTTCCTCTCTCCTCTGTCATCGAATGATTAATTCAATTAAGGCCTACCGGTCCTATCCGTTTTTATCTTCTTTTATCTTCCCAACAACCCGAAAACATTTTTTGAGTTTCGTGAGTTTTTTCAATTTGTTGTTGACAAGATTTTCTTTTTGACATATATAAGATTGTGCTAATTTACACAAGGTAAGCCTATCCGCAATTAGCATTCTTCATTTAAAACAATTTTTCGGCTTCCTTAATTAAAGGAGAAAGGAGAGACCAAATGAGCACGGATAAAAGAGAAAAAGAGATTGTCTCTTTTCTGGAGGGCATTGTTGGGCCGGACTACGTATCGACCAGCAGGTTTGAGAAGATCAAACAATCTTTGGATGCTTATCCATATCATGCTGATATGAATAATCTCCCCATTGCTGTGGTGTTACCCAAAACAAGCCAAGATGTCTCTGAAATTCTTAAATATGCCAATAAAGAAAAAATACCGGTGTATGTCCGGGGATCCGGCACCCAGTTAATTGGCGCATCGCGGCCCGACAGACCTGGAATAGTAATATTTACCTCAAGGATGAAGACTTTTGAAATCAAGGAGGATTGGGGATACTTTGAGGCAGGCGCAGGGATCAGGAACCAGGAGGCCAAGGATCTGCTTGCCGAGAGAGGTTATTTTCTCCCCCTCGTGATCGGAGCCAAACATATTGCCAGCTTTGGGGGGGCAACTTCCAATAATACCGGCGCTCACCTCATTGAAACCGCCATAGGAAAGCCGGGGGATTATATCTTGGCAGTTGAGGTGGTTTTGCCGACAGGCGAGATTATTGAGACGGGGACCCATGGGGTTGGGAAGCCGGCAGGGACAGACTTAACAAAATGGTTCGTTGGAGGGGACGGTCTTTTTGGGGTGGTTACCAAGACGCGCATGGAGCTGGTGCCAAAGATTCAATATTCGTATGGGATCGCTTGTTTCTCCGAACTGGCCCCTGTCGCCCGCGGTGTAAAGCGGATGTATCGCGAACAAGTGCCGATACCGATTTTTACTGAATTTTTGGATCGTAATGTCGCCACGATTGGGTATACGAATAAGGGTATGGAAGCACCTCCGGGCCATGTGATTTTTTTCGTCAGTTATGACCGGGAGAAAGAGATCGCTGACAAGAAGACAGTTATGTTAATGGACGTCTATAAGAAGGAAAATCCGATTTATGCAGAGCCGGTGACAGATATGGTGCGATGGGAAAAGGTATGGACTGCTCGTGAATCAACGATCCCATTTTTGATGAATAATTTAAAAGGAAGACTGCTTGTTTGTGAAGCTGTATGTAACCTGGCAACATTTGAGGAGGGGATGGAAGAAGCCGCCAACTTCAATAAGGGAGTTCCTTACCTCGAAGACCTGACCAATTATCTATTTGGTCATATTGGCGCACTATCCTTCCATCCATCCTTTATCATTCCCCCGGATTTAGGGGATGAACGAATGTGGGAACTCAGTAGACTTTTGTATAAGAGAGAGGCTGAGTTTCATACGAAATATGGAACCTGCGGTCGAGAGTGGGGACAATTTTCAAAACGGAAGGACTTCTTCATTATGAGATATGGACAGACGTCTTACGATTTAGTGAAGAGGATAAAAGCGACCTTCGATCCGAATAACATCCTGAATCCAGGGGTTCTGGAAGGTTATCGTTAAAAATTCAAAGACGGTAAGGAGGCGAATATGGCAGAGCAAGATAAATGGATAGAGAGCCTTGAAGGTGAGATCAAAGAATGGGGTATCAAATGTATCAATTGCAATTTTTGTTTTACAGCGTGCCCTTTGTTCAGGTCGATGAAAGGGTTTATGATCAATGGGCCCTCCGGTTTGTTGCAGAGTATCTATTATGCCCTGCACTGGGATTTCCTGGGGAAGGAAGTCAAAGATGAACTCGTAAACATTCTCTATTCCTGCACGACATGTAGTAGTTGTGTTCTCAGGTGTAAGGATGTGAGCGCTGGTATTCCAGTAGCGGATCTTGTCGAATGTGGACGCAAAATCCTGTTGGAGAAAGCGCTTGGCCCTGGGGCTACCCATAAAGAGGTATTAGGGTATCTTGGTAAATACGGCAACCCCTATGGCAAACCCGCTTCAAAGAGAATGGATTGGTTGATGCCGTTGGAAAAAGAGAATAAGTTGACTTACAAACTTCTTCCCGGCGATGGGAAGGCAGAGACTCTGTTATATATTGGGTGTACTGCCTCCTACGAAGAGGATTTACAGAATGTGGCGCGCTCGATTGTCCTATTGCTGGAAAAACAAAAGGCGAATTATGGTATTTTAAAAGAGGAGAACTGTTGTGGTCACCCGGCACGGCAACTTGGAGATGAGGGGCTTTTTGGAGAACTTTCTGACAAGATGAATGAGGCCATTCTCAAAAGTGGGGTGAAGCAAGTGGTAACGGTTTCTCCCCATTGTTACAACAGCTTCAAAACCGAATATCCCGAATCCTTCAAGAAGCTTAAGATTCAACATTATACAGAGTATTTTTTCGATCAGATTGAGAAGCGGGCCCTGACTCCATCGAAGAAAATCGAAAAGATGATTACGTTTCACGACCCATGTTACCTCGGCAAGAGGAATGAGATCTATGATGCCCCAAGAGCGATCATCTCAAAAATTCCAGGAGTGAAACTCATGGAGATGAAGGAAATCAAGAGGGACAGTCTCTGTTGCGGAGGCGGAGGAGGCAGGATGTATATCGAGGTGGAGGAAGTGGAAAGACTCTCCCACCTCAGACTGGAGCAGGCTTTAACGAGCGGAGCTGAGATCATCGCAACAGCATGTCCATGGTGCTATACACAGATCAAAGATGCCATCAAGACCACAGATCATGAAGACCGCATTGAAGTCAAGGATATCTCCGAGCTCTTGCTGATGAGCGTTTGATAAAGGGTTTATAAGATTTGGGCATGAAAGCCCAGATTAATTGCAACGGAGGGTTCCAAAGAGTTTCTTCCTGGGAATATTTTCATGATCTTTTTGTTTCAGGGATAAATCAGGGTTTCTATCTTGGGCGGATGAAGTCCCTGATCCTGCGGATGGTTAAAAGGAATCGATCCACCAGAGATGACTATCGGTGATATTTATCATCCTGGTATTCTGTTCATTTAACTTCAGGTATTGGCTACATCTTGTGATGGCCTAATTCCGAATCTTATTCCAAAAGGTTATCTGAGGATAAGAGCATAAGAATTTTTAAGCTAATACTCGTTATAGGTTAAATTTTTTGTAATGAATTCAAAGGATTAAAGGGGGGTCCCATGTTATTGACTGATGAAGAGAAAAGGATGATGGATGGAGAATATGGCCCCGGTACAAAAAGGGCCATGGAGCTTTTGGTAAAATACGGTGACTCATTCGACGCGGAAAAGTTCGCCCCCATCTCCTATGGGCATATCAGCTATGATTTCTGCCCTGAGGATTTCTGGAATCTCATGACAGAGAGGGTTGGCAGAACACAACACCGGGTTACCACCCACCCCTCCTATTCACCTGAGATCTGGAAGCAATGGGGACTGCCTCTCGCTGACAATTGGGCAGGTGAGCATGAGAGGAAACTAAAGCGATTCTTAGAATTGGGTTGGCTCCGTACGGAAACCTGCGCTGAGTATCTCCTCGGTATCACGCCACGCAAGGGTGATATTGTTTCAATGGGTGGGAGCTGCATGCAGGTTGCCAACAACAGCCTCTTCGGGGCACGAGTGGACAGGATGGGAATTTTGATATCCCTGGCAGCCGCAGTCTGTGGTCGGACGCCTTTAATGGGTTTGCTGTTACCCGAGAACAGGTATGCCAGTCATTTGGTAGAACTTGATGGTCTGGATGTTACTAATTGGACGCTTTCCCATTACCACTGCTTAGGCTATTACATTGGCGATCAGATACCAGGATTCAAGCCGGTGGCTGTGAATGGTTTGCCGCCTAATGTTCCATTCGATTTTGCCCGGGCGCTGGTGATATCGATGCCAACCTCAGGGGCCGTAACTCTCGCTCATGTTGTTGGCACTACCCCTGAGGCCCCTACCTTAGAGGTAGCCTTAGGAGAAAAGAAACCAGAACACGTTATACGGGTGGGAAAGCAAGAGATGACAAAAACCTGGGAGAGGCTCAATGTCTGGGATAGCGATGTGGTGGAGCACGTGGCTTTCGGGTGTCCCCATGCCACCATTGACGAGATAGGTCGAATCGCTAACCACATCGAAGGAAAGAAACTCAAGGCATCTATGCTGATAGGTGCCTCAGCTCCGGTTGAGGCGCTGGCCAGGCGGCAAGGGTGGGCTGATATCATAGAGAAAGCCGGAGGACATTTTCAGCCCGTTTGCCCCTCAATCACCAACCCGTTCACACGCCGGGATATTGCCGGTGAGAAACAGGCAAAGAGTGCAGCTACCAATTCAGCCCGATGTGCCCATTATTTATCTACGGTATGTGGTGTCAAGGTCTTTTTCGGAACAGAAGAAGAATGTGTCAAGGCTGCCATCACAGGAAAATGGAAAGGAGAAGTACCAAAATGAAGATAAGAGCTCATACTGTAAGTGATGGGAAGGCAGAGGGGGAAGCAGTTGTTTATAATGGACCTTTTTCCTTTTTGGGTGATTTAGACCCCGCCACCGGTAAGGTCCCTGTTCCACGCCATCCCTTAGAGGGCAAAAGTCTTGCCAATAAGGTTTTTGTATGCACTACAGGTAAAGGGTCTAGCGGAGGCGATTTTGCTGCTTGGGCGGCAAAGAAAAATGGGAATGCGCCCGCTGCTATAATCTGCCTCGAGAGTGAACCTGTTTTATCTGGTGCGGTTATAGTTACTGGGATTCCAACTGTGGATCGCCCAGAAAGGAATATATTCGAACTCATAAAATCAGGAGATTATGTGAAGGTTGATGCCACCGAGGGCATTATTGAAATATCAACAAAATAATCGACGGTACGATCTTTAAGATTTTTTTCTCGGATATAGCAAGGGTACACCCAAAGCGAAATTTCCTCGGATAAGATTAACAAGTGTTGATATCAAATCGGGAGAGAAGACTATTAAATACAATGAGCCTATCGGAACTGCTACTCAAGATATCAAAAAAGGTAATCGGGTCCACGTCCACCATGTAAGAGACGACTACGAAGTTCTTGATACAGAAGGCAAACCCCTGTTAGGCCTGGGAGGATAGGCCCTCGCTTTTTTGACTCTTTACAAAATTTTAAAAGCTTAAAGGAGCCTTTTGAATTGAATTGATCAGTACTGCCCGCGTGACAGCACCATGCCATGGATTTATTTGAGGAAGAGGAATCTATGAATTGGGCAAAGATTACACTGGAAGAGGGGGTAGATCCTTTTGTGGCGGCCATGGAAGGTTTGGCTGAGGGTTGCGCCTTGATGCACATGGAAGGCTGCGTTCTGCGATGACCGCTAAGCATAGGCGGTCTTAGCGGGTTTAAGCGAAATAGTCTTAGTTCTCAAAAAGGGTACAGGTCATGCTCACCGCTCAGTTTGCGAAAATTTTTGAAAAAACTTCCTATTTCCGATACTGGCTGGGCTATACTCTCTCGGCTATTGGCTTTGAACTTATTCAATTCGTTCTGATGGTCGTTCTTTTTGACTCGATGAAAACAGCCTTGAGCATGGGTGCATTCACGGCCATCTTCATGTTCTGCTTGGTAATGTTTGGCCCTATCGCAGGGACTTGTGTGGATCGTTGGGAAAGAAAAAAAATCTTTATCGCCTGCAATATTTTACTGGCGATCTTGATTTTCATATTAAAATACCTCCACGAAGCTTTTTGGCTCTATCTCTTTTGGTTCTTTGCTTCCCTGCTCTTCACATTTCTAAGAACTGTGAGGGTAGCTTTGATCACGAACCTTTTCCCCAAGGAAGATTACTTCAAAGCAAACTCAGCCTTTATGATCTCATTGAATCTAAGCAAGATCGGCGGGCCTTTGATCGGAGGGTTTTTAATCCTTTCTCTGCCAATGGCGTGGGCGTTCAATGCCATTGTCTTGTTTTTTTCCCTATCTTTGATCCTGGTTTTTACTCTACAATTCCGCTCTTCATCTTTTGAAAGTTTTAATCAAAAAAGAGCAAACTGGAATTGGCGAGATTTCATAGCCGGCATCTCCTTCGTTTTCTCTCAGCAGGGATTAAGATTCTTTATCCTCATCGGATTTTTTTGGCGCTTATTTCTGAGTTCTCAGTTACCGCTGTTCATTGTTTTCATCAAAAACTATCTTGGGGGAGGCACTGGGGAATACAGTCTTTTCATGACCATCCTGGCTCTGGGAGGCGCTGTTGGGAGCTTCCTTGCAGGAAGCTTCGAAAATTTATGTAGCCGAAAGACGATGGTCTATGGAGGATTGGGGGCGAGCTACCTATTTTTTACTTTTTTGCCAATCTCTAATACTTTTCTTTTGGCTCTCATACTCATCGGCTTATCCAACCTTTTTTTCTATATTGCCCACGTGGCCATTCATTCAGATGTCCAGAGGATAACGCCTGATCACCTGAGAGGAAAAGTATTTGGCTCAACACCCACTATTTTGGTCCCCATTAGCTTGCTCTCTATTTTCATTGCCACGCCGCTGGCGGATAAAGTTGGGGTGGAGTGGGTCTTTCTTTTTTCGGGCCTTTTAGCATTGATCAGTCTGCCCTGGGTAGGCTATTTGAATGAAGCATTAGCACAGACTCTACTGCCAGCACCTAGAGATTAAGGAGAGAATATGTCAAGGCTCCAATGACTCTTTCATTTGATAGGGTAATGAGAAATTCTTGGTTTCCCTTTCCCCTCTTCTGTTATTACCATCTGAGTTTGTGTTTACAGATGGGATTTGTTCAAACATAATATTTGATCTTCTTAGACAGACTGCTGGATTGATCGTCGCTGGAGGTGCTAAAGGAATCATGGGAGTACGAAAGCATTGATGCTAGGAACAAGTTTCTGTTAAGAGGTGCGACGATAACCGAGCTCGCGAAGCAGACACCTGGTCTCCTACAAACCGATGCGACCCAATAGGTGGCAGAAAATGCAGCGAAAGATTCAATGTTCAAGAAGTCGCCCAATCTTACTACAAATTATTTAAAGATCTTGAGATTTGGCGAGATATGGAGCCATCGGCGAATTTAGGGTTCGAATGCTTAAAAGTGACATCTTAGGAGGAAATTAGATGCGGTTAAAAAGAGAACAAGAGGACATGTTGTCAGGAAAGTATGGGCACGGTACTCAGAAAGCCATAGAGATTCTGGTTGATCTTGGCGAAGCACAAGGCGCCGAAGAGTTGGTAAAAATTTCTTATGCCCACCTGATGCCGCCTGATATAATGTTTTTCCCTTATGGCAGGCAAGGACGTTGGGCTCACGAGATGACCCATGAACTGACGATGGATATTGATCGCCTAAGGGTTACCGCAACCATCGAACCCCTATTCTGCGACCTTGAGATCGCAAAGACACTGCAGTTTAGTGATGACATGATTGCGGAAATGAATAAGATTCAGGGTGCGGCTTCAGATTTTTATGAACGGATTGGTGTGATTCCCAACTATTCGGCCTTACCTTTCTATGTCAGGCCGGGTAAGTTTGGAGAACATGTGAGCATTGCCGAATCGATTTCTATCCTCTGGTATAATACGATGTTCGGGTCCCGATGCGAACGAGATGACGGGGTTACTTCCCTATCGGCTGCTATCACAGGTTATTGTCCTTTGGCCGGCGCTCACCTTTCAGAAAACAGACCTGGCGAAGTTATAATACGTCTTGGGGACGATCTCGATTTCGAGCAGTTTACCGATGCTGATTGGGATGCCTTCAGCCTTGCCTCGAGCAGACTATGTAGAGAGAAGAGACCGGTCTTTATTGGGATACCTCGCAATATTGGGTTAACAGACCTAAAGCATCTTTTTGCGGTCATTGCAGTTGAATCTGGGTTGGCTGTGATGCACATAGTTGGCGTTTCGCCTGAAGCCCCGAGTCTAGAAACGGCACTGGGGGGCAGAAAGCCCCAGGCAGAATATGTGGTTGGCAAAAAGGAACTCGTCGATGCCTATCAACTGGCAAACACAACTTCTGATAGAGATATAGATTTTATTCTACTTGGTTGCCCTCATCTGACCCTTCGAGAACTGAGAGAGCTGGCAGAAGAGCTCGATGGCAAGAAGATAAAAGACGGTGTAAGTCTGGTTGCCGTTACAACGCGAATGCTTTTAGAGCAAGCAAGGGATATGGGGTACGTTCATTCAATTCTAAACGCAGGAGGTATTGTCTCCTGCGATATGTGCATTGCCTTTGCAGGAACGCAGGTGACGGGTGTCATTGCGACAAATTCCATTAAAGCGGACTTCTTTTATGCAGGATTTTCGGCAGAAGGAAAGAGAAAGGTGAGATTTGGAAGTACGAGGGATTGCGCTAGAACCGCATTAACAGGCAAATGGGAGGGAAGGGTGCTATGAAACAGGTCCTAAAAGGAAAAAGTATAAAGAAATTAGGAACCGTTGAGGGAGAAGCCCTTGTGACAGCGGACCTTATCGCCTTCTGGGGTGGTACGGACTGGGAAACGGGGGACATTGTCGAAGTGGGCCACGAAGCTAGAGGGAAGAATGTGAAAGGCAAAATCCTAGTCTTTCCAACAGGGAAAGGTGGTGCAGGCGATACTTTTGGATACTACTATCTAGCTAGGAGCGGAAAGGCTCCTAAAGCGCTCATCTGCAATAGGGCTCAGAACACTACAATCGCAGGAGCCCTTCTTGTAGATACACCGATGATTTATGGGTTTAAGGAGGATGTGGTAAAGATCATA
>Ga0209427_10000802_pt1 | contig 34545 bp, 25 predicted proteins | sample DeeMarSWOR136_30_FD_187465 | JGI IMG/M metagenome (GOLD analysis project Ga0209427, IMG submission 187465) | Marine sediment microbial communities from White Oak River estuary, North Carolina - WOR-1-36_30 (SPAdes) (version 2) | ecosystem: Environmental > Aquatic > Marine > Intertidal zone >...
TTTACCAGAATAATATCTCTCAAATCGCTCCTGATTGGTTCGCAATAAACATAATTTTTTTGAAAATAGCCAAAAAGTTTTTTAACCGGCGAACTTCGGCTAACGCCCAACCAAGAAATGAGTCGAGAAGAGCTAATTCAGAGCACCCAAGAACTGAAAAAACAGCTAAAGTAAAGTTTAGGTACTACTCATGATATTGGTGAAGTTTTGTCTCTTTCATAAACACCTATGGCAGACCAGCACGAAAGTGACATACTCACCTATTAAAGAAGATTTTGGCGGTACCAGTCTATTGCCCTTTGGAGGCCCTGCTTAAATGGGATTGTGGGTTTGAAGCCGATTAGGTTTTGGGCGAGGGTTATGTCAGCGAGTGAATGTTTTATATCGCCGGGGCGTGGGTCGGCGTAAACAGGTTCAATATTCTTTCCCAGAAGTTCGTTAATCATGGCAATAATTGCGTTGATGGTTATCGCCTGACCACATGCGATGTTTACGGCTTCGCCTTTCGTCTGTTTGGCTCGTGCAGCGAGTAGATTAGCTTCGACGACATTATTGACATAGGTGAAATCGCGGCTCTGCTCGCCGTCGCCATAGATTGTCGGGGGTCTGTCGTTCAATATAGCTGTGACAAAGGCAGGTATCGCAGCGGCATATTGGCTGGCTGGGTTCTGATAGGGGCCGAAGACGTTAAAATACCGCAGCGAAATAGTCTCAAGCCCGAAAACCTCAGAAAAAACCGAGCAATAATATTCGCCCGTAAGCTTGCCCACAGCATAGGGTGAAAGCGGGCTCGGCAGCATTGTCTCCACCTTCGGCAGAGTGGGAGTATCGCCATAAGCTGAGGAGCTTGATGCGTAGACAAAGCGCCTGATGCCGAGGTCGCGAGCGGCCAAGAGAAGGGTGAAGGTCGCATCGATACAGTGCTTGTGTGTGCTGGCAGGATCTTCAACGCTCCGCGGCACCGAAGGCAAAGCACCCTGGTGAAAGACCACGTCAATATCCTTCATTGCGGAACGGGCGACCCGGCTGTCACCCATGTCGGCCTCAATGAAGTCAATCTTGTCACTGATGCCAGCAAGATTAGCTTTCTTGCCCGTGAGCAAATTGTCAACAACCCGTACAAAGCAGCCGTCTGAAATGAGTTTCCTGCAGATGTTTGAGCCGATGAACCCGGCTCCGCCGGTCACTAAGAACTTGTCCATTGAACCTTCCTTTTAAAGACCTTCATATAAAGCAAAGTTCCCATTTTACGAGTTTTCTCGCAAAATGGGAACTCGCTTTTTAGCTTCAAACGTTCCGGGCACTCACAAGCGCCGGTTATTGCGCTTGTGTGCCTTAGGTTGCACGGGCGAGCTGCGGCTTTTGATACTTCTGGTACGACTTGTACTGCTGCTGGAAATAGCCGCCCTTCATCGCCTTTGCGCCAAGGAGCACACAGCCGACTATTGCGGCACCTACCTCTTTGAGCTCGCGAACAGTTCTCTGAGCAGCGCCTCGTCTGGTAGCAGCAGCATTAAATACCAGCAGTGTTGCATCAACGAGTGTGGCCAAGGCCTTGGCATCACTCACCAGCAGAAGTGGAGCGCTGTCAATGATAACATGATCGTATTTCTTTCGCTGTTCCCCGATGAGCTCTTCCATCCGCGGACCGGCGAGCAACTCAGCCGGATTAGATGGAGACGGACCAGTATCGATGATGTCAAGCCCGTCAACACCGGTGGGCCTTATGGCATCCTCGTGATTACACTGGTTGGTGAGCACACTGCTCAATCCGAAATCGAAGTGCTCGGCTTCCAAGTCGTCGCCTGCTACCTTCGGGAATACTGTTTTTAAGCTCGGCTGCCTGAAGTTGGCATCGATAAGCAAGACTCTTTTGTCTTTAGCAACAAATGCTGTGGCGAGATTAACGGCGACGGACGTTCGCCCATCTCCAGCATCGCCGCTGGCAACAAGCAGAGCTTTGGCAGACTCGACCGAGCCAGACAGCTCCAGGTTGGCCCGACAGCGCCGATAGGATTCGCTTATGATAGAATAAGGTGCGCGGCGGACAGCATGATAAAGGTCAACACCGCGAGCCTGTTTATCTTCGGATGCATCTGGAATAATACCAAGCAGCGGGACGCGAAGGAATCTGACCACGTCTCGTGGCGTCCGAAGCAGGTCATTGATCGCCTCAAGAAGGAAGGCAAGGCCTATACTAATTAGAAAGCCCAGGACAGTCCCACCAGGACACCAAAGCCACCACTGTCGTGAGGTTACCATTTCCAGCGGCTGCGGTGCTTCGCCGACCAACTGCACCTTCGGTGTCTCGGGGTCCTCGTACATTATTTTCAGCTTCTCAATCTGCTCCTTGATTGAGTCAAGCATGGCGATTCTCTCATCTCTTATCTTCAGCCGTTGTTCATACTGCACACGGGCTAAATCGAGATCTCTTTTCTTTGCAGACGCGTCTTGCAGCAAGCTCTGTAATTCTTCAAGCCTTCGTTGCAATACAACGAGCGTGTCGCGCGCATTCTCCAGACTCGCCTGACGGGTCTGCTCTGCAATTTCGTCGTTCCTGTCTTTTCTCTTCTCTCTTATTTCGTTTATCAGCTCCTGCGTTTGGCGAACGACTCTGTGATCTTGACCAAACTTTGCAAGTCTGCCCGCCAGTTGTGCCTCCTGTAAGGCAAGCTGCTGAGCAAGTACAGTCATTACAGCGTCCGTCTCTATAGCGTGTTCGATCTGAACAGTGACGGGGCCCGTCGCCAACTCTGCGAGGTTTTCTATGTTAGCTTGGGTTTGCCTTATTGCCAGGACGAGCTCGTTCTGCTGAAGTTCCAGGTCATCCAGCTTCAGCTCAAAGGTATGGCGCCAATAACGACCTGGGCCCCTATCAAGGTCGGATATTCCCGTGGCGGTACGGACCTCATCCAAGGACCTATTGGCAGCATTCAACTCTCCTTCAACTCGAGTTCGCCGGTCTTCGAGCCTTGCCAGCCTCGCGCCCACCTCATCCCTCTTTGTACCTCCTTGCGCAGCAACAAACAAATGCGCCATCTGGTTGACTATCAGTGCTGCTTCCTTAGCAACTCTATCTCGTTTTCCTTTGGCAAGAGAGCAGGTCATCGATATCTGAACATATTCAGCATCTCTGTGGGCATAGGCATTGAGATACTTTCGCAAATCCTTAACGCGTTCTCTCTCGTCGTTTCTTCGCTTGTACCATTGGGTCTGTCTGACTTCGTCCCTGGCAAGCAATTTTTGTAGGCTGCTCTGTTGCTTGATAAGATTAGCCATCGACACACGATGTTGATACTGAATGTCCTTTTGCACTTGAGCCGCCACGATGTCCATAGGGTCTGTCTCTACGGGTGGTAGCACTTCAATGTACGTGCTGGCGCTATATTTTGGGAAGTATCTCTGCAAGAATTTCCACATACCGACGCCGGCTGTCAAACCCGCCACAGTCAGAATAACAATCAGCAACACGTGGCGACGCAATATTCCAAAGATTTCCTTCGGCGTTAGCGCGGCAGCAGCCGGCGATCTCGGCGGCGTAGCCGGTCCTGCCATCTTATCTGCAACCGTTGGTTTTTTTTCTACCATTTTTTTATTCTCCAATCAGAATTCACCCGTACAGCGAATGCCATATAATGTGTATCGCACGTTGTATGTTTACGCATGATGCATTAACCCGAAAGACGTTCGATAGCTTTGTTTATTCGCTCCTTCCTCTTCTCCGATAATCTGTCTCCTCCTAATTCCAACGTCTTTTTATAAGCGTCAAGCGCGTTGTCTTTTTCTCCGAGCGCTTCTCTTATCATACCCAAATGCTCATATACTTCCGGCGGTGCGTCGATAGCACTCTGCTCATACTGTTGCAGAGCAGCTGCCAAGAACTCATCAGCCTCGGGATTTTTCCCGTTTTTGTGCAACACATAAGCGTAGGTATCCAAAAAGCTGGGACTATTCGGTCTTTGCTCAACTGCCTTTTTTGCGTATTCAAGAGCCTCCGACAGTCTTTCATTATTCTCGGCGAGCATATACGCCAAGTTATTCTGAACATTGCTATTATTCGGCATTTTAGCAAGGAGACTTTCGTAATCTGCGATAGCTTTCTTAAGATAATCATTATCGGAAGTCCTATCGTATGCGAGGGTCAGAAGCTCAGCCTTTTTTGTAACGTAACCAAAACCGCGTGGGGTATCCAGGCCGGCCAGCTCGATGCATTTGTCAATATAAGGTAAAGCCTTGTCATAGTCCCTCCTGATCCTTCCCAGATTAAACATAGTGAAATTGGCAGCCAGTGAATTGGGATTGGTTTGCAGTTTTTGCTCGCAATACTTCGAGACCTCGTCACCTCCGAGCAACAGGAACATCCTCAATAGAATCTCAGATGCGAGCCTCTCATTTGTCCCTGCATCATCAACTGCTTTTCGGCAATATTCTGTGGCGGCTTCCCTGTCTCCGAGTATTAGCTTCGCTTCTGCCATTCTCAAATAAGCGATGGATGCAAATGCGGTATCCAAATACGGCTCGGCCTCTTCAAAGACCTTATCCAACTTTTCAGGGTGCCAGCGGCCGCCTGTTGTATTTGGAGCTCCAGCTGCCAACACAAGTGCCCGCAGATATCCATCGAACGCGGTTGAGTACAGTATGTCTTGCGACCAGTCTTGCGTACCTTGCTGCCGATATGCGTCACGTTTGAACTCATAGGCCGTTTTGTACAACTGCTCTGCGCTGTCGATTTCACCGGAAGCTATGGCAAATGCACCGGCCCGATTATGCCATAGCACACTTTTTGGGAACTTTTTCAGCGTGCTCTCATAGAATCTCTGCAGTTCGTCTTTTCTGCCAAGCCCCAAGTGAATGCGTTCAAGCAATACTCTTGCCTCATGGGGAGCCCCCGGTTCATCGATTGTATTCTTCAGTTCGATTATGGCATCATCCACGCGCTGGGTGCGAAGATAAGCCTTTGCCAGAGCAATCCTTGTAGCAGGCATAGCCAACAAAGACTTACTCTTCTGCAGATCAAGAATCGCCTGATCATAATCTGCCATCAAAAGGCTTATTTCACCCCTCAGCCGCCAGGCCGTGGCATTGTCCTGGTTGGCTTCAAGGTTTCGATTCGTCAGCTCCAGTGCCTTTTTCAGCTGGCCCAGTCTCATTGCGAGCCAGCCTTCAAGCAGCAGTACTCCACTTTCTTCGGGATACTTTTCCTTAAAACTCTGCAATTTGTATTCAGCCTCCTTAACGAGACCGACTCTAAGGAAAACCTTGATTTGGTCAAGCCGGTTTTCAGCGTTGTCCTGAAGCGATAGAAGCTCCTCAGAATATTTCTCGACACCTTCTCTATCCGCAGTCCTGTCAGATACAAGTAACAGACCTTTGAGCACGTCGGTGTCTTCCGGCTGGCTTTTGTATAACCGCTCCAGAATCTCCTTAGCTTCGTCAAATTGGCTGAGCTGAAAATGATGTCGCCAGAGCAGTCTCTGGGCTTGCGATTTCTCCAGCACCGCCTTAGCTTTATCATGCTGTCCGCTGGCCCGATAGTAATCTGCGTAGCTTTGCAGCACTACTAGGTTGTCCGGGGCCATCGTGTCGGCCTGCTCGAGGGCCTGAGCTGCAATACTAAACAATACCTTTCCACGCTCGGCATCCTTCTCTGCCTGAGCCATTTGCGTTGCGAGCCTGCCGAGTACAATTGCATTCTGCAAGGTCGGGCTGTTTTTCTGTATCGACTGCAGGATCGCTAATGCTTTTGTCGGCTCTCTGGGGCTTATATACTCAGCATAGGCACCCAGCAAAAGCAAATCACTCGGATTCAATCTTATCGCATTTATGAACGCTCGCTCTGTTTCCAGTACTTGATCGGACGTGACACCCGTGCCCAGCTTTTGATCGCGACGGTATAATGCGTTCGCCAGCCCCCTTGCAATGACTCCATCCCGAGGGTTCAGGGAAGCTGCCTTTAGTATGTCTTCAAGAGATGCATGCTCATTTCCAAGCGCAGCATGGATGTTGCTTCTCAGCACGTAGGCCCGTGAGAATATAGGCCTTAGTGTCAAACACTCATCGATTCTGATCAATGCACTGTCAAATTCGCCTTTAGCCACGGCAAGACGCGCCGCAAAAAGTTGGCCTTGGCAGTCATCCATATTCTCACGTCGAACGGTCCGCACGACTTGCTCTGCCAGATCCCAGTCTTTGGTCTGGCGCGCTATATCAAAAAGATAACTAGCAGCAAGACGTTGCTGAAGTATTTCGTCCATCTGCGCTCGATCCGGTTTGCCAGAAGGGCCCTCTTGTGAAATCTCTATCAGCAAGACCTTTTTGAATTCTTCGGTAGCTTTCTCGATCTCGTTATTTTTGCTATAAAATAGTCCGAGCTGTACAGATCGACGAATGGGATCAGTAATGCTCAACAGCACCTGCTTTTCTATTTCACCATAACGTTCTCGTGAAACATTCAAAGGATCAGGCTCGGAAAGCAACCGTCCATAAAAACCAATCGCAGTATTGTCTGGGAAATATTGCAGGAATCGGCCAGCCAACTCTTTGGCCTCACTCGTGCGGCCTTGCGCTATATAATCTTTGCAGACAGCAGCGAGAAGAGTTTCGCCGACGGAATTTGGCTCCTTCAACAATAGCTTTTGCACCAGCTCCGCTCTAAGCTTCCTGTGCGTGTTTAATTCAGCCGCCATTAACTTCACAGACGCATCCGACTCGGCATCCTCTGTCTCTTCAGGCTCCGTTATCTCAAGGATCATGCCCACATCTTCCTTTGTTCGCGTTCGTATTAAGGCGTTTCGAACTTGCCTAATTTTGGCCTGTACCAACGCCAGGCTGAGTTCAATTGTATCTGGGTCATTTGGATCCAGCTTTGCTAGCTCTTCTTCGACCTCAGAGATCTGATTCGTGCCGATTAGGGCCTCGATGCGTAGTGTCCGGCTCCTTTGGTTTTGACCAAAATTCCTTTCGAAGGCATTTACATTGTAAGGATTGACAGGAGAGATGACATGCGACCACAGATCAAGCCTGCCGAGAACCTCAAGGTAATCCAAAATGCCTTCAGGTTTGGTGAACTCGATTCCTTCTTGCAGCGCACTTGCGAAGAATTCGGTAGCCGCACCAACTTCGGAAGTGTCCTTGAAAAGCTTAGCCAAGCGGTAAGAAAGGTGGGCATCCCTTTTGCGAACGGGTTTAGATGCTTTGATTTGCTCATAAGCTTCGTAGAGCTTCCTTATGGCAAGGTTATCGTTTCCCTTGGCAAGCTCAAGCATTCCTTGCCACTTAGCAACCTGAGGCTCTTCCGTACTGCCAAGAATCTGCTCGATTTCGTGCACTGCCTGTTCAGCGTTGGTCAGCCATACGTTGGTTTCGGACTCGGTTCTAACCTCGGATGGCTCAAGAATCTGCTCGATGTAACAACTTGCGAGAAAAGAATATAATGAGAATCTATTGGCCATATTTGCGTAACTTCGTGGCCCGATTGTATCCTGCGCATCCGGTAATGTGAGCGCGTTCTTGGCTACTACTATTGCCTTGTAGATTTCCGACTCCTGCCCATAAACAGAAAACTTGCGATAGTACAAGTTTGCCGCTCGTACTGCGTAGGTCACATTTGTCTGGTCCAATTCAACTGCTTTTTCGGCTGCCTCAATGGCTTTGTCAAGCGTTGCCAGGCCTATGTCGGGTGACGCATAGACTGCGCAGACTGAATAGAATTCTGAAAGTGCTGCAGATGCCTCCGGACTCGAAGGAAACTGGTCGGCAAGGGACAAATACTCAGGCTCAAGCGACCAGACTTCTCGCTTTGCAGACTCAAGGCCACTATCCTGAGCAAGCCTAAGCTTCCTCGTTAGCAGGTTGATGTGCGCCCTTGGGTTAGCGTTGGCGTGCTCGACCGCTTGCTCCAAGACTTCGATAGCCTGCTTGGCAGCTTTCTCCTTTTCTTCAAGATAACCTCTTGATGCAAGAATCTGGCCCTTTTCGATGGCTGCCAGGGCCAAGTACGCATACGCATCAACATTATTCGGGTCAAGCTGCTGGACCTTCTTTAAATCATTCATTGCGGCGGCAAGGGATTCGTCAGGGTTAGTCACGGCTCCCATTCTTGCTAACTCGAATGCGGCTCTTCCTCTGAGCAGATACAAGTACGGGCCGACAGGCTGCTCGTCGGTGCGCTGGAACTCCTTTCCTTCTTCTGCGAAACGGGGCTCCCACTTGGCCTTGTCCTGCATAAGCAAGTCCGCATCCTCCACGACCTGCAAAAGTCCTGAAGCTTGTGATTCGATTTCTTTCCAGGCTCCGCTCACATTTATTCCCGCTTTAGCGCGCGTGTCGGCGGCTATGTAGAAATACTTCAAACGTCCAAGCTGGGCTCTCAGATCCTTGGGGTCCGCGTTGATAATTTGTTCCCAGCATCCCCGGACTTTGGGCCACTCGTCGGTTTTGATATACACGTCGGCGAGCTTGGTAAGTACCTCAACCCTGAGTTCGTCAGTCCTTGCCAGATCGTATGCCTTGAGATAATTGCGTTCGGCTGTAACGTAGTCCTTCGCAAGCCAAGCCGCATCGCCATCCTGGACAAATGTTTCCACATCGCGGCTCAAACGCAGGATAACCACAACAGCCACCAGCACCAACAATAGAAAGACCAGCGAACCAATAAGCGCAACTTTCTTATTCAATCTCTTCTTTACCATAAGCTCTTCTCTTCTCCATCTAAGACAACCAAAAAAACAGCAACTCTGACGTAGTTAGAACCGTACCTCCTTCATGTTGTGCAGGCCCTATGTTTTCCTTAATACGCTCGCCTGCGCTGAGTTGTTCTATACTTATCTACATAGTCAATATCTATTCATCAGTTACTGCCCTTTTCCCATCGGGCCAATGTTCCTCTTCCAAAATGGGCAAAACCACAGCCAGAAGCTTCTCACCTGCTGCAACAGCTTGTTCTTTGCTCGGTGCAGGCAACTGCTGATTAAAAACCAGCTCGACCTTGCAGAAATAGGAAGGTCTACCAAGAAGAAGGTTCCTATTCAGAGCTATGCGAGCCTCGTTTCTGTTACCTGCATAATCTTGATTGACTCTAAAAAAGTACAAGACCGGAAATTCCCATCCTCTGGCCAGCAACTCAGTGCTGGTTGGGCCGAACAAAAGGTACTTTCCATTTATTCTTCTCTCAAAAGTGTCGTTGGTTACCTTAAATATGACATTCTCAGATTCCAAGCGCTGAAAGCCACCGCCGGTGTAGCATTCTTCGGGCACGTGCGGCACCCGATCCGGGCGCTCATAGTACGTAACGAATAACAAGAACTTTTTAACAGGACTATCGGCTACCTCCGAATCTTCCAGAACCCACTGAATATAATCGTTGGTGCCCAGCTCCCTGAGTATGTCCGGGTTCACAATCCTTGATTTGTCAACTACCTTGTACGGGCCCAAGCCGTTTTCATCCAAGACATCCAGAGATTTCTCTAATGGCCGAGGCGGTGGTATGGAGGGACCTCTAATCAACGTTCCGGCCGCACCAAGTACCAAGACGCATATCAAGAAAGCCGGCTGCAAATAAGCTCGTATACCATGCACCGCACACCGCATCACACATCACACCTGCGAACCACAATATCCTCGGGGACATCCTGTGTTTCTTCGACATACAAACTCGACATAAGCCACGCAAGAAAACCGTACAGGCTGAATGCTAATGGCAACATCGCGAACCCAAGCATATCGTGGTAGACACCCTGAATATACTTCGAACCTATGAACACATGAATGAATCCGGTAATTGTAACCCGTACCATATTGCAGAATATGGCTATGGGGATGGTGCTGGCTACCAGCACTATACGTTGCCACAAAGGCCTGTAATGCAGATATGCCATGGCCACGCCTAAAGCCACGAACGCCATCAGCAGGCGCATTCCGGCGCAAGCCTCTTCCACATTAAGCATAAACACCTGCCCCTTATGAACTCCCTCGATCAGTACACCGCGAGTGGCCGTATGGATGTCAGGAACCATGTCGAGCATAGCAGCAGCCACGATGGCAGCGAGCCTCTGCATCGGCACGGTCAGACTAACATAAAGCCTATCCGGCAGCGGTACAGCTAAGATCAGAAAAGCAATCGGCAACCACGTATGTCTAACAAGGCGCCAGCCACCCAAAAACAATACAACCGAACCAATCGCAGCAATAATTGAAATCCGCCGGAAGTACGCGTAGCCGGAGGGGCTAAGCAAATTAAGAAAATAGAATAGAATCACACCCAGAAGAAAAACCAAGCCAAGATAATTCGGCTTGGTTTCAAGATTCAGGAACCTGCTTTTGTACTGGTCAAGCAAGTATAAACTGAAAGGCGGGATTAGAAAACCGTGCGACCAGCTAAGGTCAGAGACCCATGTGCGCACAATACTCGGTAGCTCCTTGCGAAAAAGAAAGCAGAACAATCCTGTCAATATTGCTATCTTGATGTAGGTGTGCAGGCCAAGTTCACGCCAGTGCTGGTTTCGGTTCCCGCAAGGCGGGACCCCTCGTACCGGGGCAATTGTAGCTTGTGTTTCTGTGGTCGAAGAGCCAATCTTGTCCACCATAACTAAACAATTTTGTCAGAACACCTTGTCCCAGTCCCACGGCCATATAGGATTGAACCTGGTTCCGTAGTAATCTTGGTACGCGAAATTACGGTCATAAACAAAGCCAAAGCCGTAAGTCGCCCTGAAAGCGTTTCGCAAAATTGCACGCCACCTAGAGGTCACATGAGTGCCGACGTTGACCAAATCGTTTGGCTTTATGAAGAAGTCCGGTTGCTCGCCACTTGCGATCTTATCCAAATCTACCATGACGACCTCTTCTTTGTCCCTGCCAATTCTTCTTACTACTTCACAAGTCTTGGGCCAGGCCAACGGCCCCAGGCCGCCTGCAGCAGCTATGGCCATCTTCAAGGTCATCGGTCGGCCCGTTATGTTGATATACCCTGTACGGTTTACATTGCCCATTATACAGAATTCGCCTATGATATCAACAGGCACGTGAATAGTATCACCTGGCTTTATCACGATGTTGTATCGCGGATCGCCACCGAGCAACTTATCGGCCGGAATCCTTATTAGTCTGGCTTGGACTGCCTCCTCCCACTCGAGCTCGACGGGCGGTTTCTCCAGCCTTTCTTCCAGCGGAACAATCGGTCCTTTGGGCTCAATTTTAATCGGCGGCTTTTCCGGCTTCGGTGGGCCAACTTGAATAGGAACCCACTGGCCGTCTTTGAAGATCCACTCGATACGCCCGGTGACTTCCTCCTCCTCTTCTTCTTCAAGGGTAGGCAATGTCGGCTCGGGGGGAGTCACCTGAACGGGTACCCATTTGCCGTCCTGGAATATCCACTCAATCTCCTCGCCGGTTCCACCCTCATCTACCGTCTCTGGACCGTCTGTTGGCTCACTGGGCAGCGTAAGGATAGGTTCAGGCCCTATTTGCTCATTTATAACATCCTGACCAGCTGAGCCTGCAGCTAACTCCGATGCGCTTACTGCGCTTACCCAACTCGGCCTTCGATTCACGAACGGTCGAGACCTTCCAGGTAAAGCTGTGCTGCCAAATTCTCTGTCTCTTGCCAACTCCGTGGAGGCTATCACCAGCTTTTTGCTCGCAGGCCATCGAAGTTTCGCCATGGGGGCTGTTATCTCGAGCATCTCCCGTTCCAACTCGGGTGCCCGCGGCTCAGTGATCCCGGACCTGAGAATCCCTGGTTCGGGGGCTTCTCGTTTGGCACTTCCCGGCCCAATGGTCTGGAGCTCGCTCATCTTCGGCTGTGGAATTACAGACTCAACTGGATTGGCTGCTTGGCTTGCTTTCTGGGCCTTAGCAGAGCGCGAAACAAAAATGTAGCTCACGTTAAATTGCCGTGGTCCGCCAGCGGTGGCAAGTGCATCGGCCAGTCTATAATCATATCGTGGAATGACGTACCTGCCGGGACCCATCACCCCGTCGCCCAGAATTGAAAACGTGCGCTGCTGCGAAGTGATTAAAGTCACTGTGACTGATGGCTCCTTCAGTATGCTGGGCGAAAGGATCTGCTTTATCTCGTCTTCCAGTTGTGTTTCAGTAAGCCCAGCTGCCTGGACGACCCCGACATCAGGTATGGATACTTTGCCGGTCTCGGTAACCACATAATTGCTTACCACGGAAATTCCATCTTGAAATAGCTCGAAGATGGCTACCCTGAGGACGTCGCCGGACATGAACCTGTAGTCGGTTTCAACTGCCACAATGTCACTCGGCCGCGGGTCTTCTGCTTTATCCCAGGCCACGGAGGGTTCTTCTGCCACACCCAACGAGTCTAATATCACATTAACCGCCGGGGTAGGACGGAACCTTCCTATCTGCGTTGGGTCAAAGAACTTATTGCCGCAACCAGCCAAGTAGATAGTGATAACAGATGAAAGAAATGCAATCTTTGTGATCTGTGTCCTTTTCATCTTACCAAGATTCCCCAATAAACACCGAGTTCTTGCTTTTGATTTATGCAAGGGTTTGACATGGTCAAAACACCTTTTCGCCTCGATGAAGTTTATCGGTTCGATACCCTGTCCGCTTAACTTTTTTAGCTGCGACAAAGCCAAATATCACCAAGAAATCATTCAGGGTATCTTGCACGGTGCATCTGGGATATGTTGTTGTGATTGATGCAGCACGGCTTAAGCCTAACACCTCCGTTTTCCGGCGCCACAAGTAAAGGCACAGAAAGTAGTTATGAACACAAGAGCCTGACCAATATAGGCAAGGGGCCGCGGTCCGTCTCTCAAAGAAATAGTCGACGGATTCTTTATACTCCCTTGACGTGGGATTTGTTCACGAGCTTCGGCAGTTTGGCCCGATAATTATCACGATATCAGGATCAATAAAGGGACCATTCTCGCAGACAAAATTTCACAGACACAGATAGGGACTCTCCAGCGCCAAGACTACCTGATGTTGCTCTAACAAGCGTTAGTTTGAATGGCAAATACCGCGCTGTCGGAGCAGCCTATTGACAATGCAGTCGCAGGAACGTCCAAGCCAAAGTCCTCGACTACTTTTCTCTGGCTGCAACTTACCAGCGTACCGGTGAACGACAAATGGAGATTGGGCCCCCGCGAGCCACAAGATCCACGACACTGGGTATACGTTGTCATATCGTGACACAACAGATACCAACAAAGACATTGTAAAAGGCTCGCCAGATAAGCATGGAACACGGTGCTCCACAAGAACAGGCCATCACCGGTGACACTGCGAGGTTAATCAGCGGGTTTTCTCGTCCCGAGAATGGCAAAAGCTAAGACTGCTAAAAGCACTGCGGCCGACATGTATTTGACAAGGGGTGGGAGCATCCAACCTGCCCTTGAAACCACTTCGATGTTTAAACCGTGTGCTAAGTAATCCAGTAAGACTCCCCCCAGAAGTGCACAGCCAGCAACTGAAGAAATGTACGTAATTGCAGCTCGCGGCCCCAATGCTTTCCAAATGGTCACCAAACTTGCGGCGTTGGTAGCAGGGCCGGTCATAAGAAAGACCAGCGCTGCGCCCGGCGTTAGTCCTTTCAGTATTAGCGCCGCTGCGACCGGCACCGAAGCTGTTGCGCACACATACACCGGTATGCCCAAAAACATCATCACGATCATCGCAAAAATCCCGGTCCCCAGTATGCCTGCGAAGAAATCTTTTGGCACGACTGCAGAGATGATAGCCGCAACGACTAATCCTACGAGCATGGGCTTGCCAATGTCACGCGGTAAAGTCACAAAGCCGTATCTCAATCCTCTGGCAACTCTCGTGGCGACATTGCCCTTGCTGCAGCACTCGTCAGTACACTTCTCAGGTGCCTGCCCATCGCGCTTTGAACTAGCACCAAACACATCAACCAAGGTGCCGCCGACTAAGCCGGTTACGAGTGCTGCCATGGGCCGAAAGATAGCAAAGACAGGGCCAAGAAGACTTAGAGTCACAAAAATACTGTCCACTCCCGTTTGAGGGGTGCTCAGCAAGAATGCTATTGTGGAACCTTTGCTTGCCCCGTGCCTATATAGTGACATGGATACCGGAATAACACCACACGAGCACAAAGGCAGCGGGATTCCGAGAAGAGAAGCCTTCAAGAGGGGCCCTACCCCCCTGCCGCCCAGATGCTTTTCTACGAGGCGCTGAGACACAAGCACAGAAAGGATTCCCGCCACGAGGAAGCCAAACAACAAGTATGGAGACATTTCAGCTATGGTTTCCCAGAAATCGGTGATTATCGACTTAGCAAGATCAGCCATTATATATGAGCCTCTTTCAAATCGGCGTCGACTTCTATTGTTTGGGACTTACTTACATTGCCGTGCAAGTCTATCGTGACATCTTCGAAAGGCATCCTGTGCTTGCTGCGTGTGATAGCCTCGCGGGCAATTTGCGTCAGGCCGAAGCAGCACGGCACGTCTATGTGAATCACCGTCAGACTGTTGAGCTTATTAGCTTGCAGTATCGCGGCGAGTTTTTCAATATAGAACTCTGCATCATCCAATTTCGGACAACCTACAACGATGCTGTGGTCTTTCAGGAACCGGCTGTGAAAATCGCCCATGGCAAATGGTACACAATCTGCAACCAGCAGCAGATCAGCATCTGCAAAATATGGGGCCGTCGGTGAGACGAGCTTGAGTTGAACGGGCCAGTGACTAAGCTGCGATGGGACTGCCGCACTGGAGTCAGTAGTCTTGGGCTTTTGTCTTAGCTGCTTGGCCATCGTTCCCGGACACACAAAATCAGTGTGCATTTGCCCGCTTTTCTGCTCGGCCAGGTGCGCCTTGGTGGCCTCTTCATCAAACTGGGCGGCTTCGCGTTTTTCAACGGTTATTGCATCCTGGGGGCAGTTCCCAATACACGCACCCAAGCCGTCACAGTAGACTTCACTGACAAGCCTTGCCTTGCCATCGATTAGCTGGATAGCGCCTTCAGCACATGCGCTGACACACAAGCCACATCCATCGCATTTTTGCTCGTCTATCTTAACAATGTTTCGCAAAACCATGTTCCCACCCCTTTCATGGACCCATTCTGCGAGAAATAGCAGAAGCAGAACCTTCAAAGCATATTTAGCCCAGCATTTCAGCCAAATCTTCGTCAACATTACCGAGCGGCTTGATATTGTATTCCTCGGCGAGGACCTTCAGCACATTCGGACTTACAAATGCGGGCAAACTCGGACCAAGCTTTATATTCTCTATCCCCAAATGCAATAGCGTTAGTAATATCGCCACGGCTTTCTGCTCATACCAGGAGACTACAAGTGACAGAGGCAGCTCGTTCACACTGCAGTCAAATGCATCTGCCAGCGCCAGCGCTATCTTGATCGCCGAGTAGCAATCATTGCATTGGCCGGTATCGATGAGACGTGGAATGCCATCTATACTTCCATAATCGCGGGCGTTCAACCGATACTTACCGCAGGCCGCTGTCAATATGACACAATCATCCGGCACCTTCTCGGCGAACTCGGTGTAGTAATTGCGTCCGGGCTTGGCGCCGTCACAACCGCCGATGAAGAAGAAATGCCGGATTTTGCCAGCCTTTACCGCCTCGACGATTTTTTCGGCCAAAGCAAGGACGGCTGTATAATGGAATCCCGTATTGAGCGTGCCTTGCGGGTTCTCAGGAAGTGGCGGCAGTGACAAGGCCTTTTCAATGAGCTGGCTGAAGTCTCTGTCCTTTATGTGCTTGACTCCTGCAGCACCGGCTATGCCACGCGTGAAGAGTCTATCCTTGTACGAATCCTTCGGAATCATGATGCAGTTGGTCGTCGCCAAGATCGCGCCGGTGAACTCGTCGAACTCCTTTCTTTGATTCTGCCAGGCCGTACCGTAATTGCCCACAAGGTGCTTGAACTTCCTTAGCTCTGGATACCCGTGAGCCGGCAGCATCTCGCCGTGCGTATACACGTTAACTCCCTTACCCTCGCTCTGTTTGAGCAGCTCATACAGGTCCAGCAAATCATGCCCCGTGACGACAACGCCAAGCCCCGATTTAGTGCCTCTCGGAACCGTCACGGGCTTCGGGTTGCCGAAAGTTGACGTGTGGGCGTTATTTAGCACTTCCATCACGCGCAGATTCATTTCGCCCGCTCTCAGCACCAGCTCGAGATAACGATTCAAGTCAAAATCCACATTTGTCAATGTCGCAAACATCGCTTCGTGCATAAAAGAATCCACTTGCTCATCCTTCTGTCCGAGTTCGCGAGCATGGTAGGCATAAGCAGCGATCCCTTTAAGCCCGAATATGAGCGTATCCTGCAGACTCTGAATGTCCGGGTCCTTGCCACAAACGCCCACCTTTGTGCACCCTGTTCCCCCTGCTGTCTGTTCACACTGATAACAAAACATGCTCATGATACTAACCTCCTTTTCTGTTTGCTTTATACTTTGCTTCTTTTGTCTGTTTATTAGCAGATAACGCCGTGGCAATGTCACGGCCTTTACGCGTTTTAAGAGTCGCGCTGATAATATTCTTCAGCTCGCGTCCCCGCTTGCCTGCAAGTGTCTCCGGAACACTTGCAAGCCAATCTGCATCCCATAAAATCCTGGACTCAAGGGTATCGACATCGCTGGCACCGTGATCACTTGTAATGATGCTGCAAATATGCTCTACGATTTCAGGTTCCAGCCCGTACTTTTGTAGAATGTCTTTGGCGATTTGGCGGTGCCCAATCTCTTGGCATTTGGCTGTTGAAGAATCAAATTTTCCTTCTGCTTCGTGCAACTCGACGTCATGCAAAATCGCTGCTGCCTTAACAACCAAAGGGTCGCCGCCTTCGACGTCCTGTATTTGCTCAGCAAACTTCAAAACGGCGAGCGCATGCTCAACGTGGTCTTCGTCTCCGGCGAAAACATTTTTCATGTCATCTATCAGCTTCTTGCGCATGGAGCTTGCATCCTTTGCGATAGAGACAGCCAGGCATTGATCGGCGTACTGGCACCACTGGGCGCACCCAAGATCTATCTTTGGGTTGATCACGAAATGACCACAATCGCGACATTTGAGCTTCGGCTCATCCTTGAAAAATTCTATGTCCTTGCCACACTGTGGACAACGTGCCTCAGAAACATCTTCCGGCCTCCAAAATCTTTGGTCCTGTCCGGGACATCTGATCATACAATTGTGCTCCCTTGGCTCTGGCAGGTTTCGTCTACCTGTGCACGAATCATCGTCAGCAGCATCTTGAATCTCTCGTCGGCATAAACAGCATGCGGCACGTTGCCGGGCATAATGACGACCTGGCCGGCCATGACCTCCTTGTCTTCGCCGCCTATTGTCAGCCGCGCCTGACCATCAAGAATCTGAACGAATGCATCATACGGTGTCGTATGTTCGCTTAGCCTCTGGCCCTTGTCGAAGGCGAAGAGTGTGACTGTACCAGCCGGCTTATGCAAAATTGTCTTGCTAACGATCGAATCGTCTGAGTATTCGATAAGTTCCGCCAAGCTGTGACTTTTACCGAGGCACGCCTGCATCACTTCTGTCTTTTCTTCGGTCATCTTCTTGCCCTCTTCATGCGGTTTGGGTTTGCTTTGCGTGCTCCAGAAGTGCTCTTGGATAGCTCATTTAGGGTAAGCTGACTCAGATAACTGCTCATACGTTCTTGAAGCTCCACAAGTCTGACTCTCACGGTGCACCTTTTGTGCCGCGGACAAGCCTTAACACTCAACAGACATCTGTTCAACCTCAATGGCCCCTGAATCACTTCCATTATTTCAAGCACAGTTATCTTTGAAGGGTCCCTGCTCAGCCTAAATCCACCTCTGGGGCCCATAGAGCTCTGCACCAAACCTGCATCGTGAAGCCGCTGCATCAGTTTGCAGGCAAGCTGATAGGAAATTCCCTCTTGGGCCGCTATGCTCCTGGTGGATTTAGACCCGTTGCCATAGTGCCCGGTCAAGTTCAGCATTGCACGCAACGCATAATCAGTATTTCGCCTCAATATGTCCATCTGTCAAATAGCCAAAGAATCAAACACCAAATAACACCCTCAATGCCGCAATCCAATTTATACAGTGTATATAGGACTAATATAGTCCTACTTGCTTGGTTGTTCAACAAAAAAGGACAATTTTTTCAAAATTCGACAGAAATTTCCGGTGCTGCCGGGCAGAAGTGCCGCTTTCTATTTGTCCTCTATGCCGATAGCCCCGTCTGCAGCAACGCGAACGTGCTTTTCAAGCCGTTTTGCGGACAAAAAACGATATTCTTGGGTAGCGTTCAAGACGACGTCTTGGCCGTCAACTATTACCTCGATATCTCTGCCGGGATCGCTGGCGCGAATAGTATTAGCCAACACGAAGGCCTTTTCGACTCCATCCGCCCTGCCGTAATTTACCACCTCGTCAGGCTGGGCAAGGCGTTTGCCATCGTATATCGATTCGTTAGATATATTATCCAGCCATGCATAGACCTGCTCGGCGCTCATTTTGCCCATCGCTTTTACAGAAACAGGATTCCTCTCGACGGCTGCTTTGATGAACGGAGCCCAATCACAGGTCTCCATGTCACGATATGCGTAAAAGGCAAGATCGGCAGTAGAATTCGTTCGGCGCAGGGCCTGGATGTAGTCAATTGTCTGTTCTCTGGTATCCTCTGCGGAGATTTCGATCGGTTTAGCTGGTAAATAATTCTTGTCAAAGGTGGGTAGTTTTGCTTCGGTGTGGACAAAATCGGCCAGCTCGTCAACAAACGTCTCGGCATCATGGACAACCGGCTCAATGAACTGCCTCAACGCCGCTTTACCATCCGGACTTCTCACATCGACCTTTTTCTTTCCAATGAATTCTTCGAGCTGATCACAGCGAATCCTTCCGGGCAGCTCATACGGCACAAAATCTTCATCTGAAACCTCAGCAAGCAGTTTCTCGAAGGTTTTGTCGGCTATTCGGTAATTACTGCCATGCTCGTAATGAAACAGGACCTCTGCCTTCAAAAATTGCGCTTGTCCATGACACTCGCGACAGACCTGAAAGAACCTCTGATGGTCGTGGTTGGTCCGCAGGAAATTGGCAAAGACCTGCAGCGTCAGCTCTGTTGACAAATACGAGCTAAGCTGCCCGGCAAAATGTTCATAACGTTTCCTGTTTATAGTCGCATCATCATACAGGCAATGCACATAACCGGACGAGTGAGCCACGGTAGTGACATTTTCATTTCGCAGGGCCCGCTGGGCCTTGTTGGAAATAGCTGTGCCGTTGAACCACATTGTTTTGGTGACAAGTCTCCTGTTATTTGTCAAGACGCCACCATTTATTTCAATAAAGTTTTGCGAGTGAAGAGGGGTAAGTATCATGTAAATGTCTTCCAGCGGTATTTGGCAAACGACGAATGCGGCGGCGGCGTATAAAGCCGCTAAAGAAACACACTCTCCAGCCCGCTTTGTATAGCCGCCCTTATACCGGAAGGCATCCATGGCCTCAACGGTCTCGGTCTTCCAGTACGGAATGATGTCACTGTCATATTTGTCGAGTCCGAAGTGCTTGCGAATGTCAACATCAAAATAATACTTGTCACCTTCATAACCAAACAACGCGTTACTTTTAGCAATGTCACTGCCAGAGATAAACTTCTCAAAGCGTTTTAGCTCTTTGGCCTTGCTGGTCAGGCCCCACGTTTCAAGGTCGAGGTTGAACTCGTACTCATCTATTATGAATTGCTTGAGCCGCATCAATCTCTTGTAGCTGTTTTTGCCCCGGAGCTTCTTGAAGCAGTCCAACTCGCGCCACTCCCAAATAATGGGGCTCATGATGTTTGCCAATACCAGGCTGTACATCAGCTCTGGAAAGACAAAGATCTCCATATCCGAAAGCGTCATGGCTGAACTATATTTTTCCAATTGGTCTGAATCCATATTCTACGGCCCAGTTATCTGCCGGTAAGCGGCGACTATTTGACCATTTTAACCATCTAACCAGTTACCGTTCAAGTAGCCCCCTCTTTTAGACTCGCCGGCATTGTTTCTACGAACGCTCTTATATCATCCCGCGTTTTGCGAAATGCTGCCATGATTTCATCCCGCGTCCCCGGCAGAAATGACGGGTCAGGGAAGGATTTATGGATGCACTTGGTTCGGCCTGGAAAAACAGGACAATGCTGCCTTGCATTATCACAGACGGTGACGACATAGTCAAAGTCAAGGCCTATAAGCTCGTCAACATGCTTGGCAGTTTGTCCGGAGATATCGACGCCCGCCTCGGCCATGACCTGCACAGCCATCTCATTCAGACGTCCCGGGCTTATGCCGGCTGAGAATGCCTCAATTAGATCACCTTTTAGGTGCCGTGCCCAACCCTCTGCAATCTGGCTGCGACAGGAATTGCCCGTACAAAGAAACAACACCTTTATCTTGTCATCATTTACGCACACAATGCTACCCGCAAAATCTTCAACAGATTCACATGTTGATTTTATACCACATCATCTGTGACAACAAAAGCCGAATAGCTCGCAGTCCTCACATCCCTGCCGATATTTGCCGTTGCAGCCATCCAAGATACCAATGCGGCTCAGCGCAAAGTCATATTTAGCAGGGTCGGTCGGCTCGATTTCCGCAAAACCCTGTGTTATTCTTACCGCCGTTGCCAAAGTAACCGTTCTTCGGTCGTGAAACCCTAAGATCCTGCATAGTCTGGCCATATGCACATCTACGGGCACAACCAGTTTGGCTTTGTCAACTGTCTTCCACAAACCCGGGTCAACTCCGTCTTTCCGCACCATCCAGCGCAAGAAAAGGTTCAATCTTTTGCATGCGCTTCCGGCTTCCGGACGAGGCAACAAATACCGAACACCGTTGCCGAGGTTACGTCTGGTTCGCTTGCTATGTCTATCCAGCAATGAATCACAAAACGCCGACAGTGCCAGCGTAATATTGCTATCTTTTGTGCCATACCCTCTCAGAAGGTAGTTCTCTATGCTACCGGCCTCATCGAGAACCTCGCCGAGCAACTCCAACAAATCAGCAATGTCCCGGCCTGTTGTGAAACGATGCTTGAAATCGCCAAGTCTTTTCCGCTCGGTTTTGCCAAAGCCTCGCACAAAGGCATAGGGACTTTGGCCCATACGGCCGAACAGGTCATTCAAGCTCTTCTCGATTTGCCGGACCCTGCCGTATGCAAGGGCTGCGGACAAGAAGCCGACCACTTCCATCTCAGCACAGTCGTCGTACCTGTACAAGAACTGCAGAGGGTCAGGCGGTATGAATTCGCGGCGATTATATTTGGCGTAGAGCCTTTCCAAGGTCTGCCTTAGTTGCTCGATTCTCTCAGTCACCGACTACTGCCACCCTAAATTGCTCCCAGCCCATTTCTTCTATCACCGCACCCAACCGCCGATGCGGCTTTGCGCCGGCTTTATAGTATTCGATTATCTTGTCGATTAGCTCCGTCGCCTGGTCGGATGAGAGGTCTTTAGCAAGCTCACGTGCTAATCTCGGTTTTGCCCCCCCATTGCCTCCGGCCAGCACTTTCCAGCCCTTTGGCATACCGACAAGTCCAATATCCTTTATACAAGTCTCGGCGCATTGGTTTGGGCAGCCACTTACGCCAATTTTTAGCTTACCGGGCAATTCCATACCATGATATTTACCATCCAGATTCAGACCAAGCGCCAGACTGTCCTGCAGACCTCGTTTGCAGAAGGTGGTACCCGGACAGGCTTTGACGCTCCTCACACACAAGCCCACGGCAAAGCCAGGTGACATCCCCAGGTCGGACCAGATGCTATCGACATCCTTTTCATCAACGCCAACAATTGCGATTCTCGCAGCGCTGGTAATCTTGAGCGCCTTGGCTTTATATTTTTCCGCCACATCAGCCAATTTTCGCAGCGTTTCCGCCTGGACGACGCCACATGGAATATGAGGCGCAACTGCGTACGTCTTTTTGTCTCGCTGAATAATTACTCCCTTTTCACCGTCCTGCAACATTTTTGTTTCCTTTCATTCAATGGCCCCCCAAAGCAGGTCAATTATCGTACTCGGATCCTGAATGAGCAAAAGACTATTGGGAGGCTGTCTATTTTGCAGAAGATTAAAACATTGGGCCCGACAGTCCTTTGCCGACCACACCGTCAATTCCAGTTTGTGTCCTCAAGCGCCAAACGCGCCAGCTGGGTCGCCTTGCATTTGTTCTCTCTGTTGTAGTGATTGACTGAGAATGCCGATGTGGCGCATCTCTTCCCCAATAACGTCATCGATCTTGTCCTTGCCGGCGCGGGCTGGTACAAAATCCCTCAAGCCCGTATAGTAGACGATGGAATCCTTCTCCTTCTCGATAGCCTTTTTAAGGACATCAACTTTGCTTTCCTTGCCGGTTAGCTCATCAGAGGGGTCCGGCCTGATGCCAAAAACTGCGAGCCCCGCCATCGCCTGGGCATCGAGCAGTATACTATTCTCAGGCTGGAAAGTTCTGAGTTCCCGGCTCTGTTCGGAAAGCTGCTTTCTCATATTTGCGAAAACCTGGACGTGCGTGGCTTCCCAATTGGCCAGTTCAAGAAACATTTTACTGGTGCCGGCATCATCGAAAAGCTCGGCTGCCCGACGGTAAAATCTGGCACCATTACGTTCGATTTTCTCAGCTATTTCAAGTACCTCAAAAGCATTGAATTCGACAGTCATTTCTCTCCTTTCCACGCTCTATGAACTCTATACGCTATCCGGCAGCGAGGCTGTCCTCCTCTAACGCAGGCTTCGGCACGTGCACGGCCTCATATTTCCACAGCGTTGCCCGCTACCGATTCCAACCGACTTAAAAACAACACCATTATGCGGTTATTCGGTCGACTCGTCAACTACCTGTATATACAAGACAACACCTTCTTTGTTCACCGTCAATGCAACGGGCGCTACCAGAGGCAATTCTTTAAACGTGCGGTCCTCCCAGACACAAATGGACGCAATCTCGACCTTCTGACGCCCTTTGCAATTGCCCCAATCTACTTTACTAAACGTGGATTTCCAACATCGAATGCTACGGCAAATCGCAAACCCTTAAAGTAGATGTTATTTATCGTTAATTCTGTCGGAGTAATCGGTCGTCGAATTCATAAGTAACCGTCAATAAAAGCCTTAACCATTTTAGGCGTGATGTCATCAAGCTCTTCTACTTGCAAAGAGCTACGCATTTTCATAATCAATTCTCGAACATGCTCTTGCGTATTGGAAATCTCTGTATTCCGGTGAGATTTTCGTTGAAAAAATTTCCTGCGATGCTAATATACTTATGTAGAGTGTAAGTTCATTGCTGATTGCCAACGAGACTGTACGTCCAAAAAAGTGTGATCCGTGAGTCAGGTATCTGTGGGACCGGCACTGACCCATTCCGTATAGACGTCACAAGAATGGAATGTTAGGATCTTCTAAAAATCTGATCAATCGTTCTGTAAAAGAGGAATACCAATCATGAGAGTTCAAATCAATTTAATGCTTGTGTCCTCGATTGTAATGCTTGCACTGGTGTTGCTAATCGCCCCAACAGACGCGTTCGCTGTATGCGATCATGAACCGGACGGGCCTGATTGCCCCTGTTTCGATCATACCGGCGCATGGAGCCCGGCAGGGGCATTTATTCAGGATATAGCCATTGCAACAGTTGGGACACGCGAGTCCTGTGTCGAGGACGGCGGCAAGCCTTATTACCAGATGGTACTTGGCTGTAACAGTGAATTATGTGCACTCTTTGTGTCGTGGGCTCTTTCGACCTTTGGCCCGATCTACGACGGACGAGAGTGGTGGTGCTCAGAAACGATTTCATATTGGCATCGTGAAGCCGGCATTCCTTACCCCGGAGGATATGCGACATCTTGGCACACTGATTGGCAGAACCACGGCGTCGGCTCACTTAAGAGTTGGTACGAGACCGCAGAGGGCACTTCAGGCGGCCGTGGTAGATGGATCGACCCTGAGGACGTGGACTATGACGATTTTGAGCTTGGTGTAACAGTACCCGTCCCGGGCGCTTACGTAGCTATAAGACGTTATGACGATGTTAATGACGTCTGGTACAGCGGCGACCTTGCAGGAAGCCACAGTCTGATGATAAATGAAATGTGGGTTCATACAGATGCACTTGGAGTCTTTGAAGTGGAGGTAACCCTGCTTGAGGGCAACAGCGGTGAAACAGTGACGAACACGCGCCATTGGGATGATGTCCTATCGTTAACGCCTCAGGGCTCAGACTGGATCGGCACCAGCAAGAAGATCTACGGCTTCGGTATTGATCTCAATTCTCGAGGCCAATTAATCTACGATGAATCAAGATTACATTCGGTATTTCATCCAGGTATTGCTATAAGGCCGCCAATTTGGCCCATACTGCCCAAAGATCCAGATTGGGACCGCTATAGGCCAGTTATTCCTCGACTTATAGCATACGCAGATCTGCTCCGCGAAAAGGGCGGACCCGACATAAAGTGTTTACCCCCTGAGCTAAATTTTACTGGAATCCCTGATGGCCTGCAGGTCCAATGGGATTTTCCTAAAAGCATAACTGAGACAATGGACGTAGAGGTTGAAATCGATTTGCAGGATGTCCACCCTCTGCCCATCAGAGCAGTTGTCTTGAGGTGGTACGATGTTCCATGGGTCGATGGAGAGGGAACGCCCCCAGACCAGTTCGCACGTGCCGACCAAGAATACAGCACGGAGAACCCCAGAGTCAGAGTGCAGTTTGCAGGTGCTGACAAAGAATACCAAGACGCAATTATGCCGGACCTGGGCAAAGTTGTCCCTCCGGTACAAAGCCCATCTGTGTTGGTGCCGGCCATGTTCGGGAGCTCTGGTACCGGAGTGAAGGTCAGATATGTGAAGCTGATCCTTGAAAAAGGTGTCTTCCACAAAGATGCAACGTTGGAAGAGCTCCGCTTCCGGTATTATCAACGTCTCTGGGACGATGCGAAGGATAATCCTATCGACTGCTTCCCCAGGGCGTATTCAACCTACAACGACTGGGCAAAGCTTGGCAAGCCGAGTTGCTGGTGCAGACCATATCAGTGCGATGGTGACGCCGATGACAAAACGCAGGGCTTCCAGATGTACCGCGTCATGAGCAACGATTTGAACGTCATCGCTGCCAACTGGAAGAGAACGATCGATGACCCAAAGCTAAATCCTTGTGCTGACATAGACCACAAATCGCAGGGCTTCCAGGCGTATCGGGTAATGAGCAACGATTTGGCCGTCCTTGTTGAAAATTGGAAGAAGACTGATAAGGACCTTCCCGGCAATTGTCCAAGAAAGGAATAATCGTCCGGTTCGAGTCCTCAAGATGTCACCGTGAACACCTCGTAATGAAAGGGACAGGTCATTTGACTTGTCTCTTTTTTTGCTTACCCGAAGCGAGGACGAACCGAGCTGAGAGGCTGCCACGTATTCACACATGCGTGGCTCTTCACAACACGGGCCCAAAGTTAGCACTAACACAAGGTACCATATCCAAAAGATAGTCCTCTGAAAGTAATGAGCAAGATATGGTGGCACGGTCGCACCCCGCATGGCTCCGCGGCTAAACAAGCGAACTGCGAGAGAAAATCCGCCTGGTGTGTGGCAAGAGAACATAACCTGCGGTAAAATCGCAAGCTGATCATGGATGGGATAAAACACAAATTGACTCTAATTGACAGAGAGCTCCGTGGGGCCAGATTATCCCACAGGCGAATGATAAGCACAGCGCCGCTGTTTTTTGCGGCGACGGGTCTGATAGCAGGAATTCTGATACAGGATACAGCACGTTGTTCGATCAAGTTGTGGCTGATATTGCTCGCTTCCGGCGCAATAAGTGCGTTCGTACTGCTCGCTGTCCGCAAAGAGGCTGGCTCTGAGGCGGTAACAGCGTACACGGCGTTTCTCTGCTTTGCGTGCCTTGGTGCGATTCGGCTGACGAGCTTCAGTCAGGCAAGACCGGACGATATCCGCAACCTCATCAAAGATGAGCCGAGACTGGCAACAATTCGTGGGCTGATTATTACCCAGCCGTATATCAACAGAAATAAACACTGGGCATTCGGCAAGTCCAAGCCGACCGACCCTACCAGCAGCTTCTACCTTAGGGTCCGCGAAGTGCGGGGCCGTGCAGACTGGGCAAAGGTGACCGGTACCGCCCGAGTGCAGGTAGACGAGCCGGTCATCAACTTGAAAGCGGGTGATTACATACAAGCATACTGCTGGCTGGACAGATTCAAAGAGCCGACTAATCCGGGGCAGTTCAATACTGCTAAGTACCTGGCACGCCGAAACGTTTTTATAGCGGTGTCCATTAAATCACGGGACGCCATCAGATTGTTCGAAAGCCATAATGTTGCCGTCCTTACAAAAGTAAGGCAAAAGCTTAGGCAGACAGCTACACAAGCATTATTAGGTGGTCTGGAGCCGGACAGCCCGAGCGAAGGTTTGCTCCAGGCGCTGCTCCTGGGCTACCGAAGAGACATTGACAGAAGAACTTATGAGGCCTTTCGCAACACGGGCCTGCTGCATTTCATCAGCCTTTCCGGAATGCACCTGGGCATCTTGATAGGGACTATCTGGTGGTTGTGCAAGACAGCAGGGCTTATGAAGCCCGCGAGGGCAGTTATTTGTATAATTGCGATAGCGGTATTTATGTTGATTGTCCCGCCGAGGGCACCTACCCTACGGGCCGCTATCATAGGTTGGGTATTCTGCATCTCATTCCTCTTTCGCCGACGGCCCAATTCGCTCAACACATTGTCGTTAGCTGCAATAATCCTCCTGCTCATAGGGCCGACGCAGTTGTTTGAGGCCGGCTGGCAATTATCGTTTGCATCGGTGCTTGGACTTGTACTCTTTTGCCACCGAATCCACTTCTTTCTATACGAAAAAATAGCGGGTTTGCCCTGGGCCGAAAAGGCTCCAAAAACAAAACCCTTTTTTCGCATAGTCTCGAGGCCGGGACCATATCTATTGCGATTATTTTCTACAGGCCTGACAGCCTGGCTAAGTGGTGCCGGCATCCTATTGTATCACTTCTATACGATTAATCCCATCACAAGTATCTGGACTGTAGCTGTATTTCCGCTCGTGGCTCTTATCCTGACTTTTGGCTATTTGAAAATGGCCCTTTCTCTCTTGCTGCCGACCGCCGCGGCAATGTTGGGAATATTCGTGACCGCAATGGCCTATATTCTGATTTGGATTGTGCAGCGCATTGCCCAACTGGACATCTCACAAATACTTATAGGACACGTACCAATTGCAGTAATAATCCTGTATTACTGCCTTGTCCTTTTTACCGGATTCGTTTACTTGCGGCGGGCCGCGCTTAAGAAGGCAATATGCACTGCAATGGCTTTGACGCTCGTACTCTTCTTGGGCATCACGAAGTGGCAAAGGATAAATCGAGATAACCTGGTTGTTACGTGTCTCGATGTCGGTCACGGCCAGGCGATTCTGACACAGTTGCCAGGCCGAGCCAACCTCTTGTTTGACGCGGGGTCGCTGCATAAAAGTGATATCGGTGGGCGAACTGTCACACCCTTTTTGGATTACATCGGAATCAACAAAATCGAAGCCATTATCATAAGCCACAACGATGTGGACCACATCAATGGTATACCAGAAATTGTCGGGCACTGTAGAGTTGGCGGCGTCTATGCGAACGATGCATTCTTTGCTCAAGCAGATCAATGGGGCACAGCAAAGTTCCTCACTGAGGACCTGAAAAAAAGGGATCTCCAAGTCGATACCCTCGATGAAAAACCGAAATTCAGCAAGAAGGCTGACATACGGATACTTTGGCCGAGCGAGCACACAAGTCAGTATGACAAGCTGAGTGACAACGACAAATCGGCTGTTATACTGATCGAATTTGCAGACACCAAGATACTCCTGTGCTCCGACATCGAACGGTTTGCACAACAAGAACTTTTTCGCCTGTATCCTGCGCTAAAAGCCGATGTCGTCGTTGTTCCTCATCATGGCTCAGTAAGAACGGCAGAGACTGGTTTTCTGGAAAGGCTCGGTGCAGATATTTTGATATGCAGTTGCAGCACAACAGAACTTGAAAAACGACAGGCAAACACACAAAAAAGCAAGCCTAAGTGGCTCTGCACAGCCAGCCACGGTGCCGTTACTGTTTGCATCGAGAGAGACCAGACGGTACAAACCACAACATTCACACGGGCCCCATAGGATTCAGCGAATCGAGCCGCACATCATCGCATATGCACGACGATTTCGACTCTACGGTTCTTTGCCTTTCCGCTGACGGTGGAGTTCGAAGCGACGGGCCTGGCGGCGCCGCAGCCGGAAGCTCGAATCTTACCTTCAGGGATTCCTCGCTGGATCAGGTATCTGGAAACGGTAAGGGCACGCTGCGCAGAAAGCTCCCAGTTGTCTTTCCATGGTGATTTCTTGATGGGATCGGTATCGGTGTGGCCGACAACGTCTATTTCTCTACCGGCGTATTTGCTCCTCAATACGGACTGAATGTGATCGAGCTCGGCACTCGTTGCTTTTTTTAGCGCGGCTTTTCCCGAATCAAACAATATAGCGTTCGGAAGCGTCACGGTTATCGTTCCGGCAGACGGGTCAAAGGCAACATCGTAGCCCTCACCAAAACCGGTGGCTTCAGCCGGGCTCTTGTTGAGTTCTTCAATCTGCCTTTGCAGCTCTTCGATTGTCTTCTGGTCCTGCGAAATCCGCTGAGCATACTGGTTCCTCTCAGCCTGCATGCGCTCAAACCGGCCCTTCAGATTCTGATGCTCCACATTTAAGTACTCATATCTTGTTTTCCAATCGGTGCAGCCGGATGAAAGAGCAATTGATACGATACAAAGTAACAGCGTGATTGTTCTTTTGTTAACGGTCCGCATTGTATCTCTCCTTGACAATTAGAACTCAACTCCTTTTACGCTATCAATTACGCATAAATTGCCAGTATTCGAAAATCCGGTCGTGAAAAATCATAACAGCAAAAACACCGAAAGACAAGAAGGGACCATAAGGAATTTGCCGAGTTTTTTTAAAAAACATTTGGCAGACAGCCCAGGCGAGTCCGAAAAACGGCGCGACAAAAAATGCTATGACGACCGACACAGGACCGATCACGGCGCCTGCAGCACCCATCAGATGTACATCTCCCAGCCCCATAGCCTCCTTTCTGAATGCCAAGGTACCGAAGATACGCGTGGCCCAGACAATGCCACAGCCAACAAAATAGCCCCACAAGCTCCCGAGGAGTCCTGCAACGGCAGGCTTTTGTGTGAAATTCAGCCACCAGCCGGATATCGAGCCGGGCAGAGCCTGGGCCCTTATGAGCCAATAAGCCAATGCCGAGCAGATAATTATCGGCAGTAAGAAAATGATTTCTCTGGCCATCTCCGCGTGATGGTTGAACTGCGGCTCAGCCGATGCGTCATTGTCAGGTTTCTCGTGCGAGTTCTGAGAACCTTCGTATTCATAACTTCTTTTGATTAGACCAGTTGCCACAAGCACCAAGGAAACGGCCAGTCCAATGGTGGCCCCGGCAGCAAGCGAAGCGATAGTCGATTCTTGCAAAAAAACGTCCGATGTGCTGGGTAAGAGGTAAAATTGACGGATTTGTGCGGGGTCAATTATGTAGCCTGCGAGCGTTGAGCCGGCCAAGCCCGCCACCGTAACAAGCCAGCAGATGGACAGCGGAATGATCCATAATTCCAGGTCGATTGCCGAGGCTGCAACGAAAGCAGCTAATAAAATCATGTGCAGAAGATAAATCAGCCAGCCCCCGCCCAGGAACGGACCCATGCCGGCTCGCAAGCCGGTGCGAAAATACAAATGGAAGATGCCCACAAAGACCAAGCCCGTAAGTAGCTCAATAGCAAAATACCGCACCGATATCGGGGCTTTGCAATATCTGCACTTTCGCCCCAAGAGCAGCCAGGAAATCAGCGGTATATTATCGTAAGCCCGAATCCGCCGGCCGCACGCCGGACACGCAGAAGGTGGACTTACCAGCGATTTGTCGCGAGGTAAGCGATAAATGACAACGTTGAGGAAGCTGCCTATGCAACAGCCGAATGCAAAAAGAAAGACAAGCCAAATCCAGTCAGGTGCTGCCACAATGCCTCCTTTGCCATAGTAGCATGCGAACGCGTGATTCGCTCCAGCGCTCACGTTCTTGCGTCTCTGCGTTCCTTCTTGTTGACGACGGCAGCGACTTTCGCAGGCAGGCCGAACAAGCGTATGAAGCCGGCTGCATCAGTCGGATCATATTCCGCGCCCATCTTGAAGCTCGCCAAATCGGTCCGATACAAACTGTTGGGACTCTTTATACCGGCTGGTGTGCACCGGCCCTTAAACAGTTTCATTCGCACCGACCCGGTGACTTTTCTCTCCGTGATGTCAACAAATGCATCAAGAGCCTCACGTAGCTGAGAGAACCATAAGCCATAGTAAACCAGCTCAGCGTATTTCAGCGCAAGCTGCTGCTTGTAGTGCATCGTCTCCCGGTCAAGCGTGAGAGTCTCCAGGCAATCATGAGCCGCCTTCAATATTGTGCCGCCCGGTGTCTCGTAGACGCCGCGTGATTTTATGCCAACGAGTCGATTTTCCACGAGGTCCACCTGCCCTATACCGTGCTTGCCGCCGATGCGGTTCAACGTTTCGATCAGCTTCGCGCCGCTTATTTTCTTGCCGTTAAGTCTTACCGGTACCCCCGCATAAAAACCGATTTCGACATAAGCCGGCTTGTTGGGAGTCTTCGAGACCGGCCGGGACATAACAAACAAATCTTCTCTCGGCTCATTGGCAGGGTCTTCGAGGTCAGCTCCTTCGTGGCTGATATGCCAGAGGTTGCGGTCGCGCGAATACAGCTTCTTCTTCGTCTGCTCGATTGGGATTCCATGCTTTTTGGCATAATCGACAGCCGCCTCTCGCGAAGTCAGCGTGAAGTTCGGGTCCTTCCACGGAGATATGATTTTGAGCGAAGGATCCAGTGCCATGTACGTTACTTCAAAGCGGACCTGGTCGTTGCCTTTGCCGGTCGCACCGTGGGCCACTGCGGTCGCGTGTTCGGCGTGGGCGACGTCGACCTGATGTTTTGCTATTAAAGGCCGGGCAACACTTGTGCCGAGCAAATAGCCCTTTTCATAAACGGCACCCGACCTGAGCAGCGGCCAAAGATAGTCTTGGACAAATTCTTTCCGAAGGTCCTTCACGACACACTTGACCGCCCCACTGGCCAGTGCCTTTTTCTTGATCCCGGCAAGCTCATCGCCCTGACCCAAATCAGCCGCAAAGGCTATCACCTCGTATCCGTAGGTCTCTTTAAGCCACGGCAGGATTACGCTCGTATCCAAACCACCGCTATAGGCCAATACAACTTTTTCAGTTTTGTTCTTGCTCTTAGCCATGGAACTCATCCTCAGCTAATTTGTCTCTGCCTCTCAACGTTTTCGAAGACCCAATGCCAACCCGTTAGCCACGATGGCGGTCATCGGCTTCATAGAGCACCTTTCCTTCTTCGAGAATCTCACGTATGAAGTCATCACCCATCTCGATTCGCTGGCGCACTTTTTCAGGAGTGCGAACGAGTAGGTCCATTGGAAAAGCAGGCCGAAGTTTCATCCGAATCTCAACCGACTTGTCAACACTTCTACCCTTAAAAGGTGCGATAACCAGCAAGTCCACGTCCGAGTCTTCGCTGACAGGGCCTCGAGCGTAGGAGCCAAACAATATAACCCGTTCAGCACCAAATTCACGCCCTATTCGCCGGCCAAACTCCTCTATTCTATCCATCGCTACCATGGATAAACATTCCTATCCGAAATCTATAAACGTTGCGATCGGCCTTTAATATAACAAAGATTGCTTTTACAAAACAACAATAAATTGTGGCATGCTAATGCCGCGTAATGCCAGCCAACACTGCAAACTGTACTCAGACCCACGAAGAGTCAATACAACCCCACATTGAGGACAGGACACATGTATCGGATCGCCCAAATCCCCAACGGGCTCGTCCGTGAAGTGGTCCGCAAAATGTATTGCCTCCTCTGGTCAGACGATTCGAGCGAGCCACATAGCGAGCGCGGCACCTAAAATGGGTGGCAAATAAAAGATCACCATTTTGGGCTTACAGAAATTCCTGAGTGTGCTTCCATACTTCTTAAGTTGTGCTTCGCTAAGCGTAGCGCTGCCAGAGTAGTCAGGGACAGGAAATGTTCCAAAGGTCTCATGGGCAAAACAATCTGCCAGCTTCACAGAAAGTTTCTCTTGAACGTTGTATTCCCCATTTCGAATGAATCTTCTGATCGCCCAAAATCTCCCAATGAAACGCTCCTGTTTTGCCTTATAGTCCGCCTCAACGAACCAGAAAGGAAATGGAATAAAAATGCCGAGCAATAGAAGCCACGGCCACTCTTGACTGAGGCCAAAGCTCAAAGCAGCAAGTCAGAGAGTAATCGGCATTTGCTTCGTGCGGTGCCGCAGCTCGTCGAAGTGGTGAATCACTCGAGTGATAACATCTATTTCTTGCTTAAGAACATCAACTTTAAAATCTTTGATTTACATATCCATCAAACCTTTCGTGATTCTGCAAGCAACACATGTACTTGCCACTGCGAGACTGGACACTGCAGAACATTAGAGAAACCGAGTAGAAGAGGTCAGTCTCATACAGCGTCCGGGTAATTCTTTCTTGAATCAGAAATGAGCGCACACAAGTTATTCGTGACAGAGCCATTGGCAAACAGTCCTCCGCATAAGGTCTGCGTTGGCGGTCTGGCCGGTAAAAAGTCTGAATTGAGCGAGGGCCTGGTTGATGAACATCGATAAGCCGTCAATCGTCTTGAGCCTCTTTTGCTTTGCCTGCTTCAGCAGCAAAGTCTGGACAGGATTATAGACCGTATCAAAAACCGTCATGCCGCGTCTCAAGCATTCTTTAGGTATGGGCGTTGCATCGACATTGGGGTGCATTCCCACACTCGTGCAATTTATGACCAACTTCGCGTCCAGACTCTGCAAATCATCCAACGGCGCAAAGCTGCAATCAAATTCCGCTGCAAGTCTTTCGGCCTTTTCGACGGTGCGGTTGTAGATTCTGATCTTTGAACCTGCGTCACTCAGCCCGGCTACTATCGCCCTTGCGACGCCGCCTGCACCAACTACCGCAACAGAAAGGCCGTTCAGATCGCCCCTGCCGATCTTCAATCTCGAAGTAACTGCATCCAGAGCAGCCGCGTAATCGGTATTGTAGGCACGTATTCGTCGCTCGTCGCTCATCGCCCATGACCCGATGACCAGAGTATTCACGGCCCCGATTTTTTCGGCTAAAGGCTCGATAAAACCGTGCTTTTGCCGGACGTAATTCAGGGCGCTCTGCTTGTGTGGAATTGTCACGCTAAAGCCGGCGAAGCCCAGCCATTTTCTGAAAAGAACACCGTTCAAGAATAAGTCAAACCCCTGCTGACCCCCTCCCACAAGCAGCGGCAAATATAACTTGTTCATACGCTTGTCTGCAAAACAAGCGTTATGAATCGCAGGACTGAGTGAATGCCCGACAGGGTCAGCGATCACGCCGAAAAGCTCCGTTTCAGAGTTTATATAATCGTAGCGATACAACTGCTTGAGCTGCTCGATGGTCAATTGTCCCGGCGCCGTTGCGCTTTGATCGTCTATGCTGGCGAAAGTGACAAAGCTGTTTTGCTTCTTTGCGATGATTCGGCTTATGAGACCCGCCCGGCCCATACAGAAAACGACCCTGTCGCCGCTGGTATTGCGCAACAGATCAAAGCCCTCAAAGCTGTCGCTTATATGATCTGCCGTATAGACAAGCTTGGGTATCGCGACCGGATACACAGCCAAAATTTCACGATACAATCTGCCGATATCAGCAAATTTTGTCCTGAAATTGTGAGCGGACAAAATCAGCCGCCCTTTCGAACTCTGCGACAGAGCGACCCTTATTCTTTCCTGGTGCTCGATGGCGAGGAAATTGTCATATTCAAAATCGATAAAGTCGGCGCCGGCTTTTACCGCACCTGTGAGCACATCTGTACGCAAGCGCGCCGAATAATCGCGCACGCCGCCCTGCTTCTGGTCACGACAGGTTACTATTATCGGCACTGATCGGCTGGCAGCCGCCCTCACCTCGGCGATCAGATTCTTGACCAGGTCGACACTTAGGCCTTCTAAATAATCGGTTCGCAGCTCAAGCATCTCGGCGCCTGCGGCCAGAGCCGCTTTGACCTGCTGCCTCGCTTGGTCCAAATTTTCGGCTGCAATGGGAACGGCTAAGCGTGTCATAGTGACTCAAACATATAGCAGTGATTGGGCCCAAAATCAAGGGCAAAAACCCAGCAGATAACAGGCTGAGTTCCAAAGCTGGCAGAAAATAGGGATAACAGGGTAGATCGTACCCCCTCAAGAGCAATTCTTCCCTGGTCGCATAGTCAGGTCCAAGCCAGTCTAACATCAAGGGCGGCATTCTGGCAAGAGCAAGATCTGTCTTCGGTCGAAGTTCTTTGATTATCTGCCAGGGAGTTTTGTAATCCTTGTTACTATTGACTCGCACA
>Ga0209427_10000804_pt1 | contig 34513 bp, 35 predicted proteins | sample DeeMarSWOR136_30_FD_187465 | JGI IMG/M metagenome (GOLD analysis project Ga0209427, IMG submission 187465) | Marine sediment microbial communities from White Oak River estuary, North Carolina - WOR-1-36_30 (SPAdes) (version 2) | ecosystem: Environmental > Aquatic > Marine > Intertidal zone >...
TATTACATTTAATTATCTTTCCAGACAATACGTTCGGTGTGCTTAGGCATCTTTTGAAGAGCTTTTCTTAAAAAAGTTGGACGTAAGTCGATATTGTCCGGTTCTGAGAGAGGAAACCAGCGGAAGATGATTTTAACTCGATTATCCAGGCTGGAGTATTCCTTGGTGTTGAGAATCCTCGCATTAATCGGCAATGTCACAATAAAGTAATTTGTTACTGTCGTAGATAACGTTCCTTTTTAGGGACATAACATCACACCTATGTATCAGGCATGAAATTTAGCGGACCTTTTTATACTTTGTATATCTTGCAGAGAAAAGACCGCCATGGTTCTGAACCTGTCTGAGGATCACAGTGCATACCATGCGTTAGCATGTTACAGTTCGACTCAGTAAACCCATACTCCCAAGGTTCTTTTTCCGGAAACCACCAGCCATGCTGGACACTAATAACACGGGGCGCAATACCATCTGTAAGGCTGGCTCTTTGTTTGATTCTGCCACCTCTCGGGCCTTCAATCCAGACCCAATCCCCGTTTGTAATCGATAACTTTTTTGCGGTATCGGGGTGAATCTCCACCTTCGGGTCAGGATTTTGCCGGCGCAGCGACTCAATCTGTCTGCCCTCGGAATGGAAAAACGCCTGAGTTCTGGCTCCGGTTGTTGTTATTAACGGGTATTCCTTAAAAAGGTCTGGCGTAGAATATGGACTCTCCGGAGGTTCAACATAATTGGGCAAAGGGTCATAGCCCATTTCTTCCAGGGCTGAACAATAAATTTCAAATTTACCGGATGGCGTTCTAAATCCCACCTTTTCGTATTTTTTGTACTGCATGTCGCCTTTGAGAATGCCAACATCCTGAAATTCCTGGAAAGTCATCCCAGTATCCTTCAACACCCAATCGCAATATTCTATAGTATTGCGCCAAGGGAAACAGTCTTCCATCCCCATACGACGAGCTAGGTCGAACAGAATTTGCTTATCGTCCCGGCATTCACCGATACTGGCCACCTGTTTTCGGGCGGTAACGCACCAGACCATATGGAGGTCAGGAATATCGTCGGTTTCCGGCCAGCTGGCTGCTGGCAGGACAATATCAGCGAGTTGCGTCGTGGGAGTCATGAAAAGATCAGTGGCGACAATAAAATCAATTTTGCGTAATGCCTGGACCATTCTCAAACAATCACTGTGCCCGATTAACAGGTTACTTCCCATGATAAATAAAGCCTTTATGGGGTAAGGCTTTTCCGTGAGTACCGTATTTATAAATTCTCCGGGTTGTATTGTCGTACTTAACTTATACTTGCTGGCTCCAATCATTTTCTTTTTCGAATCAAGCGGTAGCATACCAGGTAATTCTATGTCCGGATTGATACGCGGTGCCTGTACCACCACGCCGGATGGGGGTACCCAGAAAGCATCACCGCCCGGGACATCTATATTACCCGTAATACCTGATAATATCAGCAAAGAACGAATAGTCTGAAAATTATTAACCCCCTGGTCCACGCTCACACCCCACTGCAGACAGGCTGGTTTAGTAGTGGCGTATAAACGTGCCGCCGCTTTTATATACTCGGGAGAAACCCAGGTAATTTGAGCCACTTTTTCCGGGGAGTATTCTTTTACCCTTTTAGTGAACTCTTTAAAACCGATAGCCCATCTATTAACAAAATCTTCATCAAATAACCCTTCTTTAATAATCTCGTGGAGCATACCTAGAGCCAGGGCGGCGTCCGTTCCGGGACGTACTTGCAGCCAGTAATCAGCCACAGAAGCCAGTTTCGTTCTTCTTGGGTCAATTACTATTAGTTTAGCCCCGTCGTTCAATGCACGGGTCAGCTGGGAACTGCACATGCCGTCGGAAGCACCCACCTCAGGAAGATTGCATCCCCAATTGAGTACACACTTTGGTTTGATTCCGCCAAAACCATAGTAATCACATACGGGAAGGTCGCCGCAGGTCATCGCGGAGGCTATTAATCTGGGGCCGTAACAGAGATGAGCAAAACCGAGACGATTGGGAGTACCCAGGCTATTAAGAAAACGGTGAAACAATACATAGTAAGGCCTGCCGGTTCCCCTGGCACCAACGATCGATTCCGCTCCGTAATCCTGTTTTACTTTAAGTAATTCCTCACTCACCGTATCCAGCGCCTCGTCCCAGGTAATCCTCTGCCATTTATTTTCCCCGCGGTCTCCCGACCTCTTCATCGGATATTTCAGTCGGTCGGGATGATATAAGAGTTCCGGGGCTGATTTACCTTTTACGCAAATATACCCCAAAGAGGTAGGACTATCAGGATCACCGGTTACTTTTACCAGCTCGTTGTCCTTCAGATGCAGGAGGACACCGCATACACCGTGGCATCCTCGGCAGGTGGACTTGACTATACGCTCTGACATAATTTGGCGATTAACTTCCGATTCAGCTTTATACTAAACAGGATTTTCCTTTAAGTAAGATGATAAACCGATGAACGTGGGCAATATTCCATTGTACTCCCATGTCAATTTCCAATCAATCTTTTTACCTTGGAACTCATTGCCGATTTATCGATTTTCACCTTGATTTAAGTTGTGGTAATAATTTAGACTTGATTTTTTAATCATCATTCCCATAAGATGAGGTTTATATGAACGATGTACGTGCAATGCCAATCTTCAACGCAATACATGATGTATACGATAATGTTAAACTCCTTCGTAAGCCTGCTGAAAGATTGGCAGTAAATGCTGGACTTACTACAGGACAACAAGTTCTTGACGTAGCTTGCGGTACTGGTTGGGCTACAATTGCAGCGGCGAATCTGGTTGGTGACAGCGGAAGAGTTATCGGAATCGACATAGCAGACAAACTACTGGATGTGGCTAGAAGTAAGACTTATTCGGCTGGTCTTTCTAATGTGGAGTATCGTGTGGGGGATGCTGAAGCCTTGGAATTTGATGATGCCAGTTTTGATGCTGTCATCTGCGCCTCATCGATTTTCTTTCTACGAGATATACCCAAAGCGCTTCAGGAATGGCACCGAGTATTGAAGGTTAAAGGAATAATTGCATTTTCAAGTTTTGGTCCAGGTCAAGGACAGCCGATGCTTGGTTTGTTTCAAGAACGTCTGGCAAGATATGAAGGACAGACCTTAACATCACAACAACGTATTGTTAGGACAGATACGCCAGAAGAATGCCACTTACTGCTCAAACACTCAGGTTTTAAAGACATCATAATTACTACCGAGCAGCTAGGTTTCTTTCTTCCGGATACATTAGCTTATTGGGAGGAAATTTCTTCCAACATATTCAAGCTGCGTCTGTCCCGACTGAATCCCGTAGACCTTGAGAGATTCAGGTCAGAGCATATAGCGGAAGTAGAATCTTTACGCACAGACCAGGGTATATGGTTGGATATCCCCACGCATTTCGGCGTAGCGAGGAAACATAATATATACTGATGTTACACAGAAAGTCTAACAAGCAGTTGCTTTCCTTAGAATGAGTCTTATGGAATAAAGATATCCTGAAATGTGGGGCCCCCAAAGCACTCTTGGAAATATAAACGTGGACTTAGCTATAAAAATCCTATGCTTCCTTTAATTTGATGTCACAAAATGAGTTATTGTTACCCAACAATCTGCTTCAAAATTGGCGCCGGCTTGTTGAAATAGAGGATAGGAGTATGAAGTCAATTATCGGGAAGGCATCAATATGGTTTCTTATTAAGCCTTTTTAGTCCGGTGCCGCCGCAGGAAGTCCATCATTATCCGGTTAAATTCGTCAAATCCTTCCACGAATAGAAAGTGCGGCATGTTCTCCATCATTAACAGTTCCGTGCCGGGTAGCCTTTCCTTGAGCAGCCGGATGTTATCCGGAGTAACCGTTTTATCTGCGCCGCCGCTGATGATAATCGTAGGGGCCTTAATTTGAAGTAACCGGGCGTAATTATCGCAGGTACGGGAGGCGTAAAAATGCCAGTATTGGGCGTGTGGCGGCCCATAACCTCCTGCAATAATCTCAACCAGCTTTTCTTTCAGCTTTGGGTTCTTCCCGAGGAACTCTGCGCTCAACACCCCCTCCACAAAATCCTGGGCTTTTATTTCCGCGGGGCGGGCAAACCAAGCTCTTAGTTCTTCTTCCTTTGGCAGAATGGGCTGGTTATGAAGTTCTACACTCCAGGTGACGGGGCAGACCAATACCAAGCTGATGACTTTGTCCGGGTAGTTCATGGCCATTTCTTCCGCGATGCGTCCCCCCATGGAATAGCCCATTAGGTGAGCTTTATTAATGCCGATAACGTCCATCAGGCCGGCCAAGTCTTTAGCCATCAATTCCAAGGAGTAGGGGATATCCGGTTTATCGCTTTTACCCGTTCCTCGATTATCATAAGAGATGACTTTAAACTCTTTTGCATATACCGGCACATGGCGATAAAGTACTTTGTGGCACATGTTGCATCCGTCAATGAAGACCAGCGGCTCCCCCTTGCCGTGGATTTCATAATACATGTTTATATCGCCGACTTTTACCTTGGGCACTTTACTTCTCCCTAGCTGATTATGGATGTACTTAATATATAGTTATAATCTTTGCGTTTTTGTCAATGTTGGTGAAATTCGGACTACATTGAGATGCAATGCGGGGAGACAACAATCTGCCCGATTGTTGGTTTATTTCTTAACATCCCCGACCTGCCCCCAATGTTATATTACTTGTTAAGTCGTAATCATAACCGATATAGCCTCAGGTGCCGGTGGTTTATCTCTTGGGGTTTTATGCGATAACAAAGAAGTAATTTGGTACATTTGAAGAAGCGTGAAAACGGCTAGGTGAATCATCCCGGTTTTGACTAGTCGGATTATTTCATATGGCTCGGTCCAATCTCAGGGTATAAGGTAAAAAGCGGGTTTGACCGGAGCTCATCCCCAGCTTCAATCCCTCCCTCGGTGAGGCGATAATAAATACTTTCAGGAGCCGGCAGGTAATTATCTTGGATAGCAGAAGGTTCAGTGACTACTGTGGCTTCCACCATTAACTCTGAAGGCAGGTCATTTTGAATATCGAGTAAAGAGGTATCATGCTATTGTATATCAATCCCCTAAGAGGAAAAATGGAAATACTTAAGTTTCACAATAAAATACACGACCCCCAACTCGCACATCTCCTCGACAATATTATAGATGCCGTGCTGATTCTCAAAGCCCATCTTACGAATTCGAACATGGATTCGAATTCCATTGGGGGCACTTCATTCATCCGGGTATTTCCCAAGCTCCGCCAGGCAATCGACAATCCTGGGTAACGCGTATGAGGTGGCGTGGGGAGGGGCATTGCAGCAGGTCTTTACGATTAACTTGCTGCCGCAGACTTCATCGGCGGCGGTCTTAATGATTTTCGCCAGCCTGGGATAACAACTTTCGGTCAGCGCCCTGGTGCCGTAGCTGTCCCGGTGCGTGTCCATGCCGCATATCCAGTAGACCATGTCCGGCTTGAATTTCTTAATTCTTTCCGGCACTTCTTTACGCACGTTCGCTACCTCTTCTTCATCGTTAGAGCCGTGGGAGAAGCAGAGCTTGGTGCGGCTGGAGGTCAGGCTGCCGGGCCCATCATCCCAGCCGTAATCATGGCAGAAACAGATGTGCAGGACGTCGTCGTCATCCTTAAAAATATCCCTGACGCCGTCGGCGTGGTGGGTGTCCGTGTCTACAATGGCGAACCTCTTTACCCCCAGCGTTTCCCGGGCGTGGGGAATCCCCAGGCCGGTGACGCTGAAATAGCAGCCTCCCCAGGCACTGTCGCGGTGGGCGTGGTGGCCGCCGACCCCGGCGATGACCAGGGCATTATCGAGCTCTCCCTGCAGGACTTTCTCGGTAGCCTGCAGGAGACCGCCGATGGAATATAGCGAGACCCGCCACCATTGCGTTCGCTTGACGTCCTCAATCCAGCCTTTAGTATGGATACGGGCAATCTCAGCTTCCACAGCCTGCCGGGATTCGAACCAGGTCACGTTCGGTTCGTTAAAGAGTCCTTCCCTTTTAATGCCGAGAAAGCCGTCCTCGACGCCCATAGCCAGACTGCTGTAGGCTTCCTTACCGCAAACGTCGTGATAAAATACCCCGGTCTTTTTCATCTCTCATCCTCCCCGGTTATTAAGTATTGATATTCCGAATATTTATATTATCGTACGTTAAAGTGAAAAAGTGAAATTAATAATATAATTTGAAGCTAATCTCTTGACCGTAGCTATGAATATTGCTACACTCAATTCAACAGGGGTTACGGATTACAGCTCATGAAAATCGTTACCGCCGAGCAGATGCGGCAGATTGACCGGGAATGCGTCAGGCAGGGCATTCCGACCAGCACGTTAATGGAAAACGCCGGCAAAGCCGTGGCGGAGGCTACCCGCGACAGCCTGGACGCTGCGGAAGGACGTCATATACTGTGTCTGATAGGCGGGGGGAATAACGGCGGCGACGGTCTGGTGGCTGCCCGTTGCCTTCACGACTGGGGCGCTGATGTCAGCATTTGCCTCTGCTCCCGCCGACCGGATGACGACGCCAACCTCAAGCTGGCAGAGGAACACGGCATTATCTGCATCGATGCCGCGCAGGATAATAACTTCAAGAAATTAGACGACCTGCTGGCGAAAGCCGACTGCGTTATCGACGGGCTGCTGGGCACGGGCAAAATGCGTCCCCTGGAAGGCGTTTTCAAACAGGTGCTGGAAAAGGTAAATATGGCGAAGAACAGCTGCGACCTGAAAATCGTGGCGATTGATTTACCGTCCGGTATGGACGCCGACACCGGCGCTATCGACCCCTCCTGTCCCCGCGCCGACGTCACCGTAACGCTGGCTTTCCCCAAGCCGGGACTTTTCAGCTTCCCCGGGGCGGAAAGGGCGGGGACATTGAAAGTGGCTGATATCGGCATCCCGGAAGCCCTGGCGGAATCCGTCACCAGCGAGCTTCTCACCGACAGCTGGGCAAGAACCGCCCTCCCGGAACGTCCCCTCAATGCCAATAAAGGGAGTTTCGGAAGAGTGCTGGTAGCCGCCGGCTCCATCAACTATATCGGGGCGGCTTACCTGGCGTGCGCCGGCGCTCAGAGGGCGGGAGCGGGACTGGTCACGCTAGCCACCGCCGAGAGCCTGCAGCCGGTCCTTGCCGCCAGGCTGACCGAGGCAACCTACCTGCCTTTACCGGAGTCGCCGCCCGGCATTATTTCCGCCCAAGCCATCGACATTATAAAGAGCCATTCGGACGGGTACGATATCCTTCTTATTGGCTGCGGTCTGGGGCAAAATCCCGGCACCGTCGAGTTCGTCAACTCTCTGATTAAGGAAAAGGAAATGCCCCAGATGGTAGTCGACGCCGATGCCCTTAATATCATTTCCGGAATACCTGACTGGTGGCGGCGGCTCACGGATAATGCGATACTGACGCCGCATCCCGGAGAGATGTCCCGGCTCTGCAGTCTATCCATAGATGAAATCCAGACGGACAGGGTAAACATCACCCGGAGGTTCGCCGCGGAGTGGCGACAGACGGTCGTCCTCAAAGGCGCTTATACTGTTATCGCCGCCACGGACGGTAGCTGCCGCGTCAGCCCCTTCGCTAATGCCGGACTGGCTTCGGCGGGTACGGGCGACGTGCTGGCGGGAGTCATCGCCGGACTGGCGGCGCAGGGACTGAGTCCTTTCGATGCCGCGTCCCTGGGTGTCTACCTCCACGGCAAAGCCGGTGAGACGGTCAAGAACGAGATGGGCGATGCCGGCATGATTGCCTCCGACCTGCTGCCGGTGCTGCCGAAAGTCATTAAACAATTGAAAAACGGGGGCTGACGAGGAGGAACATATGTTACTGGCGGTAGATATCGGTAATACCAATATAACCATAGGCCTGTTTAAAAAAGATAAGCTGGAGGCAACCTGGCGTATTGCCACAGGCGTCCACCGCATGCCCGATGAGTATGCGGTGATACTGCTTAACCTTCTACGCAATCATGGCCTAGATGCCTCGGACGTTACCAAAGGAGCGGTCAGTTGTGTCGTACCGCCGCTGGTGACCACTTTCAACGAGTTATTTGAGAATTACTTCAATATTAAACCGCTGATAATCAGTCCCGGCATCAAGACCGGGATACGAATCCGCTACGACAACCCGCGTGAGCTTGGCGGTGACCGCATTTCCAACGCCGCCGGGGCTCTAAGTCTCTACAAACCACCGATAATCGTGGTGGTGATGGGGACGGCCACGGCTTTCGATACCATCTCAAAAGAAGGCGATTATCTTGGTGGAGCCGTCGCTCCCGGGCTGACAATATCCGCCGAGGCCCTGTATACCCGTACGGCCGCCCTGCCCAGAGTGGAACTGGTCCCTCCCCGGCGTGCTGTCGGCTCCAATACCGTCGCCGCCATGCAGTCGGGCATCATTTACGGTTACGCGGGGCTTATCGAGGGCATCGTCACCCGGATACAGGAAGAACTGGGCGAAAAAGCCATCGTGGTGGCTACCGGGGGCTACGCCGACATTATCGCCGGGGAAACTAAAGTTATCGATGAGGTCAATCCCGACCTGACGCTTCTCGGTATTAAAGTTATCCACAATCTGAACCGGGAATAGGGAAAAAACCACCTCTCCCTAGATGGGAGAGGCCGGGTGAGGGTGAATTCAAATCCCCCTCACCTTCATCCTCTCCCACAGAGAGGAGAGGAAAAGGGAGATGACGATGTTAAAGAACAAGACCATCGTGCTGGGGATAACGGGAGGCATTGCCGCTTATAAGGCGGCTGACCTCGCCAGCAAGCTGACCCAGGCCGGGGCAAAAGTGGAAACGGTCATGACCGATGCCGCCACCAGGTTCATAACCCCGCTGACGCTACGCAATCTCACCCAACGGCCGGTCGTTACCGACATGTACGAGCTTGCCTCGGAATGGAGCGAGCAGCACGTTGCCCTGGCGGAAGCCGCCGATGTAATAGTAATCGCTCCCGCCACCGCCAATACCATCGCCAAGCTGGCGGCGGGAATCGCCGATGACATGCTGGGGTGCGTCGTGCTGGCGACGGAGTCGCCGGTCATCGTTGCCCCCGCCATGGATGACGTCATGTACCGGAACTCCTTTACCCAGGAAAATATCGCCAAACTGAAAGCCCGCGGTTTCACTATCATCGAACCCGAGTACGGACGGCTCGCCTCAGGAAAGATGGGACAGGGCAGGCTGCCCGATACTCCCGAAATAATCAAGGTAGTGGAGGAGGTACTCAATGGCTAAGATGGACTTTAAGGGTAAGACAATCGTGGTATCAGCCGGCGGCACCCGCGAGGCAATTGACCCCGTGCGGCATATCGGCAACCGTTCCTCGGGAAAGATGGGGCATGCCGTAGCCGAAGCCGCCCGGGACCGAGGCGCTAAAGTGTTGTTAATCACCGCGCCGACGGCGCTCCCCGACCCCGACGGCATCGACGTTACCCATGTGGAAAGCGTCTTCGAGATGAGAGACGAAGCCATCATGGCATGCAGGAGAGCCGACGCTCTAATCATGTCCGCCGCCCCCGCCGACTTCGTTCCGAAAAATCCGTCCAGGCAGAAAATAAAGAAGATTCAGGGAAGCCTCACGCTGGAACTCGTCAAGGCGCCTGACATCCTGACCGAGGTCAAGGACGACATTATAAAGGTAGGATTTTCCGCCGAGACGGAGAACCTCATCGAGAATACCAAAGAGAAATTACGTGATAAAGACTGTGACCTTTTCGTGGCGAACGACGTCACCATAGCCGGCAGCGGCTTCTACGCGGACAACAACAAGGTGACCCTCGTCTACAAGGACGGAAACGTGGAAGACCTGCCCATGATGAGCAAACGCGAGGTCGCGGAAATCGTGCTGGACAGGGTTAGGGAGCTGATGGGGTAGAAAATCCCCCTTATTCCCTCCTTCGGCAGGCGTTCGACTGAACTCACGCCGAAGGCTCAGGACAGGCTCTTTTCCAAAGGGGGAGACAGATTTGTATAGAATTGTAATCATGCGGTTTGCATGGTCATCCTCTCCCTTTGGTAAAGGGAGAGTTAGAGAGGGATTTCTGGGCGGGGCAAACCCGCGGGCTAAGCCGCCTATGAAACTAGGGTGGTTTACCCGCTGAAGCTTTAGCGTAAGCGGGTGACGGTGGGAAAAGATAACAAACGCGGGGGAGGCGGGGACAAAAAAATCGTCATTATATAAACATAATACTGAAAACATGTTTGACCGAAGTTGAGACATTACCCTGATGAAAACTCTTAAATATGCGTTTTTTACCGGTACTATCGCCTATTTTATCGTGGCGCTCATCATTTTTATCCTTTCTGTCAGCCAGACCGGCTGGAGCCGTATTGATAGCGAGACGGGGAGGTACGTGGTTACCGGATTGACGATGATGCTTTCCGAATTCGAGTGGTGGGGCACGTATTATTACCTGGCGCTTCTTGTACCCTGGCTCGGCTCAACATTATTACTCGCATTGCTGATATACGGTTTCTACCGGGGAACCAAGTTCAGAAGATGGTTTGGCGGGCTGAGTATATTCGCCTATTACATGGCGATGTGGCTGGCTTTTATCTTCGAGGGCCTTTTCCATGGATGGGGTGATATTGGTTACGTAATACTGCTATTCTGGCCGGTGACCGGGTTTTTACTGGGCTACCTTTCAGCGATAATAACTGATAGAATAGTAAAGTTGCCTATGGCGGACTAAGTATTAAGACCGGAAAGAGGTTATCATGACACCGTCCCCTGAGACACAGGAAATGCCCAGGGCTTACGAGCCGGGGAAGGTCGAGCAGAAGTGGTACGACTTCTGGATGGAGAAGGGGTATTTCACGCCTGAAATAGACTGGCAGAAAAAGCCCTTCGTCATCACCATGCCCCCGCCCAACGTCACCGGCGAACTGCATCTGGGCCATGCCCTGGAAGCTGCCCAGCAGGACGCCATCATACGCTGGCACCGCATGAAGGGAGAGCCGACGCTCTGGCTGCCGGGAGTCGACCACGCCGCGATAGCCGCCCAGGTGGTCGTGGAGAGACAGCTCGCCAAAGAAGGCACCGACCGCCATAAACTGGGACGCGAGAAATTCCTGGAAAGAATGTACCAGTGGGTAGCCGATAGCCGCGACACCATCACCAGGCAGCATATGAAGCTGGGCATCTCCTGTGACTGGACCCGCCTGCGCTTTACCATGGACGAGGTCTCGACGAAAGCCGTGCGCACTACCTTCAAACACCTGTACGACAAGGGGCTGATATACCGCGGCGAACGCATTATCAACTGGTGTCCGCGCTGCGGCACGGCCCTCTCCGACCTGGAAGTAGAACACGAAGACCTCCAGGGGCACCTGTGGTACGTGAGATACCCGATAGTGGGCGAGAAAGATAAATACATAACCGTCGCCACCACGCGCCCAGAGACGATTCTGGGTGATACGGCGGTTGCCGTCAATCCCGAAGATAAGCGTTTTAAGGGCATGGTGGGTAAAAAAGCGCTGCTTCCGGCAGTCAACCGCGAGATACCCATCGTCGCCGACGAAGCGGTCAGTCAGGAATTCGGCACGGGGGCGGTAAAGATTACCCCGGGGCACGACCCGGTGGACTTCGAGGTGGCGCAAAGGCAGGACCTGCCGCTGATTAACATCCTCAATAATGACGTGACCATGAACGAGAACGCGGGACCGTATCAGGGCATGGACCGCTACGTATGCCGTAAAGCCATTATCGCCGACCTCGAGAAAACGGGGCAGCTCGTCAGGACCGAGGATTACGTCCACGCCGTGGGGCACTGCGAGCGCTGCCATACCGTCGTCGAACCCATCGCCAGCCGGCAGTGGTTCGTGAAAGTCGACCCCCTGGCCGGACCGGCAATCAAGGTGGTTACCGACGGCACGATTAAAATCATCCCGGAGCGCTTTACCAAGGTCTATCTCAACTGGATGGAGAACATACGCGACTGGTGCATCAGTCGCCAGCTCTGGTGGGGGCACCGCATACCCATCTGGTACTGCCGTGACTGCGGCGAACTGACGGTTGCCGCTGATACGCCCGACGCCTGCTCTAAATGCGGCTCGAAAAACATCGAGCAGGACCCGGACACGCTGGATACCTGGTTCAGTTCCGGACTCTGGCCCCACTCCACCCTGGGCTGGCCGGAAGATACCGAAGACCTCCGCTATTTTTACCCCACCTCGGTCATGAATCCGGGCTACGAAATCCTGTTCTTCTGGGTAGCCAGGATGATAATGCTGGGCATCGAGAACACCGGGGAAATCCCTTTTGACACCGTCTATCTTCACGGCCTGATAAGAGACGAAAAAGGCACCAAGATGAGCAAGACCAGGGGCAACGTGGTCGACCCCCTCGACCTGCTGGAAGAATACGGCGCGGACGCCCTGCGCTTCGCCCTGACTACGGGCACCTCACCCGGCAACGACTCCAGATTATCGGTCGAAAAGATGGAAGCGGGCCGTAACTTCGCCAACAAGCTCTGGAACGCCACCCGGTTCGTTATCAGGAGCCTCGAAGCCGGGGACAGCACAGAGGGAAAAATCGACCGCGCCAGGCTGCTGCCGGAAGACCGCTGGATTCTATCGCGACTGCACCGCACCGTGGCGACCGTTGTTAGCCTCATGGAAGACTTCCAGTTCGGCGAGGCGCAGCGTCAAATACACGATTTTCTCTGGGGGGACTATTGCGACTGGTTTATAGAGATGGCAAAAATCAGGCTGCAGGCGAAAGACCCGTCCCCCCTGCCGGTGCTGGTAAAGGTACTGGAAACGTCGTTACGGCTGCTGCACCCGTACATGCCCTTCCTCACCGAGGAGCTCTGGCAGAACCTGAAAAAGAACACTCCAAACATAGAAGGGGAATCAATCATGGTCGCTCCTTATCCCGAGGCTAACGAGACCATGTTCGATACGGTCGCCGAGAGCGAGATTGAAACCATCACCGAGATAATACGCTCAATACGTAATGTGCGTGCGCAGTACAAGGTGGCAAGCTCCCGGTGGGTCGAAGCTAAGATATATACCGATACCGCCCGCCTTGCCGCCGTCTCCCGTTATGCCGCGTCCGTGAAAACCCTGGCGCGGGCTAATCCCGTAAGTTTTCTGGAAGGCGAGCCCTCGGAAAAAGCCGGCGATAACACGCTGGTACTGCCGCTGACACAGGCAACGGTCGCCATTCCCCTGTCCAGCATGTTCGACCTCGAAGCGGAGAGACAGAGGCTGGAGAAAGAGACGGAACAGACCCGGCATGAAGTCGGCCGGCTCGAAGCACGGCTGAAAGACGAGGCATTCCTGACCCGGGCACCGGAGGCGGTCGTTGCAAAGGAGCGTCAAAAACTCTATACTCTGAGGGATAAACTGGAAAAACTTGAACAACAGAGTAGCAGACTGTAGGAGGTGAGGTATGTTTGAGAGCGTACTGGTTCCGCTGGACGGTTCCAAGGTAGGTGAGGCTGCTTTACCGGTGATCGAGCGACTCGTGGCGAGATGCGCGCCCGGGGTGAAGGTTAATATTACCCTCCTCGGGGTAATCACCCTCCTGAGGCACTGGGTGGTGGTGGGGGAAGCCAGCGCCCCTGTTTCCTATACAGAAGATGAACTTAAGCTCATCAGGACGAGGGTTAATGACTACCTCCTCAAAGCCGGCGAGTCCCTGAAGAAACGCGGCGTAGAAATCCAGACGATGGTCAGCAGCGGCAACGCCGCCGACGAAATACTCAAGGCTGCCGATGAGGTTAAAGCCGACCTGATAGCGATGTCCACTCACGGGAGGTCGGGATGGCGGCGGCTGGCTTTCGGGAGCATCACAGATAAGGTGCTCCACGGCTCGAACATTCCGGTACTCATGGTTCGCGCCCCGGAGGGCACGGTAAACGAATAGCCCATTAAAGTGTCATTGCGAGCCTCTACCTGTCAGGGCGCGGCAATCCCGACGAGTGTTCAATGAGATTGTTTCGTCGTCCTTCTTATGAAGGACTCCTCGCAATGACATCCAGGGCGACTAAACGCCGTCGCTGACGACGAAATCGGCGACCAGCACCTTGAAAACGCCCTTCTTCAGCCACTGGCGCTTGAGGTATTCCAGGGCTTTCCGGGTATCGCTGGCGATTCTGGCTTTTTCACATTTCTTGAGACGGTACTTGAACAGCCAGTAGGTGAATTCCTTGAGCTCGCCAAGAGTGGTGGCGTCGATTTCAGGATAGCCTTTTTCCCCACGAAAGCTATTTAGCAGTTCCTCGCGGGTGGTGTTATATATCCTGAGGAAAGCCTCGTCGGAAGAATCGGCCCTGAAACGCAAAACCTGCGCCCGTCTCTCTTTATCAATTTCATTCTGCACCACTAGGAGCAGGGTTTCTTCGACGGTAACGCCGTAGAAATAGTTCAGGTATTGGCGGTACTTCTTATCGCCGATAAGCCCGGTTACCTCTTCCGCCCTGAGCTCAAGCGGTGGTATGCCGTGAAAGAGGAGGTTGTTCTTTTCCTTTTCCGGCAACAGTCCGTCCACCGTTTCGCAGAGTCGCTCCGCCAGCAATAGCCAGTCGAAGGCTTCCCCGTCAATGAGATACCGATAGGTACGGTCGTGATGGACCTCCTCGGCGCTGGTCCAGAGTCCCATAGCCCCGAGCAGGGCAAGGTACCAGTGCTTGCCGGAGGCAATCGACTGCTTGAGATAGCCGATAGCCTCGGAATCGGCGGCCAGGGCGGACTCGCTGGTAGCGACGGAATTATCCGACTTCTTCATGCCGCCCCCGAAAGCGGAGTCGACCCCGTATGTTCCGGGAACTCCGCCCTGAGTTTTTCATAGTAAGCGAGCTTTCCGGTGGTGACAAGCTCGGTGAGTTTTTTGGTGATGGCTTCCCCCGCCCCGGGTATTTCCCAGAGCCGGTCCTCCGCCGCCATTTTTTCCACCGGCTCTTTCAGTTCATTAATGGAACGCGCCACCTTCTCGTACGCCCGTATCTTGAAGATATTATCCTTCTTCAGCCGCAGCATGGCAGCTATGTCCGAGAATATTAAGGAGATTTCTGAGTTTTTCATTCACCTCACCCCCCTCAGAACGCCCGCCACATGAACAGCCGCGCTTTCATCAGATTGTACAATAAAATGTTCTTCTCCGCGTACTCCGTCAGTAAGGTGTATTCCAGGTTGGCTTTGACTTCCTGGTTTGTATTGCCCTTCTCCTTGGCTTCCTTTATCTTTTCGAGGGCCTGGCGCCGCGCCCGGAGTACCAGCTTGTGCCTCCTCTCCTTCCGGCTCAGCGGGTTTTCGGGGTCTTCAGCCAGTTGCTCGATATCCCCGGATATTTCCCGGATCAGCCTGTCCAGTTCCTCGTCGGTCACGATTGATTACCTTCCGCAGCAGTGCTTGTATTTCTTGCCGGAGCCGCAGGGGCAGGGGTCGTTGCGGCCTATCTTCTTCTTTCCCGCGGTCACTCTTTCTTTGCGGACCTTGACATCGCCCCGCGAGCCGACCGCCGCCTGAGTCATCGGGGACTCGGGTGCCCTGGCATCTTTCTGGACGATATTCACGTGGAAGATGGTGCTGGCAACATCGTGCTGGATGGTCTCCAGCAGGGTCTGGAACTGCTGGTAGCCGGCGTTCTTATAGGCGTCCACCGAGCGTACCTGGCGCAGCGTCTGCCATCCCGCCTGAAGGCGCATGTGCTCCATCGCCGTCAGGTGCTCCACCCAGAGCTGGTCGATTATCCGGAGCATCACCAGCCTTTCCAGCAGCCGCATCTTTTCCGTGCCGTTTTCCTTTTCCCGCTGCTCGTAAAGACTTTCCACCAGCCCCACCAGCTTTTCCTCGATTTCCTTCCGCCCCATGTCCGCCAGGACTTTCTCGGTAAGACTGGGGGGTACGGGAATAATTCTGTTGACATCAGCCAGCAGCGCGGCGTAATTGCCGTCCTCGTCGTATCTGCCGACGTCATAGGAAGCGACAATGCCCTTTAGTTCATCGGCGGTCATTTTCAGTATATTCGTCTTAAGGTCGGCACCTCCCAGTATCTTGTGTCTTTCTTCATATATTAATTCGCGGTGCTTGTTGACGACGTCGTCGTACTCGACCAGGTGTTTGCGCATATCGAAATGGTAACCCTCGACGCGTTTCTGGACATCGGTAATGACCTTGGTAATCATTCTATTTTCTATGGGCGTATCCTCGTCCATGCCCACCCAGCCCATGACCGTCTTCATGCGGTCGCCGCCGAAGCGGCGCATGATGTCGTCCTCCAACGATACGTAAAAACGAGAGCAGCCGGGGTCGCCCTGGCGACCGGCGCGACCGCGCAGCTGGTTATCGACCCGCCGGGCTTCATGGCGCTCCGTGCCGATGATGTGGAGCCCGCCCAGTTCAATTATCTTATCGTGCTTCTTTTGCCATTCCCCTTCACCGACGCCGTCCGGGGCACCCCCCAGGACGATATCGACGCCGCGCCCGGCCATGTTGGTGGCGACGGTTACCGCACCGGATTCCCCGGCGCGGGCGATAATATAAGCCTCTTTTTCGTGCTGCTTGGCATTGAGCACCTGGCAGGTGATGCCCTGTCGCTTGAGCATATCGCTCAGGTACTCCGACTTTTCAATGGACACCGTGCCGATGAGTATCGGAATCTCTTTTTCGTGCAGCTCCTTGATTTCCTTAACCACCGCGCGGAACTTGCCCTCTTCCGTCTTGTAGACCTGGTCCGGCAGGTCTTCCCGAATCATCGGTTTATGGGTGGGAATCTCGGTGACCTCGAGCTTATATATCTTGTAAAATTCCTCGGCTTCGGTAGCCGCCGTGCCGGTCATACCCGCCAGCTTCTCGTACATGCGGAAGTAGTTCTGGATGGTGATGGTGGCGTAGGTCTTGGACTCCTGCTGCACCTTGATATGCTCTTTGGCTTCGATAGCCTGGTGCAGTCCCTCGGAGTAGCGCCGCCCGTACATCTTCCTGCCGGTAAACTCATCGACGATGACCACCTCACCCTTTTCCACGACATACTGCTGGTCACGTTTATAAAATTCCTTGGCGCTGAGAGCGTTCCTCAGGTGATGCATCAGGCGGCCGTCGGTATACAGGCTGGCGCCGGACTTCAACATCCCCTGGCGCCGGAGCAGATTTTCCACCTTGTCCCAGCCGGGTTCGGTCGGCTCGGCGCTGCGTTCCTTTTCCTTGATGTCATAGTCTTCATCGCGTTTCAGTCGGGTGACAAGCTGCGCAAACAGTTGATAAAGCTGACCGGCCTCGACATCAGGAGCGCTGATAATCAGCGGCGTGCGGGCTTCGTCGATAAGTAGGTTGTCCACCTCGTCGACGATGGCGTAGTTCAGGGGACGCTGGACGCACTGCAACATGTCCGCCACCATGTTATCGCGCAGGTAATCGAAGCCGAACTCGCTGGAGGTGCCGTAAGTAATATCAGCCCGGTAGGCTTCCTGGCGGGAAACAGGGCGGAAATGCTGCCAGGAGTCGTTCTCCTTGCCGGAATCGTAAGAGGGGTCGAAAAGTCGGGCGGGGGTATGCTCGTCCGGGGTCTGTATCGGATAAATGCTGGCGACACTCACTCCCAGGGCATGATAGATGGGTCCCATCCAGTACGGGTCGCGCCGCGCCAGGTAGTCGTTAACGGTCGCCAAGTGCACCCCCTTGCCGGTCAGGGAGTTTAAGTAAAGGGGCAGGGTGGCTACCAGCGTTTTGCCCTCGCCGGTTTTCATCTCGGCGATTTTCCCCTGGTGCAGGGTGACGCCTCCCAGCAGCTGGACGTCGTAATGGCGCTGCCCTATCGTGCGCCGGGCTGCCTCGCGGACGGCGGCAAAAGCCTCCGGTAAAATATCATCGAGCGAATCGCCGTCTGCGAGCCGGGCTTTAAATTCGTCCGTCTTCGCCCTGAGTTCCTCATCGGTGAGTTTCTGGAACCCGGGCTCCAGCTCGTTGATGCGGTCGACGTACGGCTGAAGCCGCCTCAGCTCTTTTTCATTAGAATCGACCAGATTACTTAAAAATTTAAACATGGTTCTCACTCACAATCAGTTCTCTGGCTTCGTCCGCTTTGTCAGCCACCACCATCACCTTTACTTCCGACATTCCATCTACCGTGAACAGGTGCACCGAGGGAGCCGCGTTCGATTTCAGGAAGCAGGGTATATTAAAGCTTTCCAGCAAACCCTTGATGACCTGCGCTTCCATGTGATTCTGGGCTTTATATACTTCGACAAGCTTTTCACCCTTATGCAAACATAGCCCCCACGGACTGCCCGGTATGGATACGCCGAATAGCTTCGCCCAGCAGCGGCGCAATGGGCAGGACCGTTATTTTATCCAGTCTCTTTTCGGACGGTACCGGCACAGTGTCGGTAACGACCACTTCCTTTACCTTGCTCTCGCCAATTCTCTGTATAGCGGGTCCAGAGAAGATAGGATGCGTGCAGCAGGCATAGACTTCCCGGGCATTACGCTCCAGCAGGGTTTTGACCACACCCGTCAGGGAACCGGCCGTATCTATCTCATCGTCAACGATAAGGGCTACCATATCCTCAACCTCGCCGATTACATTTAAAGTCTGCGTACGGTCATTATTGCCTAGGCGCCTTTTTTCCATGATAGCCAGCGGCACGTCAAGTCGCGTAGCCAGGTCCCGCGCCCGTTTGGTGGCGCCGATATCCGCAGCCACCACAACAAGGTCAGGCAGGGCTTTCTCGACGAAATAATCACCGAGTATTTTTATAGCCGCCAGTTCATCAACGGGGATATTGAAGAAACCCTGAATCTGTGCCGAGTGCAGGTCCACCGTCAATACCCGGTTGGCGCCGGCCACGGTAAGAAGGTCGGCGACGAGCTTGGCGGTGATGGGCACGCGGGGCTGGTCTTTTCTATCGCTGCGGCCGTATCCGTAATAAGGGATGACCGCCGTTATCCTGCCGGCGGAAGCCCTCTTCAGGGCATCTAGCATAATCAATAACTCCACCAGGCTTTTATCCACCGGCGAGCATATCGGCTGGACGACGAAGGCATCACGCTCGCGCACGTTCTCCATAATGCGAACAAAGGTATTTTCATTACTGAACTGGATTACCTCACAGTTGCCCAGGGGTATTCCCAGATAATCGGCTATCGCCTTTGCCAGGTCCGGATGGGCATTGCCGCTGAATACCTTCAATTCTTCCATCGATTTTCTTCTCCTTTCCGTATCTACTCGACCGCAATATCATTATAGCACTATTACGTGTCAACCTCACCCCTTTTTGAGATGAAAATCTGCCTTAAAAGTGTAAAAACTTACACCCCGGGATAAGCCGTAAATGATACCGGGTGGCACGGGTTGGAAAAGATAAAAACCGAGGGAGTGGTGGGGGTATGGATTCCCGCTGGAGTTTACCCCATACTCCGATACGGGGCGGGAATGACTGTAAGTAATACGGGCTAAAGCAGCATATCCCTCAGTGTTTTCAGGTTTAAGACATCCTCTTTGTTATATTCCAGGAGGGTGTTCAGGGCGTCCAGGTCAAAGGACTCGACGTACTTCCACCACAGCTTTACTGCCTCAAAACCGTTCATTTCCGGGAGGTTCCTGGCAATACCCAGCTGCCGTTCCACGCCTTTGAGTCCGCCGTAAAGATTGTTTTCCCAGCAATCGTACATCAGGTCGTGGTGCCGGAAGAGCTGCATAAGGTCGATGCCGAGTCGCGCCCGGATAAAGGGCAGGTCGAAGCGACTGCCATTATAGGTATAGAGGATATCGATGTCTTCGAGGGCTTCCAGGATACCGTCGGCGGTAGCATCCCTGCCCACCAGCTGGACAAACTCGCTGCGGCTCCCGCGGCACAGGTGAATGCCGACCACGGTAATCTCGCAGTCGTAGGGAGTCAGTCCGGTAGTCTCGATGTCCAGATAAGCTTCCTTGTTCGGCATCAGCCCTGACAATCTGTGAAAAACGCTAAACGCAGGTCGGGTGACTCTCCGGCAGGGTATTTAAAGACCGTTTACGCCGGGCACGGGAAAGCGCCGGCACAGCTGCGCTGCTTCCTGCCTTACCTCTTCCCGCACCTTCTCATCATCGGGATGTGCAACCACCTTCACTATCAACGCGGCGATAGCTTTCATTTCCTCTTTGCCGAAACCTCGCGTCGTCACCGCGGGAGTGCCGAGGCGGATACCGCTGGTAACCGTCGGGGGGCGGGTATCAAAAGGAACGGTGTTCTTGTTGACGACGATACCGGCAGCGTCAAGGGCTTTCTCAGCCTGAATGCCGGTAATGCCTTTATCCGTGAGGTCCACCAGCATCAGGTGGTTATCCGTGCCGCCGGAAATAATACGGAGTCCCAGCTGCTGCAACTCAGCGGCCAGTGTCGCGGCATTGTCGAGAACAGCCCGCTGGTAATCGACGAACCCGGGCTGCATGGCTTCATGGAGGGCGACTGCCTTGGCGGCGACGGCGTGCATCAGGGGCTTGCCCTGCGTTTCCGGGAAGACGGCGGCGTCGATGTCCCTAGCATATTCAGCGCGGCAAAGTATCAGCCCGCCGCTGGGTCCACGCAGCGTCTTGTGTGTGGTGGTGGTAACGACATCGGCGTAAGGGACGGGGGTAGGATGCAGACCGACCGCCACCAGCCCGGCAATGTGGGCGATATCCACCATCAGCTTCGCCCCCGCGGAGTCGGCGATACGCCGGAACCTCTCGAAATCGATAATCCTCGAATAAGCCGTATAACCGGATATGATAAGCTTGGGCCTATGCTTTTCTGCCAGCTTTTCCACCTGCGGGAAATCAATACGCCCCGTCTCGCGGTTGACGCCGTAATGAACGAAGTTATAGGACTTTCCAGAGAAAGCGGCAGGAGAGCCGTGGGTCAGGTGCCCGCCGTGGCTGAGATCCATCGCCATCACGGTATCCCCGTACTCAAGGAGAGCCAGGTAGACAGCCATGTTAGCCTGCGACCCGCTGTGGGGCTGGACATTAGCGTGTTCGGCTTTGAACAACTCTTTAGCGCGTGCGATGGCGATTTCTTCAATGGTATCCACATTCTCGCAGCCGCCGTAGTAACGATGGCCCGGGTAACCCTCGGCGTACTTATAGGTGAGGAAAGAGCCCTGGGCGGCGAGAACGGCGGGGCTGGTGTAATTCTCGGAGGCGATGAGGTTGACTATCTCTTTCTGTCGCTTTGCTTCGGCGGCAATGACACGGTATATTTCGGGGTCGACCCGGCTCAGGAAATCCATAGAACTCACTCCTCAGGAGGATAAATCGGATACCGTAAACAGTCTACAACTGCGACTGTAAAAGTGTCAATCGAACTGCTTGACAGGGTATTATCAAATGACTAAACTTAGACGTCTTTATGTCCACTGAATAATCCCATAGTTGGGAGGTGTAAAAATTCCTAAAGTAAAAGTCGGCGATATCAACATGTACTATGAAATATATGGTGCGGGTGAACCATTGATATTGATCATCGGAGTGGGCGGGAACCTGACACGCTGGTTCCGGAATGTACAGGGGCTATCGAAAGAATACCAAGTTATCGCTTTTGACAACCGGGGCATGGGAAGGACGGATGTACCCGACATCCCCTACAGCATCGAGATGATGGCGGATGACACTGCAGGACTGATGGATGCCATCGGGATAGATAAGGCACATCTCTTCGGTATTTCAATGGGCGGTGCAATCGGGCAATGGTTGGCTATCCGGCACCCGGAAAAGCTCATCAGCCTGATGCTGGGGTGTACATTACCCGGCGGTTCCCAAAGCATCTCTGGGGAGAGAGGAGCTGCCAGCGCCGCTCTTTCTAGCGGCATCACTCCGGAGGAACGAGCGCGTCAAGGGCTACCTTTGATTTTAAGTGAGGCATTTATAGAGAATAATCCGGATATTGTGGACGAGATCGTTCAGAACAGATTGCTTTATCCTCCCGATCCTATAGGCTTTCGTCGTCAGGTGGAAGCACTCAATGCTCATGACGCTTACGACCGTTTGCCAGAGATTAAAATCCCGACTCTGATCCTTCATGGCTCGGACGATCGGCTCATACCCGTCGACAACGGGCGTGTTATCGCCTCCCAAATACCCAACGCGGAGCTGGTTATTTTAGAAGGAAGGAAGCACTGCTTCTTCCAAGAGTCACCCGATGAAGTCAGTAGGATAATACTGGACTTCCTGAGGCGGCACTCTGCACAAAAGGCTCGATAGTGCTATAATAGTGTAACAATTCACTCTGATATTTTTTACCGCCGGATACCATGGCGGTTATATTTGATTACGAAAACACTCAGGAGGTAAAGCATGTTCGGCGGTACGTTTGGCGTCAGCGGCCTTATTGGAGGCATCATTACGCTTGGCCTGGGTATCATCATACTGATATGGCCCAAGCTTTTAACCACTCTTATAGGAATCTGGCTGATTATCGTGGGTATCATTGCTATTATCAATGCGTTCTAGCGGCGGCACAGTACACAAACTACTTGACAAACCCTATACTCATTCTTATAATTAAAAGAAACCCCCACCTGATTTGACCGTGTATTCCTATTTTTATAGTTAAAATACACTTTTCCAGAGGTACTGTGTCACCGGGTCCCGTGTAATTTCCGTGATTAATTTCCCAGGGCAGAACTGGAATTATTCCAGATTAGATAGCCAGTTATATATATGCCGAAGTACATCTTTGTAACCGGGGGAGTCGTCAGTTCCGTAGGGAAAGGCATCACCGTCGCCTCTATCGGCACCGTCCTGAAAAGCCGCGGCGTCACCGTGGGCGTCCAGAAGCTCGACCCCTATCTGAACGTCGACCCCGGCACCATGTCCCCCTACCAGCACGGCGAGGTTTACGTCACCAAGGACGGCGCCGAGACCGACCTCGATCTGGGCAACTACGAGCGGTTTATCGACGCCGAGGTCACCGCCGAGTCCAACGTCACCTCCGGCCAGATTTACAGCACCATCATCGCCAAGGAAAGGCACGGCGACTTCCTCGGTGGCACCATCCAGATTGTGCCCCACCTTACCAATGAAATTAAAAGTCGATTCAACAAACTTGCCGAGATATCCGGTGCCGATGTTATTCTCATCGAGGTGGGCGGCACCGTGGGCGACATCGAGGGTCAGCCCTTCCTGGAAGCCATACGCCAGATGAGGAACGATGTCGGCAGAAACAATGTGCTCTACATCCACGTCACCTTCCTGCCCTACCTTAACTCCACCCAGGAGCTCAAGACCAAGCCCACCCAGCACAGCGTCAACGAACTGCGGCGCATCGGTATCCAGCCGGATGTCATCATCTGCCGCAGCGATTATGAAATTGCCGAAAACCTAAGGGATAAAATATCGTTGTTCTGCGACGTCGCCAAGGAGGCCGTGATTCCCCTGCCTACCATGGAAACGATATACGAAATACCGCTGATTCTCGAGGAGACCGGACTCGGACAGCTGATAGTCGATAAACTCGGCATCAAGGCGCGTCAGGCTGACCTGCAACAATGGCGGGGACTCGTCGAGCGCATCAAGACGCCCCAGGAGCCGGTGAGAATCGCCCTGGTCGGCAAGTACGTCGAGCTTAACGACGCCTACTACTCCGTCCGCGAGGCGCTGTACCACGCCGCGCTTTTCCACGACAGAAACCTCGACCTTTACTGGGTGCAGTCCGACGAACTCGATAATGACAGCACCGAACGCGAACTGCGCACCGCCCAGGGCATCATTATCCCCGGAGGTTTCGGCGTCAGGGGCATCGAGGGCATGGTAAAAGCCGCCACCTACGCCCGGGAAAACGAAATTCCTTACTTCGGCTTATGTCTGGGACTGCAGGTAATGACCATCGAGCTCGCCAGGTACGCCTTTAACTCGGACGAGCCGAACTCCACCGAGTTCAATCCCTCCACCCGTTATCCCGTCATCGATTATCTCGACGAGCAGAAAAACATCGAAGACAAGGGCGCCACCATGCGCCTGGGCAATTACCCCTGCAAGCTGATTGAAAATACGCTGGCGGCCCGGGCTTACGGGCAACCCCTCGTCCAGGAACGCCACCGTCACCGGCTGGAATTTAATAATAATTTCCGCGATGAATTGCATAAAGCAGGCATGGTCTACAGCGGCGTTTCTCCCGACGAAAAACTCGTCGAGGTTATAGAGCTGGCGGAACACCCCTGGATGCTCGGCTGCCAGTTCCACCCGGAATTTCTTTCCCGGCCCGGTCGCCCGCACCCCCTCTTCCGCGACTTTGTCGGTGTAGCTAAAGACGTACTGCGCGAAGGAGCCCAGCCGCCGCTGCCGCTGGCAGCCGAATAAGGAGGTTAGCTATGCAGATATTCCTGGATACCGCCAATATCGACCAGATAAGGGAAGCCGCCCGGCTGGGCATCATCAGCGGGGTTACCACCAATCCGTCGCTTCTTTCTAAAGAAGCCACCGCCGACTACGAGACCGTGACCAAGAAAATCTGCGCTATCATCGACGGTCCCGTTTCCGTGGAGGTGCTCTCCGAGGATGCCGACGCCATGATTAAGGAAGCCCGGGTGAAAGCCGGCTGGGCGCCCAATGTAAATATCAAGATACCCATTACCGCCGAAGGACTAAAGGCGACCTCGGCATTAAGCGAGGAAGGCATCAAAGTCAACATGACCCTCTGTTTCTCCGCCAATCAGGCGCTCCTCGGGGCGCTGGCGGGGGCAACCTATGTCAGCATCTTCATCGGCCGGCTGGACGATGCCGGGCAGGACGGCATGCAGGTGGTCGAGGATACCCTGTCGATACTGGCTAACTACCCGGAACTGGATGCCCAGGTAATCGCCGCCAGCATCCGCAATCCCATGCACATTACTTATGCCGCCATGGCCGGGGCCGAGGTGGCTACCGTGCCTTATGCCGTGCTGATGCAGATGATACGGCACCCTTTAACAGACGTCGGCATTAAACGCTTTCTGGAAGACTGGCAGAAAGTGGCTAAAGATAAAAAATAAACAAAGATATATACAACCGTTTCCCCAAGGGGATACGGGACCAGAGTGAGGTGGCACCATGAACATGAGTATTACGGAACTTGAAACCAAGACCAAGGAAGAGCTGGTGGAGATGGCCAAGGAAAAGGGCATCTCAACACCGGCGACGTTGAAAAAACACGATATTATCATGCGCCTGCTGGAGACGCAGAGCGGCGAGCAGGGCAATATCTTTTGCAGCGGCATCCTGGAAATCATGACCGACGGTTACGGATTTTTAAGGCAGGAAACCCTGCTGCCCAGCCAGACCGACGTCTATATTTCGCCGTCGCAGATCCGCCGCTTCGGCTTACGCAACGGCGACCTCGTTACCGGCCAGGGCAGGCCCCCGCACAGCAACGAGAAGTATTACAGCCTCCTTCAGGTCGTGGCTATCAATAACCTCAACCCCGATGTCGTCAAAAAACGACAGCCCTTCGGGTCGCTGACGCCCACCTTTCCCGACAAGCTGATTAACCTGGAACACTCCCCGACCGACCTCTCCACCCGTCTTATCAACCTCATCGCCCCCATCGGACGTGGGCAGCGCGGCTTGATTGTCTCGCCGCCCAAAGCCGGCAAGACCCTCCTTTTGAAATCAATCGCTAACGCCATTTCCTCCACTTACGATGATATCCACCTCATGGTCTGCCTCATCGGCGAACGGCCGGAAGAGGTGACGGACATGAAGCGCTCGGTCAAGGGCGAGGTCATCGCCGCCACCTTCGACGAGATGGTGGAGAACCAGACGCGCGTCGCCGAGCTGGGACTGGAAAGGGCGAAGCGCCTCGTGGAAAGCGGCAAGGACGTGGTCATCCTTCTCGACGGCGTCACCCGTCTCACCCGCGCCTATAACCTGGCAATGCCTTCCAGCGGGCGTACGCTTTCCGGGGGCATCGACCCCGCCGCCCTGCACCCGGCCAAGCGTTTCTTCGGGGCGGCTCGCAACACCGCCGAGGGCGGCAGCCTGACCATCATCGCCACCTGCCTTATCGATACCGGCAGCCGCATGGACGACCTTATTTACGAGGAATTCAAGGGCACCGGCAACATGGAACTCCACCTTGACCGCCGGCTTTCCGAGCGGCGCATCTTCCCGGCTATGGACATCCAGCGCAGCGGCACCCGGCGCGAGGAACTCCTCCTGAGGGAGGAGACCCTCAAACAGGTATGGCTGCTGCGGCGCATGGTAGCCATGATTGCCTCGGATTCCAATAACTTCGTCGAGGGGACGGACCGGGTACTGGATCGCATGCGCAAGACCCAGACCAACACTGAGTTCCTTGCCGGACTGAGTAAAGAGATGTAGAATCCTCCGGCTCAATCACCCCCGCCTAAATACCTTCGCCTGTATGACATGCTTGAAATAATGTCCTCGTAAGCCCTATTATTATGACAGTACAGAGAGGTGCGGCTATGACACAAATAAAGAAAACCTACCAAGAATTAAATCCCGAGCTGCTCAACGCGGAGATTAAAGAATTTATATTAAAACAGGGCGCCAGCCCGGGCGAGGACAAGCTGGAGACCTATACCCTGCCGGACGAATCGGCGGTATTCGGCACTCGCAGCACGATGACCTTCACCATGTCGGGCAAGGAATGCCTGCGCGTGCATATTGTCGGCTCTATCAAGAGTGAAACCAAGTTGATGATTGACGCGGACGATAAGCTGTTTCCGAAGGATAAGCTGACTGCTCTACAGGGGGATATCGACTTTATTTTCAATTCCTACGAAGTGAAAGAATAGGCTTTACTCGCCTTTTCTCCGACGCTGGTTTTAAGCTTTCGGCGGAATGGCGATTTTACTTTTTATCTCGCCTTGGGATACGATCCCAGTATCTTCACGAATACGGAGTGCTCTTCAAGCGCCTTCAGGGCTTCACTCACCTCTTTAGCCTCGCGGTGGCCGGAGAAGTCCATGTAGAAATTATACTCCCAGGGCTGGTGACGGGTGGGGCGACTCTCCAGTTTGGTCAGGTTCACCTTCCTCGAAGCGAACTCCCGCAGGCATTCGTAAAGCGCCCCCGGCTTGTGCTTCAAAGAAAAGACGATGGACGTCTTATCGTTGCCGGTGGGTGGTGAGTCTTCTTTGGAAAGAACGAAAAAGCGGGTGAAGTTATGCGGATTGTCCTCTATCTCGCGGGCGATTATCTTCATGCCGTGAAGCTCGGCGGCGCCGGCGCTGGCGATAGCGGCGCAGTCCTTGAGTTTCTGTTCTTTTATCATTCTAACGCTGCCGGCCGTATCCGAGGCGGGGACAACCTCGACCTTAAGGTGGTTCAGGAAGTTCCGGCACTGCCCCAGCGCCTGAGGGTGTGAATAGACCGTCTTGATAGTATCCAGACTGACTCCCTCCATGGCTATCAGACAGTGGCTGATACGCATCTCCGTTTCGCCGCAGACCATGAGGGGCGAATCGAGCAGCAGGTCATAGGCGCGGGTGATACTGCCTTCCAGTGAGTTCTCGACGGGCACCATGGCGAAAGGCACGTCTCCCAGCTCCACCACCTCGAAGACCTCATCGAGGGTGTCGTAAGGGAAGCCGCGGGTCGATTCCCCGAAATATCTCTGCGCGGCGGCGTCGGTGTAAGCGCCCGGCTCGCCCTGATAGGCTACCGCCACCCTCTGGACCTTTTTACTGGCGTTGATTATCTGGCGATAGACATTCTCGATATCGCCGGGGCTTATTTTCCTGGAGCGAGCCAGATTGCGGACATTCTTCAGGACCCTGAGTTCCCGCTCCCTGTCCTCGATAACGCGGTTGGTCTTGTTCTTGCCCTTGCCGATTTCCCGGGATATTTCCTGTCGTTCGGCAATAAGCTCGACTATCCTGGCGTCAATTTCATCAATCTTTTTTCGCAGTTCTTCAAGTTTCATCTGATTACCCTCGGAATCAGTCCCGCCCTCATGGCGAAATCGCACAGCGTCACCGCCATCATGGCTTCGACCACCGGCACCGCCCGGGGGACGATGCAGACGTCATGCCTGCCGCCGACCTTTATCACAGTTTCTTTCATTTTTTCAATATCCACCGTTTGCTGCTCTATCCCTATCGACGACACGGGCTTGACAGCCACCCTGACGATTAAAGGCATGCCGTTGCTCATGCCACCGAGAATACCCCCGGCGTTATTGGTCCCGGTCATGATTTTACCGTCTTTGATAATAAACGGGTCGTTATTCTCCGAGCCTTTCTTGCGAGCGGCGGCGAAACCGGCGCCGAACTCCACTCCCTTGACCGCCGGTATGGCGAACAGGGCTTTAGCCAAATCCCCGTCCAGGTTATCGAAGAGCGGCTCGCCCAGTCCCACAGGCACGTTCAGGGCAATGCCCTCGATAACGCCCCCGAGGCTGTCGCCGGATTCTTTTGTCCTGTTAATCAACTCGGTCATAGCCTGTGATGCTTTCGGGTCGGCGCAGCAAAGGGAGTCTTTCGTCGCTTTTTTCTTTATTTCCTGATATGACATCGCTTCCGCCGCAATACCCCCGATTTCCGCGGTATGGGCAATGATTTCCACGCCTATCACCGCCAGTAGCTTCTTGGCAATGGCTCCAGCCATGACGAAGGTCGCCGTCATCCTCCCGGAGAACTTTCCTCCGCCGCGCCAGTCGTTAAAGCCGCCGTACTTAACATAGGCGGGGTAATCGGCGTGGCCCGGACGCAGCTTCGAGCGGATTTCTTCGTAAGCGGCATCATCCACGTCCTCGTTGCGTATCAGCAGGCACACCGGCGCGCCGGTGGTGAAACCGTTACTCACCCCGGAGAGAATTTCCACTTTATCTTTTTCCAGCCGTGAAGTGGAAGCCGAACTGCCCCCCGCCCGGCGTCTGTTCACTTCGCTCTGGATATCCGCCCCAGAGACGGGCAGTCCGGCGGGGCAGCCGTCAATAACGACGCCGACACAGGGTCCGTGGCTTTCCCCGAAGCTGGTTATGGCGAGCATTTTCCCGATACTATTCTCCATTTGTCTCCATCCTGACCCCGACCTGTTTCAGGGTATCCCAGAAGGTCGGGAACGTCTTGGCGACGCATTCCGCCCCGTCTATTATAATACCACCGATAGCCGCCCCGAGTATGCTGAAAGCCATGGCAATCCGGTGGTCTCCGTAGCTATCGATGGTTACCGGCTCGCGTTCCGGTTCCTCCTCAATCTTGCCCTCCTTGTCCCCGGTTTTTTCTTCCTCCTCTTCCTCCATCTTGCCTTCCTCGACCGGCGCCGGTGTTTTCAGGCCGGTAATAATCAGGCGGTCGCGGCTCTCGCTGATTTCGACGCCCGCTTTCTGCAGATTTTCCCTGACGGCAACCACCCGGTTCGACTCCTTAATGCGGGCGCGCTCGATGCCGGTGAATTCACTTTTTCCGTTGGCTACCGCCGCCAGAACCGCCATGGTGGGTAAAAGGTCGATGCAGTCCGAGAGGTCGGCGTTTATCCCCTTGAGTTCTTCCCGGCTGACGGTAATAGAGTCTCCGTTAATTCTGACGGCAGCCCCCATACTGCGCAGAAAGTCCAGTACCACCCGGTCGCCCTGGAGACTTGCCGTGTTCAGGTTGGTCACCTCGATGTCCCCGGAAACAGCCCCCAGCGCCAGCAGATAGGAAGCCGACGACCAGTCGCCTTCGACCTCCAGTCGGGTCGGCTGATACCGCTGCCGTAGTACGACGAACTTATCGAATGAGGTATGGGCGTTTATGCCGAACTGCTTGAGGCACCAGAGCGTCATCAGTACGTAGGGTCGCGACGTCATGGGGGTGGTCAGTCTGATGTTCATTCCCCTGGGAGCAAAGGGGGCAATCAGGAGCAGAGCCGAGATAAACTGCGAGCTGATATTCCCGGGCAGTTCCGTGTCTTCTCCCTCAAGGGTGCCTCCCTCGATGGTCACCGGAGGTGTGGTTTTTCCTTCCATAGAGCCTTTAATGCCCAGCTTCTTTAACGCCTCGACCAGCGATTTTACCGGTCTCTGGGAAAGGGACGGACCGCCAGTAAGCCGGTGTTTGCCGGGCAGCAGGGCGCAGACAGCCATCATGAACCTCAGGGTGGTGGCAGATTCGCCGCAGTAAAGGTCCTCGCGCGGCACCCGGAGAGTCCCCCCGGTCACTTTCCAGACATCCCCCTCTTTTTTTACATTTACCCCGATTTGTTCCAGCACCCTGATAGCGGCACTGGTATCCTCGCTCTCCAGCGGATACACGATCTCGCTGGCGCCCTTGCTCAGGGCGGCGCACATCAGCGCCCGTATGGTCAGGCTCTTGGAGGAAGGAACGCTTACCTTCCCCTTGGTTTCGCTTCTATGAACGGTAGCCTTCATGCTTTCTCAATTTCTCGATTATTCGTTCGACTACAGCCTCGGTTTTCAGCCTTGAGGTATTCACAATGATGTCCGCCGCCCTCTCATAATAGGGCTTGCGGTATTGCAGTAGCTCTTTAATCTGCCGCGAGCGGTCGTCCACAGCCAGCAGCGGCCTGCTGTCTTTATCGCCCGACGTCCGCTTTAAGATAACCTCCGGCGAAGCCGTCAGGCAGACGATGACGCACTCTTCCCGCAGCCGGTCGATATTTATTTTATTAAGAACGATGCCGCCGCCGCAAGCGATGACGGTGTTTTTTCTGCCGGCGACCTCGCGGGTGGTCTCTATTTCCAGTTCGCGGAAGCCCGTCTCGCCCTCGCGACGGAATATCTCCGGGATGGGCTGCCCGGCTTTCCTGGCTATCAATTCGTCAAGCTCGATAAACTGTTTATCCAGCTTCTTAGCCAGCAGTCTGCCCACCGCTGTTTTCCCCGTCCCCATGAAACCTATCAGGGCGATGTTAGTCTTCATGGCTCTCCAGCATTTTCACGGCTTCTCTCCGCATGAGGCTCAAAGGTGCGGGCTGCCCGGTCCACTTCTCGAAAGCCAGTGCCCCCTGCCAGGCGAGCATATCGACGCCTCCGATTATCCGGGCGCCGGCAGCTCTGGCTTCCCTGAGCAGACGGGTCATCATGGGATTGTAAACGATATCGAAAACCACCAGACGACGCTTTAATAGCCTGGCCGGAGCCGGGCTTTTATTGCTGGCGGGGCTCATCCCCACGCTGGTGGCATTGACCAGGATTTCTGCCCCCTCCAGCGCCTTGCCCAGCAGCCGGGGGGTAAGTTCCAGTACTCTTACTTCTCTGCCGAGGTCTTCAAGAATAAACTCGGCGATTTCCTCCGCCCAGTCGAGTTCCAGTTTCCGGTTGAGGATGGTCAGGTGGGCGCCCCTCCCGGCAAGGATATAGCTGATAGCCCGGGAGGCGCCGCCGGCCCCCAGGATGACGACGTTCCTGTCTCTTGGTTCGACCCTCCTCCCCAGCAAAGCCTGGAGAAAGCCGGTGGCGTCGGTGTTATAGCCCCGCAGTTCGCCGTCTTCGTTCACCACGGTATTGACCGCCCCGACCTTTTCCGCCAGGGGGTCAAGCCCGTCCAGCAGAGGAATGATGGACACTTTATGGGGAATGGTAACGTTAAAGCCCCTGACGTTCAGGGCTTTCAGTCCCGCCACCGCCCGGGGCAGTTCTTCCGGTTTTACCCGGAAAGGGATATAAACGTAGTCCAGCCCCAGCTTTTTATAGGCGGCGTTGTGCATCGGCGGCGACATGGTATGCTCAACGGGGTCGCCGATAAGGGCACAAATTTTGGTTTTACCGGTAATATTCATATAAGTATTCCCGTAACGTACCTTTTTCTACTTTTCAATGACGGCGGCATAGTAAGCACCGGCGGAATCAAAAATCCTGCTCAGACGCCAACCGGTATCATCCAGGATATCCTCCATCTCCTCAGGAGAGACAATCAGATAATCGAACCACGGGTTAGTATATTGTTGGTATCTTACCCGAAGCCTTAGCTGGCCGGCCATCCTGCCCCGTTTTCTATTCATCTCATGATATTTAAGATGTACTGGATTATCGGTCTTGTACACGTCGTTACTCGTGGTTATTATTCTGGCATTTTTAGAAGTAATCCGGCTTAGTTTCTTCAAAAGACGTTTGGCGCCCTGAAAACTGCCGAACAGCCCGAAATTGTTGCCCAGCATCAAAACGGTATCAAAGACACCCAGTTTAGAGCTGATTTGTTTTATAGGCACCACTTCGGCGTGCTTGAGCCCTCTTTTTTTACAGATATCAATGATTAAGGGCGAGTTATCTATACCTACCACTTCCAGACCTTTCCCCTGGAGATAGAGGGAATGCCGACCGGCGCCGCAGCCGATATCCAGCACTCTGCCCCGGGCATACCTCAGGGCTCTTTTCTCTTCGGCTGGCCACCGGCGGTACTCCATAAAATACGCTGCCGGTCCGGCATCAGTCTCGATATAGCCGTCATCCCTTTCAACTATTTCGTGTATACGCGGATTTTTCATGCCACTGGAGGAATAATCGTACATGGCGCGCCCCATGGCGTCCTGATTTTCTTGCAACATAATACTAACCTTTTAACAACTTATATATCTCCCGCATTTCTTCAGCGGTTATCTGCCCGGCAGCGGATTCGCTTCCCTTTTCGATTGACACGTAGCTTAGGTACCCGCCGACCAGCGGACAGAGTATCCTGGATAGCTGTCCCGCCGACCCCATGGCAAAGGCAATAACCTTCTTTTGAGGAAAGTCCTTAATAAGCTGTAATACCGCCAGGTTATCCGCTAGGCTGTTGGCGGTGGCGACCATTTTGCAGATATCGGCGCCGGCGCTGAATTGACGGTTGATGATATCTTTCATCTCCTGCAAAGGCGGTGTCTCTTTCAGATTATGGCAGGAAAGCAGGCACTCCGCCCTGCTTTTGATTTCCTTGATGACTTTCTCTACCCCCGGCGTGCCAAGTTCAATATCGATAATTCCGGCACCGAGTTCGACGGCACCGAGAAGTTCTTTCACCCTATCAGGCTCGCTGCCCCGCCATTTTCCCCCCTCCTCCAACCGCCGGTTGCAGGCTATCCAGGGCTTCTTCAAACGACCGGCTATCTCCCGCCAGCCGCTGCCGATGAGGTCGATACGCACTTCAAAAAGGTCGACCTGTGAGGTAACTCCATCAATAGCGGCGAGGTCGTTGTTGACGATAGCGGCGCACAGCCTCGGTCTAGCTCCAGCCAACCAGCACCTCCCTGACCATAGCAGGGTCGACCTCATCGCTGATGAAAGCGTCGCCTATCGACTTCAGCAGGACGAACCTGATTTTATCTCTACGCACCTTCTTGTCGTGCTGCATAGCTTCCATGACCTTCTCTTTGTCGAGTTCCGGCATCTCCACCGGCAGTCCGGCACGCCTTATCAGGACCTCCAGCCTGGCGACCTCGCTCTCTTCAAGTATCCCCATCAGGCTGGATATCTTAGCCGCCGCCATCATGCCGATAGCCACCGCCTGGCCGTGCTTTAAGCTAAAGCCGGAGACGGCTTCGATGGCGTGGCCCACGGTATGACCGTAGTTCAGGATACCGCGTAAGCCTTCCTCTTTTTCGTCCTTTTCGACTATCTCCGCTTTAATCCTGGCCGTCTCCAGGACCATGTTTTCCACCACTTCCGGGTGCAGTTCTCTGGCTTTATCGATGTTTATCTCCAGAAACCTGAAGAGGTTGTCATTTGCGATAGCGGCGCTCTTGATTACCTCGGCGAGTCCGTTAGCCAGTTCGTCTTTCGGGAGCGTGCTTAACGTGCCGATATCGGCTACGACCAGTCGCGGCTGGTAGAACATGCCGATGACATTTTTCAGCCTGCCGCGGTCAACGGCCGTCTTGCCGCCGATGCTGCTGTCCACCATTGCCAGCAACGTCGTCGGTACCTGTATCAGAGGCAGTCCGCGTAAATATGTAGCCGCCACGAATCCGGCAAGGTCGCCGATAACCCCGCCGCCCAGCGCCAGCACCGGCGTCGTTCTTTCCACGTAGGCATCGGTCAGCCTGTCGTAGAGTCCGCTCGCCGTTTCCAGGGATTTCTGTTCTTCTCCCGCCGGCACTTCCAGCAGGGTAACCTTAAAGTCGGCGGTCTGCAGGCTCCGCCCGAGGACGTCAGCGTAAAGCTTACGCACGGTGTTGTCCGTGATTATTACCGCTTTGTCCGGATATTCCTTTTCCCGCAGCCAGAGCCCCACGCGTTCCAGGATTTCTTCGCCGACACGCACCTCATAACTGTTGCTGCCGAGTTCAACGTTGACCTTTTTCATTTACGTAATTTTACCTCGATAAGTAGCTGGATGCAATAACTGAGATGCTATTTTCATAACCTCGCCCCCTTAATCCCCCTCTCCTGGCAAGGCGTTCCGCAGGAGAGGGGGAGATAATAGAAAGAGGGGCTTTGCCCCTCTTAAACACCCCACTTAATAGCGGGGAAAATTACGGGCTAAGCCGCAGATGGCGCGAGGGCGGCAGGGTGAGAATCCTTCGACAGGCTCAGGATGAGCGGATGGATGACTCCGGGATAAGCACAGAATGGTACGAGGGCGGCATGGGTGGGAATCCTTCGACAGGCTCAGGATGAGCGGATGGATGACTCCAGGATAAGCACAGAATGGTAC
>Ga0209427_10000805_pt1 | contig 34512 bp, 32 predicted proteins | sample DeeMarSWOR136_30_FD_187465 | JGI IMG/M metagenome (GOLD analysis project Ga0209427, IMG submission 187465) | Marine sediment microbial communities from White Oak River estuary, North Carolina - WOR-1-36_30 (SPAdes) (version 2) | ecosystem: Environmental > Aquatic > Marine > Intertidal zone >...
ATCTTTCGTCATTGCGGCGTACTGTAAGTACGTCTCATTCCTCAAGATTCGCAAGCCTTGCATTTGGAGCTTTTTACTTTGCCGTCCCATTTTTGACTTTTACGAGTTCATCAAGACGTTGACTTCCCCATTTTTTGAGTCTTTCTTCTCACCAGCCGGGGGAGTTCCCAGGGGTTGTTCGATCGCGAAAAATTGAGAGACCCACAGACGGCCCTTCACACTTTGTAATATTCCCGGTACCAGGTCAAAAACCTCCTGATACCCTCCCGTATGGGCGTCTTAGGACTGAATCCAAGCATATCCTTTGACTTTCCTATATCCGCTGATGTTTCCAACACGTCCCCAGGCTGCAGGGGCATCATATTTTTTTGCGCTTCCCTTCCTAACTCCTCCTCAATGATCCCTATGAAATCCATAAGCTCGATCGGATCAGAGTTGCCAAGATTAAAAACCTCATAGGCAAAAGGCTTCTCTAGTGCCGCTATTGTCCCCTCCACCACATCATCCACGTAGGTGAAGTCCCTTTTCATTCGGCCATAATTGTAAACATTTATGGGCCTGTCGTTCAGAATGGCATCCGTAAAAAGAAAAAGTGCCATGTCGGGCCGGCCCCATGGGCCATAGACAGTGAAAAATCTAAGTCCTGTGCAAGGAATGCCAAAGAGGTGGCTATAGGCATAGGCCATGAGTTCATTTGCTTTTTTAGTGGCTCCATAAAGAGAGACTGGCTTGTCCACCCGATCATCCACACTAAAGGGTATCTTCGGGTTATCCCCGTAAACGGAAGACGAAGAGGCATAGACAAAATTGTTGACCTCATATTCTCTGGCCAACTCAAGAAGATTCAGGAATCCTTCCAGATTGCTCTTCTGATAGGAGAAGGGGTCTTTGAGTGAATATCTGACACCCGCCTGAGCTGCCAGATTGCAAATCCGACCGATAGCGTGTTTCTGAAAGATCTTCCGGAGTCCCGACAGGTTTTGAATATCCTCTTTGTAGAAGACAAAATCTTGGAGGGGTTTTAGGAGGTCTAGCCTCGCCTTTTTCAGCGATACATCATAATAGGGATTCAGGTTATCCACGCCGATGACCTGGTTTCCCTTCTCCAGTAGCATTCTGCTCAGATGAAATCCGATGAATCCAGCTGCACCCGTGACCAAAACGGTGTGGTTTTTTTCCTGGTCAGCCATACGCCTCGGTGAGTTTCAGAAGTAGGGAGCTTCGGACCAGTATTCGGGAAGAGCGTTTAGGCCATTTCTTCCCTGAATAAGCATCCGACCCTTATTATAAAAAAAGATTGTATCCGGAATCAAATCCCGGATACAATCCAATTTCATAAATTCACCTTATTTTTATCTTGAAGTCCTCTTACCAAGCGGCAATTCAAAGCAGAGAACGGTTTACATCATACCGCCCATGCCGCCCATACCGCCTCCTGGAGGCATAGCTGGCATCTCTTCCTTTTCTTTCGGTTTTTCAGCCACCATGGCCTCAGTGGTCAAGAGGAGTGCGGCAACCGAAGCGGCATTCTGTAGGGCAAATCTGACGACCTTTGTCGGATCGATAATCCCCGACTTCATCAGGTCCTCGTACTGCCCGGTTTCCGCGTTGAAACCGAAACTGGTCTTTTCTCCCTTGACACGCTCTACCACAATAGAGCCCTCAGCGCCCGCATTATTTGCGATCTGGCGAACCGGCTCTTCCAAGGCCCTCATGACCAATCTGACGCCGTTCTGTTCCTCGCCTTCCAGCTCCAATTTCGCCAGCTCCTTAAGGGTTCTTACGAGAGCAACACCGCCTCCAGGAACGATACCCTCTTCCACGGCTGCCCTCGTGGCATTAAGAGCATCCTCTACCCTGGCCTTCTTCTCTTTCATCTCCGTCTCTGTGGCAGCGCCCACATTGATCACAGCCACGCCACCAATAAGCTTTGCCAGTCTTTCCTGAAGTTTTTCTCGATCATAATCAGAGGTGGTCTCATCAATCTGGACCCTTAACTGTTTCACCCTTCCCTCAAGGTCTTGTCGACTTCCACCCCCATCGACGATCGTTGTATTGTCCTTATCAATGTTAATGGTCTTGGCGCTACCCAGGTCATTCAAGGTAATATTCTCCAGTTTCAGTCCCAGGTCCTCTGAGATGACCTTTCCTCCGGTGAGAATGGCAATGTCTTCCAGCATGGCCTTCCTCCGATCTCCAAATCCTGGGGCCTTGACTGCGGCACATTGTAGGGTTCCTCTCAGCCTATTGACAACCAGGGTGGCTAATGCCTCCCCCTCCACATCCTCAGCAATGATCAGAAGCGGTTTGCCCATCTTGGCAATTTGTTCCAGGATGGGAACCATGTCTTTCATATTGCTGATCTTTTTCTCGTTAAGGAGTATATAGGGCTCATTCAGAGTCGCCTCCATTTTCTCAGGATCTGTCACAAAATAGGGAGAAAGGTAGCCGCGGTCGAACTGCATCCCTTCCACGATCTCAAGGGTGGTCTCCATGCTCTTGGCTTCCTCAACCGTAATGACGCCCTCTTTACCCACTTTGTTCATCGCCTCGGCGATTATGTTTCCAATTGTCGTATCATTATTGGCAGATATGGTACCCACCTGGGCGATCTCCTCCTGATCCTTTGTTGGCTTGGAGATCTTCTTCAGGGCCTCAACGGACACCCCGACGGCCTTCTCAATCCCTCTCTTGATTGCCATGGGATTTACACCGGCGGCCACCAGCTTGGAACCTTCTCTGTAGATGGATTGCGCCAGAACCGTTGCAGTCGTTGTCCCGTCGCCAGCCACGTCTGATGTCTTGGAAGCGACCTCCTTGACCATCTGGGCACCCATATTTTCAAACTTATCTTCCAGTTCTATCTCTTTTGCCACAGTCACACCGTCTTTGGTTATGTTGGGCGATCCAAAGGCCCTGTCCAAAACCACATTCCGACCTTTGGGTCCCAGTGTCACCTTTACTGCGTCAGCAAGGGTATCTACCCCTTTTAGGATAGACTCCCTGGCCTTTTGGCTGTACTTAATCTCTTTTGCCATACCACATATCCTCCTTCGATTATTTAATATTCAGCAGGGTTATGGAAGCACCTAAAAGCTGCTTACTCCACAATAGCGATAATATCTTCTTCTCTCATGATAAGGTGTTCTTCACCCTCTATCTTAATATCCGTCCCGGCATATTTACCAAACAGAATCCTATCTCCCTTTTTGACCTCAAGGGGCTGCATTTTTCCATTGTCCATGAGCTTACCCGCCCCGACAGCCACAACTTTTCCCTCTATGGGCTTTTCTTTAGCCGTGTCCGGTATAATAATACCCCCCTTGGTCTTTTCCTCTTCTTCAATTCTCTTTACGATAACACGGTCATGCAATGGTCTGATCTTCATTTTCTATATCTCCTCCCAGTGTCAGTTTTTAAATATTTGTTTAGCATTAAGCGAAAAAAACTAATCCTCACCTCCTTTAAAAAATTTGCTCATATTTAAATGCCTTCCTGTAAATAAACCACCACCTGAAAATCAGTTTTCAATACCATAGATTTTCAGGAGTGACTTAATAATTGGAAATACACTTACTTGTTTAATTGTAATCCATGAATTTGGGAGCAGGCGTGACACCCTTAAAACTCCAAAAAGTTAATAATTTCCAACTCAATGTCAAGGGTGGTTTAAAAAAAAATGACAAGAATCAGAAAGGGTGATTTGACCACCACTGAAGGGTCCGTCTTATGCCCTCTTCCAGACCGGTTTTCGCTACCCAACCCAATCCATCCTTCGCCTTTTCCACTTTGAGGCAACTCCTGGTTATATCTCCCGGGCGAGCCGGTTCTCGCACCGGCGTCAATAAATCTTCTGAAATATCCGGCCGTATTTCCCTGATAGCCTCATAAATGATCTGGTAGAGCTGAAGGGTCTTTGTTCCCTTGCCTGTTCCCACGTTAAAGAATTCGCCATTTCCTTTTGACAAGGCATTCAGGTTCGCTTCCGCCACATCTTCCACATAACAGTAGTCCCGTACCATGCCCTTTTCGTCATCGGGAAAATGGTTAAGGGTGGATGGCTCGCCTTTCAAAAGGTTTTCCATGAAGATGGCCACCACGCCTGCCTCCCCATGGGGTATCTGGCGAGGGCCGTATATATTGGCGTATCTGAGGACCGTATAATCGAGACCGTGCTGGTGGTTATAGTAGGCGAGATAATATTCAGAAATGAGTTTGGAGATGGCGTATGGAGAAAGGGGCTTTGGCGGATAATTCTCAGAAGTGGGATATTCTGCCGCCTCTCCATAAATTGCACCCCCTGATGATATGAAAATGAATTTGCTGACACCCTGTTTTACGGCCTTTTCCAGGAGGTTCAGCAGTCCTTTGATGTTGATATCAGCATCTAGCAGAGGATCAGCCACAGATATGGGGACGCTGATCTGGGCTGCGTGGTGGTTCAGGACATCAGGCCGCTCACTTATTATGACGCCCTCCATTTCCTCGGAACGTATATCCATTTCGTAGAACTTGGCCTCCGGATTGACATTCTCCTGCTTTCCCGTAAAAAGATTATCTACCACGACCACTTGATGCCCTGCCCGAACATAGGCGTCCACCACATTGGAACCAATGAATCCCGCTCCTCCAGTAACCATTATCTTCATGACCGATTCCACTCCCTCAGTTAATTTTTTTTGAAATAGAGAATCCGGGCCCAGAATACCCGGCTTTGCTTGAGCCCCGTAGGCGCTCATAGGATGAGGCTAAGGCTCTTTTCGAAAGGCCGTATCTCAGAAAAAATTCCGCTGGATTTCGTCGTGCCCCAATATTTCGAGGTTCCTGCCCGCCATCGCTCTCGCTCAGGCGAGGCGGGCGGGTGCGTCCCTGATGAGCCCCTAGGAGTCTCCCATTACTTTCCCCGAAAACGTGATCATCGAAAAGCGGAAGCGTTTTGGAAATGATTAACCAGCCCACCCATTATCGATATTATCCCATGTGAGTCAAGGGATGAAGCATACAATGTATGGCGAATGGGTTGGCGGACCCATGAGCTGAGGCGTGGCATAATTTCACTATTGCAAGCAAAAGCTTATTATTATAGAGTGTTAAATTTGCCTTGCTTCCTTTTCGGAACCTGTTTTCGTTGGCCGTCAGTTTGAAGAGGAATTCATGAAGAATAAATTCGGGAACATACTCGACCAGATAGGATGGACGCCATTGGTCCCTATCAAACAACTCAATTCCAACAGGAATGTCCAAATTTTGGCAAAACTGGAGTCTTTTAACCCAGGGGGATCGGTCAAGGACCGACCCGCCTTGGCTATGATTGAAGAGGCCGAAAAAAAGGGTGAACTGACCAAAGAGAAGATTATCTTGGAAGCGACCAGTGGAAATACCGGGATTGGGCTCTCATTGGTAGCGGCAGTTAAAGGGTATCGTCTCCTCCTGGTCATGTCGGAAGCCGTTAGTGACGAGAGGAAAAAAATCCTCCGGGCCATGGGAGCCGATTTGGAATTTACGCCTGCTCACCTGGGAACGGACGGAGCCATTGAATTTGTCTACAACGTGATCCGGGAAGAGCCGGACAAGTTCTGGCTTGCCGACCAGTTTAACAATGAAGCCAACTGGAAGTCCCATTATCAGACCACCGCCAATGAGATCTGGGAGCAGACAGGCGGCGACCTAGATGTGATCGTCTCTGCCATGGGTACGACAGGCACTCTGATGGGGCTTTCAAGACGCTTTAAGGAGCTCAAACCCGAGGTCCAACTTGTGGGCGTTGAGCCGTACCTGGGGCATAAGATCCAGGGCTTAAAAAATATGAAAGAATCCTACCGTCCAGGGATCTTTGACAAGAGCCGTGCGGACCGCATTATCAATATTGAGGATGAGGAGGCCTACTATACCGCCCGATTGCTGGCCAGAGAAGAGGGCATTTTCGTGGGCATGAGCTCAGGAGCGGCCATGGCTATAGCGTTAAAAATTGCCAAGGAGATGAAAGCGGGCCGGATTGTAGTGATCCAATGCGATGGTGGAGAAAGATATCTGAGTACGCCTCTCTTTGTGGTCAAGAAGAAAACCGGAATGCTTCTTTACAATACCCTCACTCGAAAGAAGGAGGAATTCGTCCCCATAGATGAAAACCGTGTAAGACTGTATTCTTGCGGCCCCACCCTTTGCCAAATGATCCACGTGGGCCAATGCCGGCGCTTTGTTTTCTCAGACCTGGTCAGACGTTATATAGAATTCAAGGGTTACGGTGTCACTCATGTAATGAACGTGACGGACCTGGATGACCGAACCATTGAAGGCGCAGAAAAGGCGGGCAAATCCCTGGAAGACTTTACAGAGGAATATTATCAGGAATTCTTAAAGGACCTGGACACCCTGAACGTGAAAAGGGCCTCAGAATATCCCAGGCCCAGCGAACACGTGGATGACATGATTCAACTCACACAAAAACTCATGGAAAAGGGATATGCCTATGAAAAGCTGCGATCCATCTACTTCAATATATCCCGATCCGAGGATTATGGGAAGCTCTCCAAGATAGATCTTGATAAAATGCGCCTGGGAAAAACTGTCGACCTGGAACAGTACGAAAAGGAGAACCCACGGGACTTCACCCTTCTGAAGAGATCGACCCTGAGTGAACTCAAGAAAGGGGTATTCTACAAGACCGCATGGGGAAACATCCGGCCAAGCTGGCATCTAGAATGCCCCGCCATGGCCATGAAAATCCTTGGGGGCACCTATGACATACATATGAGCGGTGCCGACCTCATATTCCCACACCATGAAAATGCCATAGCCATAAGCGAGGCGGTCACTGGAAAACCCCTCGCCAACTACTGGCTTCATAACGAACTGGTCATGGTCAACGGGAAAAAGCCATCCCGCGCTTCTCATAATGATATCCTCACCATTAGGCAGATACGGGAAAGGGGTTATACCGGAAGGGAGATCCGCTACTGGCTCATTAGCCGACATTATCGAAAACCCATAGCCTTTTCATGGTCGAAATTGGACATCGCTAAGAATACTGTGGCGCATTTGGACAAATTTGTGAAAAAGTTTCAGCGCTGCCCAGGTGGTGAACCCCACCCAGATATGGACCAGCTGGTTTACGATCTCAAGCACAAATTCATCGAGTCCATGGATGATGATTTTAGTGTAGCACCTGCCCTGGCCGCCCTCTTTGAATTTACCCGTGAGATAAACAGGATAATGGACCAAAAAGGGTTGTCACCCGGCGATAAACAGAAGGTGGAAGAGGTCCTGAAAAGCATCGACTCGGTCCTGGGGGTCATGGAACTAGAGCTTCCTGAACCGGAAAAAAAGGTGCGAGACTTGATTAAAAGGAGGGAAGCGGCGAGAAGAGAGAAGGATTGGGAAAGCGCAGACCGTATTCGTCAGGAACTAAAGGAGATGGGTATTGAAGTGATCGATACCCGAGACGGGACCGTATGGCGAAGAGCGTAAGGGGGTGGTAACCTTTCAAGATCCTTGACAAAAAATCTTTTTCCATATATCCTATAGGCTCGTTATTCGGTTGCCTAAGTCTCTAATCATGCAAACCCTAACCCATAACCACAACCCCAATTCTCACATAGAGAGCTGGGGTTTATAGTTTAAGACGATAACCCTTTGACTAAGGGTGATAAAGATATGCCTGATAATAAGGATAATAAGCCCCCGGACGATGATTCACCCTTTAATAGTAGTGGTGAATTGTTTGAGACCCTCTTTCGTGAAGAGTTAGATACACTCACGAATGGTCAGAAAGAAAAAAAGGGGGCGCCCAAGACTGAGAAGAAAACGAGTGTGGCTGAAAGGCCGAAATCTTCGTCCCAGGAAAAGCGCGTTGCGCCGAGAAAGCCCGTTCCCCAAACAGGTGCAAAGGCGAAAAATATTCCAAAACAAAAACCCGTATCTCGTGTCCATGTGGACACACCTCAGAGGGTCTCAACCAAACCTGCTGCCAAAACCAGTAAGGTGGTGGAGCAAAGGCACGTGTCTGGCGACATGGGGGATGCATCGCAGAGGCCCTCAGCCAAACCTGCAGCCAAAACCAGTGCGGTGGTAGAACAAAGGCACGTGTCTGGCGACATGGGGGATGGATCTGAAGAAGTGAGACCAAAGAAAAGGGAAAAGTTCGGAAAAATTAGGAGGCGCAAAATAGGATCCAAACCTAAACTGGGGGGCGGATCTGACAAAATCAAAATCGCGATGCTTTGTGTTATATTGGTCGCTGCCGTGGCTTTTATTGTCAACACCCTGGGGATTGTGGACCTTGGCGGACTCCTGGGCCTCTCGGAGCCCACCAAAAAAGAAAGAATTAAACCCCGTGTAGCAAAAAAGCCACCCGCCAAGACAAATCAAAAAACGACCCGTGTGGCCATAAAACCGCCACAAAAAAGGCCGAGTCCTCAGGCGGTCAACAAACCTACTATCCAGAAAAAGACGCTTATTGTGAAGCCCCCTCCTCAGGCGGCTCCTTCCCAAGCGCAGCCCCGGACCCCCAAAAACAGTGCCCAACCGACCGCCACTTCGAAAAAACCCCTCGTTGTGCAGCAACGGTATAGGCCCGCCACACCCACAGAACAGCCCCCTGCCGTGCAACAACCCTCCAGGCCGCCCGCACCTGAGCAAAGGCCCGTTGTTGTCATGAAACCTCCTCCGCCTCCACCTCCCACGCAGAAGCCTGTCGTTAATAAGGAACCTTACAGACCTGCACCGTCCCAACCGCGTCCGGTTGTCGTCAAAAAGCCCCAACCCATGGCTACTTTCAAACCCCCACCTGTTGTCAAAGAACCAACCAGGTCTTCCACGCAGAGCCGGAAAAAGCCAGAGCTTGGAAAGGAAGAGCTTTTTCCTGAGGAGAGCGCACTGCCATATCCCTATTCTGTCTATCTTGGGGCTTACAAGACCCCCGAGCGGGCAGAAAAGGCCATTTCCATGCACCGAAATGAAGGGCTGTCGGCCTACTGGGTAGAGGTTGATCTCGGTGATAAGGGGATTTGGTACAGGGTCTTCACAGGGTATTTCAGGGACCAGAAACAGGCGGAGGCATTCATTAGGAGAAAGCGAATTGCCGATGCCAAAGTGAAAAGGACGAAGTATGCTGCCTTGATAGGGATCTATGCCACGGAAAGAGACGCCCAGAAAGAATTTCTCGCCCTGTCAAGACTTGGCTATAGTCCCTATGTTATTGAGACGGACAGCGGGGAATCTCAACTGTATGTGGGGGCCTTTTACACCGAGATTGGTGCTGAAGAACAACGTTCAGATCTGGCATCCAAAGGGATTCAGAGCCGGGTCGTTGAGCGGTAAATCCTTCATTTGACTCCAACAATCGTTGGTTCTCAATGGTATAATACAGCATAATTGTCTCCATTTTTGATCGCGAGCCTTCGAGTTCCTCAGGGTGAACTGATAGAAACCTAAAAGCCATTGCGAGGAGCCGCATGAGATTGCTTCCCCCCGACACCCGCCTCCGCGGGTGCAGGCTGTGCGGAGGTCGCAATGACGGGAAACATGGGTTTTGAAGAAACTAAATCTGAGGGGTCTGAGGTTTTGATGCGGATTGATAAGGGAAGACACGGGCGAATGAATTAAAATGGCGGAGAGAGAGGGATTCGAACCCTCGGTAGCCCTTTTGAGACTACACTCGCTTAGCAGGCGAGCGCCTTCAGCCAACTCGGCCATCTCTCCGCGTTCTACGCGTTATGAACCTCATCGAGTCAAAACTCGATGAGGCGTAAAAGGTCATATGCTCTGGCGGAGGGAGTAGGATTCGAACCCACGGTACCTCTCGGTACAACGGTTTTCAAGACCGCCGCCTTCAACCACTCGGCCATCCCTCCATAAAATCGCTGCACGATTTTATACAGCGCAGCTTCGCTGCTTCAAGAAAAAGTGTTGGGGTCAATTTACCATCCCAAGGGCCAGGAGTCAAAGTGTTTTGCCCAAGGCGTCGTCGGCTCTCTCACGCATAAGTCGTATCGTCTCGGCGTAATTGTCGCTGTGAAAAATAGCGGATCCTGCCACAAAGACGTTGGCGCCCGCCGATGACACAGGCCCTATGGTCTTTGGGCCGATACCCCCATCCACCTGCAATTCTGTGTCTAGGCCCCTTTTGTCTATGATCTCCCTCAGATTCTCTATTTTGGGTATCACTCCAGGGATAAAAGCCTGGCCTCCAAAGCCGGGATTCACCGTCATAAGAAGGACCATGCCCAAGTCATCCAGGACATATTCTATCATTTGTAGGGGTGAGGCAGGATTCAAGGACACAGCCGGCCTTGCCCCGGCCTTTCTTATGTGCTGAATAGACCGGTGCAAATGGTCCACCGCCTCTGCATGAACGGTAATCATATCCGCCCCTGCCTTAACAAACTCTTCAACAAAGAAATCAGGGTTTGATATCATCAAGTGGACGTCCAAGGGCAGATCCGTTACACGCCGCACAGCCTTGACGATCATAGGGCCAATCGTGATATTGGGAACAAAATGACCATCCATCACATCGATATGGATGTAATCAGCTCCTGCATGCTCAACGCTCTTGACCTCCTCACCAAGCCTCGTAAAATCGGCTGACAGAATTGACGGCGCTATCTTTCCCATATTTCCCCTCCCTATTCGTCACTTGTCACTTGTCATAAGTCATTTGCAGCTGATTATGAAAAGTCTCATATAGAAACCTGGATGATCTTTCTTGCTTTATCCAGGATCAAGTATCAAGGATCTAGAATCTGTTGTTTAGAACTCCAGTGCCAGTTCCGGAAAAAAGGAAATCTTGTAAAAAGGCTGACGATCGGGTTACCTCTTAACAAAGAGGGCGGCAAAGAAACCGTCCATCTGGTGCACATGGGGAAAGGTCCTCAAAAAACCCTGATCGTCTATGAGATCCAGGCACCACTCTGGGACATGGCCTTTCATGTTCACAAGAGACATATCACGATGATGCTTCAGACAGTCTTTGACAACCTCCTCGTTCTCCTCTTTAGAAATGGTGCATGTCACGTAGAGCATCTTGCCCCCACTTCGCAAGAGGCAGGCAGCTTCCCCGAGCATGCCTTTCTGAAGCACGGCCAGCCGCTCGATGTCCTCTTCGTTCCTATTCCATTTCCCATCAGGATGTCTGGAAATCACCCCAAACCCTGAGCAAGGGGCATCAATCATGATCTTATCAAAATTGAAATGAAATAGGGATGATAGGGACCTTGATGCATCTGCCACCAGGTTCGTGACGCATTCAATGCCTAGTCGAAGCGAATTCCTGCCAAGACTTATCAATCTCCCGTGGTTAATGTCAAGGGCAAGAACCCAGCCCCGATCGCCCATGAGTTCGGCCAAATGCGTGCTCTTCCCTCCAAGTCCCGCACACATGTCCAAGATATTTTCCCCAGGTTGGGGGGCCAGGAGATGGGATGTAATTTGAGCGGCCTGATCCTGCACCTGAAACAGGCCCTCCTTAAAGGAAGAGAGCGCATCCGGTCTGCCCCTGAGTCCTTCCACGATGATTCCCTGGGGAGAATAAGGGGTTGGCCTTGCTCTCATGCCCTCTTCTTCAAGGCGCTCTATCAACTCATGTCGGCCAAGCCGCAGAATATTTGTTCGTATGATAAAACTGGGAATGCGATTTCCTGCTGAAAGAAGGCCTTCGGTGAAGTCTATTCCCCATTCTTTTATCCACCTTTTGACCAACCATGCAGGATATGAATAAAAAACGGATAAGTAGTGGACGGGATCCCCATCTCGATCAGGAAGCCTGATCTCATCTCTCCTTCTGCATACACGCCGGAGGATCGCATTCACGAAGGAGACAACGTGTTTGGCACCGTGGGCTTTGCTCTGGTTCACGGCCTCATTAACTGCAGCGGACTCGGGCACTTTGTCCAGAAAAAGAATCTGGTAAAGGGCAAGACGAAGAATGTTTAGGATGGGTGGGGTTATCTTCTCGAAGGGGAAATCGGAAGTCTGCTCTATGATCCAATCAAGTCGGAGTCGCCAACGTAACACGCCTTGCACCAGGTGGCTAATAAAGGCCCGATCTCTCTCATCCAATTGGGCATTGCGTCGGGAAATATCATCCAGGTAGGATCCAGAAAGAATGGGTCTATGGGATAGCCCGTTCAACACGCTCAGGGCCAGGTTCCTTGGGGTCTCTGACTTCATCTCCCAAAAAAGTAATCATTCCCCTTTCTACCAGGTCGAGATCCACATCCGTGTCATAGCATGGGCCATTGGGTCGATCGTTTAATATCCCAAAAACAGGCATGGGATAGGTGTCCTGTATGCCGCTTGCCAATTCACGCTCACAAGCCACGGCCAGGATCATATCAGGTTTCTTCTCCACCACAATCCTTCTGGCTACTGATCCGCCGGTGGCTACTGATATGGAGACATGATATTTTTGCGATAGCTTGACCAGGTTTCTTATGTTGCACTTACCACATGCCTTGCAGTTTTCCACATTGCCCGTAATTCTCACATCACATTCATGGTTCTGTATGCAGTGGGGGAGCAGAATAAGGAGTTTCTCGGGCCGGACGCGCCTCGCCTCTGCTAGGACCAGTTGGTTGTTGATCGTGACAAACGCCTTTCTCACTTGATCCTTACTTTTGCCAACCAGGTTTCCAACCAAAACCAATAAGGGAAATAGGAAACGAATGACGACGCCTCGAATACGGCGGTTAAAAAAGAGATTTTTTCCACGGATAATGGTGAAAACAAGGGTAAGCCCACCACCAATCAAGAAAAGGACGATTGCGGCGAAAACGATCGCCATGATAATGGGAAGTCCATGGTAGATGTTGGCAAAGCCCACATAAGGGACCAGATAGAGCAAACTAGCTATGGCCACCAAGGCCACGCAGGTGAGCAGGAGAAGGAAGATAAATGTGCGCTTTTCAGACCCTTGGCCATTATCCCTCCCTTTTCCTTTTTTTATCCCTATGGAGTGTAAAGCATCCACGCCCTCAACGCCACCTCTAATCTCCGAATATGGTTCCCTCAGGCAATGGGAATCCCCGCAAGAAATCGGGGATAGAAAGTCTTTTCTTCCCGGGGTACTGGATCTCTCTGATCCCTATCATCCCCTGCCCTGTATCCACCTGAATAGCATTTTTTGTATGTCTTACAACTCTTCCCGGCACGCCGTCAAGTCCAGCCTCTTCCACGACCCTCGATGAAAAAAGTTTTATCTGTTTGCCTTCCAACAGGGTGTAGGCACCAGGTCTGGGATCAAGAGCCCGGATGAGGCAGGATATTCTCGTTGCTGGTTGTTTCCAATCCACCAAACAATCACGTTTCTCGATTTTGGAGGCATAACTGGCCAAGGATTCATCCTGTGGGGTCTCATTCAACTGACTGTTGCTCATGTCGGTGAGGGCCTTGATGATAACCTGCCCAGCCAACAGTGAGAGCCGGTCATGAAGTTGTCCGGCTGTCTCGTCCTGAAGGATAGGCACTTCCTTCTGAAGGAGTATAGGGCCCGTGTCCAGCCCTTCATCCATGCGCATGACCGTGAGGCCTGTCTTGGGTTCGCTGTTAAGGATAGCCCATTGTATAGGTGCAGCACCCCGATATTTGGGAAGAAGGGATGCATGAATGTTAATGACTCCCCACTCGGGTATGGCGAGAAGATTTTTTTTGAGGATCTGGCCAAAGGCAACCACGATGGCCAGGTCGGGCTCCATTTTTCTTAAATGGTCGCAAAAATCTTCGTCCGATGCCTTTTGGGGTTGCAAGACCTCCATCTGGTGCATGAGGGCCAATTCCTTTATGGGAGAAGGGACCCGTTTCCTCCCTCTTCCTTTAGGCCGATCCGGTTGCGTGACTACAGCGAGTATTTCATGACCCTCTTGAATGAGGGCTTCCAAGGTGGGAACGGCGAACTGGGGTGTACCCATGAATATCAGTCTTGGCTGGGTAGGAAATTTCTCTGTGGAAAGGCTTGTCATATTCTATTCGCCTTCGCCTGAGTTTCCTGCATCTAGCTGCAGGCGCAGCGACTCGACTTGCTCTCGATAGGCTCAAGCCCTTAGTTCATCGAAGGGAGCTTGTGGAAAAGTCTTGCGCAAGCGAAGCTAAGATCCTGCTTTCGGAGCTGCGGGCAGCTTCATTTGTTGTTTGGAGACTGCTCTTTCATGAGCATCTTCTTAAGCCGCTTATTATAGAGGGCCCTCTTTAGACTGCTGATATGATCAATAAAAAGGATACCATTGAGATGATCAATCTCATGTTGCAAACACCTGGCAAGAAGACCTTCAGCCTCAATATCCACCGGGTTGCCGTCTATATCCACGCCTCGCACCTTTACCTGCGCCTTCCGGCTGACCTCGGCCGAAAAATCAATCACACTGAGACAGGCCTCCTCCTGGACAATGTCCCCTTCCCCCAAAACGATTTCTGGATTGATTATGACAGAGAGACTTCGACCTGAGTCTGTGGGAGAGACATCGTATACGAGAACCCGTTTACTTTCTCCCACCTGGTTCGCGGCCAGACCAATCCCCGGGGCTGCATACATGGTTTGGGCCATCCTATCCACCAACTTCTGGATTCCCTCATCTATGTTCTCAACCACCTCAGTTTTGACCCTCAAAATGGGGGCCGGGTATGTGTATATCTTCATCTTCTCAGTCATGCCCACAGTTTCTTTTCTTTTGGGTTTTCCGTATCTAAAAGGCGATTTATTTTGTATAATTACCGTCTAAATATTAAAACTTAAACCGTAATAAATCAAGGTTGTAGAAGAATAAACGGCCTTGACTTTTCCATGTCTTACACCTATTCAGTGAAGCACCATGAAAGAAGTCATCAATTTCCTCTTTGAAGTGGGCATGTTGAAAAAGACGCCACGAACGGGGTACCAGTTCCTCGGATCTGGACGAGAATCGGTGGCTGAGCATTCATTCCGTACGGCTATTATTGGATATCTGCTGTCCCTCAAAGAACCGAGAGCAGACTCGCGAAAAACCATCCTCATGTGTCTTTTTCATGACCTTCACGAAGCTAGAACAGGGGATCACAATTATGTGAACAAGAGATATGTCCATGTGTACGAAGAGAAGGCTATCAGAGATCTGTCCCGGGAACTGCCTTTCGGTGATGAGATCATCTCTCTTGCCCGGGAATTCTCTGAGGGAGAATCCCTGGAAGCGCGTATCTCGAGGGATGCGGATCAGATTGATCTTATTCTTGAGCTAAAGGAGCAACAGGATTTGGGCAATGAATCTGCCGGCGAGTGGTTGTATTATGCAGAAAAAAGGCTCCTTACGGACAGTGCAAAGAGGCTGGCCAAAGAGGTCATGAATACAAAATTCACTGACTGGTGGTTTGAGAAAAAAACAGATTGGTGGATAAATGGTCCTGCGAATGATGAAAAGGAGCATGATTAATACCTCTCTCCGCCAATCCGGGGCGGTCATGAGGGTCAGTCTGATCCTCTCCCTTTTCGTCCACGTTGTCGCAATCCTGGCCTTGCAAGAGGCCTTTCCCCTTCAGTGGCCCACGGAGGAAATTCGAACTTACCGGGTGGACCTCATCAGACCTCCTATCGAAGACATGGATCCCGAAGAACTCTCCGCCCCTGATATCTCGCGAACGGAACAAGAGCCAAAGCCACCGCCTTCATTGGACCAAGATACCATCTCCTTGGACACCAAGGATGAAAGATATGTGACCTATGCGAAGCTCATCAAGGAGAGGATTGGGTTACACTGGAAATATCCTCCAGACGCGCTGGAAAGGCTTCTTGAAGGGAAACTCATGGTGGTCTTCAGCCTCGCCAGGAAAGGGGAAGTGATCCAAATAAAACTCATGAAAGACTCTGGATATGAGACGCTCGATCAGGAAGCCATCCGCGCCATCAGGGCCGCTGCGCCCTTCCCTCCCTTTCCAGGGCATATCAGAGTAAGCCGCCTCAATATAAAGGCAAGCTTTGATTATCGGCTCACATCCAGGAAGAAGAATAAATAATCCCTGCCCAGAGGACCCGGCTTTGGGTTCCCCTCAGTGGGTCGTCATTACGTTATCGCTCTTAGAGTGCCTAAACTGCTCTAAAGTGCCTAAAATGCCTAAAGTAAATGAAATTTTGTCATTTTCAAATTCGACCTCGCCGAAGGCGAGTGCCTCAATTTTAGCCCCGCCTGCCATAGCCATTTTATCAGTAATCTGGTCCGTTTGACCTGTTCTTATCGCATAACTCGGCCAAATTACTAGACGCGGCGAGGCATTGGCGGGCAGGTCACTTTAGTTCACTTTTAACTTTAGATCACTTAAAACGCATTCTATCGGCGAAGGCAAAACCATGGATTTTTTGATCCAGCCCAAAGGCCCAGTTTTTTGGCTCCAAAATAAATAATAGGCATCATTTTCCTTATCTATCTTTAATTGATCCTATATTGACTAAAGGAATATGGTGATTATCATTTTTCTATTAGAGTCGTGTATTTGCAATAAAAAGAAGAGCCAAGAGGAATATGTCGGGCAAAGATTATTATCAAATCTTGGGTGTCTCTAAGGCAGCCTCTCCTGAGGAGATAAAAAAGGCCTATCGTAAGCTGGCCCTCAAATACCACCCCGATCGGAACCAGGGCGATAAAGGGGCTGAGGCCAAATTTAAAGATATCAGTGAGGCGTATGCCGTACTGAGCCATCCGGAAAAGAAAAAGCAGTATGACATGTTCGGTGCGGATGGCTTTCATAAGCGATTTACCCAGGAAGACATCTTTCGAGACTTTGACTTTGGAAGTATCTTCAAAGAATTTGGCTTTGGCACGGGTGGAAGGGGCCCAAACATCTTTAGCCAGATATTTGGAGGCCCAGGGCAGGCCCATTTCAGGGGTGGCGGACCTTTTGATTCGACTTATGGGGGTTTTGGCGGTCAACCTCAGGGGATGAGGGGTCAAAATCTGGTCTATGAACTATCTGTCACATTGGAAGAGGCAGCGAAAACCACAGACAAGGTCATCTCCTACCAGGTTGGTGGTCGTCATGAGAAGGTCTCCGTAAAAGTCCCTGCAGGAATATCAACCGGGAAAAAGCTAAGGCTCTCAGGCAAGGGTCAGCCCGGTTCCTACGGAGGCCCCAGTGGAGACCTTTACATCCAAATCAAGATCATTGATCATCCACTCTTTAAGAGGGAGGGTGATGATCTCATTTTGATGAGAGAGATCAAGTACTCAGAGGCCCTTTTGGGCACGGAAATTGAGGTTCCAACCATTGACAAGAAGACATTACGCCTCAAGATACCTCCCGGCACGCAGAGCAACGCTAAATTCCGGCTAAAAGGACATGGCATGCCTCATATGAATCGCGGTGGTCGGGGCGACGCCTTGGTCCAGGTCACTATAGGCATACCCAAAAAATTAAGTAAAAAGCAAAAGGCCTTAGCTGAAGAGCTGGCGGAAGCGGGGCTGTAACGTGAAAGCCTTATCCGTGTTTTCAGGGGGCCTAGACAGCATGTTGGCCGCAAAACTTATAAGGGCCCAGGACATTGAAGTCCTGGCCCTTTTTTTTGAAACACCCTTTTTTTCCTCTCCTAAAGCAAGAAAATCTGCTGAAAGTATAGACCTGCCCGTAAAGGTCGTGGATATTACAGATAGGCATCTGGAGATGCTGAAGAACCCGAAGCACGGGTACGGGGGACAAATGAACCCCTGCATAGATTGCCATACTCTAATGATACGTATAGCAGGCGAGATGCTCGAGCAAGAGGGAGCCAGCTTCATCATCACGGGCGAGGTGCTAGGACAGAGGCCCATGTCCCAAAACCTAAAAGCGTTGTCCATGGTCGCCTCTGAGAGCGGCTTTCAGAGGCTTCTCCTGAGGCCCCTTTCGGCTAAGAGACTCCCGATAACTCTCCCCGAGGAAAAGGGATGGGTGGATAGGGAAAAGCTTTTAGGTCTTTCTGGTCGGTCTCGTAAACCCCAGATGGAATGGGCCAAGAGGCTCAATATAAAGGACTATCCATCTCCAGCGGGTGGCTGTTTGTTAACGGATGAGGTGTTTTCTCGCCGTCTTAAAGACCTAATTGCTGCCTCACCCCACTTGGCGTTGAGGGAGATTGAACTGTTGAAATGGGGTCGCCACTTCCGGATAGGTCCTCGCACAAAACTGATTGTAGGAAGAAATGAAAAGGAAAACCATACAATAGATGCCCTGTCTAAAGACACAGATCTATTGCTGAGAACACTCTCCGTTCCCGGACCCACAGCCATTGTTTTGGGTGACCTAACACCTGAGATAGAAGAACTGGCGGCCTCTGTGACCGTATCCTATAGTGATGCTGGAAATAACGAACTGACAGAGGTTTCTTTAATGGGGAGCGGCAAAAATGGGGTGCGAATGGCAAAAGGAAGGGATAAGAAGGGATTCAGGGGCTACATGGTCTAATAAAAAGGTTGCGAGCCCTCATTTTCTCAAAAGCTTTTGTAAAAAAGTTTTCTCTTTCATTTCAGTTAGGTTTTTTTCAATCTCCTTTATCTTCCTCTTGAGGATGTCTATTTGAACCCGGGCGCTGTGTACCCTGTCATCGAGTTTGTGCACCTGCATGTTTAGGTCGATAACTTCCACCTTCTCACCTCGATTCAGCTCACCGGCGGGTATAGAATCTAATTTCCCTGCGATTTCAGTTCTTTCACCCTCAAGCCTTGCAATGAGCTTCATCTGTTCTTCCACATAACTTTTGCTCTGATCCAGCTCTTTCAGGAGGGCCTCCTCCGACTCCATGGTGAAATACAGGTAGGAGAAAACCATAGCACCAACCAGTATAAGAACGCCAATGACTTTGAAAGCTAAACTGAACAATACAAAAATCAGACGCCCTAGAGATTTAACGCGACCCACCTGGGTTAAAATGGCTTCTTTCTTCGTATAACTCTCTAGCTCCCCTTCCACCTGCATCCTTAAGGCATCCACTGTGTCCACCAAGGCGTCAACGCTGGTCTCCAGTTCTCTGCCCAACTCACCCGCACTGCATTTCTTGGTGATATCCTTGTCAGGCTCTTGCAGACGCTGGGCCGTATTTTGGATGCCTTCCAAAACCTGGTCTGCCTCCACTTCCTTTACGAATTTGCCTGGATACTTCTTTTTGAGGGACGAAATGTCGCTTTTGAGCTCTCTCAGATGGGTATCGATGGTAAGGCCGATTTTTTTTAGGAATACGGTATCACACAGGTAGGCGTTTCCTATACTTAGCATCAGGGCCGCGTCTCTGATGCCATGTATACTCCTGAAGGATTCTTGACGGTCGGAAGCCATAGGATTCGGTTTTGCCTAAACAGCTATCTTTTGATTCAACTGCATCTCCAGAAAAGCAAATGTCGTCTAGGCCGAGATAATAAAATATAAATTTTAACATACTTATTTTCAGTATTCCACCACATTTTCAATGTGTTGCAAAGGAATGACCGTTCTCTATCCGCCCCAGGGCATTTTTGCGTAGACCTCGTCAAGTTTATCACGATATTTTCTAAAGAATTCCTCATGACCCTTTTCCCAGCGCGAAAGCCTGAGGAGCGCCTCTTTTGCCTCGCCTTCTGTCCGGCCGGCCATATTTTCATAGAACTCACTCAGGTCCTTCTCAATGAGCCAAGCTGTATTAAAGACAGTTACATCCGGGACCATGGATCCCTCTATACATTGTTGTAAAAATTCTGAATTGGCCCGCTCATCAAAATAATTGGTCGGCTCCAGGGTCATCTCCTCCAGACTGGATAGTTCGATGCCTGCTCCCTCCCTGAGGCCTTTCAGGATGCCATTGATATACTCAATGTGCTTTTCTTCCTCCTCGATCAGGCGCTTGAACGCGCTGACGGCCGCACCGATTCCCATTCGATGAATGGAGTTCTCGAAAAAACTCTTTCCCGTATGCTCCTGGTTTAAGGCATACTCAAAAATCTTGATCAAGTTCTGGCTCTGATCCATCGTAAACTTTCTCCCCCAAAAGGCGGTTAAACCTTCTCCACCCTGACGGCGCAGACCTTGTACTCCGGGATCTTTACCGTGGGATCATGGGCCGGGTTGGTAAGAATATTGGCATTACTCTCCACGAAATGGAACGGCATGAACAAAATCCCCTCCCTTACCCGCTCCGTCACCATGGTCTTGGCCGTAATGTCACCGCGGCGAGACGTCACTTTCACTGGATCACCCTGTTTGATTCCCAGCTGGCCGGCATCTGAGGGATTCATCTCCAGGTATCCCTCCGAGATTTCCATATTAAGGGATGGGGAGTTCCGGGTCATGGTTCCCGTGTGATAGTGGGCGTGCACACGTCCTGTGGTGAGCCACAGGGGATATTCCTCATCCACCACTTCGGCAGGTGGTTGGTGTTCCACGGCGTGAAAGAGGCCTTTGCCTCGGACAAACATATCTTTGTGAAGAAACTTGGTCCCTGAATGCTCTGGGGTGGGACATGGCCATTGTAAGCCCTCCCCTTCTAAACGATCATATGAGATACCCCCGTATGAAGGTGTGAGACTGGCAATTTCCCTCATGACCGCTTCAGGGGACTCATAATCCATGGGATACCCATACCGGTTGGAGATCTCTTGGATAATCTCCCAGTCGGGCCTTGAATCTCCTACAGGCTCAATGGCCTGTCTCACCCTCAGGACCCGTCGCTCCGTATTGGTAAACGTACCATCCTTTTCTGCAAAGGAGGTCCCGGGTAGGACCACATGGGCAAGCTCAGCTGTGGGCGTGAAAAAGATGTCTTGCACCACAAGGAGTTCGGCGCTCCTGAGGGCCTTTTCCACATGGTTGACGTCCGGATCGCTCAGCATGGGATTTTCTCCCATTACAAACAGGGCCTTTACGGAGTCCTCCATGATCCCTGAAAGCATGTAAGGGATCGTGAGCCCCACCTGGTCTGAAAGCTTTGCATTCCAAGCAGACTCAAATTTCTCCTTAATGTCCAGCATGGTAACGGCCTGGTACCCGGGATACACGTTGGGAAGGCTGCCCATATCACATGCGCCCTGGACGTTATTCTGACCTCTCAGGGGATTCACGCCAGTGGACTCCTTGCCCACATTTCCTGTAAGCATAGCCAAATTGGCCAGGGACTTCACGTTATCCACGCCAGTCGTGTGCTGGGTGATTCCCATGCAGTAGACGATAGAGGCGGCCTTCGCGGACCCGTACACCTCAGCCATCTTGATAATATCTTCAGCTGCAATACCCGTAATTTCGGCGACTCTATCTGGTGAGTAGTGTTCGATAACCTTGAAAAAGTCCTCAAAGCCCTCGGTCCGCTCTTCAATGAAGGCCTGATCATGCAAACCCCGCTCAAGGATCACATGCATGATGCCATTGAGTAGGGCCACATCCGTACCCAGGTTCTGAGACACGTAGATGTCTGCCATTGAGGCAAGATGGATCTTGCGTGGGTCCGCCACGAGCAGTTTGGCCCCTTTCTCCTTGGCCCGGAAGATGCGTGTGGCCACTAGGGGATGGGAGGAAGTGGTATTTGACCCAATCACAAAAATGCAGTCAGCGTCGGCCAACTCGTCTACCGAGTTGGTCATCGCTCCACTACCAAAGGCCGCGGCAAGACCTGCCACAGTAGAGGAGTGTCAGAGACGCGCACAATGATCCACATTATTTGTACCCACCGCAGCTCGCGCAAATTTCTGGATCAGGTAGTTCTCTTCATTGGTGGCTTTGGCAGAGGCCAAGAAGGCGATACTGTCACTCCCGTTGGCTTCTTTGATTTCCCTCAGCCTTGAAGCTGTGTAATCCAAGGCCTCGTCCCAGGATACTTCTTTGAGCTGGCCATTCTTGCGAAGCAGCGGCTGCGTAAGCCGTTCTGGGCTCTGCACAAATTCATGGATGTTCCAACCCTTGATGCATAGCTTACCTTTATTTACAGGGCTGGTCTTGCTGGGGATGGTCCCAATGATCTGTCCATCCAGGACCTCCAGATAGAAATTACATCCGCAACCACAATAGGCGCAGGTTGTAAGAACTGTGTTGTACTCCATTCAGTATCCCTTTAATCTTTATCAGATCTGAAAATTATTCGTAGGGCGTTCTCTTTTCTAATCTTCAGGAGCCTCGCCCAAAATATTCAAAGGTGATTTCTCCTCAGTCGTATATCCTGTTCGGTACTGGAATTCCTCATCAAGAATATCCGCGACTTTCTTGTAAAGGGTCCTCAGGGGGATATCCGCAGGACAGGCTTCGTTGCAAAGGCCGCAATCAATACACCGACCGGCCATATGCACAGCACGGGTCAGATGGAAAATGGGGCTTTCTGGTGGAAGTTCCCCGGCATGAATTAGGACATCTGTTTGTAGGCTGCATTCCTTGCAAAAACACATGGGGCAGATGTCCCTGCACCCGTAACATTTGATGCACTTGTCAAACTCCTTCATCCAGTGGGCAAAACGTCCCTTCAGATCAAGGCTATCGATTTTAGCGACCGAGTCTTGTGAGTGCCCTTCCCCCTTTTCTCCCTCTACAAATTCTTCCGGGTAAGGTTGAAGGCACTCGCATGCCTCCGCCAGTGCCTGCGGACAGGCGATGCCCACAGGAACCACCTTCTCAGGCTCTAATTGGTTCCAGACAAAGAGGGCCTTTAGGCCACGTTGGTCACAGCCGCGAACCAGGACACCAAACGTCTCCTCAGGATAGCAGCGCGCAAGGTGTATGAGCTGCTTATTGAGGGGATATCGGGCGTCTCCTGGTCCATGCAAGTCTCCGATGACCATGTTGTCCAGATCCCCTTCATCGCGGAAGAGGTGAGGGCCAATGTGGCCATTCTTTTTACAAAGGCCCAAGAAGCCCTTTATTTTACCCGATCCCAATAGCTCCCTTACTGTTTCTTTTACTTTTTCCACTGCAGAACACTTTCAAAAGTTACTGCCCCCACCCGCCGTCCCCATTAAGGCCTCAGGCTCGGAGAGGGAAGGTTTACCTTATGCGGCCTCTCGTCCGCTTTCCGGTCTTCTTAGCGGAGAAGGTCCCAAATCACGAAGCTTCTTTACAAAATCCTTCATTTCTCCGGCAAATTCTGGTCCTTCCGCAGAAGAGACCCACTTGCATCGCAGGCGCTCACCCTCAATCCCACTAAAGGCTAATAGCTGTCTCAGAAACCTAACCCGCCTATCTGTCGCGTAATTACCATACAGGTAATGGCAATCCCCGGGGTGTCACCCACCCACAAATACACCGTCGGCGCCTTGTTGAAAGGCAAGCAAGATGTGGTGAGGGGAAACGCTGGCGGAACACATCACCCTTACAACCCTGATATTCGACGGGTATTGCAAACGACTGACCCCAGCCAGGTCAGCAGCAGCGTACGCTCACCATGTGCATAGAAAACTTATGACCTTAGGTTCAAAATCCGTTTCACTCATGATCTATCCTTTTCTTGTTTGTCCGTTGTCTATCACCCCCTCCCTAACCCTCCCCCTCGAGGGGGAGGGCTGGGTGGGGGTGGATTTACATGGCCCTAATCTGGGCCAAGAGTTGTTGCGGTTTGAATCCCTTCAGCAGGGCGCTCTGGGACGGACAAGTGGCCGCACAACATCCACAGCCCTTGCACAGGATCGTGTTAACCTCACAGATATTCTTTTCCCGAATATAGACAATAGCCCCGTATGGGCACATCTCCATACATCCTTGGCACCCCACGCAGGTCTCAGGATTGATCTCCGCCACGATGGCACTGGTGACCAACTTGTCCTTAAAAAGAACAGTCGCAATCCTAGAGGCAACGCCCAGACCCTGGGATCGAGCCTCCTCAACAGTGGCTGGATACCGGGCCGAACCACAGACGAAAACACCATCTGTGGCAAAATCCAGGGGACGCAGTTTTGCATGGGCTTCCATAAAAAAATGATTCTGATCCATGGGAATTCTCAGGAGCTGTGAAAGCATGGAGGCTTCTTCTCGTGCCACCAAAGGGGTGGACAAGACCACCAGGTCATAGGGAATTTCCCGCTTTTCCCCTATCAAGGGTTGCTCAAATTTGACGACCCCACCTCCCACCTCCGGGGGTTGATCTACTTCGTAAACGTCGAATCTGACTCCCTGACCTCTTGCATCCCACAACATACGCTCTTTTTTGGTGCCGTACATCTGCATGTCTCGATACAGCACGTGAACCTGGGCCTCCGGGTTCTGCTCCTTTATCAGCATGGCGTTCTTGACCGCTGTCATGCAACAGATTCTGGAGCAGTATTCCCTTTCAGGACATCGCGCCCCCACGCACTGGATCATGACCACGTTATTTGCCTTAAACGCTCCCCTTTTCAGCTGCTGCTCCAATTCCGCCTGTGTAATGATCGTCTTCCCGTCATAGCCATATAGGCCTTTAGGCTCAAGGGGAACGGCTCCGACGGCCACCACGATGCAGCCCACCTTTTCTTTTAGGGCCTCGCCCTCTTTTGGTCGTATGGCAACCTCAAAGTTACCAATATAGCCTGCCACAGATTCCACCAGGGATCCCGTATGGATCTTCACATTTGACTTGGACGTGACGGTGTCTACAAGATGTGAGAGACGTTCGTCTGCCCCATCCCCATCGGGTGCCAAGCGGTGAAGTTGGTTCAAGACTCCTCCCAGTTGGTCCTCTTTCTCCACCAGAATGACTTCCAGCCCCATGCCCGCCAAGCTCTCGGCTGCGGAGATTCCTGCCACGCCGCCGCCAATCACAAGCACCCTAGGAATAAGGGAAGCCTCAATATCTTTCTGGGGCTCTAGGAACGCGGCTTTGGCCACCCCCATCCTTACCAGATCCTTTGCCTTCTCAGTCGCCTCTTCCCTCTCTTGCATGTGTACCCAAGAACACTGATCACGGATATTGGCCATCTCAAAAAGATAGGGGTTCATGCCCGCCTGGGCACAAGAACTCTGAAAGAGGGGTTGGTGTGTACGAGGAGAACAGGAGGCGACCAGCACCCTGTTCAATTTATGCTCTTTAATGGCTTTTTGAATCTCTGCGATCCCTGCCTCTGAGCAGGTGTAGAGATTTTCCTTTGCGCAAACCACATCAGGGAGTTTAGCCGCGTATTCGGTCACTGCCTTGCAGTCCAAGTGTCCCGCGATATTTGACCCGCAATCGCAGATGAATACGCCGATGCGCGTCTCTTCTGACGCCTCCTTTTTCCCTCTCTCTTTTTCAGCCATATGAACAGATTCCTTCAGGATGCCTTACGCATCTCAGACTCCAAGAGAATTTGTGCTGCACGTGCTGCCGCGCCGCTGGCCTGGGCGACGGATTCAGGGATATCCATGGGGCTATGGGCACAACCGCAGGTAAAAATGCCTGGTCGTGTGGTGTCCATGGGTTGTGACTCATCTGTTTTAAAGAACCCGAACTCATTCAGCTCTATGCCGAGAATCTCCGCCAACTCGTTTATCCCCTTACTGGGCGCGCAGGCCGTAGCCAAAATGACCATGTCAAATTCCTCGCTTTTGACTATCCTTTCTCGGGTGTCCTCATAGGTGACCATAGGATTGTTATCGGATGCCTCCGTAATCTCCGCAACCCGACCACGGACATAGCTGATGCCTGCTTGATTACCGCCTCGAATCTTGTATTCTTCAAATCCTTTTCCGACGGCTCGAATATCCATCCCAAAAATAACCGATCGGGTCTCTGGTTCATGCTCGTAGGCAATGATCGCCTCCTTAATGGAGTGCATGCAACAATACCCCGAACAGAAGGGATAGAATCGGAGATCACGGGAACCGACACATTGTATAAAGGCGAGCTTTTTGGCCACCGTGAACCCTTCTGCCTTCTCTTTTAAGGCCGCCAGCGGCTCCGCGACGGCTAAATAGTCCCTGTATTTTTCAGCCCATCTCTTGCGATCTTCGTCACCCTCAGATTCTTCACCCTCATAGCGTTTGAAAAATTCTGAGGAGCTCTCACCAAACTTCTCTTCGAATTTTTCCAGTGTCTTCCTGGCCTTCTTTGCCTTCTTTTCGAGGGTTGCTATTTCAGCCTTCGCGGCCAAGTCCGACGGGCGATCCAGATGACCGCCCGTGGGCCCACTGGCGCTCAAAAGCCTTTCAAACTCAAGGGCCGTAATCACGTTTGGGATATCCCTGTATCTGTACTCAGGAATTGGTGAAGGATCAAAGACCTCATAGCCTGAAGCAACGATTATGGCCCCCACATGGAGTTCCAAGACCCTGTCTTCCTGCTCAAAATTGACCGCATCAGCCTCACAGGTCTTTTTGCAGATGCCGCATTTCTTGCCCTGCAATTGACGGCAGTTCTCAGCATCTATCGTGTGTGTTGAGGGTATCCCCTGCGCAAACCAACTGTATATGGCCTTGCGCTCTCCTAAACCCATGTTAAAGGCATCTGGAACAAAGGTTGGGCATTTCTCTGCACAGGCTCCGCACCCCGTGCACTTGTCTTCATCCACGTAGCGAGCCTTCCTGCGAACTGTCACCTTGAAATCTCCAGCCTCGCCTTCCAACCTCTCCACGTCGCTGTAAGCCATGAGCTCAATGTTGGGATGCCGACCGACATCCAGCATCTTGGGCGAGAGGATTCAGATGGCACAGTCATTGGTGGGAAACGTCTTATCCAGTTGGGCCATCTTTCCTCCGATACTGGGAAGGCGTTCTACCAGCTTCACCTGAAATCCCATTTCCGCGAGATCCAAAGAGGCCTGAATTCCTGCTATGCCGCCTCCGATGACGAGTATTTCTTTGTTCAAAATATTGCTCCTGTCATAAACACTGATAGTCTTCTAAGAGATCTCTTCATAAAATAATCCGTGTCCAGATGCGCATTCATGAAACCGTTTCTCACATTCTCACGCAGCTGCCTTCACGTCAGAGGGTCCAATGGACTTAATCTTTTCTGTAAATTCTTTGACGACTTCAGCAAACCGCAGACCCTCTGCCGAAGAAACCCATTGCAAGCTTAGTCTTTCTGGGTCAATGCCGAGTATCTTCACCAGTTCCCGGGTCATATTGAACATCTTTTCAGCCTTCATATTACCATCCAGGTAATGACAGTCACCGATGTGTCACCCGGCGACTAAAACGCCATCGGCGCCTAGCTGGAGGGCCTTCAAGATGAAACCAGGGTTTACTCGGCCAGAACACATGACACGAATGATTCGAATATTGGCCGGATATTGTACCCTACTTACCCCAGCCAAATCCGCAGCCGCGTAAGCACACCAGTTGCAGGCAAATGCCACAATCCTTGGATTAAATTCATTAGACATAAATTAGAACTCCGGTTCTCATCGATGGCTCACGATCGAAAAACCCAATCGTCAATATTCAATATTCAATCGTCAATCCAAAGCCGCTTCCAGCATGGTGAGCACTTCCTCATCACTGAAGTGCTGGATCGACGCCGCACCCGTCGGGCAAGCCACTGCACAAGCCCCACAGCCTTTGCAAACGGCCGCGTTCACCTCACAAACCGCCTGCTCCTCTAGATAGGTTATGGCCTGATAGGGACACGCATCTAGGCATTGTTGGCAGCCTCTGCAAACCTTTTTCTCTATCTGGGAGACAACGGCGTTGCCCAGTATCTTTTCCTTGGAAAGCACGGTCACCGCCCGAGACGCTGCCCCTAAACCCTGTGCCACCGCCTCGTCCACAGGTTTTGGCGAATGGGCCAGACCGCACACAAAAACACCTTCCGTAGCAAAATCTATAGGTCGAAGTTTGACATGGGCTTCCGCAAAAAACCCATCATCATTGACTGGAACCTTGAAAAGCTGGGCTACGGGATTCTCCTTTGCAGGTACAATGGCTGTGGCCAAGACCAACAAATCAGGGCGGATTTCCATCTCTCGATGAAGCAGGGTGTTGGTGAACCGAACTTTAAGATGGTCTTGATCCTTTTCCACATGCAGCTCTTTATCGAAATCAAAGCGGACAAAGACAACCCCTTTTTCTCGTGCTTCACGGTACAGGCCTTCCCGTAAGCCATAGGTACGCATATCTCTGTAGAGGACGAAGACATCCATTTCTGGTTTGCGTTCTTTCAACGTGAGGGCGCTCTTCACGGAGTGGGTACAGCAGACCTTGGAGCAGTAAGGCCTTTCTGGTATTCGGGAGCCGACACACTGAATGAATAGGGCCGTATTGACCTCATTCAAAGGCAAAGTGTCTTCTATGAATTTACGATCCAATTCCAGTCCCGTCAGGACCCTTGGATCCTTTCCATGCAGATACGCATCCGGCTTGAATTCCGTAGCACCTGTAGCAATAATGGCCACACCGTGCTCTATCACCTGCTCTTTTCCGTCTGTTTCCACGGTCGTTTGAAAATTACCGACAAAACCCTCCACATTTTTTAATTCAGTTCTCTTCAGGACCTTGATGTTTGGGTGGCTTTCCACATCGCTCACGATCTTGGCCAGCTCTTCCTGAACACTTTCTCCTTGCCAGGTTTCATGGAGGTTCAGGGCCTGACCTCCAAGGGTATCGCCCTTTTCCACGATCGTAGTGTAGTATCCCTGTTCCGCAAGGTTTTTTGCTGCAGTCATTCCAGAAAGCCCGCCGCCTACGACGAGGGCGGATGGGTTCACCTCTATTTCTGGCGCATAGAGCGGTTCCAGTAGGCTCACCCTAGAGACGGCCATGCGAACAAGGTCTTTCGCCTTTTCTGTAGCTGATTCCTTGTCTTCGCTGTGCACCCATGAGCATTGATTCCGGATATTGGCCATTTCAAAGAGGTATTTATTGATGCCCGCATTGATTACGGTCTCCTGAAAAAGTTCCTCATGGGTCCGTGGTGTGCAGGCGGCCACCACAACGCGATTCAGTTTTTCCTCTTTGATGACCTCGGTGATTTTCTCCTGGGTATCCTGGGAACAGCTGAAGAGATTCTCTTGGGCAAAGACAACACTCGGGAGGGTCTTGGCGTAATCCACAACTTCCGGAACATTGACGAACCCTGCGATGTTGGTTCCGCAGCAACAGACAAATACACCAATCCTTGGTGGATCCCCCTTAACATCAACCTCTGCAGGCATTTCCTTTGTCTTTGTCAATGATCCACGTGATGCGGCTAAAGCACTCCCGACCACCGCCGCAGAAGCGCTTGATTCAATGACAGACTGGGGGATATCCTTCGGTCCTTCAAAGGTGCCGCAGACAAATATGCCGGGCCTTGAAGTCTGAACCGGCAAAAAACTGCTGGTCAATGCATGGTTATGTTGATCAAGTTGAATCTCCAGTTTACCCGCCAAATCCAAGGTTTCATTCGACACTTTGAAGCCCACGGACAAAACCGCCATGTCGAACTCTTCTTCCACCCGCCTGCCTGTTTCGTCTGTATAGCGGATGAGAAGGTTCTCGGTGTCGTCAATCGGAGTTATGTGGCTGATTTTTGACTTGACGAAACGTACGCCTGCATCTACGGCCCTGTTGTAATACTTCTCAAAATCTTTCCCATGTGTTCGTATATCAATATAGAATATCGCCGTGTCCAGTTGTCCCCTCTGATGTTCCTTGGCTATGATGGCCTCTTTTATGGCATAGGTACAGCAGACGCCCGAACAGTAGGATTGGAATCCAGGATGAACATCCCTGGAGCCTACGCATTGAATCCAGGCAATCTTCTTTGGCTCTTTATCATCTGAAGGCCTTACGAGGTGGCCACTGTATGGGCCTGTCGCGGAGAGTATGCGCTCGAATTCCAGACTTGTGAGGACATTTTGGGATTTCTTGTAACCATAGGTATCATAAGAGGAGGGTTCAAAAACCTCACACCCGAGCGCCAGTATGACAGCACCCACATGCAATGTGAACTTTTCTTCTTTGTCCTCAAAATTGACCGCATCCGTGGGGCAGAACTTTTCGCAGGCACGGCATTTGCCCTTCTTGAAATAGATGCAACTCTCTTTGTCTATGACATATTTCAGGGGGACAGCCTGCTGGTATGGCACATAGATGGCCTTTCTTTTTATGAGCGCTTCATTGTATTCATCATCCACCTTCTTGGGGCACTTTTCAAAGCATGTACCGCAGGCAATGCATTTCTCCATATCCACGTAGCGAGGATGCTTAAGGACTTCCACTTCAAAATGGCCCTTCTCACCATGGATCCCCACGATTTCCGAAAGGGTCATCAACTCAATGTTGAGATGCCGGCCGACCTCGACCAGTTTGGGAGAGATGATTCACATGGCACAGTCATTGGTGGGGAATGTCTTGTCCAGTTGTGACATCACGCCACCGATAGAGGGAGATCTCTCCACCAGATAGACAAAGTATCCTGAATTGGCCAGGTCCAAGGCCGCCTGCATCCCGGCGATCCCACCGCCGACCACCATTGCGGAGCCCGATAAGTTTTTCGCTTGACTCTCAACCATTAAATAATCCCTTCTTTGCTTGTTCTAAAGTCCGTTGCCAGTCGTCAGTGGTCAGTGGCATCAATCTTCGCCCACGGACTACTGACAACGTCCAAAGGACGATGAATACAGTAGATACGGCCTTGAGAAAAGGGGCGTAGCCTCAGACGGCCGCCGCACAGTCGCTTTTTTGCAAAGCCTAGCTTTTGGACAGTACGAGGCTTTCATGAATCCTTCCTCGCGAAGAAATCCTCCAGGTCTCCTACGGGCAATTGATGCTGCGCCAAACCCAAAGACTCTCTATCGATGCCCATGCAGAGCCCAAGGAGCTGCGGATAGAGGATGGCGGGAAGATGATGGTTGGTGCCTCGAGATGAATGAATGATCTTTTGTACCGTGTCAAACTGAATCTGACAGTATGCACAGGCCGTACAAACAAGATCAGCACCGGACTCTTTTCCTGCCACCAGTTTCTTTTGCGTTAGATCCATGGACAGCTCATCATTTATGCCCCATAGGGGGGCACCACAGCACTCCAGCCGCATGGGCCAGTCCACGCTCTGAGCTCCTGTGAGTTCCACAAGTTGATCAAATATGGATGGAGCGACTGGATCGTCAAACTCAACCACCTTACTGGGGCGCAGGACATGGCACCCATATTGGGCCGCAATTTGAAGGCCGTTAAAGGACCTGGTTATCTTACCTTTGATCGCCTCCACACCCACATCGTGGAAGAGCACGGACAGAAGATGCTTCACCTGAGTGTCTCCTCTGTAACTCAGGCCTTCCTTCTCCAGCATCCTGTTGATTTCTTCCCGCCAGGAAACATCTTCCCTCATGAGATGCTCCGCCTTCTTGAGACTCCCGTAACAGCACTTGCACAGGCTGATAACATTTAGATTTTCTTTTTCAGCCAGAGCCAGATTTCTGGCCGAGGAAAGGAGAAAAGACCTGAAATCAATATTTCTTACAGGGTAACCACAGCAGTTAAAGGCCTTAATTTCCTCCAATCCCACGCCCAATTCCCCTAAAACGGCCCTGGCAGAGCCTTCGTATTGGGTGAGACGGGCTGGAATGTTGCAACCGAGAAAGAGTGCAAATTTCATGATCTTTATCCTAATATCTGATCACGGCCTTCCCCTTGCGAGTTCGACCGCTTCATTCTTGAGTTCATAGAGAACGTCAGTGATACATACCCCCTGGGGGCACTGCTCTTGACATTGATAACAGGTCAGACAGTCCCACAACATCTTTGACCCGAGGGCAAAATTCTTTAAGCCGAGCCCACAGGAGTGCATGATCTGGTGGGGGAGAAGCCCCAAAGCTTCTTCTGGATTTTCATAATTTGCCACCACAGGACATACCGTCGTGCACGTTTCACAGCCAAAGCAGACGGAATAGGTGTTTGCCTGAGCCGAAAGATTGAGTCCGCTCTTGAAACCCTTGTCGCTAGGGGTTAGGGGAAGGACTTTGTCATCCCCCTTCATGAAACCGCATATGGCCTGAATCGCCCCTCTGGCCAGATCCAGAGGGTCACCATATTTGTCCCTTCCCACATCATCCTTCATGAGCCCTCGGTAAAAGGAAAGGGGGCTAAGAGTGAGTAACTCCGGATGACCCTTCTGAAGTAGAGTCTCTCTCACGTTAAACCAGAGATCTTGGAGATTAATGCCCACGGGGCAAAGGACCGTGCAACGTTTGCAATTGGTACAGAGATACACACCTTCCAGGATATGTCTGAGTTCTGCCTCGCTCAGCGCCCTGCCCGCAGCAAGGGCCTTTATGGAAATGAGCTTTTCTGAAGGCAGGATGTTAATATTACGAAAATACTCGTAAAATACGCCGGCAGAGCAATTCAGCGTGCACGTGCAACAGTGGGTGCAGGCGTCCAGTTCCATGATCTGTCTGGTAGCAATATTGGCAGGATCCGATTCGGATTTATCCATCACCGAATTGGCCAGAAGGCTCAAGGGACTCGCAAAGATATGGAACATCTTACTAAAAGGAAGATAGGCAAGACCCAACCAGCAGGCCAAGAAATGGATATACCATAGTATGGTAGGAAGGCTGACCCGATCCAATGATAAGGCAACGGGCTTTATGACCCTGGCCGTGCCATACCCCAGGAACGCCCACTGGGGTTTGGAGTGACACGCCGCACAACTCGTTTCATGGGCCTCTTTGCCCAATTCAAGGATCTCGTCATCAAAAGGCCCCTTTACCTCCGGGGAAACCACGCCAAATTCCTTTACCCAGTAAGCCTCCAAGGCCTTGAGCCATTTTTCGGTGTCTTCATCCGCATAATCCTCGACCATCTCCTGGTACCGGGTATGGGATACGATCTTTGAACCTTCAAGGAGAAAACCAGAGATCATGATGATGGCCAGTATAATGAGGGCGTACCGGTCCATAAAATGGGTTGAGAGCCGTGGCACCTTCAAGATATGGCGTCTGTAAACGGCGACGGCTATTCCTATGATCACCAGGGCCCCAAACAGATCCCTTAAAAAGAGGAATGGATTGATTGTGGCAGAATAATCCGGGAACAATGGAGCGGTTATGAACTTGTCCAGCGCATGCATCAGTAGGAGCAACATGAACCCGCCGTACAGGCACATATGCATGAACCACCTGAGAAAGTCCTCCTGCAACACCTTCCTCTGTAGGAGCACATCAAGGGAAAAAACCTTGAGAAGCGTCAGAACCCTTCCACTGAAAAGGGTCAAAATAATCCCTTTGATGGCCGCAGAAAACCGTGCTGAAGTGGAGATCCCCCTGGCGTCACCGAGGCTATATCTGAACCAGGTGGATACCTTATAGGCGAGACCAAGCAGAAAGACGGCTAAGGCGATGTACAATGACATGGTAAAAAACATGGTTCTATTTCTCCAGACTCCCTTCCCCTTCCAAATGGTCCAAAAGATATGCGTAGAGGTCTATGATCTCAAGTTCCAATTCCGTTTTGGACTGGGCGCAAGTCAAATGGATCTGGCACTTCGGACAGGCTGTGATGAGTGCCTCTGCGCCAGTTTGTATGGCCTCATGGAGTCGTTCCAGTTGCATGGTCTTGGAACAGCCTGAGCACTCCATCCAAGCAGTCGTCCCGCAACAAAGGGAGTTCTCTCGGCTTCGCTCCATCTCCAACAGCCTGGTCTCCGGAATGTGTTTTATGAGGTCCCTGGGGGGATCGTATATGCCTGCCAGCCGACCCAAGCGGCAGGGATCCTGGTAGGTGATGGCGCCGTTGTGAGAAGGCTTAAAGGATAACCCTGCTCCAGGGAGCTCCCTGGCGAGGAACTCTGTCATATGAAGGACCTCAAAGGGCAAAGGTCCAAAGTATTTGGGATAATGCGCTTTAAAGGTGAAGTATCCTTCAGGGCATGTGAATATCACCGTTTTGGCCCCAGTGGCACGGATAATGTCCATATTCAACTGTCCCAGCTTGCGAAAGCTGGACTCATCCCCACTCCAGAGTGCATCATGTCCACAACAGCGCTCATCTCTGCTAATGACGGGCTCCAAGCCCATTTTATTGAGCAGGGCGAGGGCGCTTCGTGCCGTTTGTGTGGGGGTCAAGTTGAGGTACTCAAAAACAATATCAAAATAGGGGAGGCAACCCACGAAATAGAAATAATCTCCATTCTCTTTGAAAGTCCCCGCTTCCTCTGCCCAAGCCATCCGCTGCTGTTTAATGTCCATGGTTTGCAGGCTGGCAATGGCCTGAAGCATGCCATGATGACTTTCTTGGGGTAAGTTCCCTGCCTTGCGGGCCTCCTCACGCTTGACTCGGGTGAATTCGGGAAAATCAATTTCCACGGGGCATCGGATACTACAACGGGCACAGCTCAGACATGCCCACAGATCCTGACTTTTGAGCAGGTCCTCACCCTTGTCCATCATGGCCCGTTTGAGCATCTGCCTGGGAGAGAAGCCGGGCATGGTGCGGGCCACAGGACAACTCCCTGTGCATACGCCGCACTCCATGCAATAGTCGATTTGTCTCTGGGTGAGTTCCATTATCTATTCCATCAAGTTTGCATCGCTCGGCCCACAAGTCGAGAATCTGGGTGGAGGTTTCCCGCATCAGGGGACTTTACTCGCTCGTTTTATTCTTTCGAGAATTTGCCCTGATTGATTTTGATGGCCTTTTAGACGCGTTGTGGGACAGGCTTGAGGATATGATATAATTCCTAGTTACTCACTAGGATTAATCAAAGTGGTC
>Ga0209427_10000806_pt1 | contig 34503 bp, 30 predicted proteins | sample DeeMarSWOR136_30_FD_187465 | JGI IMG/M metagenome (GOLD analysis project Ga0209427, IMG submission 187465) | Marine sediment microbial communities from White Oak River estuary, North Carolina - WOR-1-36_30 (SPAdes) (version 2) | ecosystem: Environmental > Aquatic > Marine > Intertidal zone >...
TGTGGGTGAGCTCGACCGTTTCAAACCAAGGCAGATTGCAATCAACTACAGCAAGAATGACGTCGCATCAGACGGTCTTACATATGGCATGTACATGCTTCTGAAAGAGTACTTGACAGATACACCCTACGAGAATCGTCTTGTAAGTGCCGAAGACGTCGTCACTCGGCTTCGTGGACGAAAGACTCCTGGTGAGATTGATAGAATCAGAAGGGCCGTCGAGATAACCGATCAGATCTTCGATGAAGTTGCAGGCGTTCTGAAGGTAGGAATGACCGAGAACGAGATTCAAGCAATCTTTCATCAGGCAATGGCACGTCACAAGGTGACGGGTGCTTGGTTTCATGATCACAATCCCGCGGTGGATGCTGGACCAAACAAGGAATTCGGACATTCGGGCCCAACTTCAAACAAGACGAAGACTGGGCACCTGTTGCACTTCGATTTCGGGGTGAGGTACAAGGGTTTCTGCTCCGACCTACAGAGGATGTTCTTCTTTGGGAGGCCATCTGAAGTCCCAGACGAGGTGCAACATGCCTTCGAAACCGTGCGAGATGCAATTCAGGCCGCCAGCGAATACATCAAGGCTGGAAGTGTGGGACATGAGGTTGATGCCATTGCCCGTAACCATGTTATTGAGCAAGGCTATGAGGAGTATCAGCATGCTCTGGGACACCAGATAGGCCGGCAAGCGCATGACGGCGGCACGATTCTAGGTCCACTTTGGGACAGATACGGTGACACGCCCAAAGGAGTCGTGGAGGTTGGGAATGCTTTCACCCTAGAGCTCAATGTTCGAACAAAGGACTATGGGCAGGTCAGTCTAGAGGAGGACATTGTCATCACGAAGAAGGGATGTGAGTTTCTCTCGAGGCCTCAGAAGGAGATTTTCTGTCTTTCCTGATTCTATTGAGCTTTTTCGCAAAGGTTTATGTGAGTATTCTGCAGATTGGCTACATTCGCCGAGAGGAAGCGTGGAGGGCAACTTGCGTGTCGAATGCCACCAAACGACTACGAGAGCAGTATCTTAATGCGTACATGATGAGGAAGTGGATCTCGGATAAGATGGCTCGACTGAACTACGACCAGATAAAAGAGATCTATCACCTGGTCAAGGATTGGACCGGAGAAGAGATGGATTAGAATCTGACTCCATCACCACAGGCAGTATCACGCACATCAGTCAAGCGTTGTTTGGCTAGTCACCGTCAGACATGTAGGGATCCTCATCTATGTCGAAGCCTACGTATCCCATCTCTTCAAGGAGCTCCTCCATGCTCTCTGCTCCTGTAAGCCATCTCACCTGCCACTTCTTCTCCTCCGTAAGGAGCAGTTCCACATCAGGGAGGTCTCCGAGCAGGTTGTGGTTCATCTCTATGACGTCTTGATATGCTCCTGTGAGGGCAATGGCAAAGTGGGAGCCATGGATGTTCTCAAGACGTCCTACAGGAATCCCCTGACCCATTCCAGCCACAGTCATTGTCAACGGTCTGAAGTCCTTTGTAAACCAGATCTCCTCTGTTTCTTTTCTGTGGAACTGGGAAATCTCGCCGTCGGAGTCACACGTGATATCAACGAGTCTCACTGTCGTTTCTGGACGTACGTGAAGGTCTATGATTGGGAACACCGGGAAGTGTTGTTTCACCAAGACATAGTCGCAAGCACTGTTGAAGACACTGAAATTGCCAATCACAATGTGGTCTGGATACCAGAGTCGTTCAAGATAAGCATCTGAACTCAGGTCTGGTGACTCTAGTCTTGATAGTTGGTGCCGGATTCCTGCTCTCAGACTTGCGAGGGCTCTCTCCCTCTCTCTCAAGTCGTTCATTGACTCAGGAAGCCACGACTTCTTGACTTGGGACTCATTCCAAATCCCCAGCAATTCGCTCACAGATGAAGCTGAGGCAATGCTCTCCGACGCCTCATCTACTTCCTTCTTCGTGTCTTCATCAATACCTTCGACTGATGGAAACACCGATCTAACTTCGAGAGCCTTGACCATGACCATCGAACCTAGAGCAGTGATTCCACGACCCGATTCAACCATGATATCAGGTACCTCACCATCCGGCCAGTTACCTAGTTCCCCCTTGACCCCATTCAACAGTGATTGAGCATATAGTTCCATTAAATTGGGTTGATGTGTGGATGCATAATCTATCGGAAGACCCCCACCAAAGTCGATTGTCGTGAGGTTCGAGAGCCCCATCTCTCTCAGCTCTTGGAATACACGTGTCATGAAGACTGCAAACACGCGGAAGTCCTCTATTGCAGTTATCTGAGAGCCTACATGTCCTAAAATCGTCGACACACAGCCTTGGAAGTCATTTTTCTTCAGAAGCTCGACCGTATCAAACAGGTCGTGAATGCTGAGTCCGAACTTGGAGTTTCTTCCCGTGGAGTGGGACCAGTGACCTCTGACTTTCAGGTACGGCTTCAGGCGCAGGACCAAGTTCGTAGTCTTCCGGTCAAATCTCTCGACTATCATTTGGGCTTCATGAAGTGACTCCACGGAGATAGCAATGCTGTAGCCTTCCTTGATGCACTCAGCGATGCTATCAAGATACTCGGGGTCCTTCGCACCATTACAGACTATCAAACGGTGTCTTTCTTTCGCAAGTACCGACTTGATGAGGAACAACTCTGCCTTTGTTCCTGCTTCAAGTCCGTATTCTGGACTAGTACGAAGGACCTGCACGACAAAGTCTCTGCGTTGGTTCACTTTCACAGGATAGACTGCCTTGAACTTGCCTGTATACCCCATCTGATTCATTACGGATTCGAAAGTCTTCTTCAATTTCAAGACCTGATATGAGATTAGCTGCGGTAACCTGAGCGTGAAGGACGATGTGTATCCAACACGATCCTCGTCCTCGGTTTCTATCTGTTTGATGATCTCTTCAAGGGCAATGGTTTCACTGCCTATCCTCACCAACAAGCGACCTTCATCATCGATATCCAGAAAATGCAAGTCATTGCGATTCAGGCCGTACACTAGTCTCGACTTGTCAATTGACCACTCGTCAAGGGTCACTGTCTACACCTCAGTCTTTGTTTCACTGGCCGGACTCGTCTTCTCTTATCGAGTCCAACATGCCCTGGAATGCCCGGGCCAACTCTCCTATCTCGTCATCCTTCGAAGTATACGTCACGTCCACCTGTAAGTCAAGCGTGTCAAGCGGGTCTTGTCTTATCATCGCCGTGACATTCTTCGTTGCCAAGTCCATCATATACTGGAGTGGTCTGGTGATTTGGTTCGAGATAGCCACCGCTACTGCGGCCGCAACTAGAATTCCAATCACAGTTATTGACAGGATGAAGAGCGTAGCTTGTGTGTTTGCCGACATGATTCGGGCTTCGAGCGCCGGGATGGCCTCGCGGACCTCATCAAGTGGTACAACAATGACGCAAATCCAGTTCGCCTTTCCAACTGGAGTGTAGGCTAGTAGATAGTCATCATTGTCCTTCGTGAACTGTAATGAACCAGTCGAACCGGAAACCACCTGGTCTATGTTGAGGTTTGTTGGACTACCATCGGTGTTGGACTCGACGTTAGCAAGTTGCGGCAGTCCGGCCAGGTAGTCGTCCGGTACAAGGTCCGGATGAGCGATAACACCACGACCTACCTGCTCCACAAGCGCAGCGTACCCTGTGTCCAAGATTGTTATGTCCAGAATCTTGCTGTTTATGTCTTCAATTGTGATGTCTCCCGCGATAACTCCTATGAGTGAGCCATTCTGATGGTGGACGGTCCTTCCGATTGAGATCAGCAGGACTCCATCAATAGGGTCATAATAGGGCTCCACGAAGACTATGTCCCCGTTTCCTTCTTCAATCTCGGTGTACCAATCATCGAGAACGGGATACCACGGATCCAATTGACGGTCAAGATCTGATCCCCCTAGGACGCTGCCCGGATAGTTGATGAACATGCTGTCGTCTGCGAAGGTCAGATAGAGCCATCGGAAGTCAATTTGCTGATGGATTGCCTGAAACATGAAGTCTAGGTTGGACACTCGTCCGAGTCTACCTGAGTAGGTGGCCTCGAATGCCGCGTAGTTACTGGAATTTGACCCCGGAATGTACCACGACGAGTAGTTCCATGAAACGTTGATGCCATATTTCGGATCATAGTGCGTGTCATCCGGGAACGATCCGGGAGGGCCGCCATACTCGAAGAAGTAGTCGTAGTACACTTCCCTTGCTTCGAAAGTGGAGTCACTACTGAAGATTCTCTCGCATTCCTCCGCCATCGCCAATACCATCGATTCTGCGTTCGTGAGCTTCTGGTTGATCACTTGAGCAGTCTTCTCGGCCGTCGACAGCATGTTTGTCTGAATTTGACTGTCCAGAGCAGTGCTACTCTGGCCAGTCGTGAAGTCGCCAATCAGGTCCACAAAGAAGTAGGAGATTGCGCCGGTGGCGCCTAGCGACAATATCGATATCGTCACAAAGGTGAGTATGACATTCCTGCGAAAGCTGCCCTTCTTCTTGGTTTCTATGTTCTTCGCCACTCTTATCCACCTCCTAGTAGTCTAGAGTACTACCTCCTACTTCCAGTTGTGCCATTAGCACTCCGACCTCCTGGAAGGCCTTCTCAATGTCACTTCTCACATCGATGCTGTCCTCCACTGAGAGGTACTGCCCCTGCGGTATGTTCTCACACACCGACTCAAGGAGTTCCTCGAATGTCATTCTCCGCCCAGTCTTCGGTGAAGTCACTCTGGCATCGATACGCTGCTTCAGCTCCCCGCCGACCCCGATAATGATGAGATTCACATCAAGATGATTGTCGCGGATGAAACCCTCGATTGTCAAGGGGCGTTTCTTCCGGAGTCGATCCTTCTCGATAAATATGCCCGCAATGGCGTCAAGAGAGAAGGTCTCAGAACTGTTGTCCTGACCGTCAGTGAGTGCAATGACCCACCTGTGCTCGCTAGACTCAATCCTATCCAGCTCAACCAGGGCCCTTCCTAATGCGTCGTAGAAAGCAGTGGCATAGTTGGGATGCCTCAGAGAGTCCAGCGCTCTCACTATCGGGCTGTCTCGGGGTCGATCATACTCTCCCCTGCGTGTCAAGGGAAGGACTTCCCGGTAGGACGAGTTGAACACGATTATGCTCACATCATCCTGTGGGTTGACCTGACTCTCAAGAATCTCCTTTGCGCCTTGTGTGGCTGCCCGGATACGGTTCTGTGCCTGCATGCTTCCAGAGTAGTCAATCACAAAGATCACACTCTTCTTGAACATGATTGACCTTCGAAGTCTCTCGGCGTCTCGCCTGACTTCATGACTGGACTTGTCTATCTGATCAAGAACATCGGCTAGGTTCTGCATTGCATACACAACGAGCCAGAACTCTTCAGTCAAGTTTCCGAGTCTGATTGATTCTTTGTAGGCGCGCTCAGCCTTCTTGAGATGGTTCTGTATGGCAAAGAGTTCACCCATGTGGAACTGGATATACGCCATACTTCTCTCGTATCTCTCGGCTTCTGCAGTCTTCATTGCCTCCTTGAACTTTGAGAGAGCTTGACTGTAGCGGCCATCTCTCATTAGTACAAGCCCCATTGCATCATAACGCTTGGCAAGACCTCGTGCATGTTTGAGAGTGAGGTCAATGGCTTCAGCGTCTTCAAGAAGCTTCATCGCGCTTCCTTCGTGTCCGCGGTCCATCTCTACCAGTGCCATGTTGTGATACACAGAGGCGACACGTAGCATGGCGTCGGTTTCATCTGCGCCCTCCTCTCTGGACTCCTCAAGCATCTTCATTGCTATCTTGAGTGCCTGCTGATAGTAGTCCATAGCGTTTCCAGCATCACCTCGTTGGCGGAACACGTTTCCGATGTTGAGATACATCGTCTGCTCGCCAACTTCGATTCCCAAGCGTCTGCTGATCTCCAATAGATTCTGGTAGTTAGCAAGTGCTCGATTTAGGTCCCCTCTGATGAACGCCTGATTTCCAAACCGACATGCTTCTTGGAAACTCAGTAGTGCATCTACTGTAGTGCCAACCTCCTCGTACATGGCCCCGGTCGTGTTGACACCTCTTGTGAAGTCTTGAGCTGCCATCTTCTTGACGAGTCGGGTCATTTCCTTGATTGGCTCAACCACAGCGTTACCTCTCCTGTAGGATACAGTTGCAACTGCTACCGCCACGAGAGTCAAGAGCCCGGCTAGGGCTGCTGTGAGCACGAAAGTCTGTGTCAGAACGACACCCAGAATGTCTGTTGCCGGTTTGACGACTTCAGCTGTAGGCACGACGACTGCCAATACGAATCCAGTTGTGTTCACCTTGGAGTAGGTAATGTACCATGGAATCCCGCCCTTGTCGAATTCTCTCTGTCCAGTCTGTGCGGCAAGAATTGTTGGTAATAGCGTGGCAAACTCAGCCATCTCGTCAGAATCCGCGCCTTCGAATTCCACCTCGTAGAGATCCTGTCCCTCAGACTCAAAATCGGGATGTGCTATCAAGTCACCGTCTGACTCAAGCAGATAGGCATAGCCGCTATCAAGGATTTGAATGTCCAAGACGCTCGACATGATTGTATCAAGTGTGACGTCAGCAGACACGACTCCTATCAGCGTGCCATTATCGTATCTCACTGGACGTCCCATTGAGATGACAAGACCTGTTGAGGGGTCTCCGTATGGACTAGTGAACCCTATTCTATCATCAGTAATTGACGCTGCATTGAGATACCACTCTTCGACAGTAGGGTCGTAGTCCTGACCAGGGCCATACCAGTCCTCGAAGTATGACAGATCATCAAATGGGTAGTTCCTGAACAGGCGTGTGTCACAGACGTCCGGAGAGAATCCCATGTACAGCCAGATGTAGTCCCCGCTTGCTTGATGCAATGATCGGAAGATGTTATCCATGTTGCTCGAGTTCTCAATGAATTCTTGAGTTGTAGCGCTCCAGTCCCAAGGATCGTTTGGTGTGATGTAGTCATCAGCCGGCATGTACCAGCAGCTGACATTGAAGGAGATGTCGTATGACTCATAGTCTTCGTCAAAGATTGCAGGATTGCGACCTGGGATTGCCCGCCCGCTATGTAACCACTCAGCTGCTGGGTCCCAGAAGTACGAATACTGTGGTGTTGCGTTTATTCGCCCGTTGAAGAGGTCCTCACAATACTTCTCCATCATATATACGCCATCGAAGTACTGTTGCATTCTCTCTTCGATGAAGGCAGCAGTGTCCTCAGAGATTCTCAGTAGGTTGGCGAGTTCCTCTGCCTTCAAAGCATCTGAGGCATCAGCCGCGTTCTCGTTGGATACGGTGAATACAGAAGTTGCAGACAGAGCTGCTATGATCAATATCGGTGTAAGGGCCACTGCCACGAATGTTATCACTATTCTCCTGCTGATGTCCACTACTGCCGTCTCCTCTCTTTCCATTTGTATTGGTTATTGTACAATGTATTGACTACGCCCCGAGTTCTTCTTGGAGTTTCGTAACAAACTCTTTGGCATTCTTCTTGCCATTGACTGTGAAGATATCTCCATACAGTGTGCCCTCCACCAGATCCTCACCGAGAAGAATCATGAGAGTTCTCCGGAGTACACTCCGTGGGAGGCCAGTTTCCTCCTCAATAAGCTGAATCTCAAAGCTATTCTTCTCTTTCAGGAGGTCGCCGATCATCTCCACTGCAGCTCCTTTGACCTTCTTTGAGGGTAGAGCCAATCGATCGGGCTTCTTCTTGACGGTACGTACGAAGACGTTTCCATCGAAGTGACCGTCCATCACTCCCTTCTTGATCATGGTCTGAATGCTTCTTCGAAGGTTGTAGGCTGCTGGTCTAGGAAGTGTCTTCCTGAGAATCCGATCGAGTTCCTTGAGTTTGATTCGGTTGTGCTTAGAAGTGATTGATTCGATGCTCTCCTGCAAGTACTCCTCAATAGCATATTCATCTAACGCCTCCAGCTTGGCACCACAAGAATGGCACTCGATTGCTTCAGGTGATGTCGGGGCTCCGCAGTTTCCACACTTGACCGCCCTTCGATAGAGTGTAGTCTTCGTCGATTCAATCTCCTGCATCACGGCCTTCTCGGCCTTCTTGACCTTGATGGTGTCCTGCACTTCCCAGAAGCTTATCTTCTTGTCCCGTGTGCTGACAACGAGATATGCTACATCCGAAACGTCGTCGGGCACACCAGTGGCTAGAGCCTTCGGTGTAGCCGAAAGAGCTACTTTGGTCACCTCATTTCCATGTATATCCCACACCCGAAGCTCCGAAGAGTGGTTCCCCGTCACGAAGAGCCTTCTCTCACCAAATGTTAGTACTCCAAACACTGTGATGGTCTGTCCAAGGCTGAGCCGCTTCAGCTCATAGCCGGCCGCAGACAGTATGAGCACAGTACCTTTCTTTTCTGCAATCACGACCTCGAGCTCAGAGTCATTGGTTATGTCCTCTAACCAGACATCGGCAATGGGCTGCTCTACGGTTCTACTGAAGAGCGCTGTTTCGTCGTGATTCCACAGGATGACTCTCTTGTTCTGGAGAGCTGCTACAACCTCTGCGGCATCGTCACCATCAACGTCACGAGCGTCACACGAAATGACTGAGCTCTCAAGCTCAATCTTCCACATTGTGCGGCCTCTTTGGTCTACCGCGAGGACTCTTTTCCCAACGCCTCCAACCAGAGCATATTCTCCTTCACTCTCTATGTCAGCCACAGCAATGCACCTGACTCTGCTACTCCAGCCTCTGGATGAACTGAGCGACCCCTGAGTGTCATAGACTCTGAGCCTTTCAGAGTAGTCAAGAGAAAATACCTGAGTTCGTGCATCCCTTCCCTGTCTGACATACAGACTGTATGCATTGGCGGAGATTGGAACCCTTGCGACTTCTCGCAATCTCACCTTGGACCAAGCACCTTGTTGATTCTGCTCATGTAAGCATATAAGCATGTGCTGCCAGCAGCGTCATAATGAGTGCTTCCCTCACTAGATGCCGTGTGGGTTTTGTCTGGAGCCCAGACCTTGAGACCTTCGATTTCGGTACCAAGCATCCTATCAAAGTAGGACGGTTTCTGATGGTGAAGGAGTTCTTGGAGGAAACCCAGTTCCTCGCACAACCCAATGTCATCACGTTTGCACCCGAGCTTCTTTCCAAGTCACTTCTTGACCGCATCCATTCTCAGGAGTACCTGCGCAGAGTTCAGGAAATTTCTGAAACCGGTGAGGGCTACATCGACATTGACACGCCTGGCTTCAAGGGAATCTACTACAATGCGAGTATCACAAGCGGGGCAACCATTGCTGCGGTTGAGGCAGTAGCCACTGGCAAGGTAAGTCACGCAGTTTCTCCCACAGGCGGGTTTCATCATGCTCGCTTTGAGGGCGGTGGTGGCTTCAGCATCTTCAACGATGTGGCCGCCTCAGTCTACCATCTCAGGGAAAAAGGGTTCAAACGGATGCTGATTGCCGACTTCGACGTTCATCATGGGAATGGAACACAATCGTATTTCTACAGTGATTCGGATGTGATGCACATCTCCTTCCACGAAGATCCAGAATGGATGTATCCGCATGATGGATTCATACGGGACATCGGTGAGGGACCTGGCCTTGGCTACAATATCAACATGCATTTCCCGATGGACTCCGGGGATTCAGTCTATAGGTATGCTTTCGATGAGATTGTACCCCCTCTCATCGAGTCATACAAGCCCGAGTTTGTCATCTTCATTCCCGGCTTCGACGCTCACTACAAGGACCCTCTCGCCCATATGACTCTCACTACAGACGTAATCAGATACGTGACTGAGCAGATTCACGATGCCGCACATACTTGGGCCGATGGGAGGCTGGTTGTCCTTGCCGGAGGTGGATATCATAGGGACTCATTCCGTTGGGGGATTGGGACAATCATGTCAGTAGTAACAGGTCATGAGTATCAACCGCCTCCCCAGAAGCCGCCATTTGACGATGATGAGGAAACATGGACAATAGTGCGGGAAAATGTGAGTCGCGTCAAGGAACTCGTCTTTCCTGTTCTTGGTATTCCAAGTGACAGGTAGGAACGTTTCATTCTGGGTTCCAGAAGTGGAGGATGTACTCGAAGGTTGTTGTCAGCGTTATGTAGTTGGATGGCCAACCGAAAATTCCTGCTCTGTTGACAATGTTGCGTCTATCCCAGATTATCGTGTTTCGGAGTTCGTATCCTGCCTGTTCAAGGGCCTCAACCACGTACACGTGAGCCGGCACGCGCCGATTCTCCCACCAATAGTCACTGACGTTGATAATGCAATGACCCCTTGTCTTGAGCAAGGGACGAATCCCTTCGAAGATTCGGCCGATTGTTTCAGCGTAGACGTGCACGTCCATTGTGCCGAGGTCTCTTGGGTCCGCAGAATACTGTTGCACTGTGAGGTAATGCTCGTCTTTGCGAAGGTTTCCACGCTTGCTCTTGTTACGCCGTCTGCGGTTCAACAGATTCGCATATGGCGGTGACGTCACAACAAGGGAAACAGTTCCTTCCTCGATGTATTTCGGGATGTCATGCGCTTCCTCACAGAATGCCAGCTGTCTTGTATCATCCTTTTTGCCTTTTTCAACCCTCTTGTTGGCGACATTGACGTATTCTCTCTTGAGGTCAAATCCAACAGCGTTTCGTCCGAGGTCTTGGGCTGCGACCAGTGTAGTTCCAGTACCAACGAAAGGATCCAAGACAAGCTCCCCGCGGTGGGAAAAGAGATTGATGCATTTTGCTGGCAGAGCTATCGGAAACACTGCTGGGTGGATCTTCCTGTCACGAATATCCCTCTTCTCGTAGTAGAACTCCCAGACAGCTATCTGGTGTTGTATCCATTCTTTTGCCGTCAAGCAATTGATATGATTCGGCGGACAATCACATGTCCTCTCAAAGCCTATGTCAATAGGCTTCTTCGTTCCCTTAACTCTGGACAAGAGAATCACAACTCAGTCCATTCTTCATTTGCTCTCTTCATTCGATTATCCTACCCTAGTTCAGCCAGGAACCGCCCCGCAATCTCTACTGCGCTTACTGCATCGCCGCCGAACGCGTCAGCGCCCGTATAGTCAACCACCTCTTGGTTGACATCGCAGCCGCCAATCATCACCTTCACTTTGTCCCTCAGGCCAGCTGACTTCAGAGCCTCAACTGTTTCTCGCATTACATCATGTGTGGTGGTTATGAGTCCGCTGAGGGCCAGAATCGGCGCTCCGCTTTCCTTTAGTTTCTCCACGAACCTTTCTGGTGCAACATCCTCTCCAAGGTCATGAACCTCAAACCCGTTTGACTTCAGGAAGGCTACGACCAAGTTCTTCCCAATGTAGTGAATATCTCCTTTAACCGTTCCAATCACAATGGTACCCTTTCCTTCTCCCTTCTGAGCTTCCAGAAGTTTGGGTTCAAGGATGTCAAGCGCTCGGTTGAAAATGTCTGCAGACATGACTAGCTCGACCAAGAAATACTCGCCCTCAGCGAATCTCTGACCAACTATGTCCATGCCCACCTTCAGATCCTCAAGTATCTTCATCGGATCCTTTCCATTGGAGAGTTGTGCCTGAACAAGCTCGCGGACACTCTTCTCCTCAAGTTCAGCCAACGCACCCGTAAGTTCGTTCATCGCTTCTATACCACCGTTGTCATAGCCTGGAGCACTGGAAGCCGTTTCTTATGGCGATAGGCGCACCTCCCTGCCTGACTTTCTCCTTCATCCGTCTACGTGGCATATATGTTTCATTATCGCTCACACGACTTTCACGGCATGCTGCTCTGAAGGAGTGTGGACTTGGCAAAGACCTCGGCAAATCCCTCTTGCGTGGCAAGCTCCAGGTAACTCACATCAGGTACGATTCGTTCAATGAGGTTTCTCATTTTCGACGAGAGTAGCATCTTCTTTGCTCCTTCCCCAGCCGCGTTTCCCACCGGAATCACATTGTCAATCCCAACTGGCGGAAGGAGACCGATTACAAGTGCACTCTCTGGGTCGATGTAGTTACCAAAGGCTCCTGCAAGAAGGACCCTATCCACTTCTGAAACGTCAACCCCGGCGCTACTCATCAGAAAGCTAGCTCCTGTCAGAATGGCACCCTTTGCCAATTGTACTTGGCGCACGTCTCTCTGAGTGAACAGTATTCTCCTTTCTGAGTTTCTCTCTCCCTTCTCTACAACTATGTAAGACCGCTCACCGTCGGGATACACCTCGACTCTACCCGATTCTTGTAGCCTTCCCCCAACGGTGACTAAGCCCGATCTCCTGAGTTGTGCAACAGTATCCACAATTCCTGAGCCACAGAGTCCTTTGGGTGGCACGTCACCTATAACAGAAACCTTAGGCGCCTCTGCAGCATCTTCTATCCTTAGATACTCTATGGCTCCCTCCTGCCCTCGCATCCCATGCTTGATGGTTGCTCCTTCAAAGGCAGAGCCAGCTGCTGCAGAGCAGCAATGGAGCTCTCCATGAACAGAGAGCACGATTTCGCCATTAGTCCCGATATCAATTCCGAGGATGACATCATCTGTTTCATCAAGCCGTTGCGAGAGTATGAACGCCGCAGTGTCGCCTCCAACGAACCCGGCTATGTTGGGGGCAATGTAGACTTGTGATTCCTTTGCAGTATCAAGACCCAGTACAGAGCCATTCGTCTTGAGAGATTCTTTGATGACTGGATTATATGGTGCTCTTCCGAGCGAGCTAACATCCAGTCCTAAGAGTAGATGGTGCATCGCTGGATTGCCGACAACCGACATTCTGACAATACTGTCGATACCTGCACCGGTTGATTCACTGAGCGTTCGAATTAGGTCATCAAAGCTAGTGAGTACAACTCTCTTGAGTGTGAGACTCCCTTTATCCTCTCGAATCGCGTAGGTTATCCGTGACATAACGTCTTCGCCGTATACTATCTGTGGATTCAGCATTGCAGCCTGTCCAATCTGAACGCCATCTGAGAGATTCATGAGATATGCAACAATGGTGGTTGTACCGAGGTCAACTGCAATTCCTTTTTCCTCCGAGTATCCCTCATCTACCTCCCACTCAGCGCCCCTAGAGACCCCCTCAATGAGGATTTTCGTCTTTGCAGCAGCCTGTCTCACAATCACTCGAGTGTTCTTGTCAACGCAATGCTCACAGGCTAAGCGCACCCCTTGCCCGATGGCCTCTTCTGAGAGATGCGATAGGTCTGTTTCGCTGGGCTCTGGTGTTGGCTGCATTATCACCTGACATTTGCCACACGTCCCTCGACCTCCACACTCCGAGGACACATAGAGTCCCAGCATTCTAGCTGCATCTAGGACTGAGGTTGTCTTGCCAACTGAGATTCTCAGTCCTGATGGCTCAAAGACTAGGATGGCCTCGCGCAAGATATTCGCCTACCCTATCAAGTATCTCGGATGCGGCTTCTCTGGGCGTAATCTCTCCTCAAGGAGAGCTCCTGAAAGGGCTACGTCTATCATCGCCACTGCGGGAAAAGTCACGGGCGCATGCTTGATTGGGCCATAGAGCACGAAGTCGGCCCCGAGCACAATCGGCATGAGGTTTGAGCCTACAAATGCAGGTTCCTTTGCTTTCTTGCCGAACTTCTTGACAAGACCCCCCCACATCGCAACTGCGTTGTGAGCACCACACCCCACAGGGAGTCCGTGTTTCTCCTTGATTGAAATGAGTGCCTTGCACGCCAGCCCGAGGGTCAGAAGATCTACAACACCAGTGTCAAACATGGCGTTGGTAATTCCTGCACTCTGCGCCTTCTCAAGAATCTCGTCAGCCAACTCCGCTCTCTTGACAGCTGATGTCATGGCAACGTTGGAGAATGTCAGAATGACTGCGTTCTTCGCACCTATCTCTTGAATAGCCTTGTAGACATCATCTCCGTCCTCGGGCGTCAACGAGTTTAACACAACTCTGTCCAAGAGCCCTGCTTCTCTTGCGGCGGCCAGTCCCGCTATGTTGACATCGCTCGATCCTGATCCGTCGATGAGCAAGGGCATATCGGTCATGTCAGCCAAGATGCGAAGGTAGTTCTGGATTGCCTCGGGCGTTACCCCCACAACATCCAACATGCTGGGAAGTCCCGTCTTCTCTGACACATCTGCCAGGCTCTGTAGCCTCGTTTCAGTCTTCGACTTGTCTATCTTCCCGGCCTTTTCATCAAGTACAAGTCTGTCTTTGGAGTAGAAGATTGACCCAACCATCACAGTGGGAACGAGTCCAGGTCTTCCACCGACCCTGACTCCTCCAATGTCAAGGGTTCTCTGTTCGGTAGCATATTGCTGCATGAATTCAATCACCTGAAGGTCGCGAATCAACCGCATTCATTGCCTGAGCTGATTCCTGCAATGATTGGGCACAATAATCTTTGCGTAAGTCGTGCGTGCATTGAATGCATAGGAACTGTTTAATGATGCAGCTTCAGTTACGAGCCAAAACCGGAATGTGAATGCATGCAAGTACTTGAAGACCTCTGCAAGCCAGACAAGTGCGACAGAGAGTGTGTAGAAGCATGCATTCAGCAACATGGTAGGAACGCCCCTCTCAGGTTTGCAGACGGTGACAGATTCCCGACAATCGAGAATGGATGCACCATCTGCCTTGCATGTGTAAGAGAGTGCCCCTATGGAGCGATAACAAGCTCCTTCGCTGATGGGCATCTGAAACGTAGGAACGTTGGTGCCCGAGGGCACAGAAGGCCTCGAATAATGCTACGCCCTTACGAAGCGTCTGAATCATATGAGAGATTCTCAGAGAAGGACATGATATTCGCAAGAGTCTACAATGACCCCGAGTTTGAGCACTACAACAAGGATGAGTTCTACGGTTCCGAGAGAATGATCTCTAAGCGGCTGCCGGGCTACAGTCGGGCAGAACGCGATATGGCTGCAGCTGGGTGGAATCTCTATGACTCAAGGAAGTCTGTGACCGGCCCTCTGCTAGAAGACACATCCAAGGAACAGGAAACGGCAGAGCCTTCAGCAGCTGAGAGCAGAGCCATGACTCGGGCAATCAAGAAGGCTGCTCGGATGTACGGAGCCGCACTCACAGGAATTGCAGAAATCGACAGGAGATGGTTGTATACTACCGACCGGGCCGGTGAACCGTACGAGATTCCCGAATCTATCAACCGTGCCATAGTAATTGCGGTTGAGATGGACTATGAGGGGATATCCACGTCTCCCGCGTTTCCTAGTGCTCTCAGCACGGCTGTTGGATACTCCAAAATGGCATTCGTCGAGATTGAGCTCACGGCCTTCATTCGGCGTCTTGGCTTTCGAGCGGTTCCTTGTGGAAATGACATTGCACTTAGTGTGCCATTGGCTATCGATGCTGGCCTCGGGCAGTATGGACGACATGGACTTCTAATCACCAAGGAATACGGGCCTCGCGTTCGGTTGGCCAAAGTCCTTACTGATATGCCACTTCTGCCTGATTGCCCAGATACCGGTTTTTGTGAAGCCGTTCTTCGCTTCTGTGAAACCTGCGAGAAGTGTGCACATCATTGTCCCTCCCAGTCCATTCCAAGTGGGACGCTCCGGACATGGGCGGGTGCGACCCGGTCTAACAACCCAGGTATTAAGAAGTGGTATGTCAACCCGGAAACTTGCTACGGATTCTGGATGGACAATGGCAGTGACTGTTCTAACTGCATCCGTTCTTGTCCGTACAACAAAAGAAACGGACTCCTTCATAGGAGCGTATTGTGGGTTGTGCGTTATCTCCCGTGGATGAATCGCCTCGTTTTGATGTTCGACGACCTTATGGGTTACGGAAAGCAGAGGGCACCAGATACACTCTGGAGAAAGTTCAGCTAGTCCCTGCTCTATAACCCGGTAATGGCTCTTTCAACCTAACTAGTCTTATAATACAATGTCCTTTAATTCCCAAGTCCTCAGTTAGCCTGGCCTGAAGGACTGGAGTCCAGAATCTGATGAGCAAGCGTGCACCGAGAAAGAGCGCAACAGGAGTTCGCGAGTTCCAGACTCTCTCAGAGAAACTACCACTTGCGGTTCTGGAGGCCAAAATGGACCATAGTATCACATACATGAACAGCTATGCGATGAATCTCCTTGGCATTCCAGATAAGAAGGCAATGCGTGCTGTTTCACTCGAATCACTAGTTGCTCCTGAGCATTGGGAGCGTTTTCAAGATGCGGCTGCCATTCTGACAAAACCCGGTGAGCATCAGGTTGTATCTGTCGGTCTCCAGTCCGAATCGGGTGAGCGAATTGACGCTGACCTCCGCGTGCTTCTGCATGGAAAGGGGAAGTCACAACGAATCCGTGTCTTTGCTACTGACTACACAATAGCTGGCAGCACTAGTCCTAGACTCTACTTCAATGACGCAATCCTACGTACAATCATTGAGAACTCTCATGATGCCATAGCAATCGTTGGTGACAACTACAAGATAGAGTACGTGAATAGCAAAGTCCCACTCCTCATGGGTGGTGTGAAGGAGGACTACATCGGACTTGACTTCAGAGAGTTCTTCGATCCGGATCTGGCTGACTTCACAGCTGGGGTGTACACGAAGAGAAGGAATGGAGAGTCTGTTCCTGATGTCTATCCCTTGGAGTTTGGGAAATCGGATGGTACTGCCATTGTCATCGAAGCTCGTGCATCGCTTGCTGAGGGAGCAGACGGTTCCAGGAAGACTGTCGTGCATATTCTGGACATCACAGACCGGCGACGGGACCAGACAGCGCTCGAAGAAGCCGAAGAACGGTATCGAGTACTGGTCGAAACTATGAACGATGGCTTGGCTATTGATGATGAGGAAGGAAGAGTCGTCTACGCGAATCAAGCGTTCTGTGAGATGTTGGATAGGTCCCCAGATGAGGTACTCGGTCAGCCGTGGTTCCAGTTCACGAAAGACAAAGACCAAGATTGGGTTCAAGACAAGGTTGAGGAACGAAGGAGCGGAAAGACTGCACGCTATGAGCTTGAATGGGTCAAGAAGAGCGGTGAGATTGTGCCAAGTATCATATCTGCTACGCCTCTTGAAAACCACAAAGGCGACTTCCTCGGAACGTTCGCCGTCATAACCGAGATTTCTGCCCAGAAGGAAGCCGAAGAGACAATTCAGTTCTACCTGGATCTTCTGACTCATGACATTGCCAACCAACTACAAGTTATGATCACGGCGACTGGTCTACTAGATGCCGAACTGCCAGAGTCATATCTGGAGGAGGCCCAGACCGACATTCTTGATGCTATTGAAAGGTGTAACCGGCTCATTACGAAGGTCAAACGTGCCGGAGAGTTCAGAAGACTTCCAACAACGCGAGTAGACCTCACCAAGGTATTGGAGGAAAAAGTGAAAGTACTCGTGAAAGTCTATGGTGCAACGGTCTTTGTCGAGGATATCGAGCCGCCTGTCCATGTGAGAGCCGACGCCCTTCTTGGAGAGCTTCTCTGGAACTTGCTCGAGAACGCAGTTCGTCATAATCCTAGAGAGAAGCCCAGAGTCTGGGCATCGGGCAGCAGAGAAGATGACATGTACAAACTCTCTATCTCGGATGACGGTCCGGGGATAAGCAGTGCCCGCAAGAAGACTATTTTCAGCAGAAGAGGCCACTCTGGAGGTGTTGGTCTTACACTAGTTTCACAAATGGCAAGAAAGTACGGAGGCTCCATAGAGGTAATGGACCGTGTAAGAGGAAAGCCTAGTCACGGTTCTAAGTTCATTCTCACACTGCAACAGGTGGACGAATGACCAAGTCACTATGCCATTACTCTTGCAATGCGTTGATACAAAGACTCGAAGAAGTCCCTCTTCTTGATTTTCTTATTCACTTCGAAGAAACTAGTGCTGATCCGGTACAGTTTCCTCTTCAGTTTCTCATAGTCCTGAAGCCTGCCACGCTCTACATTCTTCTCAAATACATTGGCGACAGCCTCAGGAAAATTGTCTATATACTGACACTGTTTCAGCTGAATATGAAAAAGAGTACTCCGTAGAATCGTATCCTCTTCGATACTCCGAATTGCCATTGCCTGGTCCCCGCTGTGGGGAAGTCGGAACTTGTCTTTAAGCGTTGTAGTAAGCCTATTCGAATATATTCATGTATATCCAGATAATGGTCTGTGTAGTACACTAGACACTATCGAGATAGTGCCTGAGTTCAGAAGGATGCTCCGTATAGTTGGACATTTAAGCTCCCTATCTAACGATACGCCAGAGGTAGAAATGCGCAATGCGACTTGCATCAGTGATTGACATCAGCCTAGTAGATGTCCCGGGAATACCTGTCACTGTGATATTCACAGGGGGCTGCAATTTCGACTGCCCTTATTGTCAGAATGCAGAGCTGATTTCGTCTGAGTCCGGAACAGAGGTCACGGTTGAAGAGATTGCTGAGAAGGCACGGGGTCATCTCACTGATGGATACTGCATCACTGGTGGCGAACCGACGATTCACAAGGATTTGCCAGACCTACTCAGACTGCTGAGGGCGGATGGACACTGTCACATCAACCTCAATACGCAGGGTTCTGTCCCCTCGATTCTTGAGAAATGCCTTCCATACCTCGACTCGGTCTGGTTCGACATTAAGACAAAGCCAGATCGATATCCCGTCATAACAAGAACTAGTGGCAATCAATGGGCAAGCGTCCTGAAGAGTGTCAAGCTAATTATGGCTTCTGACGTTTCTTTCTGGCCAAGGACCACCTACGCGGGAGATCTGATGTCATCTGACGAGATTCTTGGTGTGATTCGAGTTCTAAAGGAGATCGGCTTCCGGGGGGAGTATGTCGTTCAGAACTACGTTCATTCATCTGGTGTGAGGGAAAATGAGGCTGCAAAGCTGAGCATTCCCAATAGAGAAGATCTTGACGCGGTCTTTGATCTGCTGCCTGACGGAATCAGTATGCGTCTCGAGTGGCGATGACGCTCCGGGACCGGTCCCCGTAAACAAACACACAGACAAGCTTTTAAACGTCGCACTATTGACGTTTGTTTGAGCCTTTCCAGTAATGGGCCTAAAATTCGACTGGAGCGTTATCAAAGCATGTTTCCATCGCAGAGCATGGGTTATGACCGAGCAATCACAGTATTCAGCCCGGAGGGGCGGCTCTATCAAGTTGAGTACGCGACCGAGGCGGTTCGCCACGGGCCACTTGCTGTTGGAGTCAAAGCGGTCGATGGTGTGATTCTTGCTGGTGAGAAGAGATCGCCGCATGCGCTTGTGGACCTAGGCACTCTGAGGAAGATACTGCTCATTGACGACCACATCGGCACTGCAATTGCCGGCCTTCATGCTGACGCAAGGAAGCTTATAGACGAAGCTCGGTTGAGAGCCCAGATCAACAGACTCAGCTATGACGAGCCAATCTCCATCCAGTCTCTGGTTGTAAACATATGCGACATCAAGCAGGCATACACGCAGGCCGGAGGCTACAGACCATTTGGTGTCTCTCTACTTGTCGGGGGTATTGACCACGATGGCCCTCAATTGTTCACCACTGACCCGTCAGGCTCGTTCTGGGGCTGGAAGGCCACAGCCATTGGGAAAGAGTCTGATGTAGTCCGTGACTTCTTCAAAGAGAACTACAACGAGAAGATGGACATCGAAGCCGCCTTGAAGTTCGCACTCGAGGGACTACTAAGAAACGGTGAAGATTCCGAAGAAGCCCTCAAGGAAAAGGCCCAGTCAATAGAGATTGGCAGAATCGACGCCACTGATAAGACATTCAAGATTCTCACCAACGAAGAAGTCGAGGCGGTTTTGGCAGCCAAATAGCAGTGCTAGTGAGGCTCTGACTATCTGCCTCCGACGATCTGGAATCGTCAAGCTTCTCATGTTTTAGATTGTTCGACTAGCTTATCGACTATCAATCCTGCAATGTCCTTCCGCGTAATCCTTGACAGTGCGCTCCACGAGGGAGCTGCGTTTGCTTCTATGACACATGGTCCATCAGGCGCCTCGAGTATATCTATGCCTGTGTAGTCAAGCTTGAGGGTTTCTGCAGTCTTTATCGCACACTCTGTGTATTCTTCATCGAGCTGCGCGAACTCCGCACGACCTCCAACATGAACATTCGTTCTCCATTCGTCCGGTTCACCCTCTGGCAGGTACCGGTACATTGCACAGATGAGCTGGTCACCAATCACGAACGCCCTGATGTCACGTTGTGGTTTCGGAATTACTTCTTGAACGTAGAGTACCTGACCAAGCTGATGGATGAACTTCATTGCTCTGTAGTTGAGTTCTCGATTCTGAGCTCTTATGGAACCAAGTCCGCGGGCACCGATGAGGGGCTTTATCACAACATCTCCAACCTCGTCAGCAAACTCTATTGCAGCCTCAAGATTCTCTCCAACATATGTTCGTGGCACACGGATTCCTACTTTGTGGAGCGCTGTAAGTGTGGCATACTTGTCCTTTGCTCTTCGAAAGGAATAGGCTGGATTCATCACGTAGATTCCAGCATCCTCAAAGTGTTCCAACAGAGTGATTCTGAAGGTTATCTGATCGCTATTCCCAAAACCTACTGTTCGAACAAGCACTCCATTCATTTCCGATACGTCTTTGCCATCTAGGTGTATGAATCTGTTAGGTAGTTCTGCAGAGATGTCCGGGAGCCTGAAGGGGAATGCATCGTGACCTTTCACCTTCATGGCCTCTATGAGACTCGAGGTTGCCCAATTATTCACATTCTCGTGATAGACTACGCCAAACAGAGCCACTGAGTTTCTCTCCCTTTCTGGAGTACTTCTGTCGACACACAGCCTGCCAATAAAAAGGTAAACCTCACTCTAGTATCTGCACTCATAGCAGACAATCATGTCCTCGTAGTTTGAAACCTCCAAAATGAATGAGTTGAGTTTGAAGACTGGGACTATGGGTACTCCTTCGTTGAATGTGACCTCTTCGACCAACCATGTTACAAGAATCGGTGTCAAAGCGTATGTCCCACGAGGGAGACCCCCAATCTTACTTGCAAGGCTTTCTATCTCACCGCATAGATGTGCGGTTCTTTCCCTCTGCCTTTCTGCAGCACTCTTCAGCGCAGAGGATTTGCCTGATCTAATCCCCCACATCTTGGCGTCGACGGCGACTATTCTTTCTCCACGTACCCCGATGACATCAATCTCCATCCCTTGTATCCTAGATGTGCCGCGCCGTCTGAAGCTCTCAACACACAGGTAATCGTTCTCGGCCAGAATCCCTGCCACGAGCCCCTCAAAATCCTTCCAAGAGAGAAGACTCACTACACTCTCTGGCTCGGCACCCAAGGATATGGCACGCATAGCTACGGATACTCTTGCAGATCTGTCAAGAACCCAAGAGTCATCTAGTGCTCGTGTGGCTCCTACCTCAATCAAGAGCTCTGTCATAGCCTTGTCAGCAGCTTGGAGTGACTCTGAGTCTTTTGTTCCCTTCAGCACGGTTATGAGGTTCAAGAGATAGTTGGTCGACATCTCAACTCCTCTATTGCACGCTAGTTTATAACATCCGATGATGACGGACTCTCGGGATGGATTGATGTCGAAGACAGCTGAAGGGTGGCATCGTGTCCTGAATGCCTTTGATGACTGGATTGCCTATGAGAGCTCTGAATTCGGACCATGGACAGGATATTTCTCGCTGGAGAATCTACGCTCTCTTACCAGCGAGGAGCGTTTGGGTTGGATGCACTCTATGTTCGATGAGGTGATTCCTGGCCGCGTCGAAATATGCCGGGAAGTAGGTGTCGCACTCGAGGACTTTCTCCCCTATATGCCCGACGAGGACGCAGTTCAGGTTGTACAATCAATGATTGACCTGAGTGCTGTAATTAGAAACCTGATGCTGGGAATGAGCGACACCGTCTATTCCATGATGGAAGAGTACAAGGAAAGTGGGCTTGACGAGATAACCTCGTACCTCTCCTCAATCAAAGACATAGAGGAAGAAATCAGGCAGAACATGAGTCAGTATAGCCAAGGTTTTGCCAAGCTTGGGGCAATGGGTCTTGAGATTCCTGACGATATGGAGTAGTTACGCTGTTACAAAGCCTCTGCTGCAAACCCTTAAATCGAAATCTGACTAGCCTTCGAATGACCCAATGATAAGAGGTGAAAAGCGAAATGGGTGTTGAAGCAAATACCACTGCCCATCAATGTCGGGTCGCAGACGCAAAAGGTGAGTCCGAAATTCACGCAAGAGGTGAATGTATTCTCTAGTGCACACCAGGTGCAACAGAGCCACGAACCTTTCGCCAAGCCTTCTTTTGACAGCCTTGCTGCCTCATTCTTCAGTCTGGCAGACTTGAGAATGAGTGAGAATCAGAAACTCGTTCTGAGAGTGAGTGCAGAGCTGCTGAAGCATAACGACCTAACAGTGACGGCGCTGGCAGACCTAGTATCACGGAGGACCACTGTACCTTACAGTACCGCGAAGTGGAACCTGCGTTCCCTGATTAGTATGGGTCTGCTGACAGGTGGTGATATGGAAAACAAGGGGCAGCCTGCTAGGCTCACATCAGCCGCATTAATGCTTGCTGATTTTCTGAGCAGTAGGGCTGACTAAGAGATGAGGCCTACTCAACTGAGTGACCTCTTCTCACCTTTCTTTTTTCTTCTCAGTGGAATCGCGGAAGATGTGGGGTGCTGCCCTTCCTCTGCTGACACTGCTCAGCTTTACGTGCCAACTTCATCGGATCTTCCGTGCGACCAAGCTCCAGGCATTCTCAAGGAGGCTCGACGTTTCGTCCTGACTCACCGAAGCAACGAGGACAATGTCCACAGACTTGCTTTCACCTAGTTCGATGCTTCCAAGGTTCCATTGAAGTCCAGTGGCAATGTCCTTCGGTCCCAACTCAAGGTTGTTCTTGAGATCGCGTCGAATTGGTGTCACTTTCAGCTTCAGCGGCGTTGATATCTCCCAACGGTCAGGATGAGGTCTGGAGGTCATGGCCACAGAGAGCTTTGTTGCGTCATAGGCCATTATGACGCCTCTCTCAGGATCGTAGACACCTATGTCATCTTTGTAGCTCGTGGGGCCTCCCACATCGAAGTCAAAGAAGCTGTGAAGCTTCAGGTCTTCGATTCTGCTGCTGCCAACATTCGTAGTCGTGTGCCGCATCAGAAGGATGGGCTTGTTGTAGCTCCAAAGGTCCAGCTTCAGAGCCACATCGTGTTCCTTTGTTTCCTCAGGTCTGTGCTGCAACTCTACATTGAGAGTTCCCTTACCTGATTGGCTACTTACAAGGGAAATCGATTCAGGCTCGGTTGATTCAACCGTGTTCAGAACGCCGTCTCTCAGATATGAAAGCCAGAAGCCTCCCTTGTACTCAGCGGGATTCCTCAGCAGCAGCCGTTCCTTCCCAGAGGGATCAATCAGGCCGAGGCGCTTTATGTAGAAACCAAGCCGACCTTTACCTCAAGATATGCAGTCAACCGTATAGCTGATATCGAGTCTAGGACGCCGGTTCCCGGTTTCGAAGACCTCGGACATGACCGATCACTTACCAATGCTGCACCTCCCGAACGTCAACACGGTTAAAAGCTCTCCTCTGCTGGCACGGTTGAGAGGCTCTCAGTTCACAAAGTTGAAAAGCAAGACCGAAATCCCGTCACGCATCGAGGTGGCAGCCCGATGACTACTCTAACAATCGACCAGCTTGAGAAATGGTACCGCAAACGACTCTCTAAGCAGTCCAAAGAATTCACAAAGAAGGCCGAGAAGAGCTACAAAGTGGTCGAGAGGACACTCAAAGACATCAGAGAGCTGTCCAGGGATCTCAAAGGAACTGACGATGATGAACCAGAATCTATTGGGATTGCAACCAGGTTTGCTATGAAGGTCGAGGAAGTAACAGAGGACTTCTACGTGGATAAGGAGATAACCCATGGTAGCACAGAGGCCCTTCAGGATGAAATTAGGTCCTTCATTCAGGAGCTTTGGGGCGCTGGTGCTCGATGGATTAGGCGAATGGACAAGAAACACAAGAGAACAATCAAGCAAATCGATGTCGCTATGAAGGAGCTCATGAATGAGATGAACAGACTTCAGAAGCTCCTTTTCGAGTTCAGTTGGCTCAAGGATTTGGAACGCATTGGAGGCCGTATTCAAACACTAAAGGACTTGGGCTACAGCGAAGAGTTGTTTGAAGAGCAGATCAGACAGACAAGGATGAAGATTGAAACTGCCAGAAATGAGTACGAATCAGCAAAGAAGGCCCACGATACCTTCACTGAAACTTCAGACGTAGCTGGGCTTCTCACCTTGGATGAAGAGGCTGATCACCTGGCTGGCCTGTTGAGAATGAAGATGAATCCTCTGAAGAAGCAGGTGAAGAAGTTCCTTCAAAAAGACACGGGTGTTAGAGTCGGCGCTGCAGGACAGAAAGCTCTTCTTGACTACTTTGAGGATTCTTACAGAGCCATTGTAGAAGAGCCTGACGACTATCCTGGTCTTCTTGAGGGTCTGAATGGCCTGAAGGAAGCGATACAGACTGGCAAGCTATCATTGAAAGATAGACTTGGTAGAAGGGCGATTGAAGAAGTGGAACAGATCAGCAGCGGCTCGTTGCGGGAGCTCCAGCAGAAAGCGAAAGAAGTTGAGGAGAAGCGTCTTGCATATGCAGGCTCAGATGTCTACGCAGAGAGTGCTCGACTTCAGAACAATCTCGAGGAAGCTGAGAAGAACTTAGAATATCACCGCAGTGATATGCTCAGAATCAGAGACGACATTTCGAGGGAGTTGTCCAGAATCGAAGAGCATAAGGAACGAATCGAGTCGGAGATTCTAGAATCCTTCGAGGAGAAAGTGACCCTTCAGTTGGAGATTAGGCTCGAACCATTGTTGAAGAAATGCGTTGTAGATTGAGCAAAGGGTGTTTAAGGTGAAGGTGCTTGTTGCATCCACTCAAGACATCGCTAGTCAGACGATAAGTAAGGTCTTGATAGAAGACCATGGCTTTCAGGACTCTGGTTCAACTTTCGAGGGAAGCCCTGTGTACTCGCTTGGAGAATCAGCTCTCCTAGTCACTACGAACAGGGACATGATCTTCGCAAATCACCTTGAGCAGTTCTTCGAATCTGAAGTGTTCGTATTCTGCTCCCGACACAGAGCGCAGTCCGGTCGTCCTGCTCTGTTGGTTCACAGCACAGGCAACTTCGGTGCCGATGCCAGCTTCGGTGGGGAGCCAGAGCAGCTGTCAGTTTCGACCGCCTCACTTGTATCCACTGCACTCCGCAGACTGAGGATTGAGAGGGACCAGAGGTCAATGGAAGAGTTTGATGTAACACTTGAGGTCACTCACCATGGTCCAACATCAATGAATACGCCCCTGCTATTTATTGAGCTTGGGAGTGACGAAGAGCATTGGCTAGATATTGATGGGGCAAAGGCAGTGGCCGCAGCTGCGATGGATTGCATTCGTGCACCCGCTGAACATGAGGCTTCGATTGGCTTTGGCGGCACTCATTATGCGAGCAAGTTCAGCAAGCTTGTCTTGGAAAGAGGCGCCAGGATTGGTCACATAGCTCCGAAGTACGCACTGGATGAGATGAATCCCTCCCTCGTACACCAGATGATTTCCAGAAGCAGAGAGAAGGTAACCCGCGCCATCATAGACTGGAAGGGAACCAATGCAGAACAGAAGGGAGAACTTCTCCCTATCCTCGAGGAGTGTGACCTTGAGGTCATACGTGCCTCGAAGGTATAGTCACCCACCCGAGAGCTGTATCCTCAGACTTTGTAACGCCCAGCTTTAAGAGGCATCCCGAAAATCTATATGTGCAGATAGTGTGCTGCACACAACCTCCAATACCATAGGTTGGGAAGTAATGACCAGCGATAACAAGGCTCTCTCAACTCTCGAAGACAAGGTAGACAGGATTAGCGAGGAACTAGTGTCAATTGCCAAGAGGCTGGAAGAGCTCGCCTCCGTAGAGGACATCGGCAAGAGCATAGCTCCTCTCTCGAAGATTGAGGCTGCTCTTGACGATATGACGAAGGCGAACGAGGACAAAGATCTAGTTGGGAAGATAGACGGTCTTACTGACTCTCTGAAGGGAATCGATTCTGCAGTGGTAGAGATACGGGATTCTAAGGAAATGGAGGTCCTGTTCAAGAAGATGGACGACATTCTGGTTGGCATTGCAGATGTGGGAAACGAAGTGAAGACTGCTGGTTCCGTTGGCGGAAACAATGACACAGTGGGAAAGAAGATTGACGACCTTCAGCAATATATGGCTGGTCTCTCAGGGCTTGAGAATACAGTTCAAGAATTGTCAAGCGATCTCTCAGAAACCAAGGAAATTGTTGGAATAATCGTGCGACAACTAGATGATCTCGAACGCAAGTACAATCAGTCATTGGAGAAGATGACAGAGGCGGTGGAGGCTGCCGCCAGTCTCGCGGAGAAGGAGGCCTCAGAGCCTGTTGAGAAGGATTCAAAGAAGCCTGCAAAGAAGCCACCGAAAGAGAAAGAGGAGGCTCCAAAGCCAAAACCAGTGAAGGTCACACCATCAGCTATTGACGACATAATGGACAGCCTCCTTGAAATGGTTTCACCTCAGACCGAAGCGAAAGAGATGGCAGGAGCCCTAGAGGAAGTCCGAGACGAGCTCACACAGATGATCAAGGGGCACACCCCAGTGCTATTCCAGTTCGGAAAGAAGGCAAGAGAGTTGAAGTCTTATCCTCCAACTGCGACTCTAAATGAGAACGATATTGCGAGTCTGAACACCGAGATCCGTTCCTGGACGTCCAAACTCAAGGAGATTGCTAAGGCCGACGAATGAAATTGGTCGCAAGTCCGCTTCGGGACTATGGTTGTGGGCCATAAACTTATCAAACTGAAACGCGATTGCGCAACTTGAAACACCTTCGTTGCCGTTTGTGCAGCAAGGTGCCGACCGAACTGCTCCAGGTCCATCTGTAGCCATACAGTAATGAGTGAGTTGACCGTAGTAATGAAGCTGAAGCGACACAATGATACTCTTGCATCAAGACTGAAGTTGCTTGACAAAGCATCAGATAGCCGCATTGCCGAGGAGTTCTTTGAGCTGCTTGAGGAGAAGTGCAAGGAATGCCAGGAGGACCGTCTTGGTTGCACCGTACGACCTGCATGCAGGGATCGTAACCTCCTGAACATGCTCATTGAGTTGGGTGTGGATCCTGAAGACCTTCCAGCTTTCTGCTATAGTCAATATCTTGAGCAGATCAAACGATTCGTTCTCGAGAAGAAAGGCAGAGGTATGACCGATCGTAGACTCCAGACCAAGGATTTCCTTTCAGCTCTCAGAGTGAGTTCCCTGAAACACTTCGTGTCACGATTTGGGAAGATATGGCCCAAGACCACAACAGTCCAAGAAGACAACACTAAGCTGGTAGCAGGAGATGGTCTCGTGTTTCACTTTGACTTTGCTCGCGGAATTGTGATCATTAACCCGCAGCATCACTCAGTGGAGGACTTCCAGACCTTCAGACTATATGTAAGGCTGCTATCGGAACATGTTGGCGTGAGCAGTGTGGCTTCGAGAATCACAGATAATTGGTGGCAACTTGAGATAGACCTGGAGAATGCGAAATCCACCAAGGGAGAACCTCTATTGGAAAAGGATATGGTCAGCCATTTTGAGGACTTCTTTGTGGATGAAGAAGACAGCTCGATACACATCGAAGCTGAGGTGCTATCGAATGGGCCTCAAGGGCCCTTCGAGGTGCAGGTCTTGCTTGCTTTGTTTGAGAGAGTGTCGAATCTCAAACGACGCAAGAAGACGAAGTAGTCGAAACACGAACTACAGAACAAACGAGAAGCGGTGGTATTTGATATGAGTGGAAGTGCGGTAGTCGAGAGTATTCCTGTGTTGAAGAGAAACCTAGGAGTTACAGACATAGAGGCCAAGGTGGTTCTCTCTGTATTTCTCGGGGGTAACCTAACGCCGGGCGGCATTGCTGAAATAACCGGAGAGTCCGTGAAGAAGGTTCAGCAAGCGCTCAAACGGCTAGAAGCGAAAGGACTGGTAGTGAAGGTGGAAGGCGTTGTCACAGTCTACCGCCTAGCACCTTCGATTCTGGCAATGGAAGATGTGCTTTCGTCAATCAATAGCGATCTTGATTCCTATTCTGAGGAAACCGAGAAGCTGTACGAAAGCCATGTCAAGAAGATCGACGAAAGTGTCGAATCTGTCGTGGAGTCCCACAGGGGTACAATAGATGACGGGAAGGTGGCTCTTCAGAGCTATGAAACTAGGACCGTCGAAACGGTCCAATCCCAGATTGACCTGATTGCTTCTCTTTGTACTCAACTTCTCGCTGACATTATTCAGAGCATGGAGGGTGCGTTGGCTGGTTTCGACACTACTCTAGACGACAGCCTCGGTACTCGACTTGCTGCTCTTCACCAAGAACTTGACAGGAGTCAAAAGGAACTCTCTCGTGTACTGACAAAGATATCGAGGGACTTCAAGAAGGCCGTCAAGAAGGAGAAGAAAGAATCAGTTGCCGCCGTGGACGGACTGAGAAAGAAGATCACATCTCTCATTCAATCCCTTAATGCCTCTGTTGCAGCAGCACTCGACGAGTCGCGCAGCGCCGTTCAGATGTCTGGAGAGCAAATGAGCCAGAGGATTACCGAAGAGTCAACAAATGCCTCTGGAGATGCCATATCGATCCTAGCATCTGCAAGTGAGGAACTGGAGGGGATAATCTCCCATTTGGAGGCTCAGCTAAGCGCGACCTATTTAGCAGGCGAAGAAACGCTCAAGGAGGTAGTTTCAAAGAGTCGGCTAGGGATTGCCGATGAGGCTGAATTGGCCAAGGCAAGAATCGAAGATGCTATTCGCATCTCAGGGTCCGCTAGGAAAAGTGTCGAAGCTTGGCAGAACGAAGTCGGCGCATTCACAGAGGTAGCATTCCAGTCATTGAAGTCTCAGCTGGACCAGATGCAGTCCACCGAATCTAACTATCTAGACAACGTGAGGAAGGCCTCCACCGGGCTTATTGACAAGACTCAGGCATTGTACAATGAGGAGTACGAGAGTCTCAAAGAAATGGCTGCGAACGTGCATAGCGATTTCGGTGACCACCTGGAAGCCTCTAGGAGCTCATCGTTGGAACTGTTGGACAAACAGATGAATGCGCATGAAGCAAAGCTGGAGTCTGCCAACACAGAAGCTCTAGCAAATATCGGGAAGCTGTCGAAGACTGCTATCAGGTCGCTGAGTTCGAACCTAAATCAGATAATCAAGGACATTGGTGAGATCCTAGATACTGAAGCAGCCGAGATGGATACACTGGCTGAGGCAATCAACAGCAGACTCAACTCGGCATTTAACACTGTGATAACAACTTCCAAGACCAAGCAAGAGTCAGCAATCATGTTCGTGAAGAAGATTGCCCATGATTTCGAAGCGGATGTCGGCAACCGTCTTTCTGAGGTGATTGGCGAGTTTGCTTCTACCTCAAAGTCTCAGATTAGAGAGGCCAAGAACCTATACTCTAGCCTGAATGAACGCGTTGACACAAGACTAGCGCAAGGTGTCAGTGCGCTGACGGCACACGCATCCCGAGTCCAGAAAGAGGTCGACACAGCCATTGAAGAGCAAGTCGCAAGAATCGACGAACACACCAAAGCTATGCGTGATGAGTTTCATCTACAGCTTGAGGATATTACAAGGCAGTTCATCAATCTGACAAAGGGAATTGAAGCAACGTTCAATGGATTTCTTTCTAGTCAAACGACTGAGGCACGTGACTTGATATCTTCAGTCCACACTGAATTCAAGGGGTCTCTGAAGACAGAGATGGTCACTCTTGAAGAAGACTCCCAGAGACTCCAGCAGGAATTCGCAGTTGAGTTGGGTCTGAAAGTGGAAGAGCTCGTTGGGGCAGTTGATGCCATGAGGAAGGCGTTGGAGGAAATCACGGTTGAAAAGCGAACTGAGATTTCTCAGTCGATGGCGAGCGCCTTGAGTGGCATCGACGACGCTCTGAGGAGTACTCAAGACGCTCTCAAAGAGATGGAATCAGGCACGATTCGGCAATTCGGAGACAATGTAGTTCAGGTGTCCAAGGAGTTCAAGTCCACAGTGAATAGTGCACGTGACACCATTGCAGAGAAGGTTTCAAGGATCAAGGACTCCACAGAAGACTCGATGGCAACGAACACTGGGATGATAACGTCTGCGATAGACACCTACCTGACTGATCAAAGAAACGCGCGAGAGAAGCTCCTTGCAGCTACCAGCAAGAAGATGGATACTCTTGCTTCAAAGCTTCTGAGCAAATCAAACAAGCAAGTAGAGGCATTTCAGGTTTCACTAGCTGGGAAGGAGGCTTCTCGTTCGGAAGCAGTAAGAAACACGCGAGAGAGGGCAATGTCCGCAATTGAGGAGCGGCGGAGTGAAGTGGCGCTGGCGTTCATCGGTGTATCCGAAGGGCTCGAAACGTCATCTGGAAATCTGGCATCATCACTGGAGCAGCTTGGCAGCAAACTGAATACTGAGATGACCGCCATTTCAAATGGCCTTACCAATACTGCAGATCAGGCCGCACTGAGAATCGGAGAGCGGGGAGAGAAGACCCTGAAGGAGTTTGAACGGCTGAGCCGCGACCTTCTGAAGAAATCCGAGGCGAGTATCACTGTACAATCGACTCAATTCGGTGAGAGCGCTTCTGTTCTGCTTACTGGAATTGGAGAGAGTCTCTCGGACATGCCAGTCAAGTTCAAGGAAATCATCGATAGTGCCAATTCAGAAGCCGCGCAGAAAGTCGACGATTACTGTCTAGGGGCGCGCGACTCGATCAACTCGTCCTTCTCGAAGTTCACTGAGTTATCAGAGCCAGTCGCACAAGAGGCGCGTGGCCTGCTAGAACGTGTTTCGACACAAGCAACAAAGAGTCTGGACACGTCCCTTGCAGAAGCGCAGCAAACGAACCTAGACTTCATCCAGCAGGCGGCTCGCAGACTTGAATCAATAGGTCGCGATTTGCAGACACATCTAGGCGGCGAAACATCGAGGTTGACAGAGAGTCTGAGAACGGATCTTGCCGCAAAGACCGCAGAGATCAGTGGCGGTGCATCAAAGGCAGCGACCGACGCCAAGGAGGGCATGTCACTCCTAAGGCAGGAACGCAATGACGCACTGAACAGCCTTGCAGAACATGTGGACAAAACGATGCGTCAGTGGGGCACTCAGCAGAAGAAGATGCTCGCATCGATACGGTCGCACATTGATGAAGCAGTTGAGTCAGTGAGCCAGATCACGGAGCGGACTGGTGAAACACTGAAGGCGGTTAAGATTGCAGGGCAGGAGATGTTGGCAATTCCGAGCGACAAGACATGGTATGTCACCGGGAAAGACGAGATATGTGCCCACATGATGGATATGGTAAATAGGGCTGAGAAGTCAGTGGTCGTTTCCGTGCTCGATCTGGATTGCCTCGATATCAAGAAGCTCTCTAGGTCAAAGAAACCTCGGCGCAAGGTACTCATAGTACCTGAGTTGGAGGAAGGGGATACTGCACTGGATACTCTGCAAGGATGGCGTATCTGGCAGACTGCCTCCCCAACGACTTTGGCCGTCATTGACGATAGCGAGATACTCGTTGGTGGGTCGGAGCCGTCAGATGCAGACATGGCACTTGTTTCAACTGAGGCTTCCTACCTAGAGCTGTACCGTGACTTCATCGGACCTACGCTCACCAAAGGACGCAAGACAAGCTCATAGCTCGATTCCATATACTATTGCGTCCTCCCCGCTGTAGTAGCCGCTCTCCACATGGAGAGTGGCCATTCCGGCGCGCTCATACAGACAGCGTGCTGCGCGATTGCTTGGTCGAACTTCGAGTCTACACGACTTGATCTCATGCTTCCTTAGGAGATCGAAGGCGTGGTTGAGGAGTGCCATTCCGAGTCCCTGTCTTCTGTTCTCGGCCCTGACCGCTATGTTGAGTATATGTCCCGCCTTGCTGCCCATATCCTCCTCCCACACAACGTACCCAAGAACTTCTTCGTTGCTTTCGGCGACATTCATTGAGATTAGACGGTTATGTTCAATCGGTACTGAGCCCCTCCACGCACCGATTATCCGGAACAGGTCTTCGTCCCAAGGCCTTGGAAAGCTCACTTCTTCAATGACCTTTATCTTAGGCACGTCATCTTCTCGGGCTGGCCTAATCCTCCAAGTCATTTCTGCATGCTTCCAAGGAGGGCATCTCATTCCTACAGATAGTCTTTGCGTGCAGACCTCTGTGGCACCGGACTGCCGCATGAAGGGCAAAATGTCGCATTCTCCGGAATTGCTTCTTCACAGAATGCACAGATGTCTGTCAATCTTACGTACCTCTCCGTTTCATAAGTGCCTACCTGCTGGTGCGGCGGCATAGAGCCAAAAGACGAAGTTCGGATTGAAAGGAGGAATACCACGAGAAAGACTACAAACAGTGCGAGTCCCACGAGGGCATCCACGTTTCCAAAGAAGAAGAAGGGGAACACAAAGACGAATCCCTCTCCGGGACCCACTGTTCCAAAGGCCAGGATGAAGAAACCTATGACTAGAACCACGAAACCAATGATGATCAATATCTCCGGTTTTCTCAAGCTCTAGCCCCTCCGTGCTATATCGCCCTCAAATCATACCACGCTCTTGAAGTTGTGCGACTATGTTGGAGTACCTCTCGTCATCGCCTATCATAGCATTCACGTCAGTTTCCATCGTATGGGACCCGGGGACCAGTGAAACGGAAACATCTGCTTCAGGGAAGACCTGTTCTAGGCGGTGACGTATGAGAATTCCAATCAGAGCTCCCATCGGACAGTGAACCACGGTTGGTTTAAACAGAACGCGAATCAAGTTGCCAGTGACTCGGATGTATTCTTCTCTAACAATGGCCATGCTTGGATCCGTGATACTCACGGGATGCTCTGGGTCCATGACTGGCTTCAGAGCCTCAAACACATCGCTACCAGTCGGCAACTTCCTCACTTTTTGAGCACGCCGTTGTTTCACTTAATAATCTATGTACCTTCCCGGTCAATCAACACCTCCGCACAAACATTATCAGCGGATGACAGTATTAAAGAGCAAGTGTGAGTTCTTCTGACCCACGCCACGCCGCCCAAAGGATGCAGAACTGAGGGAACAGCATGCCGGAAGAAAAGAAAACCAAGACGGCCAAATCTAAGGCCAAAGCCAAGTCAAAAGCTAGACCAAAGGCCAAGCCCAAGAAGAAGGCTAAGAAAGAGCCAAAGGAAAAATCACGCTACCATTTCAAGATTACAGTTGTAGGACCTCAAGACCCTCTTCTGGAGCGAGTACTGGCCGTGTTCGACGAGCAGGTGGTTGCAATAGATGGAATTCGAATCGGTGCGACAAAGTTAGAGCTTGCAGACTCTGATGTAGGAACTCTCTTTATGTCACCTGAACATGCCGCCCTCGACATTCTGCTCTCTCTTACATTCAAGGGTGCAAAGGGCGTAATCATCGTACTCAGGGAATTGGACCCGCAGATTGAAACCGTCTATCGGAACGAAATAAGGAACAACCTCGGAGAGGGAATACCCACACGAGTAATCTGCCTGGGCGACGACTTGGACGAGTTCAAGAGAACCGAGATACAGAGCGTCCTAGATGACCTTTTGCGTGAGATTCTCGAGGTCACTGCATCTGACAAATCCAAAAGCAGCTAAGATGCTTTCCTAGCCACGTCCTTCTCTGACGCCCACGTGATACAAAGCCTTTATTCGGGAATTGAGATAGCCCTTGGTGGTGGCCTTCTTGAGTTCGAACGGAAAGGATGACAACTACTGGATTGGTGTGCGCGATGCACTGCGCATGGTGGACTCCTTTTTGAGATGGTCCAGAAGACATCCTACTGAGGCAAAGTCTATTGACGAGTTCCTAGCTGAAGGACTTGTTGCTGCTGCAAAGCGCTGCGAGTCATGTCTAGGAAAGGAACTAGGTCTGAAATACGGGACTAGAGATGAGGTTGCTGAAGACGAACCCTCCATAGATGAGGCGGACTTTCACACACCCTCGGGTCATGAAGAACCCTCACGTGAAGAACCACTGTCGTATGAAACGACTCCTGAAACAGAGCCTGAAACGATCTCAGAAACACCCGACAAACCCGAAATCACGCCCTTCGAGGCCTCGAGTCCTGAAGAGATCATGCGATCAATTCTCGAGGACGATAGTCTCTGGGGAAATGGAGAAACGGAAACGGATGTCGAGTATTCGAGCGAGCCCGACGTAGAATACTCGGGGGCGACTGAAGATGTTCCCTCCCTAGAGCCAGAAGAGGATGCGACAACGGAGTCTACTCCCTCATTCAGGAGAAGAGTCTGGACTCCCTACGACGAGCCGTCGACTCTTGAGGATGTGCCTCGAGATGACTATGACAACGACATAGTTGAAGACGATGACTCATTCGAAGAGTCAGACGATGTCGAGGAGTCAGAGGAAGAACCAGTCAGAAGCGGACCGCCCCCGCCTCCACCCCCGCCAGAATCAGATGAAACTGAAGAAGAGAGGAGACAGCGTGCTCGAAGACTCTTCTTCGGCACATGACTACCTGCAGACTGGAC
>Ga0209427_10000808_pt1 | contig 34486 bp, 34 predicted proteins | sample DeeMarSWOR136_30_FD_187465 | JGI IMG/M metagenome (GOLD analysis project Ga0209427, IMG submission 187465) | Marine sediment microbial communities from White Oak River estuary, North Carolina - WOR-1-36_30 (SPAdes) (version 2) | ecosystem: Environmental > Aquatic > Marine > Intertidal zone >...
GCCCCCACTCCCGCAGTCGGAGCAGATAGAATCGCAGGTAGGTTGGACTGAAGCGACAGTCGTAGCGAAAAGTGGGCAGTAACTGTGCACAGTCTCCAAAGGCTACGATGGACCCGCGCTTCATCCCCGCCCCGGCCCGCGCCGCTAGGCCGCCGAAGACGAAGATTGAGCCGGCGATCATTCTGGCGCCAGCGAATGGACCGACGTGGCCCATCACGACGATCAAGCCCCGGCGCATCTGTGCTCCGACCTCTTGACCAGCGTTGCCCTCGACTACGATCACCCCCCGATTCATCCCCCGCTTCTCGCCGCGGTAGGCCGACCCGATGAGGTGCCCCGCATCACCCTTTATCCAAATGCGCCCGCCCTGCATGTGAGCCCCCACCCAGTCCCCGGCGCTGCCTTCCACCACAATCTCTCCACCTCGCATATAGGCACCTAGATGCAAGCCCACGTCACCATGAACTGTGATCCGGCCCTGGCTCATTCTCTGGCCGACCTTTTTGACATGGCTCAGATCGCCCTCGATGAGGATGTCGGCCGAGCCCTCGCCTTGCACCGTGAACAGGTCGCCCAGCATCACCTTCCGTCGGCCGTAGAAAGCGGGCAGAGCTTCGATCTCAGCCTGGCTACGGCCGGTGAAGTGATCGGGGCAAATGGTGTCGGCCTCGATGGGGATCGTACTTGGTCTTCTCAGGCGCAAGGTTGTCATCACAAGACTCCTATCCGGGCGTCAGGATCTGGTGCAAGTGGAAGTGGAACTGACCCAACGTGCCGCCATAGTTGCCCGCGGAGATGCGCACAACGCCAGGGATGCAGGCGGCCTGGATGCCCACCCGCATCGCCTCCTCAATCGCCTCCTCGTCCAAGCCGTCAATTACGATTTCCAGCACGGAGTTGACCCCCTCCGGCAGTGCCGACTCGGTCTGGCGACGGATGGTAGGGCAGTAGGCTGTGTTGGTCGCAGCACGCAGGAACTTGTACTTGGACATTGTCTTGCTCCCGCTGCGCACGATACCGCCGGGGAAGGGAAGCACGATCCCCTCGACCTCGGTCATGGCCTCCACCGCCCTCTCGGATGCCTCAAGGGTGACCTCGGGACTCTCGCCCAGAAGCAGGAAGTTGCCACCCCCAATGGCTCTCTGGATGCCAAAGCTCTCCTCCACCAGGAATTCGCCCTCCATGACCGGGATTCGCCAGAACCTCCTCCCTTGCAGGAGCTTGCTGATCTGGAAGCCATCACCGAAGTAGCGGAGCGTGCCGCCGATCTTCAGCTTCTCCTCGCTTTGCAGGCCGTTGAAGCAGGCAGTAGTGGGACAGGTCATCACACACTGGCCCACTCGGCGCATCAACTGATCTTCCAGCCCCTTACGCCCCATTGTGAAGACGAGGACGCTGACGCCAGGCCGGCCGTCGGGGGTCTCATCTGCCGGAATCACCCGTTCCAAGCCTGCTTCACAGCCGCACGCAATGACGGATGTGGCAAAGCCGGTGGCAATCTGGGCCGCAGTCAGCGCCCAACCCGGATTGACAGCGGTGATGATCAGCCGCGCCGCCCGCATCTTAAAAGCCTCGGCGAATGTGTCCTCAATCTCAACTCCGTCTATGCGCATGGGATCACCTCGCTGCGAGACAGGCACTCTGGCGCGACTGGGTAGTTGTCAAACGAGATGGTATAGGTGTCTGCGAAATGAGCGCGGATGTCCTCTTCTATCCCTGCATCATAGGGCGGCGCGACATAGAGCGTCCGTCCCTGATGCTCACGAACAATCCCGCCATCGCGGACTATCACCTGGCCATCCTTCAGCACCAGATGGGGTTTGGCGAACATCGCCTCCTTGTCGTCCAGCTTGCGATAGATGGTCACATCAGCGTCAGCGCCAACGCCAAGGTGCCCCTTGTTCTTGAGGCCGAGGGCGCGAGCGGTTCCCGCCCGCGTGACGACGGCAATCTCGTAAAGGGAGTATTCGCGGTCCAACTCGGGGAGCAGCGCACCCTTCCGAGCCCGGCGATGAATGCCTTCAAACATCTCAGCCCGATAGTCGCGGTCCATGAGCAGCTTGATTACCTGCGGATAGCAGAAGAAGGGTCCCGCGTTCGGGTGGTCCGTGGTCAGGAACACCCGCCAGGGATCGTCAATGAGCAAGGATAGCTCCAGGCCGATCAGCCACTGTACGGCGTTGACTGGATTGTTCCGCCTATAACCCATGGGGACTATGCCACCACCGGTCTCCCCCTCCACATCGTCGTTGAGCCACTTGTTGCCGCTCAGCTTGTGCAGACGATACTCCAAGGGACCATCGGAAGTCATGGTGGTAGCCTCGCCAAAGATCACTTGACCGACGTCCACGGTGACATTCGGGTGTTCGTTGACCGCGCGGGCGACTTCCGCAGCCGCAGAGCGGAGACCAGTGCCCGGCTCCCCGCCGTAGCTGAGAAACTGCAGGTGGCAGAAGTGGGCACGTCGCCCTCCAAGGCTGTCAATGGTCTCCATGGTAGTACGGGCGTTGCCCGTGCGTCCCAGGTTGATACAGTGGATGTGAGGTACATGAGGCAAACCCAGCTCGTCGTTGATCCAGGCCAAAGTGCTGATGATCTCGCGCGGGGTGACGTCGAAGCCGATGACCTCATCGTCCAATTCGCCCACGTTCTTGCCCCATTTCCAGTTCTCCACGCCGCCAGGGTTAACGATCTTGATAGCATAGCCCTTGGTCGCTCCCAGCAACCAGGCCACGTATTCGCGCGCCTTTTCTGGGTGGCCGTCGCGGATGCACTTCATGATGAAATGGTTGTTGCCCATGCAGATGTAGGCACCCTTGTCCACCATGGGCGTGTCTTCCAGTTCTTCGTGGGTATGGCGAGCCACCAGGGGCGCGGTGGCTGCCTCCATGACCGTGGTGTAGCCCATCTCCGCATAGCCGTAGCCGGTGAGGAAGGTGCTGGGCACGGTGTAGCCCGACCCCGAACGAGCGACCGTAGTCCGACTGCGCACGTGGTCACGGTGATCCTCCGGGCGGAACTTGCGGCCCGCGTTCACCTTGGCCCCCACGATGTGACTGTGGATGTCCACACCACCTGGCATGATCACCATGCCAGTGGCGTCAATGATCTCCGCTCCTGCGCGCTTGATTCCCCCGCCGGCGACGATCTTGCCATCCTCGACCCATACCTCCCGCACCTCCCCATCGATCCCGTTCTGGGGATCGTAAACGGCGCCGTTGATTATGCCGAGCATGTCTTTACCCTTTCAATGATCCAGTCCAGCACCTGCTCGTCTGTGGGCTGTGGAGACTCGACCACCTGCTTCAGCGGCAGGGGGACGTTGTCCATTCGGTAGGCCGTGCCCGGCGCGCTGACGCCGTACATCGCTGTGGGCAGGACCACCCGCGCCTGCTGTGCGGTGAGGTTCGCCTCCGGGTCGAGAACGATGGCAGGGATGTGCTTCAAGTAGTCGGCCGCCAGCAGCGGGAAGTGGGCGACAGGGTCGGAGGCGATAATCAGGGCCGCGTCGGCCTCCCGGCGGGCCAGCATGTCCACTGCGGTGAACTCTCCAGGATTGTACTGCGGATAGCCGCGGGCAAAGTTGATCGCAAATGGATACCCTGTCTGCCAGGTCAGCGTGCAGTCAGCCCCAGCGACGTTTCCGTGACCGCGCATGGCCATGGCGCTGAAGCGAGTGTGAGCATTCAGTTCGGCGACCAGAGCCAGCAATTCGGTGATGTTTAGGTATTTGCCTCCGGTCTGCGTCACACCCATCCCGAAGAAGATCACCCCGAAGCGGCAGCACTTCATCCGCTCCAGCAACTCTGCCAGCCGAGACACTCTCACCCCGCCGACCTCGCTCACCTCGAGCGTCACGCCTTTCAGCAAGGCACGCAATGTGGTCAGGACCTCATAGTCGGAACCGGGGCGCAACTGGAGAAAGATATCAGCGCCTCTGGCACTGCGGGTGGGCCGCACGTCCACCGCAACCACGGTCCGATCCTTGCGCCCCCGAGGCGTCAGGCTACCCGCCGCCGACACCGAGTACCGCGCAAAGTGGCGGATGTGGGCCTCGGATGGGTTGCAGCCCCAAAAGATCACCATGTCAGCCCGATGCTTAACCTCGCCCAGTGTACAGGTGGGCTCACCCTGGTTCTGAATGCCGATACTGGTCGGACCGTGACATACAGAAGAGGTACTGTCAATGGAAGCACCCAGTAGGTCGGCCAGGGCGATGGCCTTTCGTTGTGCCTCGGTGGCAGTAGAGCTCAGACCGTAGATAAGTGGACTCGCCGCATCGGTCAGGTGGTCTACCGCCGCCGCAATAGCCTCAGGCCACTCTACTTCCCGCCCGTCCACCGTGGGGTGCTTGGCTTCAGTGTGAGTGTTGAGAAACAAGCTGCGGCCATTGGCACAGGCCCTTTTCACTGCCGTGATGGCATTGTCCCGCACCTCGACGACAATGTCGTCGCAAAGGCAGCCGCAGAAGGGGCAGACAACGTTTTCCATCCTCACAGTGGCTCCACCTCCGCCGTGAGCCCTTTGGAGTCAGGCATGCCTGTGCCCCTGGTCTCCGATCCGATGAGCCTGTTTGCTGCGGGCCCCATGGGCACGAAAATCATCCCGTCCGGCAAGTCGCCTTCTCGCATTTCCAGCTCGGCCTCGCCGTGGGCCGTACGCACGCGGACATGCCGACCTTCCCGGATACCCAGGCGCTCCTTGTCGGAGACGCTCATCCCTACGTACTCTGTTGCTCGACGGTATTCGTCGGAACCCTTCCCTTTATGGAGCGCTTTCCCCTGTTCAGCGGTGCGTCCCGTGATCAAGATGAATTCGGACATTGGCATCCTTTCCCCTATTGGGGGTTGGTTTCTCCACCTCTCGCCACACCAGCTCCGCTGCCGCCAAAAGGCTATGCCAGCATTGGTCACGACTCGTACCTTGGGCCAGCACGGTGCATATCGGATGATGGGCCCCAATCTTCTCCTCTGGGCAGGGGATGTCCCTCCTGTCCTTGGCACGCCAGGCTGCAGTCTCGGGCATCACGACGTCCCGTGTAGCGTAGACGATTCCCTTGCCGTGGAAAGCAGGCTGACCAACATCCCTCGGCAGAGAAAAGTCGGGCAACTCCTCCATGAACGAACGCCTGTGCAAGTCAAAGATACTCAGTCCATAGGCCCACTCCACCAACTCCATCGAGCCGGTGTAGCGTGGGTTGACCTCGACCAGGTATGGGATAGGCCTTCCCTGATGGTGGGCCAGGACAAAGTCCAAACCATTCACCCCCCGCAACCCAAAGTGACGAGTGAGCTTGACGGCCATGCCCTCCAGCGCATCGACCAAGACGCGCCAGTCCCCAGGCGGCAGTGTGAGGGGGACGATGTTGCCACACCAGGTGAACCGTCTGGCTCCCAGTTGCTCTCGACCGATGAGCTGCTCCGCTACCCCGAGAAGCACGCAGTCTCGCCCGTTGGCCACGAATGCCGCCGAAGCGTGGGTACCAGGGATGTACTCCTGGAGAAGGTGGTCCTGATCAAGTGGTTTCCCTAGCCAGAAAGAGATGCCATGCCCGCCGCCACTCTTCACAGGCTTGCAGAGCCAGCGTCCCCGCTCGGGAGGAGCCTCATTGTACAACACAGTGGCGGGGAAGGGAATCCCCGCCGCGCGGCAGAAGGAACGTAAGGTTGGCCAATGCCTTACCTCCCGCAGGCTTTCGGGAGTATTGCCTAGCAGAAGGTGTCCCTTCGCCAGCTCTTCCACGACATCAGGATGATTCTCCAGGCTGGAGACATATGCCACGGCATTGAACTGGAGCTGGCGGCTGGCCTGCAGAAGCGCTTCTGCGCTAAAGCCGAGTTGGAAGTCGCGCATCAGCGAGTAGTTCTGCACCAACTCTTTCTGATCGCGGTCGCCAAAGTAATCGAGGGTGATGACATGGCAGCCACCCTTGGCGGCCGATTCGGCGATGGCCCTCGTACTGAGGCCGACGATCAGCGTTGGCTCGTCCTTGCACGCATCATCGCTCCCGCTCATCCGCGGCACTTACTGGGCCAGTTCCTTTGCAATGTCATAGATCTCTTCCGCGCCCAACACCAGTTCGTTGCTCTCAAACAGCCGCGCCACGGAGGCGTGATGGACCTTCATCTTCAGGCCACCAATGCCCAGGGCACCGAAGATGACCTTCCCCTCCTTCTGCTTGCCGTCCCAGTGAGGTTTGATGCCTTCCACCCCGTGCGGGGGAACAGCGTTGACATCCGCTATGATCTCAATGGTGGCACTGGCTTTCCAAATGTCTTCCTCCACCAGTTGCACCCCGGGAGCACCGGTGGTCATGAGGATATGTGCCCCTTCAAGTGCCTCCCTGGCTGCCTGGCCATCCGTGACCTGGTGAGGAGTCACTTCCAGATCAAAGCGCTCTCTGATCAGCTCGCTGGCCGACTCCGCTCTGCGCAGGCTACGTGACGTGAGATGCACTTTGGCCCCCTCTTTCGCCAGGAGGGCACAAGCCCTCAGGCCAACAGGCCCCGTGCCGGCGAAAACCACTGCCCTCTTGCCCCTTACATCCATCTCCTTCGTTATCTTCCTGACGGCAGCGGCAGCCGTTGTGTTGGACCCATTGGGATCGGCCATCACCGAGACCCTCATCGGACCGAAGAAGGTGTTCATCACCTCCTCAAACATCGCCTCACCTGTGGGGACATCGGAGCCGCCAATGAAAATCGCGGTGTTCTTGAGATCTTCCCCTCCGCGGGTGAAAATCGCCCCATACACGAGGTTCTGCACGTCCGGCACCGCGACGTCGCCGACCGCCAGCACTTGGTCAGCGCCTGCATCGTAGGCAGTTATGGTATCAAAGACGCTGGGATGTTCGTCACTGTCCAGTTGAAGAAGCAGCTTCTTCATCACGTCTCTTCCTCCCATCACTTGGTTTCCCTGCTGGCCATTGAGACCACAATTGACTCGATATCGGAAGGCTGCTGCAACACAGTAATGCCCTCCATATTCCTGAGCCTCTCGACGTTCTCCACATCGATCTTCCGCGTGGTGAGCGTGATCCTCTTTCCGCTGGGGACCTGCGTTTCCAGACTTCCGAGTTGCTGGTCAACGGGGTAGATGTGTACCTGCATCCCGCCCTTGATAGCCTGCGCGACGCAGTTGGAGATGAGGCTATCTGCGATGCCGTGGGCGATCTTGGCGACGGTGTTGGCCGTCGCTGGTGAGATGAAAAAGACAGAATAGCGGCCCACCTGTAGTGAAGCCGCAACGAACGGCTGGTTGGGGCCCTTCTCCACGCTGATCTGCGCGAAGTTTGCCTGCAGATCATCCCACAGTCTGTACATCTTGAGAACCACCTCAGCGCTCTTGGAGACCAGCACGGTAACCTCATGGTCCCTAGCCACCTTCTTCATGGTCTCCAGCGACTCAAGAAGGTAGTCTCCAGCACCGGTTATCCCCCAAGCAATCCTCAGCTTCCTCATCCATCCCTCTCCAGTTGCACGATTCTGGCGACCTCGATCAGCCTCTTGACCGTCCGGTGGACCGTTTCCATTCCAAGTTCGTCTCCTGCTGCGCCCTCCGCCTTCTTGTCGCGTGACCAGACGCTTCCGCCCAAATTGGCTCCAAACGGCCCTCCGCTCACGGGGATCATCTGATTGGCAAGGTAGAAGGAGTGGAGCGCCATGAGCGCCGGTTCCTGCCCACCGCTGCGGTCACCGCCCACAGCAATTGCCGCACCCACTTTGTTCTTGAAGGCATCCGGATTTCTGGCCACCACCGCCCTGCACCTGTCTAGCAAGGCCTTGAGCTGACCGGAAACAGTTCCCTGATACACAGGCGTGGCAAGCAGCCAGGCGTCGGCGGCCTCCATGCTGGGATAGAGCGCTGAGACGTCGTCCTTCTGAACGCACCCCTTCTGAGTACGCACACAGTAGTCACAGTGCAAACAGAAGCTGATCTTCTTTCCCTTCAAGGAGACGAACTCTGTTTCGACCTTCGCAAGCGTCTCCGCGAATTCCAGCGCTTTCCTCACCACAAAGGCCGTCGCTCCTGCCCGAGGGCTTCCGGATATCCCGAGCAATCTTATCGAACTCATCCGAGCAACCTAGAATTCTGACCGAAAGTCATGGCGCTAGTCCGCGCTGGGAACTTCCCCTACGAATGCCGGCTTTGGCCCCTCGAAGCAGTCATAGTGGTAGACGGTACTGTCTTCGTCGACAACAATGCGGTCGCCCACATTGAACGCCTGACCGCAATTCGGGCATCTCTCGTTTGCCCATCCTTCCTGCCATGCCCTGCCCGGCCCGAAATCCTCATCCTTTCGGGATAGTACACACGCGTGGCATCCCATCGCGCTCTCCTTTCGGTCCCAGGGTGCTGGGTGCCAACAGAGCGAGGCAAACGCCCTGCTGGATTCCTGTCGCTGTGGGACGTCGGTCCTGTCTCCTCGGCTTGATGAACCCTTGATGTCCTTGCGCTGGAAAGTACCAGGATGCCATTCTATCACGGGGCCAAGCCCCTGTCAAAGGTCTCCTGCTATGGAAAGAGCCCAGGGAGAAGAAGCGTTGCTCTGCTCTCCCTGAGCTCTTTTCTCGCCAAGGGTTGACCGGCGGCGATGCTAGCTGTTATGTCCTGTCAACGCCACTCAACCAGTCGCTCCCGATCACCTATACCGTGACGGCCCACTCGCAGTAGCCCTGGGCTCCCACGCCAATGCCCTTTACATAAGGCACGTTGCGCTTGATCAGCGTGGTGACAGCGCAGTGCTTGCAGGCCCGGACCGGGGCACCAGGCGTCTTCGGCTTGAGGGCGATGGCGTTGGTCATCAGTGTGGCTGTGGTGCACTCGGGGGTCAGGTAGCACGGGAAGTCGGCCAGGCTCATCAGCGCCGCGAAGCGCTGGGTGATGGCGCAGGCCGGATAGGTGTAGCGCTGCGGGTTCATCACGACCGGGTGGTTGTTCACCGGATCGAGGTCTACCTTGACGCCCTTGATCTTCCCGCCAGCCCCGATCGGCTTGATGTCGAGGATTTCCTCGCCCCGGAGCAAGATGTCGATAAAGTCGACGTTGTGCAGCTCGTCCGCCTCGCCGCGCTTGGGGTTCATGGCCGCGTAGTTGTGGAAGCGCTTGGTCAGCAGGTCAATGACCATAGGCACGGTGAACGAATCCAGCCACAGGATGTAGGCCGTCGCGCAGGCCGGCGCACCGGTGGCTACCGCCAACACGTCGTACTCGCTCTTGTAGGCGTTCTCCTCAAGACCGCGGCGCATTGTGTTCTCGAAGACGCCCATCACGGCTTCGTAGATGCCAAACACCATGTCGTCCTTGAACATGTTGTAGGCAGACTGGGCGATGTGGTGGCCGATGTCACCCACACAGTAGGCCGGCACAGCCGTGATGTTGGCCAAGTGCACGCCTGCCTTCACCGCGGCCACGATGTACGGCTTCATCTTCTCCTTGTACTGGGCCATGTACTTGCGCACATCGAAGGAGCTGTGGGGACCGTGCCCACCGAGGTTGTGGGTGTCCATCAGCTTGGCCTGGGCTGCTGACGGCTCGCGGTAGACGAACTGCAACATATCGACCTCGGCCTGCTCCGCCTCAGCCGCCGTCTTCCCATCCTCCAGCGCGGCGCGGAATGCTCCACCCAGCCCGTAGGAGGTGTTCATGCCCCAAGACTTGCAGGCCAGGATGGCCTGCTGGTGCTCCTTGGGCATGTCCATCTCCCTCAAGATTCGGTTCACCAGGTTGGGTACCGAGCCAACGGACATGGCAAAGTCAACCACGCAGGTCGGGCCGTACATGCCGCCGTAGCGCCGCACGGCCTCGCGGCCGATGAGGGCCTTGTTCGCAGCAAGCGCATCGATGAACTTCCACATCGATTTCTTGAATTCGGGGACCTCATCGTAGAGAATCTCGAGGATGGGCGGCGTCTGATAGTGCTCGACGAAGGGGTCATCCTCGGGACGGATGGTGTCCGTCAGGCCGACCAGGATGTCGTAGTGGGCATTCACTGACTGTACGTGCAGGTCAATGACCTCTTTGGACTGGCCATCGCCTGGCTTCATCTTGTTGACCGCATCCACATACGGCTTGGCATCCTTCAACTTGAAGGTTCCACCCCTCTTCTCCTTGATGACGCCAAAGACCGCCTTGGTTGCCCCAACGCCCTCATCAACCATCTTCTTGTAGACAGCCATTTTTCAGCCTCCTTGCTTCTTGTATGGCGAACTTGTACCAACCAACAGCCTTTCTTGAAGCGGTGTCACTCAAAGCGTTCCCCCGCAGCTCACCTCCTTCCTTACTATCACTGTGGATTGCGCTGTAGGCCAGCAGCCAATTCGCAATCCGACTTGCCTGCGTCTGGTGATACGGCCCTGGCATCGACACACAAAAAAAGACCCCTCAACACCCAATGAAGAGTGAAGAAAGGTCAGTCTTGCCCGCCACAGCCCTCCTTGCTGTCCAAACGGTCCCACTAGGATGAAAGCCGCGAATCTGGACCCCTAAACGCGCCAGTAACCGCGCCCCAGAACGCTCCATGTGGTACAGGACGCCACAGTGCTATCCGGCAGTGTGTTGTGTGAACTAGAGTTTGATGTTGTCTGTGTCTTCCTATCCTCCAACACAATATTGTAGCACACAAAATCAAAATCGTCAACTTCAGCCAAGTAAGGTGACTGTTCGGGGAGTCTACAGACTCATTTGTATACGACATGTAGTAGCTGGAGGGACCGTCGAGGCACTACATATGGCATTTGGGAAGCCACTCGGCAATTGGCACCACACCGCGCGAACGAAGGCGCCAAACTGCTTTCAGCTTGACACTCTGGGCCAGCGCGCGGACATCCTTCCAGTCATCGGCGGTTGTCCAGGCGGGGTTAACGGGGCATCAGTCTATGGCAGCAACGCATTCGATCTCAACCCTGGCTCCCCTTGCGAGGCCTGACACCTGCACGGCGGAGCGAGTTGGTGGCAGATCGGGGAAGCAGTCTCGGTAGACCGCATTCACGACGGGACCGTCTGCTAGATCAGCCAAGAACACAGTGGTCTTCACTACCAGGGCCAGTGAGGAGCCTCCCGCTTCCAGCACCGCTTCGAGGTTCTCCAGGATCTGCAGCGTCTGGGACTCTGCTCGCTCTCTCAGCTGGCCGGTCTCAGGATCGATGCCCAGTTGCCCGGAGCAGTAGAGCCATGCTTTCGCTTCAACCTTGAGAGCCTGTGACAGTGGCTTCTGGGAGATGTATGCTTTATCGGTGACCGCCAGTTTCTCCATATCTGTGCCTTCATCAATTGACACAGCTTCCGGCGATCAACGCGACCCCCTGAAGACATGGTCCAATCCATGGCGCAGCTCCCCGGACGCCGCGCGCATTCGCCCGACCGGCCAGAGGAGAACAAGTCACAAGGGCCGGGTACGGGTTCCATGGCCCGACCAGCACACTCACAAGTCACGGGGTTTCCCGGGTCGCTTCTGAGCGATGGCTTCTGCCCTGGCAATCAGATCCTGTGCCTGCCTGGCGTTGGCAATATCGATCATCTTGCCGTCGAGCGAGATCGCACCAAGCCCCTGTGCCTCTGCGGCGCGAAATGCCTCCACCACATTCTTTGCATACGCTACTTCGTCCTTCGACGGTGAAAAAACGCCGTTCACTGGTTCGATCTGACTAGGGTGAATCAGCAGCTTGCCGGCGAATCCGAGTTGCCGGGCCATCCTTGCTTCCTCGGCAAGGCCATCTGGATCTGCGATATCAATCCAAGGCGTATCAATGGCCAGACTGCCAGCCGCCCTGGCGACAACAGCGATGTGCGAGCGCGCGTAAAACACCTCTGTTCCCTGCCGAGACACCGTGGTTCCCATATCGCGCGTGAAATCCAGAGAGCCAAAGGCCAGCGCGATGATACGTTTGCTGGCCATGGCAATCGCGCGGGCGTCGAGCACCCCCTTGGCGCTTTCGAGCAGCGGGATGAGCGCCACACTGTCAGCCTCGATGCCCCTCCTTCTTTCCAGTTCTCCGATCAGCCCACTTACCTCACGAACATCCTCTGACGACTCGGTCTTGGGTAGCACCACGCCTGCAAGTCCCGCTTGGATCACCTGCTCCAGATCCTCCGTGGTCAGCCCGGTGACCAGTGCGTTGACCCGCACAAAAACCTGTGCCGCGGCGGTTGCGACGTGCTCAATTGCGTCCCTCAGCAGGCCCCTCGCCGCTTCCTTTTCTGCCATTGGCACGGCATCTTCAAGATCCAAGATGACAGCGTCAGCCCCCAAGGTTGCGGTCTTGCGAATCATCCGCTCGTTGTTGCCCGGCGTGAACAGCAGGGACCGTAACAGTCTCATCGTCATCAGCTCCTGACCACGGTCGCCAACGTCGGCCCCAGATGTTCGGGCCTGTCAACTACATGAGCTCCCGCATCCCGCAGGGCTTTGATCTTGCTACCGGCAGAACCCCGCCCGCGTTCCACAATGGCGCTGGCGTGCGAAAAGCGCATGCCGGGTTTGGCGCCAACACCAGCGATATAGGCGACGAGGGGTTTGGTGAAGCGACCCTCACGAACGACTTCGGCTGCTTCTTCCTCAGCTACCGTCCCGATCTCACCGAACAGAGCGACGGCGTGGGTCTCCGGATCCTCTTCGAACAGCGGCAGCAACTCGGCAGGCGTGGTACCAAGCACAGGTTCGGAGCCGATGTGCACCGCGGTGCTAACGCCAAGTCCTGCCTGTGCAATCGCCCAGGAGAACGTGGTGGTCTGGCCTCCACTACGGGAAATGACCCCGACATGACCGGGTGGGAACATCTCCCTGGCAAACTCCTCCGTGCCCCCGATCCAGCCAGCGACCGACTTGCCAGCGCTGATCACTCCGAAGGAACCGGGGCCGATGATGCGCGCTCCCGCTTCTCTGGCACAAGCGATCATCTCCAGTGCATCGTGCAGCGGAACCCGCTCCACAGGCATGAAGATGTACCTGATCCGCCCCTCGATTGCCTCCAGCACCGCATCCTTCACCACTCGGCCGGGCACGAACGTCACCGCTGCTTCAATCGGACCGTGGTGCTTGCAGGCCTCCTCGACAGTGTCATACACTGGCACGCCTTCAATCTCGGCCCCGCCACGCCCTGGCGTGACACCCGCCACGACCCGCGTGCCATAGTCGATCATGAACCGGGTACGGGCTCTGCCCTCTCGGCCGGTGATCCCCTGGATGAGCATGGTGGTATTCTCATTCAGCAGGATGGCCATGGGCCGACCTCCTGTACTCCTCCAGCCCGGCGATAGGCAAGGAGATCGCAATGGCCTGCCGTCCACGGAAGTGACACTCTATCTCACAGGCTAGACACTCGATGTCACGCCGCTTGGCCTCCTGCCGAGGAATAGCCAGAACGGGTTTGCCGTCCTCGGCCTTGAGAATCCCTGACCCGTAGCAGCTGCAGGCCTCTACACAAGCCAAGCTCTCGCAACCCTCACATTTACTGTGGTCAATGTACACCATCCCAGTGCGCAGCTCGAAGGTATACACCTAGGTTCCTCCTCCCGCTCTCCGGGACGGGCGGTATTCTTCAACAAGGGCTTTCATCCTCTGCCCTACAAAGTCGAGGCGATGGATGTAGTCGCGCCCGTAAAGCTCGAGGCGGATGGGCAAGTCCTGTAAACCCTCCTCCAAGATCCTCAGCGCTTCCTCCTCTTTGTTACCTGCCAGCAGAATCACAACCGGGAACCCTGGCCGCTCACACAAGTCCTCGCGAAAGGCCTTGACGAGCCCATGGGCATGGTGCCACTGGTCCTGGCTGCTGATAACGGCTCCCATGAGGCAGTATCCTTGAATGCCGGGCTGCGATAGGATAATCTTGGCACAGCGGTACACCTTGGAGGCAGTCGGATTGCCACTCGTCTCCGCGAAATTGGCCAGCTTGAGCCCCTGACGCGCCAAGGTGTCCACCGCCAGCAGCGCCCCTCCACCGCCGATGGCGTGGTAGCCAATGTGCCCCTCTCCCTCGATTCCCGGGATCAACTGGGCGAAGAAGCTCACCCCTCGATAGTCATCCTTCTCAATCTGCCAGGCCAGTCGGTCCAGCTTGGTTGGCGGACGGTCGCTCTCGCGCGGCACGGCGATCCCCAGCTCAGGGTGTCGTGCTGCCGATGCATCGTCAATACTCACCCGGCAATCGGCGGCCAACACCTCCCCGCCTGGAGTGACAACCAGAGGGTTGATCTCCACCGCGTGCGCGTCGTAGCGGCGGAACAGGCCATAGAGGCCATGGATTGCCTGGCTGACGGGAATAAGCAGGGCGCCTGATATGCCTACAGCCACAGCCAGGTTGCTGGCATCGTAGGTACGCAGGCCACGTCGAATGTCCACGGTCGTGCGCGCGATCTTCTCAGGTGATCTGGCGGCAACCTCTTCAATGTCCACCCCGCCTTCGGTGCTGAACACCACCACGGGTGCCCTGACTTTGTAAGAGTCGTCGATGATTATCCCAGCGTAGAACTCGCGCTCGATCTCCACCTTGCTTTCGATCAATACCTGTTCTACTTCGAAGCCTTTGATCGATGAGCCCAAGAGTCCTCGTGCCGCTCTTTCGGCCTCATCCGGGCTGTGCGCGAACCGAATGCCACCTGCCTTGAAGCGCCCCGTGGCCCAGATCTGTGCTTTGACAGCCACAGGCCCGCCGATTCTCAGAGCGATCTCTCTGGCTTCTGAGACTGTGGAGGCAACGGCACCCTGCGGAACCGGCACGCCCATCTCCTGGAGGAGCTGCTTGCCCTGGTACTCGTGAAGGCGCGCCACTAGGACACTTCCTTCCTGGACTGGAGCACGGTCAAAGTCCTTTGCATCTCCCTGAAGACGATTATGTAGCCCTCGTCCACACCCATCCCCGGCTTGTTGTAGACTAGATCAGCCTGCGTGGCGGGAGCTATGTGCACCGTCACTCTTGTTGACTGATCTGTTCCGTTGCAGGTACCACCCAAGAAAGCCATTACCCCATTGCGCTTGCAGTACAGTGCAGCCTCAACAGAGTTATGAAGCGCTCCCAGGCTGGGCGTCTTGATCTGAATCACGTGCACTGCACTGGCATCAACGGCAGCCTTGGTATCTTCCACTGTGTTGCACCACTCGTCCCGTGACAGCTGCACGCTCGACGCTTTGTCAGCCAGCGCGCCTGTCAGCGCACGTGTGAGTTCGAACTGTGCCTCCCGGTCACCGGCCACGACAGCGTCTTCTATGCGGACGGTGAATGGACTGGCCACCTTCTCTAGCCTAATCAAGTAGTCGGCGATCTCGCTAGGTCGGTTGTCAAAGATGTCGCCCACAGTCCCGTAGACGTCCAAATGAAAGACCGGTCGATAGCCTGGCTCCTCGTACGTCTCAACCCGTCGCTTGAGCCACCGGACATAGTCCAAGAGTATCTGGCCCTTTGGGCCCACTTCTGACACATGGTTGAACAGACCTTGGGGGATGGCTGCGACCTGCATCCGGTTATCCTCCATCAGGCCTGTGACGCACCTTCGAGCCTCCAGGTCTTCTGGAGAGAGTGGCAAGGCGTAATCCCCGTATCCCCTTGGCCGATGGTGGCCAGCTCTCAAATCGTTCGCTCTAGCCGTCCTCTGTTGGCCCCGAATCTCCTGAAAAGGCGTGCGTTCACAATGTCTCCCCCGCGCAAAGCCCGAGATGCGGCTCAACTGCTCTCAGAGCCCGAGATCTTCACCGATGATCAGCACATGGGTCTCGGTCTGCTTGGTTGGCCCTTCGTGGATCACGGTGACCCGGCACATGCGGTTGGGGCCCCGGCAATCGGAGCATACCCCGGTTTCGCCACAGGGGACTTTATATCCGTCACGCCAGGCGTGGGTCGGCGCTGCTTCCCCTTTGATCCGTGAGATTGCGGCGTCCAGGCTTTCTGTCAGTTTGTTCGCTCCGGCGACAAAGATAACCTTGGGCGGACCATAGATCGTGAAAGCGACCCTGTTGCCAATACCATCGATATTGACCACTCTCCCATCCAGGGTGATGGCATTGGCGCTGCAGACGTAGACATCACTGGCAAAGCAGCCAAAGCGTAGCTCCCGTTTCTCATCCGCAGGGAGATGATCCTGTCTAGAAGGAGGGTTCACCAGTTTGCAGCCCTTTTTCTCCAATGCCTCATACAGCCTAATCTCCTGCAAGGTGAGCGAATCGCCAAACCCGATCACCGAACCACTGGGGACGAGCTCCAAGATATGGTCGATGGCCTGCTCCCTGGTCTCGAAGAAGGCCGCCTCGAATCTATTGCGGCGCAGAGCCTCCACGGCCATGTTGCCCCGCTGTCGGTACCACCATTTCCTCTCTGGAGTCAGCATGTGCAGATATCCTCCCCTGGTGGTCTGAGCGTGGTGCGGCAGATACGCCGCCCTTAGGCGCTAGTCGCGGCCCGCCCCTCTGGCTCGCAGGATGGCCAAGGTCCTCTGCATTTCGTTGTACACGGTCATGAGCCCTTCATCAACTCCCATACCTGGCTTGGCGAGCATCTGGTCAGGTTGGGTGGCGATAGCCACGTGGACGCACACCTGCGCGGAGCGATCCGTTTCATTGCAGGTGCCACCGAGATAGGCTTTCACCCCTTGGCGCTTGGTGTACAGAACCGACTCGATGCTGTTGCTGATTCCGCCCAGCCCGGGGGTCTTGATCTGCACCATATCCACTGCGTCACTGGCTATAAAATCCTCAATGTCTTGCGGCGTATTGCACCATTCATCGACCACAATGAGTACCGCGATCCCCTTCCGGCGCAGCGCAGCGCGCAGCGCCCTCATGGCGTGGATCTGGGTCTGCTTGCTGTCAGCGAGCATCGGCATCTCCACGTGCAGACGCCACGGGGCTGCGGCCTCTTCAAGCGTCCCGATGTAGTCGGCCATGCGCTCCGTATCGCCTTCAAAGGCCAGACCTATCGTGCCATAGACATCAAAGTGCAGGGCGGGATGATAGTCCTCACCTGCCAGGTGGCAAGCCCGCTGCTTCAGCCATTGGATGAACTCCAGCAAGAGCTCGCCTTTCCTGCCCAGTTTGGTCCGCACGTTATTGATCAGACCATGCGGCAATACATCGACCCTCTTGAGGATCATCTTGTCGGCATTCCTTCGCCGCTGATCGCCGGTCTGGGCAAAGATCGGTATCGGTTGAGCGACCAGGGGAAGGCCGTACTCTTCGGCAACCACCTCAGCCATCGTCCTGCGCGTGGCTTTGGCTACAGCATCCAAAAAGGCTTGGCTGAGCCCGTAGCGCATGGCGCTGTGCAGCTTCCGCCCTTGCCAGCTCAGGTCGTCGAACTCTTTGGCCAGAGGGCGAAATCGCTGGAGCTCTCGCCCCACGATCTGCTTGGCCAAGTGGTTCTCGATCACATCGATGAATTCCTCGGCCTCGAATACTGGGTCGCGCCCGCCCACGCCAGGGTACTGAACCGTACAACAGTCCCCATAGGCCACTTGGCCATCTTCCAGCACCAGGAGCACAGATACTGCTTCGCCCTTCTGCCGGACATTGGCAAAGCCAGGTGTGAGAGGCGTGCCCGCATAGGCAAAACCATCGTGCTTGGCGTCTTGGCGGATAGCTTCCTGATCGTCGGCATAGAAGCCGCTCAAACCAGGACTGGCCAACACCTGTGCAATCTTCATCGCCCGTCTCCAACTTGTCGATCAATGCTATCCTGTTCAAGGAGCAAAGAGGCGCCCCTGGCACACCGTTCTCAGCGCAGTTGTGCCTTCCCCAGGACCAGGGCGAGCAGTGCCATTCGTATGAGCACGCCGTTGAATGACTGCCGGAAGTAGCAGGCACCAGGGTAGTCATCCACGTCAGGCGCAAGCTCGTCCACGCGTGGCATGGGATGCATCACTGAGATATTGGGCCCTGCAGCCTCCAGCATCGCTCGGTCGACCTTGTAGGATCCTTTCATGCGCTCGTACTCCGCTGGATCGGAATACCGCTCTTTCTGGATGCGCACGATGTACATGACATCAGCCTGCTTCAACGCTTCGGGGAGGTCCGTCGTCTCCCCAACAGCCAAGCGCCCCTTGGCCTCAATCTCCTTGATCTGCTCGCGGTCAAGTGCCAGCTCGGGTGGGTTCACCAGGACCAGCCTTGCATTGTAGTTCGCCAGTCCATCGGCAAACGAGTGATTGGAGCGACAGTGCTTGTTGTCCCCCACCATCACAATGGTTTGGCCATCGATGCTTCCACGCTCGCGGCGCACCGTCAGCAGGTCCAGCAGACCCTGCGTTGGATGCTCATTGGCATCGTCCCCGGCATTCAACACAGGCACCGAAGCGTACTTCGCAGCGTTGTGCGCCGCCCACTTCTCAGGATGCCGGATGGCGATCGCATCAGCATAGTTCTGCACCGTACGCACCGTGTCCGCCAGCGACTCGCCCTTCCACGCCGAAGATGTCTGCAGGGCGTCGGCGACGGACAAGACTTGGCCGCCGAGGCGCAGCATGGCAGTTTCAAAGGAGAGCCGCGTGCGCGTGCTGGGCTCGTAGAACAGCGTCGCGAGCACCTTGCCGGCCAGCAGCTCCGACCGCTTCTTGCCGCGGGCGATGTCTTCGAAAGACTCGGCCAAATCCAGAATGCCATCCAGCTGCTCTCGGGAGAACAGTTTCAGGCTGACCACATCGCGAATAGAACTCATCTGCAGCCTCCTATCTATTCGGATCGTCTGCGACGAAGCAAGTGCGCAGCAGGTTAAGAGCCCCTTCCCGACACCGCGCCGCCTGTGGCCGCCATGACAACGGAGCGCAGGGCCCCACTCAGCGCCCCGTTACCAACCTGGCCAGGCGTGAGATGCCTTCGTGTATCTCCTGCACAGAGAGCGCAGGGAACGCCAGGCGCAAGAACCTATCCCCGCCGCCCTCTGCAAAGAAACCGCGGCCATCGGACAGGATCAGCCCAACTGTTCTCGCCTTCTCAAGGAGGGCGCCGATGCTGGTTCCTTGCGGCATGGTGACGCCGACAAAATAGCCGCCCTCTGGCTCCGTCCAGCTAGCATCGGGCAGATGCTCCTGCAATGCTCCCACTGTGGCATCCAGTTTCGGCCGATAGAGCTGCTTCAGCCTGTCGATGTTGGGCTTTAACCAGCCCCGCCGGCAGAACTCGTAGACGATGCCCTCCGCCAAGAGGCCAGGACAGACATAGGTATTCGCCGCAATCGGGCCGATGGCCTGGATGACGTCCGCCGCGGCCACCACGTAACCAACACGCAGCCCCGGGCTGAGGAGCTTGGTGAAGGACGACAGGTGCATCACTCGATCTGGGCTGAGCGACCACATGCTGGCCACATCTGTGCCTCTGTACCTCAGTGGCCGATAGGGGGCGTCCTCCAAGATCCAGAAATCGTACTCTGCCGCCAGGCGCACGATCTCCTGGCGATTGGCCAGGGAAGTCGTGACTCCCGTTGGATTCTGAAAATCCGGGATGGTGTAGAAAAACTTGGGGACCACTGCACGCAAGCGCTCGGCCAAGACTTTTGCATCTGGTCCGTCACTCTGCACCGGGATGCTCACGATATTGGCCGCATGGCGGCGAAAGGAGACGACGGTCCGATCGTAGGTGGGCTGCTCTACAAACACAGTATCACCTGGCTGCAGAAAGATCGTTGAGAGGAACTCCAGAATCTGCAGCGATCCGTTGCTGATCAGGACCTCATCAGGGCTCACTCCGTACCATCCGGCGATGTGCTCTCGCAGCGGCATGTAGCCGAGTGGCTTGCCGTATTGAAGCACTGTATGAGCATCCGTCGACAGGATGGCCCCCGCACACTCCTTGATCTGATCCGTGGGGAAGGAACGCACGCTCGGGACACCCCGGTTGAAGCTTATCGTTTTTTCCGTTACCAAAGCCTACCTCCTACGCGTAGTCTGGCGGGCGATCGCTGTACGTGAGCGGGCTGATCCCGTTTGATCATCGTGCCAGTCCTGCTTTGATAGGCACACCTGTGACTCGCTCCTACGTAGCAACACCAACTGTGCTCTGTGAGGGGATGATCTCGCCATCCAGCGTGTGGTAATCATGGAGCAGGTACGAAAGCAGGCAGGAGTGCACAGGCACAACGATCAGCACGTCCCCAACATGGACTTGCTCCAAGACGTCCACTGTGGTCCTCACAATCCCGTGCTCTTGGGACAACGATGAAACGTATGTATCTGGCAGGGAGAGCCCCCAGCCGTCACCTTCCCAGAAAGCCACATGCCCAAACGTCGGCGTCCTGTCTGCGCTGATGAGTGAATCCTTGGAGAGGTGCACGGCGCCATCGTATAGCACAATCTCATTCCTTTGCGGGTGCTTGGCCACAACCGGGCACGCGACTGCTACCGCGATCTCGCGTTCTGAACAGGAGCCAATCCTGACCTGCCTGAGATCATAGAAGACAAAGTTGCCAGGCCTGATCTCATCCAGCCCGGTGAAGTCATCCACAACGCTGCAGGTGGGTGTGTCACCCGAGGATAGCTGAACCTGCGAGAATCCTTCGGCCCGTAGCGCTGCTCTCACATATGCTAGCCGAGCGACCGAGTCGTGATGGATTGCGTCGAGCTCTAGCTTTGACGCCGCATGGTACGAGTGCCCTGCGTGCGTCAAGAGCCCCTTGAAGGCCAGTCGGTCGGTTGCTACAACCGCCTGCGCAAGCTCAACGATCTCATCGGGGCGGTCCCACTGTACGCCAGTCCTCCCGTATCCGGTGTCAACCTCTACCCAAGCTGACACTCTGTGGCTTAGGTGAGCAGCCACGAACTGCACTGCTTCCTCGGACTCTACCAGGAGACCCAGCGCAATCTCTGCGGCCAGAGAATTGACCTTGTCGATCTCCAGCAGGTTGACCGGGAAGGCGACCGTAATGTCGCCCCATCCATGGTCTGCGAAGTAGGCAGCCATATCCAGGGACGAGACGGCTATGGCGTCAACACCAAACTCTCGGAACCACTCCGCGATCCCAGCGGAGCGGTGCGTCTTGAAGTGAGGTCTGAACCTGACCGCGCTCTTGCGGGCCTTCCCGGCCATCTTCTCGATGTTGCGTATGGCCTTGTCCTTGTCGAGAAGCAGCGTCGGCCTCTGGATTCCTAGCGGCAGCGCAGGGACGTGGTGCGATCCGCTCATACGTCTACCTTCCCGCCCTTAAAGAAATCGATCACCCCTTCCAGACCGAGCACGTAGCTGCGCCCGCCCAAGCCGATGATTTGTCCCAGACATGCCGAGGCGAGCACCAAATGGTGCCGAAACGCTTAACGCTTCTGCAGATTCGACAGCTGCGCCTCTACAGTTGGCAGCTCAATCCCCATAAGCGTGTCACGCAGCGCATAGCTGTAGAGGGTCAGGCCTCCAGCGTTGAAGATCACATCGTCAAGGCCATCAGCGTTGGCACGATGCTGTTCCTCAGTCAAAACGCCTTGGCGACTTGATGCACAAAGTGAAGTTCTGTACTGCCCTGTCTTGCGCAGTCAGATGCCCTTTGGCCTATGCAGCGCAGCCCCTCCCGGCGAAACCTCTCAGGTTGCCGTGCCCCAGACAGGTGGACATTGAGGCCCTTCACTATCAGTATTGTCACTCTTGTCTGTGCACCAACCGACTCATTGCTCGGCCGTCCGGGAAACAGCGAAGACTAGCCCGTAGCGGACCGCGTGAGCATATTACACGGTCAGGCAGAGCCTTGTCAACTGGGCCTATGTGCGTGACTGTTCCAAATTCGGGGAAGAGGAGAAGCTGACAGAGAGCTTCCTTGGTTTGGACTCGCTTCATGCAGTGCATAGCGGGCTGATATCGGCTCCGGCTTTCTGTTCGAGCAGCCACGCCGTCAACGCCGTGACGTTGAGGATGGGTTGTCTGCGCTTGTAGCCCCTCATCATGCGGTAGCGTTCCTTCACTGCCCAGCCGATGGTGCGCTCTGAGCCATTGTTGGTGACCTCCACCTCCAGCTGCTCAGCATAGCCTGCGGTGCGGTAGCAGATGATGCGTTGCCAGTTCTTCCATAGGTGCAAGACATGGTTGCGCATACGATACCAGATCGAAGCTTGTTCTCCCTTCTTAGGTGGTCAGGCGTGGGCATACCGTAGGTACATCTGCTCCAGCAACTGGGCACCGTGCCCCGGATGGCCAATGATGATGCCCTCTAGCCTTTCCAGGTCTGCAAGCAGTTGCTCGCACGAAAGCATGAGCTCCTTGGGCACCGGCGGTGCGCTCTGTAGCACTTGCTGTGCCGCTTCGGCGATGAAGGTCAGCACATTGGTCGTCACGTGTCGTCGACACAGTTGATGGGCCACCCCCGCCTGATCAGCCACTTCCTTAAAGGCGTCCGCATCATCGCTGATCATGACCTTCGCGCCGACCATCTCCAGCACGGGCTGCAACCAACGCTGCAAGGTCTCCGTTCGCTCATCGTCCAGCAGCACAATGTCTACCAGTAGTCCTCGCTGTGCATCCACCGCGACTCCAACCACCACGTCCTCTCCTTTGCAGCGCACAGTGGTCAGGTCGCTGCCCAGCACGCGTATCTTGCCCGCCTGCTGGGCCACCCATTCTCGCCGCAGCTGGCGCGCTTTCTCCCCCGCCGCTTGCACATCCCGATAGACGGTGCTCTTGCCCAGTGGAATGCCCAAAGCCACCAGTACATCCTCCACTGCCCCATAGCTCAGCCCCAGTACGTACAGCAGAATGGCCAAGCCTTTCAGCCGATTCGAGTGTTGCGACCTGCTGACTCCCTGCGGATACACGCGATGAGTGCGCCCACAGTGCAGACATTTCCAGCGCTGCACATTCACCTCGCTGTACTCAGTGTCCCGGAGGGGCTTGAGGCAGTGCTCTTGGTGCCGCTTGAAGTATCTTCCTTCGCAGTCTGGGTAAGGACATACCCTTGGAAGCTTCGCCACCCTGCCCTCTACATGGGGAATGAACACACGCAGACGCATCTCTGGCCCCCTCTTCTGAGATGCTTCATCCTATCACCAATTTCCCCATTCCTGGAACAGTCACCAGAATAGTGATTGGTCCAAATTCGGGGACAAGCGCCGTGAACCACTACATGTAGTGGCAAAACGGCATTCTGAACTACTGCACCTTGTGGGCTGGACGGATTTCCCCAGTTTTGGAACAGTCACCAGAATACGAGCACTTGACAATTTGCCTCTGTTGTGATATCATGGAATATGGAAACTTGTACCTAACAGACAACCGCATCCATGCCAGCCAACGTCGTCGAGGTTTGTGATTTGATCTCTCAATGCCGCGACTGTGGTCATGCACAATGGTTCTGGTAGCATTTCGAGAGTGTGTCTTCGCTGCACATAGCGGCTGAGCTACTCTCTTTTTTTGTGCTGAAAGGAGGTGATGAGCCGAGGTAGTCCTTCCCCGAGGCTTGTTGGCGTGTACATGTGCACATTGTGAGTACCAAAGGAGGAACTCGAGATGTTCAGAAAGACGACCGTATTTGTGCTCGTGTTGGCCATGTCACTCATCGTGAGTGCCTGTGCGCCTGCGGCCCCCGCGGAGATACTGGTCGGCATTAACGCCGAAATCACAGGGGCCATCCCCATGGTTGGCGCGGCGTGCAAGAACGCCGCAGAGATGGCAGCCGAGGAGATCAACTCTGCCGGAGGACTGGAGGTGGGCGGCAAGAAGTACACGATCAAGCTGGTGATCGCGGACAATGAGAACAAGCCCGAGTCTGCGGCAGCGGCCGCCACCAAGCTGGTCACGCAGGACAAGGTGCTGATCCACATCGGGGCCAACGCCAGTAAGAACGCCATTCCTGCTTCCTCGGTATGCAACGAGCTGCAGTGTCCCATGATCAGCCCCTGGTCTACCAACCCCAACACCACTCTCTACAAGCCCTGGGTCTTCCGCGCCTGCTTCATCGACAGCTTCCAGGCCGGTGTGAACGCCCAGTTTGGCCAGGAGGAGTTCAACACCAAGAACGGAGCCGTGCTCTTTGACATTGGTAGCGACGCCTGCTACTACCAGGGCTTCTACTTCAAGGACACCTGGGAGAAGCTGGGCGGCACGATCGTTGCCTTTGAGACTTTCACCACGGGCGATAAGGACTTTACCGCTCAGCTGACCAAGATCAAGGGATCGGAAGCGGAGGTCCTGTATGTGCCTCAGTACTACGACGAGGTACCGCTAATCGTGCAGCAGGCAAACCGCTTGGGTGTAACCGAGAATATCCACATCATCGGTCACGATGGGTGGGAGTCTCCCGACCTGTGCAAGCTCTGCGGTGCCGACTGCAACGGCCTGTACTTCACCACGCACTGGGCAGTGGACATCGCCGGCGCGAAGACGCAGGCCTTTATCCAGAAGTACAAGTCGCAGTATGGTGTGGACCCTGACTCGGTTGCTGGCCTCACCTATGATGCCATGTACCTGTTCTTCCGGGCGGCTCAGGACTGCGGCAAGCTGACGGGTACGCTCGCAGACGACCGCAAGTGCATCAAAGATGCGCTGGCCAACATGAAGGACTTTGAGGGCGTCACGGGCACCATGACCCCCACCGAGCAGGGGGACATGATCAAGAGCGTCCACATCGTAGAGATCGACTGCGATGCTGGCGTGTTTAAGTGGTACAAGACCGTGGAGCCGCAGACTTACTAGTCGTAACGCATCGGAAGGAGCGAGCTGGGACGCGCTCCCAGCCCGCTCCTGTCCCCACCCGATGTGCTGGTCCCCCAATCTGTTTTCGTAGGAGGTACGGGCGTGGCCTATTTCCTACAGCAACTCATTAACGCCATCCAACTTGGAAGCATCTATGCCCTGATCGCGCTGGGCTACACCATGGTCTACGGCGTTCTCCGCTTCATCAACTTCGCCCATGGTGACATCTTCATGGTGGGAGCACTTCTCGCCTATTTCGCCGCGGGCTTCCTGCTTCGTTTGGCGAGCCGAATGGCCATCCCCGCAGTTCTGGTGTTCATGGGCACGATGCTGTTCTCCATGGCTGGCACCACCCTCATTGCGCTGCTGATCGAGAAAGTCGCCTACCGTCCTCTGCGACAGTACCGTCTGTCCGTCGTGATCACCGCTCTGGGAATGGGTGTCCTCCTCGAGCACATGGCTCTGGTGATTGTGGGACCGTGGCGGCTGTCGTTCCCTGCCCTGGTGGCTAGCCGCGTTTACAAGGTTGCCGGTGTCAGCATTTCCACGATCCAGCTGCTAATCATCTTCGTTTCCATTGTTCTGATGGTGATCCTCGAATTGATCGTGCAGAAAACCAAGCAGGGCATGGCAATGCGCGCAATCTCCTACGACCGCGAGACGCTGCCTCTGATGGGTGTCAGCGTCAATCAGATCGTCTCGCTGACCTTCTCCGTCTCATCCTGCTTGGCGGCTGCCGGTGGTCTTCTCTATGGGCATGCTTACCCCATTGTCGAGCCCTACATGGGCATCATGGTGGGCTGGAAATCCTTCATTTCTGCCGTTGTCGGCGGCATCGGCTCCATCAGAGGGGCCATGCTCGGAGGGTTCATCCTGGGCTTTGTGGAGATCGGGGCCGGCGCCGTTTTCCCCTCGCGCATGCGCGATCTGATTAGCTTCGTCGTCTTGATGTCGGTGCTTCTCGTCCGGCCCACAGGGATCTTTGGCGTTGCCCGTCGCCAGAAAGTGTAGGGGGAATGATGCCACAACTAGACAAGCTTCGCTCGCACCTGGCAGCAGTACCTGCACTGGCATACCTCTTCGGGTTCCTCGTTTCGAGCACTATCGAGCTGATAGCCGGTGACTCGCTGGCAACACTCCTCGGCCTGCCAGGCATGCCGTCTCTCTTCGGCATCACCTTGGTACAGAGAGAACTTCTCATGCTGCCTTCTGTGTTTGCGTACGATGTGCTCATCTACGTGCTGCCCATCTACGTCGTAGCGCGTCTCTGTGCGCCGTTCATCCCAAAGCTGACTAGCAGGATTCCGGAACGATTCAGCGCGCCATTCTACGTGCTGCTCGCGTTCCTCGTGGTGCAGTTGTGGGGCGGCCACCATGAGTACCGCAGCCTCGTTCTGTCCCTGATGGGCGTCAACATCGTGCTTGCCGCCAGCCTGAACCTGATCAACGGCTACATGGGCGAGTTCTCTGTTGGTCACGCGGGGTTCATGGGGGTCGGAGCATACGTGGCATCGATCCTCACTGTGTGGGTCTTCCCGCGCTCGCTCGGACATCTAACCTTCCCGCTAGCGCTGCTGGCCGGCGGTGCTTGTGCAGGCCTTGCGGGCCTGCTTGTCGCCATCCCGTCCTTCAAGATTAGGGGCGATTACCTCGCCATCATTACCCTGGCCGTCAATTACATCATCAAGAACGGCATAGAGAACATCGAGAGAATCGGCGGGTCACGCGGATTCATGGGCATGGCCAAGCTGACCAACATCCCGTGGGCCTTTGTATGGTCAGCGCTCACTGTGTGGCTGATACGCAACTTTGTGTTGTCGCCGCGCGGCCGAGCCGTCGTTGCCATCCGCGAAGACGAGATCGCTGCAGAGACAATGACAGTCAACACGCGATACACCAAGATTGTCGCCTTCTGCCTTTCCTCCTTCTTCGCCGGCATTGCGGGCGGCTTATTCGCGCACGTGCTGCTCTACATCAACCCCAGCACTTTTTCGCTGCTCAAGTCCACCGAGGTTCTGGTTATGGTCTACCTGGGGGGGATGGCCAGCATGAGTGGGTCCCTGATTGGGGCGGTGACGTTCACCTTACTCCTGGAGATGCTGAGGCCACTCGAGGTCTGGAAGTGGGTACTCATTCCGATGCTCCTGGTGGCGATGCTGCTGAGGCGGCACGCTGGCTTGATGGGCTTCCGGGAGTTCAGCTTCTTGTCGCCAAGGGAGGAGGCGAAGAGCTATGGCTCTGCTTCAGATTAGCCGCTTGACCCACTTCTTCGGCGGACTGCGCGCCGTCCACGACTTTGAGCTTAACCTCGAGGAAGGCGAGCTGATCGGACTGATCGGCCCCAACGGCGCAGGCAAAACCACGGTGTTCAATCTGATTACGGGCATCTACCGGCCCACGGAGGGCACGATCCAGTTCAATGGCCACAACCTCATCGGGCAGCAGCCTCATGAGATAGCTGCCAAGGGCATCTGCCGGACTTTTCAGACCATCCGCCTGTTCAGCAATGTCTCGGTGCTGGACAACGTCAAGATCGCCTTCTACTCCCAGATTCGCGCCAGCCTGATTGAGACTCTGCTTCGCGCGGGGCGCATTGTGTCAGAGGATAAGGCCTTCACGGACGAGGCCATGCGACTGCTTGGCATCTTCAACGTGGACCACTATGCCCACGAGCTGGCTAGGAACCTACCTTACGGTGAGCAGAGGCGGGTCGAGATTGCCAGAGCCCTGGCGACGAAGCCGCGCCTGCTCCTGCTGGATGAACCAGCGGCTGGCATGAACCCCGGTGAGATCGATCACCTGATGGACCTGATCCATTACATCCGAGACGAATTCAGACTGACTATCTTTCTCATCGAGCATCAGATGCGCTTGGTGATGCGCATCTGTGAACGCATCAAAGTGATGGACTTTGGAGCGACCATTGCCGAGGGCAGCTGCGATCACGTCCGCAACGACCCCAAGGTGCTCAAGGCCTATCTGGGGGAAGAGACCGTCTTCTAGCTGCGGAGGAGCAACACATGATCGAACCGTCACAGCGATTCGAGCCCGACCTGCCCTTCACTGCCAAACCCAACTGGGCCGAGGTAGACTTGGATGCGATTGCCTGGAACACCCGGCAGATTAAGGATTGGATTGGTGACGACTCGGAATTGATGGTCGTCGTCAAGGGCGACGGCTACGGGCATGGTGGGGTCATGGTAGCCAGGATCGCGCTGCAGAACGGGGCCACTCGGTTCGCCACGGCTCGCGTGGACGAAGGCGTTGAGCTGCGCAACGCAGGGATCGCTGCCCCCATATTCGTCCTTGGCTACGTGCCCGAGGACGAGATTGAGACTGTGGTGCACTGGGGGATTGACATGCCCCTAATGCACTGGGACATCGCCTGCGCCCTCTCTGACCTGTCCGTGAAGAAAGGCGTAACGACACGCGTGCACGTCAAGGTCGAGACGGGCATGGGCCGCTTTGGGCTGTTCCCCGACGAGGTCGTGGGTTTCGTGGAGCAGGTGCTGACGCTGCCTGGGCTGCGCCTGGAGGGACTATACACGCAATTCGCGACTGCTGACGAGACGGACAAGTCGTATGCGTACGAGCAGTTCGCCCGATACAAGTGGGTGCTCCAGGCATTGGCTGAGAAGGACATCACGGTGCCGACCCGCCACGTAGCCAACAGCCCCACGACCCTGGACTTGCCGGAAGCGCATCTTGACATGGTTAGATGCGGAACGGTCATCTATGGCCTCTACCCATCGCGCGAAGTGGATCACTCCATCCCGCTGCGGCCGGCGCTCACCCTAAAAAGCCGAGTCGCACGGCTGCGCACGCTGCCCCCAGGGTGGGGCATCAGCTACGGGCGCACCGTCATTCCCGACAAGCCCACTCGTGCAGCGTTGGTGCCAATAGGTTTTGGCGACGGACTGCGGCGGGCTCTCTCCAATGTCGGCCACGTGCTCATACGCGGCAAGCGAGCACCGGTGTTGGGGCGCATCTGCATGGATCAATGCATCGTTGATGTCGGCAAGATTCCTGATGTGCAGCGAGACGACGAAGTGGTGGTTATTGGCCGGCAGGGTGAGGAAGAGATCAGCGCTGACGACATGGCGGAGGCTCTGTCCAGCATCCACTACGAGGTGCTTACTTCGATCACGAATCGTGTACCGCGGGTCTACACTCAGGGCGGCAAGGCTGTGGCCATGAGGACGCAGTCCGGGCTGATCACAGAAACTGAACTCGGACCCGTATAGTGGCAGGTACCGTGAAGGGGGAAGGCAAATGCTGCTTTCAGTGAGAGAACTCGAGGTGTACTACGGGCACATCAGAGCCTTGAACGGCATATCTTTCGACGTGGACCAAGGTGAGATTGTGGCCCTCATCGGTGCCAACGGCGCCGGCAAGTCAACCACCTTGAGAGCCATCTCTCATCTTGTCCCCGTGCACTCGGGCAGCATCCTCTACAATGGGAAGAACCTGCTGGAGTATGAGCCGCACGACGTAGTCAGGCTGGGCGTAGCCCACGTGCCAGAAGGCAGGCGCATCTTCGGCAACCTGACAGTGCTGGAGAACCTCCAACTGGCTGCGTACAACCGTCAGGATCGAGAGGAGATCGAAAGAGACTTTGAGCGCGTCTTTGCCCTCTTCCCCCGCTTGGCTGAAAGGAAATCACAGGCCGGTGAGACGCTCAGTGGGGGTGAACAGCAGATGTTAGCTGTGGCCAGAGCACTAATGACCCGCGGCCGACTGATGCTGCTTGATGAGCCTTCCATGGGGCTGGCCCCTGTGTTGATGCAGGAGCTTTTCCGAGTTCTGCGCCAGATCAACGAGGGCGGCACGACCATTCTGCTGGTAGAGCAAAATGCCCACATGGCGCTCAAGTTTGCCCAACGCAGCTATGTGATGGAGGCCGGCAGCATTGTGCTCGAGGGCCCGTCAAAGCAGCTGGCGGATAACCCGAGAGTGCGAGAGGCTTACCTCGGCGCATAGCCGAGAGCAGCCACGAGCGAAAAACCCCTCAGCCGACTCGCTGGGTGGGAGGAGTTTTGCGTCCTCCGTCCTAGCCACCGCCACTGTAATGGCGTTCCCGATCACGAGACCGAGCATCCTCAGCCGACTACTGCCCGCACCCCGCCCACGCACCTCGCCAACGACCAGCACCTCCACAGCGAACTCCTTGGCGTGATCCGGCCCGCTCTCCTCGACCACGACGTAGGTCGGGTTCTGGTGGTAGAAGGCTTGCGCCCATTCCTGTAGGCGCGTCTTGGCATCGCGCACCACGGTATCAGCGGCCAGAGAATTGACCTTGTCGATCTCTATCAGGTTGGCCTGTCTGACGTGACGGCAGTGGCGCAGTCGCCAATCTGGTTTGATCTTGCTTGTTTCAGCCTAAGGAAACACATGATCGCCGCTCTGATTGACAGACCACAACGCCACAGCGCCAGATCCTGTCTACACTGTCTCACTGTCGGCCGCATGTGCGCCGTCAACTCGGCTCGCTAGAAGACCCCACGATCCTTCCCTATGGGCAAGACAGTGAAACAACCCGGTGCGCTTGGTGGCACACATATGAATCGCCGCTTCGCTTTCGCCTCCGACACCGAGTGGTCTATAATGCAAGCATTCGAACCTGCCCATGGAGGCGAATTCGTGACAGATCCCAAATGGCATCTTGACCCAGATCGCTACTTTGCCCCCAATCCGACACAGCGCAGCATGGCGCGGGAATTGTACCAGACTGTGGCCCTGCTTCCCATCATCAGCCCACACGGACATGTTGACCCGCAGCTGTTCTCCGATCCGGATGCCACCTTTGGCACTCCGGCCGAGCTGCTGATCATCCCCGATCACTACGTGTTCCGCATGCTCTACTCCCAGGGAATCCCGCTCGAGTCGTTGGGCATCCCCCTCGTGGACGGCGGGCCCGTGGAGCGAGATCACCGTCGTATCTGGCAGCTTTTTGCCGACAACTTCTACCTCTTCCGGGGCACACCCACTGGCGTCTGGCTGGCCCACGAGCTGCAAGACGTGTTCGGTATCGAGCACAAGTTGACCAGCGAGACAGCGCAAGACATCTATGCCCAGCTTCAGGCCAAGTTGGACAGGTCCGAGTTCAAGCCCCGCGCCCTGTTTGAACGCTTCAACATCGAGATTCTGTGCACTACCGACAAGGCCACGGACACCCTGGCCCACCACCAGGCAATCCATGCTTCGGGCTGGAAGGCCGACATTCGCCCCACCTTCCGGCCGGATGACGTCACCAAACTAATGGCGCCGAGCTGGCGCGAGAACATCGAGCGCTTGGGCGAACTCAGCAGTACCTCCATTGACTCATACCCAAGCTTCATTCGCGCGCTGGAGCAGCGGCGTGCCTTTTTCCAGTCCGTGGGGGCCAAGGCGACCGATCACGACGCCTTTAGCGCCTTCACGACCGAGCTGAGCCCTCAGGAGGCGGACGCCATCTTCCAGCGCGCCCTGCGCGGCCAGCCAAGTGGAGAAGATGCTCGTCTGTTCTCCGGCCACATGCTGATGGAGAACGCGCGCATGAGTGTCGAGGACGGACTGGTGATGCAGATCCACGTCGGATCATACCGTGACCACAATCAGCCGCTCTTCGACCGCTTTGGGAAGGACAGCGGAGCCGACATCCCCCAGCGCAGCGAATTCACGCACAACCTGCGCCCTCTTCTGAACAAGTACGGCAACGATCCCCGTTTCAGCCTGATCGTTTTCACTCTGGACGAATCTGCCTACTCGCGCGAGCTGGCCCCGCTTGCTGGCCATTACCCGGCGATGAAGCTTGGTCCGCCGTGGTGGTTCCACGACAGCATCAACGGCATGGAGCGCTATTTCGACAGTGTGATGGAGACTGCAGGTCTGCACAATACAGTAGGTTTCAACGATGATACGCGAGCTTTCCCCTCGATCCCGGCTCGCCATGACCTGTGGCGCCGCCTCAGTGCCAATTGGGTCGCCGGCCTGGTGGTGCGAGGTATAGTGGACATGCAGGATGCACGCGAGATGGTTCTCGATTTGGCCTACCGTCTGGTCAGGAGAGCCTACCGCTTCGATGAGGAGACAACCCAGTCACCTTTGTGGAAAGCCGCTCAGCGTGCGCCACAACAAGACGGAGGTGGCTTGTGATCAAGCCGATCTCCAAGGCGATCGTCCCTGCTGCCGGGCTAGGCACCAGGCTCTTGCCGGCAACCAAATCGCAGCCCAAAGAAATGCTGCCCGTAGGACGCAAGCCCGTGGTGCAGTACGTCGTTGAGGAGTTGCAGGCGGCAGGCATCCAGGAAATCTTGATTGTGACTGGACGGCGGAAGCGGGCTATCGAGGACCACTTCGATTCGGATCCGCAGCTTGCCTCGGCTCTGGAGCACGCGGGGAATGAAGTCAGGCTGGCGGACCTGGCTTACCTCGAAGAGGCCGTGCGCTTCTTCTTCACCCGGCAGAGCTTGCCCCTGGGGCTAGGCGACGCGGTTTCGTTAGGTGCACGCTTTGCACAAGGCGATGACTGCGTGGTGGCTTTGGGAGACTCGATCATCTCCGGTTCGGACCCTGCCACGTCGCTGAGAGCGATGATGAAGGCGCACCGGGAACTGGGGGCGGCCGCCGTGGTGGCCGTAGAAACGGTGCCAGAGGCTGACACCCACCGCTACGGCATCGTCAGCGTCTCAGGGAGTGAGCCACGTCCCGGAGAAGCAGCGATCATGTCCGACATTGTGGAGAAGCCGCCGGCGGGCACGGCTCCGACGACCCTCGCTGTGGCCGCGCGTTATGTCTTCAGCCCGGCCATCTTCGACTCCCTGGCTCGAACTGCTCCCGATCCATTCGGAGAGATCCAGTTGACGGATGCCATCAGAATGCTCATCCAGAGCGGGCAACCAGTATATGCCTGGCTCCTTGCCCCGGATCAGCGGCGCTATGACGTGGGCAACTTTGAAAGTTATTTTCACACCTTCATCGACTTTGTCCTGGCCGACGAACGCTACGGTGATGCGATGCGCAAGTACATCAAGGAAAAGGCCGGTGAACTCTAGAGAGCGAACCATCGCCTGCTCGGCGCCAGGTCGATGCGGGATCATTGGCAACCCCACGGATATGTATGGGGGTGCAGTACTGTCCTGCTCAGTGGAGATGCGCGCTCGTGTCACGGTTGCGCCTGCAGTGGAACTCGTGCTGGAGACCGCTGGACAGGAGTGCCGCATCAACACTCGGGACGATCTGCGCCTCCAACAAGACCGTTTTGATCTAGCGCGAGCGGTGTTGGACTATTTGCAGTGGCCCCAGCAGGGCTGTCGAATCCAGTATGAGAGCGAGATTCCCTTGCACAGCGGGATGGCTGGTTCAACAGCGTTGGTGGTGGCCATTCTGCGGGCGCTGCTGGCCTGGCAGGGTGAAAAGCCGAGCCCGTATGTCCTGGCGGAGAGAGCACGCTACCTCGAACTGCACCACCTAGGCGTGGTGTGTGGCTATCAGGACGCCTACATGTGCACCTTTGGTGGGCTGAACTACATGGACTTTCGAGGCAAGCAGTTCTACCTCCGCGAAGAAGCTGAGCTTTTTGCGGCCATCGAGCCCCTGGGCCCGCACGTACCCCGCCTGCCTTTTGTGCTCGGATTCACCGGCGTGGAACACGCTTCCGACGCGGTACACAAGCCCCTGCGCCAGCGCTGGACAGAGGGCGAACCGGCGGTGGTGGAGGGCTACAAGCGGATCACCGAGATCGCGCGTGAAGGGAAAAAGGCGCTGCTCTTGGGCGACTGGCCGCTGCTGGGCCGCTTGATGAATGAGAATCACGCCATTCAACGTGACCTGGGAGGCTCCGGCGATTCGAATGAGCGCCTGATCACCGCCGCACTGCAGGCCGGCGCGCCTGGCGCCAAGCTAGCCGGCGCGGGCGAGGGCGGCACCATCATCGCCCTGTGGCCATTCAGCGATGCCGCACCGCTGGAAGAGGCCCTGCGAGAAGCAGGCGCCTCGGCGATCTATCGCCCCAAGGTCGTTCCTGGCGTGACAGTCGAGCAAGGGGAGATGGCAAGATAGAGGCCACACCTGAACAGATCCTTCGACATCTCATCGCTCCCATCTGGGCACCCAGGAACACCGGCACGTCCCGGCGTGCCTATGTGAACGGAGCCAGATGCCTGGCAAAGTGCTCCTCCAACACCCTGTAGTAGTCTTCCTCATGACTGCGAAGTGCGTCTAGCAGACGATGGCGGAATCGATGCCCCCCCAACTCATGCTGAGCAGTCAGCACTGAACCAAAGGTGACATGCAGCAGTTGCCGGGCATCAAACCCATCCAGGACCCCAGCTAGCTCGTCAATGCCGAGCTGCTCGGCAGTCGGCGCCCTGCTGGGATCGGCCGATACGTGGTACGTCGCCTTGTCGCTGTCGTACCGCTGGTGGGCGAAGCCGACGATCTCGCGGAAGAGGCCAGGATCGATGCCTGCGATGGCCCGCAGGGCCTCCAGGTAACTGGTGCCCGCCGTCTTCACGTGCACAAGGTCGCCCGCGCGCCTGGCAAAGGGCGGATAAGCACTGAACTTGTCCGAGCCGGAGTGCATGCTTAGCTTGTAGGGCCCCAACGCCCTGACCACCGCCACGTGCTGAGTGAGCTGTCTTTCGAAAGTGGCCAGATCCCCGATATAGTCCACCGCCTTCTCAAAGCGCCCCACGTACCGTGGGGCCAGACTGGTCCACTCCACGCCCAGTCGCTTGAGCTCTCGAGCCACGAAAAAGTGCTCTTTGATCGAGGTTGGCGTCTCGGTCTCGTCCACCGAGACCTCAAGCTCGAACGGGCTGTCACCCATCCTTCGGACCAGGTGTCGGTACAGTTGCGCCGTGTGAGCTATTGCCCGCCCATATTTGGTCGCGGCGCGCAGGAGCTCCTCCTCAGAGAGGTGGA
>Ga0209427_10000809_pt1 | contig 34465 bp, 31 predicted proteins | sample DeeMarSWOR136_30_FD_187465 | JGI IMG/M metagenome (GOLD analysis project Ga0209427, IMG submission 187465) | Marine sediment microbial communities from White Oak River estuary, North Carolina - WOR-1-36_30 (SPAdes) (version 2) | ecosystem: Environmental > Aquatic > Marine > Intertidal zone >...
TTGAATGTTTCGCAGAGCCACGCCCTTCATGATTGCTTAACGGCTCCTGGCATTCGTGAATTGTCTTGCCTGTTTTTGGATCAGTAATTTTTTTGTGATACCAGTCGTTCATTCTATCAATCAGACGATACAAATAATTCCAAACACTGGATTTTCTGTGAAAGTCATGACCCTGCATTATTTCTCTGCCAGGTTTCCTGGAGGTGGTTCGTTCACCACCCTTTAGTTTCATTCTGTGTCGGTCATCCATTCCTACTGCGTCAGTTAGTACCCTCACAAGAGCGCGACCCAAGGAGCCGCATTGCGGGCACGGCGTGCGTTTTGTCTCCGGCAGATTTTCGCTCTCAACTATCTCAAAACCACAGCCAGCGCATCTTACCATCGGTAGATAGTCCTGGTATCTAACAATGATTATACAGTCTGTATAAGACGGGAAACACAGACTGTCTCTTTCTGTATTAGAGTTCCCTTCTCTTCCTCCGAATCCGTTCAGCAGTCTCAGTTACTCGTCACACCCCATTATCCTTTGCTTACGACGAAGATCATAGCATGGCACGGCGGGCAAAGCAATAAGAAAAAATCGGATTGTTATTTAGCCTGCTCTTATGGCTATGAATTCGCGTACTTTTGAGACGAGATCGTTTGGGATCTCCATAGTCGTCTGAGAGGGGTCTTCGTATGCCGCTTCGTCTTCAGCAACCGCTTCGTCTTCCGAATGCGATTCGTAGTGTGCAAGAACCTCTTGTACGCGCTTCTCGTCCCAATGAGGAGGGACTTTGCTCTGATTCATTTTCTACTTCTCCGACGACATCGACGCCGATAAGACCTATAAATCAGCTTAGAATCTTGTCGTACTCCGCGTGGCTCCCAATCCAGAACCACAGAAGCCCTTGCGCGACTTCAACAGCCAGCGCACGATAGTGAAGACCCACTCGGACTGCTCGGTATCTACCAATCTTCTTGAAATGCAGCGACGGGTGGGAAGGATTTGCCTTGAGCAGGTCATAACACGCATCGGCCAACTGCTGAATCCGCCCGGGTAGTCGGCGATAGCACGACCAGAAATCGGGCGACGTGAAATGCCTCAAATCTCTTTGCTCCTTCCCGCTTTGTGATCCGCAAGGGCTTTTTCTGCCAGCTTGTCGAGCTTACCGGCGATGGCATCCTGTTCGATCTGTTTGTCCCACTGTACAGAATCGTACTCGTCAAACCACTTCCTGAAGGCTGCAAGCTCACTGGGGCTGAGCTGCTTAATCTCTTGTTCCAGTCTCTGGACTTTTGTCATGGGCAACCTCAAAACAGGCCTTAGGCCCTTACACTATCCGCCTCTTGTTCGTTCACTATCATGATTATAGCATAGTAGGGTAGGCAAAGCAACAGAAAAAATCATATCTTTCCTCGACGCGGTCTACCCGGAGCACAGCCGAACGGTTTTAGGACAGGCTTAATGTTACTGCTTGATGTTTGGGGGGAGTTGAGGTATTTTTGTGTGGACTATTACATTTGAAAATCCAGATTATCGATACAAAAAAGGAGCGAAGAGAAATGGCCAGATCTATGGAACAATTGTACGTCGAGCGGATGAAGCGCTACATCACGGCGATGCGGAATGAGAAGCCGGACAGGATTCCGATTCGGCCGTTCGTGGCCGAATTCACCGCGAAATACGCCGGGTATACCTGCCAGGACGTGGCGCACGATTACAATATGGCCTTCGAGGCGGCCGTCAAATGCGCCAAAGATTTTGACTGGGACGCCGTGGTCGCCAACATGGTCTACGTCTGGACGGGCCTGGCGCAGGCGGCCGGGCTGCGCTACTACGGCATCCCCGGCATTGGCATTCCCCATACGGTCGGCTTCAACTACATCGAGCCGCCCGAAGAAGCGGCCTTCATGAAGGCGGATGAATACGATGCCCTCATCGACGATCCCACCGGCTTTCTCTACAACACCTGGCTGCCGCGTATCTCCACCGAAGTCAGCACGATCGGCGAGGCGTCTACGTATCACAACAACCTCGCGCTGGTTAAAAGCGCCATGGCCATGCTGCAATACTTCTACGCCTTCGGCCCGCAGATCGCTCGGCTGCAAACCGAGTGCGGCACCGGCTCGGCCATCGCCGGCATCTTCAAGGCACCGTTCGATATCATCGCCGACAAGATGCGAGGCTACTTGGGTCTGGTGTATGATATGGAGACGCAGCCCAAGAAGGTGCTCAAGGCCTGCGAAGCGCTCATGCCGCACCTCGTCCACGTGGGCCTGACGACCGCCGATCCGAGCAACCAAGTGCCCATCGGCTACTGGATGCATCGTGGGTGCGTGCCATTCTTCAAGCCGACTCAATTCACGTCCCATTACTGGCCCACGCTCAAGCCCTGCATCGAGGAGTTCTGGAAGAACGGCCACCAGACGCTCTTTTACGCCGAGGGCCGGTGGCAGTATCACTTCGATACGTTCCGCGAGCTGCCGGACCGCAGCATCGTCTTCCACTGCGATCATGACAACATCTTCGAGGTTCATCGCATGCTGCACGATAAGTTCGCCATCAGCGGCGGCATCCCGAACTTTCTGTTGAGCTGGGGCACACCCGAGGCGACGCGGCAGTTTGTCCTACGGGTTATCAAGGAAGTTGCCAAAGACGGTGGCTATATCATGGACGCCGGGGCGATCATGCAGAACGACACCAGCGTCGAGAACATGAAGGTCATGACGGAGGTCTGCCGCGAGCACGGCGTCTATTCATCCGGCAGCTACGAACCGCCGACCGATACGCCGCCTTGTGATCTGCCCTCGTCCGTAGAATCGCGCGAGAAAGTCAAGGGGCTATCGGGCCGGCCGACGCCGCGAGTCAAGCCCGGCGTCTGTTTCCCGTGGGAGCAGCGCGTCAAAGACCTACCCAAAATCACCGGCGATCCGGCCATGGTTCAACGGATCTGGGAGGACATCGACGCCCTCGGAAACACTTATATCTGGCAGTTGTTGCTGTCGTTCTGAGCCAAGACAGGCAAGCAAAGAAAGTTTTGAGGTCATAGTATGAATCATAGAGAGTCTATCACCCGTCGCGGGTTCTTGAGAAACGTTGTGAGTACCGCCGGGGCAATGATGGCGTTTCCATACGTCGTCCCTTCCTCGGCAGTGGGCAACACCGGGACCATCGCGGCCAGCGAACGGATTACGGTGGGCTTCATCGGCACGGGCAGTCACGGGATCGCCATGAACCTCAAGAGCTTTCTCGCCCAGCCGGATGCCCAGGCCGTCGCCGTTTGCGACGTGGACCCCGTGCATCTGAAGCAGGGTCGTGACACGGTCAACAAGAGGTACGGCAACACCGATTGCGCCGCCTACAAAGACTTCCGGGAGATTATCGAGCGTGAGGATATTGACGCCGTGATGATTTCGACGCCGGACCATTGGCATGTTCCAATGTCGATCGCCGCGGCGAAGGCGGGCAAGGACGTCGAATGCGAGAAGCCGACGCTGACCATCGAGGAAGGCCGGGTGCTGGCCGCAACAATGAAACGCTATGGCCGCGTCTTTCAGTGGTCCACCGAAGACCGGGCAGTGGACATCTATCATCGTATGTGCGAGTTGGTTCGCAACGGCCGGATCGGCAAGGTCCACACGATCCGAGTGGAATTGCCCAGCGGCCCGGATACGCCCGGCAATCCGGAACCGATGCCGGTGCCGAAAGGGTTTGATTATGACCTGTGGCTGGGTCCGGCGCCGTGGGCGCCTTATAGCAAGGACCGGATTCACTGGAACTTTCGATGGATTCTGGACTATTCCGGCGGCATGTTGACCGACTGGGGCGCGCATTTGCTCGACGGAGCGCAATGGGGCAACAACACCGAGCATACCGGACCGGTGGAGGTCGAGGGTCAAGGCAAGTTCTGGCCGGATGGACTCTATAACACGGCCACGGAATATCACATCGAGTACAAATACGCGGACGGCGTGGAGTTGATCGTGACATCGGGCACACCGAGCCTGCGATTCGAGGGCACCGAGGGATGGATCGGCAATCGCGGCTGGCGAGCGCCGCTGCAGGCCGAGCCCAAGTCCATCCTCGATTCGGTGATCGGCCCGAACGAAATCCATCTCTATACCTGCCGGGGCGGCGAGCAGCGGAATTTTCTCGACTGTGTCAAATCGCGCAAGGATTGTTATTTCCCGCCTGAGATCGGGCAGCGATGCTTCACCATCGCTCACATCGGCAATATCTCGATGTTGTTAGGGCGCAAACTCCGATGGGACCCGGAAAAGGAACGATTCATCAACGACGAGCAGGCCAACCGGATGCTGTCACGGGCGATGCGAAGCCCGTGGAGGCTATGAGAGTTATGATTTTCGATTTACGATTTGTGATTGAGAAGGGGCGGATCATGAGCAGCCAAAATCAAAGGAAACGTACACTCGCGTTGTTTATCGTTTTGTGCTTGTTGTCAGGGATTGCGACAAGCGCGGAGACGGTTTCTTTGGTCGGGGATGACTTGTCGGCGTGGCGCGGTCCGACGGGGCAGTGGCAGGTCGTGGGTGAGGCCTTCATTAATCCGGAGAATGACAAGCTACTGAGCAGCCGGCCCGGGACGGGGACGATTGTGAACGGCTCGAAGGGTCGGACGTCAAATCTTCTGAGCAAGGCCGAGTTCGGGGACGTGAAAGCCCATGTCGAGTTCATGGTGCCGAAAGACTCTAACTCCGGCGTGTATTTTTCAGCACGCTATGAGATCCAGGTGCTCGATAGCTGGGGCGTCACGGCGCTCAAACACGGCGACTGCGGCGGCATCTATCAACGCTGGGACAATAACCGAGAGCCCAAGGGCTACGAAGGTCATCCGCCCCGGGCCAATGCGTCCCGGCCGCCGGGACGGTGGCAGACGTTCGATGTGATCTTCCGGGCGCCCCGGTTCGACGACGCCGGGCGGAAGGTGGCGAACGCCCGGTTTGAGAAGGTAGTCCACAACGGCGTCGTCGTTCATGCGGATGTGGAAGTGACCGGGCCGACCCGGGCCAGCACGTATAACGACGAGAAACGGACGGGGCCCCTTATGCTGCAAGGTGACCACGGGCCGGTGGCGTATCGCAATATCCGGATCGAGCCGGCGGGGCCGAATCCGTTTTTTGCTCTGGATAATGCCGCGACAGACGACAAACACACGACCGCCAAAGAACAGGTCGCGCTGCTCAAGGAACTGGGATATGACGGCATCGGATCACGCGGCGGCAAAGAGCTGCCCGAGATGGCGAAAGAGCTGGACAAGCACGGCCTGAGACTGTTCACCGTTTATCTCGGCATCAACATCGATCCCGATCAGCCGGCGTACAGTCAGGAGCTGATCGACGCGATCGAGGTGTTGAAGGGCAGCAACGGGATGCTCTGGCTCTTCCTCAGGAGCAAGAAACTCAAACCTTCCGATCCGGCGGGCGACGAGCGTGCTGTGAAAATCATCCGGGAGATCGCCGATAGGGCCACGGAAGCCAACGTCCGGATCGCACTCTATCCCCACTACGCTTTCTGGCTCGAACGCGTGGAAGACGCCCTGAGGATTGCCAAAAAAGTGGATCACAAAAACGTCGGCGTCACGTTCAATCTGTGTCACTGGCTCAGAGTCGATGATGAGAAAAACATGAAATCCCTCATCGAATCCGCCATGCCCCGTTTATTCGTCGTCACCATCAACGGCGCCGACAACGGCGGCAAAGACTGGAAGACCCTGATCCAGACGCTGGACCGCGGCACGTTCAACATGCGGCGGTTCCTCAAGACGCTTTACGAGTCCGGCTACACCGGCCCGATCGGCTTTCAAGGCTACGGTATCGGCGGCGACGCCCGCGACAACCTCACGCGAACCATGAACGCCTGGCGCGAACTGAACGGTTTGAGCAAATAATGTGGATTTGTGGCAAGGGGGCATTGTTACGCTTCTATCTGAGAGCTACTTCTTCTTTTTAATGCGGCCCTTGCTTTTCAAGCACGGTCCGCACCGGCTGTCGCTGCACCACTGGCAACAGAAGCAATCTTTGCATTTGTGCTTGCTACCCGTTTGATTGGATTCAGGTTCGTACACCAAACCTGGTATCCCCCTGATTCTGCGATACGCCATAACTCGTAGTCTCACGCAATATTTCGTTCTTTCGACTGTCTTGATTGTTTTTTGCTTACGTTCGTCTGGGCGAAGCGGTTCGGCCAAGTTTGGCATTCTTTCCCACAGAGGGATTCCTACACCCTGTCGTAGAGAACGAACCTTCGAATTTTTCGCACAATAGCACCAGGACCAACATTCTATACTTGTTTACATCCACAAACATGCTGTACAATAGACGTTGTTGACTGTAAAAGGAATCCTCAATGAAACGACGGACATTCCTCAAAGCTTCGGCGATAAGCGCGGTCGTTGCCGCTTCAGGGTGTTACGGGGCGAAGTTATCAAGGAGCAGACGCCGCAAACCTAACATTCTCTTCCTGTTTAGCGACCAGCATAAGGCGAGTGTGATGGGATGTGCCGGCCATCCCCTCGTCAGGACGCCGAATCTCGACCGGCTAGCAAACGAGGGCATTCGATTCACCCGCGCGTATTGCCCGGATGGCATCTGTGTTCCGTCACGCACGTCGATGTTCACCGGATTGTACCCGAGAACAACGGGAGTGATTTACAATAGCGATACTCCGCCTTATCCGCAGAGACTCCATCCTCTCCATTCACTGCTCAGGACAAACGGCTATGTCACGGGATGTTTCGGAAAGAGACATTTCCCTCGAGGACTCAACGAGCGGGATTGGGACGCCTCCTGCACAACCATCAATCCCAAACTGGATCCATCCGACGAGAACTACTGGGACTGGATCAGAGAACGGGGAGAGTACGACTCGCATAACCGCGATTTCAAAGAATCTCATCGTGTCTCGCTGATGGCCCACATTTCAAACACATCCAGTGAAAACCGCACGACCGCTTATGCTGCAGATAAAAGTATCGAGTTTCTTCGCAGAGCAAGGTGGGAGGATCGTCCTTTCTTCTGCTGGACCTCATTTATCTATCCCCACCAGCCATACACGCCGCTGGAAAGATGGGCCAGGCTTTACGAACTCGACAGGATTGAGCTGCCCGGGAATATCAGTGAGCCCGTGGAAAACCTTCCGGAACGAATGCGTCAATGGCGGACCCGGACGAATCCGCCCTGGAACTGCGGCACGGCCGCCCAAAACCACGCGATCTATCGCAGGTACGTCGCTTACTATTATGCGCTCGTCAGCGAAGTAGATTACCACATCGGACGGCTGCTCTCGGCGCTGAGGGACCTTAGGCTCGCAGACGATACGGTCGTTATCTATTCATCCGATCATGGTGACTTTGTGGCCGGCCACGGTATGGTTGAAAAATGTGCCGTGGGGCATAACGTTTATGAGGATACACTGCAGGTCCCCTTGATATTCCATTGGCCGGGTGAGTTTGCGGGAAGCGACACCTATGATGGGCTGGCCGAACTGACAGACTTGTACCCTACACTGCTGGAGATAACCGGGATTTCGCATCCCGCAGGAGGCTATGATCTGCCCGGCCGCTCGCTTGTGCCCGTGCTGACCGGCGGAACCCTCTCAAGGAAATCGTATGCCATCTCGGAAAACTGGTCACAGGTAACGGTCATTGGTGAGCGCTATAAACTGGGCACGTGGATTACGCCTCCGGAAAAGTATGCCACCTGGAACTGGGGTAAAACGCATCCGGGAATGCTGTTCGACCGACAAAGCGATCCGCTCGAAACGAACAACCTGATCGACGATCCCCAGATGAAGAGCGTACGGGAAAAACTACGTAGATTCCTGACACAATGGGAAGTCCTTACACCCGATGACGGCAAAAGGCAGGCGGTCAGGTCCTTCAACAAAACCTGACATGAATCAATAGGTGATTGATGGAAACGCTTAGGCTATTACGTGATTACTTTCCGATGGCGGTTTTTACCGGCAAGTGCCTGGTGTTCATCAGCGAGGACTGGCGCGTCGAGCTGACCGAGCACAAAGACAGCGATTTTACCAAGGCCGAGGGCACACCTTCCGTGATCCGCCTTAGAATCTTCAAACGGACGCTGGAAGGTGATCTCATACCGGGGCATTACGAAGACTTCCAGCTTGCGTCGTTGGGAGAGCTTGCCGAACAGATTGAAAAATACGTGCAACTGGCGATTGGTGCGAACCTGCGCGAGAACGTTGAATAATTGACATGCAAAATCTTGTGTATTTGTATTCCTCAGCAAGCCTCCAGGATAAACCCGGGGGTTCATCGTAGATATGGCGAATCTGTCGATTCAAGAAGGCGATGACGGTGTGGTTCTTGCGGCAAAGATTGTGCCGGGCAGCAGCGGGCGGACGCGGATCTGCGGCTTGCTCGACGGGATGCTGAAGGTCAAGATCTCTGCGCCGCCGGAGCAGGGAAAAGCCAATGAGTGCCTGCTCAAGTTCTTGTCGAAAGAACTGGGCGTGAAGAAAAACGCCGTGAGTATCGTCGCCGGCAAGACCAGCCCGGTCAAGCAGGTCCGGATTTCGGGAATCTCTGCCAAGACGCTGCGAAACAAGCTGAATTTAAGAGTATAATGACCAACGATTCGACATTCCACCTTCAAGCCGAAGCGGACGTGACCTCGCTGAAGTATATGCTGCGCTTGGCGGCGCCGATGGTTGTTACGACGGTGTCCTTTACGATTATGCAGTTCGTGGACCGGGTCATGGTCTCCCGTCTTGGGAAGGACGCCCTGGCGGCGATTCTTCCGGCGGGCTTTGTGAGCTTTCTGCCCAGCGGCTTCGCGATCGGCGCGCTGACGAGCTTGAACACGTTTGTCAGTCAAAGCCTCGGCCGGGGCGACCGCAAGGGCTGCGCGAACTACTACTGGCAGGCGTTATACATGGGATTCGCGTATTTTGTCGCCGTGGTTGCCATCATGTGGCCGGCGGCCCCGTGGCTCTTTAAGTTGATGGGCCAGCCGCCCGCGATCATCGAGATGGAAGTCATCTATCTTCGAATCATTCTCTATGCCCACATTCTTGCCGTGATCAACTGGTCGAGCAGCCAGTTCTTCATGGGCATCCACCGGCCGGTTATCACGATGTGCGCCTCGCTGTGCGGGCAAGCGGTCAACGTCGTCGCCAATTATGTACTGATTTTTGGCAAATTCGGTTTTCCCAGGATGGGTATCGCCGGTGCGGGTTGGGGGACGTTTATCGGGATCGCTGTGGCGGCGGGGATCAATATGTCCGTATTTCTGAGCCGCCGGATCAATGCAAGGTTTGAATCGAGGCGGGCACTCGGCGTTCATTTCGGCAGGATGGTGGACCTGCTCAAGGTGGGACTTCCCGCCGGATTCGGGCTGATGGTGAACGTCGCATTCTGGGGCGTCATTCTGGTCGGGCTGGTCGGCCGATTCGGCACCGACGCGCTCGCGGCCACCAGCGCCGTTCTTGCCTTCACCAGCCTGTCGGTCATGCCGGTTGTGGGTATAGGGACAGCGTTGACGGCAGCGGTGGGAAAGACAATCGGTCATGGGAAAAAAGACCTGGCGATGAAACAAACCAGCGTCTGTCTGAGAGTGGCATTGATTTATATGGGCCTCGTGGGCGTCTGTTTCTTTCTTTTTCGGTACGAACTGATGGCGTTTTGGACCACCGATCCCGAAAGAGACAGGGGCGTGATTGAAGCGGGGGCCGACATCTTGATCTGCGCGGCCGTGTATCAGATTTTCCATGCGGCACGAACGATCTACAGCGGCGCACTACGCGGGGCGGGCGATACGATCTGGCTGGCCATCATCTCGGGAGCGGGCGCGGTGGTTATCCTATGGCTGGGCGGCGCGATCATGGCGGCGGCTTTTCCGGCTCTCGGGGCACTGGGGCCATGGATGGCGGCGGCGCTGAGCATTATTTCCGTGGGTCTGGCCAACCGCTGGCGGTTCAATAGCAAGCGCTGGATGAACATCGACTTGTTCGACCGTCGTATGCCCGGAGTACCCCTCCAGAACGGAGCGGCGGCGGAATAGCGACGGAGACCGTTATTCTCTGAGCCTTCGCAGCGTGATGTTGCGGATTGCTCCGCTCGTCTGCCAGGTAGCAATGCCCATCGGCTGACAGAGGTCCATTTCGATTCGCGTGTCGATCTTCCGGCCGGTAATGTCCATATCGACGAGCGCTTCGTCTGCCTTGTCGAGCCAGGCCTGAATCCTGCCGGGCGTGACACGCAGGCGGACGTGATACCATCGACCGTTCTCGAACGAGACAAACTGCGTGGTCTCGTTATTGGCGGCGTCATAGTAGTCGATGTTGGACAGCCCGCAGAGCGTGCCGCCCCAGCCTCCGAGGACCAGCGAGCAATGATTTGCATCGACGGGAAACGTCAGGCCGCAGAAAAAGTCGCTGCCGGAGACCCGCATGGCTTCCAGCGTGATTTCATAGTTCATTCGGACCAGCGGGCCGTCCCAGGTGACGCCGGTCATATCGTTGCCCGCTTCGAGGATGATGCTTTCGTCCTTGACGTAGACCTTTCCCTGTCCGCCGAAATCGGTGATCGTCCAGTGGCCCAGCGTTTTGCCGTCGAAGAGGCTCATCTCGGTCGGCGGCGCCGGGGGTGGGGTTGGTGCAGCCTCCGGCTGACTCAAGGCGAGGTTTGGTTCACCCGCGGCAACCTCCGGCTCGCCGGGCGCGGTCGTGGGGCAGCATTCGTGACAGGCTCCGACGACGAAGACGCCAAGCAATAGTATGGCATAGAGCACAGTACGCATCATATTTCTCCCATGACAAAAGAATAGCATTGAACAAAACCGTCTGCAAACGTAGAGTATATACAAGGTGTAACCGATGAAAAAGACTTTTTCGGCGACAATTTGTCTCTTGCTTCTCTCGTCCGCCCTGCTTGCGAGCCGGGGCGCACCGCTGGCAAACGCGTACAAGTCAGGTTTGTACGCAAAATCCGTCGAACAGGTTCTTCGACTCAGAGAAGACGAGGTTGACCTGGCCACCGCCGCTCTGATTGTCTCGGAGCACTGGAGCGATATGGTGTACGGGCGAAGATATCTTGCCCGACTGGATAATATGGCTCTGGAGATTCGCAACCGGCTCAGACGCCAAAAGCTGGAGGCGGACTACCGAGTGATTCCCGTGATCAACGAGTATTTGTTCAACGAACTCGGTTTCAGGTCGATCTCAGAGGCCAGCGATCCGAACAGCTTGTTTTTGCACACCGTCATGGACACCAAGCGCGGATATTGCCTGAGCCTGTCGATTCTCTATCTGGCCATTGCCGAGCGGATCGGCCTGCCGATGTACGGCGTGGTCGTGCCGGGGCACTTCTTCGTCCGATACGACGACGGACAGAAGCAATTCAATATCGAAACGACAAGCAATGGCGGTACGGCTACCGACGAGCACTACGTCAAAAAGTTCAAGGTGCCGAAAGGCAACAATCATATTTACATGAAGAACCTTAGCAAGATCCAGACCCTGGGCTGCTTCTTCAACAATCTGGGAAACAGTTATAGTGATATCGGTGATACGGAGTCTGCCTTGCTGGCCTTCGAGCGAGCGGTCGCCATCAACCCCACGTTGTCTGAATCCCGAGCCAATCTGGGGAACATTTACCTAAAGAAGGACGGCGTGGCGAAGGCGATCAGGGAGTACCGGGCGGCCCTGGACATCAACCCCCATGACGCCAAGACGCACAACAACCTCGGCAACGCCTACATGCAGCGGGACTCTCAGAACTACGCCGTGTATGAATATATGCGATCCATCGAGCTGGACCCCAATTTTGTGGATGCCTACAAGAATCTGGCCATGGTCTACACCAAACAGCAAAGATATGGCCAGGCGATAGCAAAATTGAAAGTCGCGATCAGCTTGGAGCCAAAGAACGCCGGCTGCCATAGCCAGTTAGGCGATGTCTACAGTCAGATGGGGGATCAGGAACAGGCCATTGTCCAATTCAACGAGGCGTTGAGAATCCAGCCGAACCTCGTTGAGGGCCACTACGGCCTGGCCACCTGCTATAACAAGCTGGGCCTCGTCGATGAGGAGATTTGGCAGTACAGAATGGTTCTGGCGGCCAAACCGGACATGGTGGCCGCCTTGATAAACCTGGGCAATGCCTATTTTGGCAAAGGCAAGTACCGTTTGGCGATCGAGCAATATGAGAGAGCCGTTCAGGCAAAGCCCGACGAAACGATGGCCTACTACAACCTCGGAGCCGTCTATTCCAAGAGAAAGGATTACGATAGAGCGGTGGCGGCCTATCTGAAGGCGGTGGAGCTGGATCCGGAAATCGGCGATGCGCATTACGGGCTTGCCGTCGGGTTCTATCAGTTGAAAAAGTACGGACTGGCCTGGAAACACATCAAAATCGCTGAGCAGTTGGGCGTCGAGGTCACGCAAGACCAGCTCAAGGCGATCCAGAGCAAACTGCCGGAGCATCCCAGCGGGCGAAACGTCCGCTAAATCTCAACCACCCAACCTCTCACAAAGTTTTTTTGCAGAACCGCTGTAACGAATCGTCGCTTCATCCGTCTATTTCTACGGGCTTGATCGCTCCGTGCAAAAGCATATAATCGTCTGGAGTTCGATTTTCAGAATGCGTGCTCTGTCGCGGCACAAAAGGCGCAGGTCGATAGGCTGTTCCAGGCGGCAGGGGAACAAGAATCAGGCAAGCAAACACTAACTCGGGAGCAAAAGAATGAGAACCTCAACCAAAACAACAGCGGTGGCCATCGCCCTTGTCGCGTCGTTGTTGCTGGGCCTGGGCAGTGGCTGCTGCTGTGAAAACGGCGGTAACAACTGCGGCGACCTGAGAGTTCACCCCATCTTCGAAGAGGCCATCAAGGGCGCCATCGTTGGCGGCATCATTGGCTATCAGTCCCATGAAGAGGGTGAAGGCGCCGCCATCGGAGCAGGTTTGTTCGTCGTAGGAGAACTGCTCAAACAAAGCGATAGGCACCACAGAGACCGAGACCACGAGCACAAGGATCGACGTCCCGAGCAAGTCGTTGTGGAAATCCACAACGATAACGGCTCCATCACGCCGGTCAAGCTCAAGAAGAAGGACGGCAGCTATATCGGCCCGAAAGGCGAACACTATGAGCAGCTCCCCACCGAAGAGCAGCTCAAACCGCTCTATGGGCTATAGCAGGAAGCGCCTCTGATTCGCTACGTAATGCGCATCCGCCATTTAGCCAGAACCCCCTGCGCGGACTCAAGATGTGCGGCATATAGTTCCTAACGGGAGGAATGAACATGTACCACCAGGGAAGTCGAATACCCGCCATACTTTCATACACGATGCTGTCGGTACTCATCGGCACCGCGGCATATGCGGTGAAACCTGTGTCGCGCGAGCAGACGCAAAAGCCTATCCAACTGCATCCGGATAATCCGCACTATTTTCTCTGGCGCGGCAAGCCGACGATTCTGATCACATCCGGCGAACATTACGGGGCCGTTCTCAATCGGGCCTTCGACTACGAGAGGTATTTGAAAACGCTCGAATTGCTGGGTTTCAACCTGACGCGCACGTTCAGCGGCGCTTACTGTGAGCCCGTCGGTGCCTTCAAGATTCAGAACAACACCCTGGCCCCAGCGAAGAATCAGTTGATCTGTCCCTGGGCCCGGAGCAATGAGCCGGGCTACGCCAACGGCGGCAACAAGTTCGATCTGACCCGGTGGGACCCCGCGTATTTCCAACGCCTCCGGGACTTCGTTTCCGAGGCGGGCAGACGGGGCGTCGTGGTCGAGCTGGTCCTGTTTTGCCCGATGTACAAAGACGACATGTGGAAACTGAGCCCGATGAACGCCGCGAACAACGTCAATGACATCGGCAAGATGAAACGCACCGAGGTGTACACGCTCAAGCATCCAAAGCTATTGGGCGTACAGGATGCGATGGTCGTCAAGATCGTCAAAGAGCTCAAGGACTTCGACAACCTCTTCTACGAGATCTGTAACGAGCCCTACTTCGGGGGCGTGACACTCGAATGGCAAGCGCATATCGCGCAGACCATCGCCAGGGCCGAGGCCGATCTCGAGGCCAAACACCTGATCGCTCAGAACATCGCCAACAAGCACAAGAAGATAACCGATTCCAATCCGCTCGTGTCGATTTTCAACTTCCATTATGCCAAGCCGCCGGATACGGTGACGGACAACTACGGCCTGAACAAGGTGATCGGCGACGATGAGACCGGCTTTGCCGGCAGCGAGCCGAAACCCTATCGGCTGGAAGGCTGGGATTTCATCATCGCTGGCGGGGCCGTGTACGACAACCTCGACTACTCGTTCACCGTCGGTCACGAAGACGGCACGGCCAAAATCAACGCCCCCGGCAGTGGCGGCCCCGTCCTGCACAACCAGTTGCGAATCCTCAGTGACTTCATCAACGGCTTTGACTTTATCACGATGAAGCCGGACAATTCAATCATCAAAGGCGGCGTGCCGGACAAAGCAACCGCGCGGGCCCTCGTCGCGAAAGGACGCGCCTACGCCATCTATATCAATGGCGGCAGCCGGGCGCAATTGCAGGTGGACCTGCCCGGCGGCAAATACACAGCACAGTGGCTGAACACAAAAACGGGCAAGATCGACAAGAAGGAAGCCTTTGAGCACTGCGGCGGCACTCGAACACTTCCATCCCCGAGATACGAGGACGATATCGCCCTGCAAATTCTCCGCTCGGACGCTACAATTTTGTAGATTCCCACGGAACAAAGTGGAAATTTGACGCATTTCTTACAATATTTCAGGACCTAAGAGCGTCTAATAAGATGAGAGCGCGCATTGGGACACCGGTGCTGTGCTCTGCGACATTACAGCGTTTGGAGGGGTCCGGGTAAGCCCATCGTTCAGATTGGCTGTCGTTTTGAAAGGTTGTGTCATGAGCCAACGCAGTGCCGGACTCGATACCCGGGTGGGCAAGCCGTTTGACCGGCGATTTGATGCCCTTCCGGCGTTTGTTTTCCGCAACGGGTACACATTGCAGGCCAACGATCTCGGAAATTCGGGCGTGAAAGTAGAGCTGCTCCACGACTACGATACCGTCGGGGCCATCATACTGCCGCCCAGAGAGGTTAGCGAATACGGCAGATGGCTGCTCCAGACCCTGGGGCAGGATCGTTTTGGCCTGCCACGGGAATTGCCGGAGATTCTCAAGAGACTCAGCAGGCAGAAAATAGCAAACCAAATATTGAGACGAGGTGATAAGACAAAAATCAGGGACGCCCTGAAGGTTCTCAAGAGCTAACGTGACGTGCAAACTGCTCGCCTTGTAAGGGATGGCATACTGCCGTAGGGACATGAAAAAGGGCAGCCAGGACCGGACCCACAGTTTTCATCGCCCCTATGTAAAACAAAGCCCCTGCCCACTACCGAGAGAGGGTCGGCAAGCAGGTAGGGGCTCCGAGGGCTGCAAGCATTAGGCTCACAACCCCGTGAAACTTCTGTTCTCACAATATGTTTGCCTACAGTGTTCTGCGTCTGCGCAGCCAACCAACGACACCCATGCCGATACCGCCGAGGACAATGGCACCGGGGCCGGGAATTGTGTGTACGCCCATCACGGAATAGTCACTGTTAGTACAGATCGTGGTGAAGTCAAGCGTGGTCGCAAACATGTTCAAAGGAACATACTGCTGACCATTGGCTTGATCGCTGTCTTGCCCATAGAATGCAACAGTGTACGAATTATCCAGCGTGACATAGCCAATCTCACCCTCAGCTTCACCGCTCCCGTCGCCGTTCCCGGACCAGTCGGTCCATTCAGGGCTACGGGGCAGCGGGGGGAACTTGGCATATAGATCCGCGACCATAACGCCATAGACAGATGTACCGCCAGCCATGCTGATCCGGAACGGTTCATACTGGTCGATCTCATCGGGCTCGCCGGTCGGGTCCGCGGCCGGGCCCGTATCGTATGAGCTGGTAACACCCAGCCCATCAACGGCATCCCAAACCAACTTGTTGTCTGCGTAGCCGGCGAGATTCTCAGGGTTGGCGTCTACAGTCACATTGCCCACAGTCCAGGACTGTCGACCCTGTGCCCCAGACCACGCTGTATCGCGAAAGTCGATGGTCGGGGCGGCAAACACCGGAACAGCACTCATCAGTGCTAAACCAACCGCGACAATCATTATCAGTTTTCTCACCATATTCCTCCTTATTGAAACTCACATGAACCTCCCGCAACTCGAAGGGCCTTGGCCACTGACCCTTGCCGTGCAGGTTAAGCGGAGAGAATGGATGGGAATAGAGACCGTACCGCTTGCTCGACTCGTAGAGTAGAGCCTCCAACTGTCTGGCACGCATCCTCCGTTGTTCTGCCGCATCACCTCACTCCAACTCTGTCCCATGCCGAAAATACGCTTCCGGCTTTTGCCCAGGAACCGTGGATACGCAATACGGCGTCGAGGTAAGTCTGCAGGAAGCGGACCACCTCAGTAACCGCATTTTACCAATTCCCGGAGGGGCTTGCAACAAAAATCTCCTAATTTTTCCAGATTCTTCTGCTCATTCTGTCGCTCAGGCCGAAAAACGAGGCAGATGCAGGTGTCTTCCCCAGCGTTTCAAGGGTTTTTTCGAGAGATACCACGAAGTTGGGCCTTCAGGCGGATCGTGCCCAAAAACGGCCCCTGCTCCCAGGATAGGAAGTCTGAAGACAGCAGGGGCCTGGAGGACTGTATGCGTCCATGCGGACAGCCTGATGCTTAATTTGTACCAAAACCGCCGGGGTTCGTCTATTGTGGTGATTACGTATTTTTTCAAAAAAAACCGCCTGATCGGGTATTTCTGAGTTGGGCCTTCAGAAAAACAACGGGTTTGCCTAACCTTGTCTCGTCCGGCAACAGCCGCCGCATAGCGGCTCGTGACAAACTTGGGAGATGGCCCCCGGTTTTCGGTCGTTTCTCGTCGATCTTGCCAGTGCCGTATCCGCAACCGGCACGCTGCAGATTCCTGCTAAGGCCCCTTGAAGTGTGCCATCCAGGGTGCTTCGGTCTCCCAGTACGGCAAGACCGCCGTCAGGCTGAAGTTTTTGGCCCACCGTAAGCGCCACAATTCTTTCAGCCAGATCTTCCTGGCTGAGTAGTCCAGGAATATGCCGTTGATGCCCTGATCGTGCCGGTTGATGCAGAACCGGTTCATGGAATTCGTATGGGGGTCGAATCGCTCGCCGTCATAGCTGGGAGGGGTATCGTCATTTTCCGGCCCGGCACACCAGAACCAGCAATCCAGGAACAGCGGAATGCTACCGTTGTTCTTGACGTTGACCGTACCCCAGTAGTACTTGGCAGGCTGATCGTAAAGGGGGTCTTCAGCGGCCACATAGACCCAGTGGTTGATCCCATAGCTGCCCCACGTGCCGGCGGGTTCGTACACGCCGGCCGGCCGCGAACCGGTCACGCCGATCTTGCCCCAGGACGTGAAGGCGTCGCCGCCGACGCCGAGGGTGCCGCTGCCTCCGGGCGGGTATATTGGGTTCTTGATCTTCATCGCCATCGGGCAGCAGCGGATCTTGGCATCGCGATAATAGTAGTCGTACAGCACATTGATCCAACGGCCCGTACCGCTGGTGCGCTTGGGGAAGAAGCCGTTGTTGTCGTCCGTGTACATCGCGAAGATTGTGCCCCACTGCTTGAGATTGGACTGGCAGACCACGGCTCTTGCCTGTTTTTTCACCCGTTGTAGAGCCGGCATGAGAATCGCCAACAGCAAGGCGATAATAGCGATGACGACCAAAAGCTCTATTAACGTAAAACCTTTTATCCTGCGCATAATATTTGCTCTCCACCTGCAAACACAAATAACCGGTATGCTTCACTGGTGGGATTATACCACAGGCAGCCAGGCTGTGCAAGCCCCAGGTGCAAAACAAGACGCGTTTTCGGCCGGATCAGCAGAAAGCCCCTGCAGTGCGGAGGGAGAGGAAAGAGCGAGATAGTGCAGGGGCTTGTAGGCTCTATGGTGCGTGAGCTTAATTGCTGGGCTCGTAACCGAGCTGGCCCCAGGCCGCCTTCTGGACCGCGTGCAAATCCGGGTTCCCCGGCTGTACACTATCAGAGATCTTCATTTTGGCAAGTTCCACGGTGCGTGGGTCTTTCCATTTCCAGTAATCGCTGTGTCCGTCGGCGAAGGAGAAATTCGTACCGTCCCCGTGCCGGACCGTCGGCCGGTCCCACCAGCTTTCCTGGTCGTAGAACACGGTCCAACTGTCGGGCGATATCCTGCCTTCGTCGATAAACACAAACCGGTCCCCCGGCCGGCGGATCTGGCTGAGCCGCTTGATCATCAGCTCGCTCGTTCCCGGTATGCTCGTCGCGCCGTTCATCGCATCGACGATCGCATAGGTCAGCACTTCGCCGCGAATGCCCGTGGGACATCTGTAAATATCGACCTCCTCGCAGTACTTGTAGAGGATTCCGTCTTTGAGGTGCTCGCGCAGCTCATCCTCGGTCCCTTCAACTTGCCAGCGCGCGCCGATCCAGGCCGGCTCGCCCGGACGCGAGAAGAACGTGCTCGCGTTGACGATCTTATCGTCGTTCTCATACGCGTACAACGTCCACGCCATGGTCAACTGCTTGACGTTGCTCAGGCACGCCGCACGCTGTCCGTGCTCTTTGGCCCGATGAAGGGCCGGCATCAGGATCGCCATGAGAATGGCAATGATGGCAATGACAACCAGCAGCTCGATCAGCGTGAAACCTTTTCGTTCGCGGATCATTTTGGCCTTCCCTTTCAACCAGAAATAACCGGTACGCTTCCTTGATGCGATTATACCACATGCTCAGCGAATAGGCAAGAAGCTCTTGCCCGCAGCTAAAGTGAGGGCACAAAACAGCCGACGTGTATCTCTTGTGGGAGACCCACAGTATCTCTCCGTCGAGAGCAAAGACACGATTTAGTCCAGGAAAAGGGATGTGAAAAAATGGAAGATTGGAAGAAGATCAGGCAACAGACCGAGCAAAAACGCATCGCGCAACAAATCAAAGCCGGAAGGCGTGTGAAAACTGGCTCTGCTCGAAAGTCTGCGAAGATTCCCACCACGGTGGGCCATTCAGGGCGGTGATTCGTTCCGGTGCGTTCAGTAGTCCGTGAAGCCTCTCATCCATTGCGGCCAGTCCTCGGGCCCGATGCCGCTGGCCCGGGTCCAGCGGCCTGCCGTGTTGAACTGGCGATGCCACTTGAGCGTCCATAATTCCTTGACACCTATTCTCCTGAGAGAGAAGTCGAAAAAGGTCACGTTGACGGCCCCCTCGTGGCGGGCAAGGCAGAAACGCTTCATTTCCGAGTCCCCCGAAGCCCAATCCGCAATATCGCTCACATTCTGCGGAGGCGCATCCGCTTCCAGAGGCTTGCCGTCGATCGTGGAACATCCGGAAAACAGCGGTATCCGCGGCGTCAGGCCCTTGGTGACATTGATATTCCGCCAGAGCCAACTGACCGGCTCTCCTCTCGTGGGATAAAGATCCCCTGTGGCCATTGAAGGATTGCAAACCCAGCCATTGACGCCGTAGCTGCCGGACGTCATCTTGAAATCGCTGCGAGGGCCCCAGGCCGCGTACGGGTCCACAGCACCCTGGCTCCTGAGTTTCTTCGCCGTCGGGCAGAAGCGAATCTTCTCATCTTTCATATACGGCGCCAGGACGTTCGGCCACGTATGCCTCGGGAGAAAGCCCGCCGAAGAAGGCGCCCAACCCGGATGGAATGAGCCGTTATAATCGTTCACGTACATCGACCAGACGACGCACCATTGCTTCAGATGCGACTGACACGCCACGGCCTTGGCCTGTTTCTTAACACGCTGCAAAGCCGGCATCAAGATCGCCAATAGCAGCGCAATGATAGCAATCACCACTAAAAGCTCGATAAGCGTGAAGCCCTTTCGTCTGCGCATGATACTTGGCCTTCTCTTTCACAGAAGAAGAATCGGTTTGTTTCTTTAACCTGATTATACCACATTCTCAGCCGATTCGAAGTGCGATCTCCGAGAACAGGTCCCTGTAACACCCAAACCTTTGAACAATCTGGGCGTTCTGTTTTGTGTCGCGGGCGAGACGCCCTCGACACATGGCCTACTGGGGGGGAGGCCGCGAAGTATTATGGATGTATCACACGGTTGTACATGCGGACGTCGTCGATCAGGCCGGAGAAGAAGCTGGCTGGATCGAGAGCCTGCCCTGCGCCAATGTACAGGCCACCTTCTGAACTTCCTAAATCAGTCTGTGTATCTCTGGCTACTTCCACATCATCCACGTATAGGATTCTGTCAGAACCATCCCATACGAAGCCGACTCGGTGCCAGTCGCCATCGGCAATGGCTGTCTGTGACAGCAGTGCGCCAGCACCACGACCAGAACGCTTTAGCTCCGTCATCAGGTTACCTCCGGAAGGATCTGCCGAAAGCCAATTCACGCCATCGGCCTGCGATAGAATTGCTTGGCCTGGAGCGCCGCCCATGATCCAGGCAACCACGCTGAATGTACCGTCCGCCGGATTTAAGACAGGGTTGGTACTGACATAATCATCAATCCCATCGAATTGAAGCGCTCCAGCCGCCATACCCCCATCCGGTTGCCAAACCGGGCCGCCCATTAAGGTGCCATCGTAATCGCCACCGCTGTCATAGGCTACGGCGCCTTCTGTCTCATCCAGCTTCCAGTACGCCACAGCGCCAGGATATGTGAACAAATGCTCAGCAAGGACGACGAGATCTTGGACATCGACCATGCCATCGCCAAAAGGCGGTGGGGCAATATCGCACGATGGTTCGTTCGTATGCCAGTGGGCAACCACTATGCACATGTCTGCACCGTCCACTACTCCGTCGCCGTTCAGGTCAGGATTTGCCCGAACGCCAGAGATAATTTCCGCCATTAACTTGGTTCCGCTTGGATTTGGATGAATACCGTCCGACAGGAAAAGGTGCGGTGAATCCTCGAACGCTGTGTAGAAATCGATAATGGGAAGATGCTTCTCAGATGCAATTTGTGTGATGAGTGGGATTATCTGGTTCCTTATTATCGCATCGCTAATTGTATAATTTCCAGAAAACGCCTTCAGAGGGTAGCAGATCCATATTTTTGGTTTGCTGGGCAGGGCAGCAAAAGCATCGATCAGACTAATATAGTCTGAAACATAGGACTCCTGGATGTATCCACGATTCGGCGATCTGGATCCGTTAGGGCCAAAGCATAAAATCACGACATCTGGCTCAGATGCAAGTGCCTGGTGATAAGCGCCTTGGTTCACATATGGTGTGTCACCCTGCCTAAGAACGGTAGCCCCGTTTACACCGAAGTTCTGTGTTTCCCAGCGTGGATCGATTTGCTGCAAAAGCTTCTCTAACTGAGCTGGATAACAGTTATTCATCCGATCAGGAAGAAGAGCGCCATACGTATTGCTGTTCCCGACACATGCTACCAACTTTGCCTTGGCAACACTTGAAAACAAGGCAATGCTGAATGCTAAAATCACTATGAGCATAATTGTCTTTTTCATTTTACTACCCTTTCAAAGCTTGTCCCTGTTCAAGCAAGGAACGGTCAGTGTTTTCACGCCGCGTACTGCGCGCAGTTTCGCTCGCTCGCGGTTGTTCTGCAAGGAACCTCCTGATTCAACGCCATTTCGGCTTCCTCCACCAAAGCGCTCCACGGACACAACCATGATAATATATCGTCAGTCAATGTCAAGGGAAAAGCAGCCCTTGCTCCCAGGAGAGGATGCGTTGCCCGAACGCGAGTTGAGCATGATGCAGACGACAAAACCGTTGATGTTGCGGCCGGGACCGTGTATATTCTGGTTATGTGGTATTCACCATCCCCGTCCCTAAGGGATGAGGCTGCCACCTAATGACACGAAAACAACCTATAGATTCAAACATAACAGATTAACAGGAACAGATACAACGACAATGGAGGTTAGTATTGTGCGGCTATACAAAACAGTCTTCACCGTTGTTTTTGTGAGTGTATTTGCGGTCTCCATCCGTGCTCAGGAAGCCGGGCCGGATGATCTCTCGGCCTATTATGGATTCCAGGAAATAGAGATCATCAAACTGGACTGGGGAATCCAGGATTTGAGAGTCGCCGATTTTAACGGTGACGGCCGAAATGATATCGCCATCGCCAACAACAGGAAGGCCAGAATCGAGTTGCTGCTTCAGAAGGACGCGATCGGACCGGGCGAAACGGAAGTCGCAGTCGATCCCACGGACGTCGATGTCAATGCCATTATAGTTCCGACCCGTTTTGCCCGAGAAAGCATCGCCGTCTCACAAAAGCTGTACAGTCTGGGCTGTGGGGACTTCAACGCAGACGGTCTGGCGGATCTCGCTTTTTATGGTGAGCCCAGAGGTCTGTATGTCATATTGCAGAAGGCCGATAGAGCTGAGGCAGGCACGCGAGAATCGCTGAGCTGGCAAACAAGGAAGAAGATCCAGATTGACGATGGCCTGCTCACTTCTAACGGCTTAGCGTGTGCCGATTTGAATCACGATGGTGCGGATGATTTAGCCCTGGCCGGTCGCGACGCAGTTTACATCGTCGTGCAGAAGAAAGACGGCTCCCTGGCCGAACCGATGAAATATCCCACCTCCGCCCAGACGCTGGGTGTCGAAGTCGGCGATCTGAACGGCGATCACATCAACGACCTGGTCCTCATAACGAATGATAGGGAAAAGCCCCTTCACGTGCGATTCGGCCTTGAAACGGGGAAATTGGGCCCACAACTGCGATTCTTCATCGAGCGCCCCTCGGCATTGATGCTACGCGCCATCGACGATGCGACCGGCGACGAGATTCTCGTCGTGGACGGCGTGAGCGGACGGCTTCTGTGTTACCGGCTCTCCGCCGAGGGCCGCCAGGGCGCCGACTGGCCCATACTATTCTATCCCCTTGCCTCCGGCCCGGAGGATACGAAGCGGGATGTGGCCCTCGGCGATTTCGACGGAGACTCTCTGACGGATGTCGCGATTAGCGACCCCGGTGCGGCGGAAATCATCTTCTACAAGCAAGCGCCGGCAATCGGATTGGCCGAGCCGGTGAGGTTTCCCGCTTTCGCGGATATTGCGAGCTTGTCGGCCGTGGATACGGACGGCGACGGGAAAACTGAGCTGGGCGTATTGAGCGTCAAGGAGAAGGTCATTGGCCTCAGTGAATATGAGGATGACCGATTGTCGTTCCCGCAGCCCGTTGATCTGACCGGCGAGCCGCTGGCGATGGAGCTGGCCGACATGGACAACGACGGCACGATGGACTGTCTGTACGTATCCAAAGAAGATAATGACGTTAGAACGCTCAGAGCCATCTATGATGTGGCCGAAGCGCAGAACCGGCGAGCCGATCCGGCCAAGGGCAAACTGATCGTGCTTGAGAAGCTGACCTCGAATCCGGACGGTTTGAAGGTCCTTGATGTCGACCAGGATGGGTTGCAGGATGTTCTGATATTTGTCAGCTATGAGGCCCCCCTGCTCGTTCGCCAGGTAAAGAGGGGGCAATTTGAAATCGTAGATTCCCCGGAAGCCCAGAGCAGCCTGATCAAGGATGCGAGTCTGCGCTCCATCGCCCTGGCCGACGTGGACGGCAACCCGGGCGAGGAACTGCTCGTGGCGCAGAAGAATTTCGCACGAAGTCTGGTCTTCTCGGAGGGCCGAACGTGGAGCGTGATCGACCAGTATAATGCCGACAGCCCGGAGAGCCAAATATCGGCGGTCGGCGCTTTCGAGATCGGCAACGAGAGTCCGACGGACGCCACGGCGATCTTTCTGCTGGACGGACAGAAGGGCCGGGTTCAGATGCTCAAGGCCGGTGGCGACAAGACCTACAGACTGGAAAAACAGTTGGACGTCGGTACGTGGAGCAGCGTAGCGCATTTGAAAATGCTGCACGCCCCGCTGACGGGCGGCCGGGCCGAGAGTCTTTTGCTCTTCGACAGCGGGAAGTTCGCGCTGATCACGCCGCCGAGCAGCGGCAGCACCGCCCGGCACCTGGACCAGCAGTTCGGCTACGAGACAAGGATCAAAGACGGCCTCTACGGCAACCTGACTGCCGGCGATATTAACAGCGACGGCCGGACCGACATCATTATGGTGGAGCACGCGCGCAATCACATTGAGATACTGGCGCTCGGCGCCGAGGCCAAACCGATCCCGGCGATGCGGTTCAAAATATTCGAGCAGAAAAGCTATCGTGCCAGTAAACCACGCTCGAAGGCCGGCCCTGAGCCGCGAGAGCTGACGGTCGCCGACGTCACCGGCGACGGTAAAGATGATCTGGTCACCGTCATCCACGACCGGATCATCATTTACCCTCAAGATTAGATGTGTCCCTTCTGCTGTTCATCGGTGTGGCAGGAAGGGTACACGAAGCATGAAGCCAAATAATGAAAAGAAGGTTCTTGTTGCGCTGAGCGGCGGAGTAGATAGTTCGACCGCCGCGGCGTTGTTGCGCCGGGATGGGTTCGATTGCGCGGGCGTGTTCATGATGACGAACGACAGTGCCCGCCATGCCCAGGCTGATGCCGAAGCGGTCGCCGAGAAGCTGGGGATAAGACTCCACGTGCTGGACCTTGGTGAGGAGTTTGAGCAAATTCTCGACTATTTTTGTAGTGAGTACAAGAAAGGCCGGACGCCCAATCCGTGCGTGCTCTGCAACCGGCTCATCAAGTTCGGCAAGCTCTGGGACTTCGCACGAAGTCATGGGGCACACTTGCTGGCTACCGGCCATTATGCGAGGGTTCTCAGAGATCACGACAATGTGGGGCTGTACGAAGCAGTCGATGCGGCCAAAGATCAATCCTATGTCCTGGCCATGATTGACAAAGATGTGCTGCCGAACGTCATTCTGCCGATGGGGGATTACTCCAAGGAGCAGACGCGCCGGATGGCGGCGGAGTTCGGCCTGGGCACGGAGCACAAGGCGGAATCCCAGGAGATATGCTTCATCCCGAACGAGGACTACGTCGCCGTGCTGGAGCAGCGATGTCCCGAGCTCGTTCGCAAAGGGAGTATTGTGGACAGCACCGGCAAGATTTTGGGCGAGCACAGTGGCGTGCACAGGTACACCATCGGCCAGCGCCGGGGTCTGCGCGTGGCGATGGGCAAGCCCTACTACGTTACGAGAATTGACGCTGACGGCAACACGGTCACGCTCGGCCCGAAGGAAGAGGTGATGCACAGGAAACTGTGGGCCATCGGGGCAAATTGGCTCAGCGAAGAGCCGGCCTCGCCCTTTCGAGCGAAGGTGAAGATACGCTATAATGACGCAGGCGCCTCTGCGACCGTTATCCCGCAGGAGAATGGTGCCACGGTCGAGTTTGACGAGCCGGTATCGGCGATAACGCCCGGCCAGTTGGCCGCCTTTTACATCCAGGAAGCAGGCCAGAGCAGAATAATCGGCGGCGGGTGGATTGACAAAGTGGTAGGCTAACTGTTATTATACAGATAGTCACGGCGGGCTGTCAGGTATGCAAACGCACGATAACATTTTGGATATGCTGCGGCAAAAGGGGGCTGAGGCGGCACGAAAGATGCAGCGGGGGCTGATTTTGCAGCCGGGGGCGATCGGTGACTGCATTCTGACGCTGCCGCTGGCGGCGTTCATGAAAGAGACGCTGCAACTGGGTGGAATTGACTTGCTTGGACATACCGAGTACGTGGGCATTCTGCCGGGCAGGTCCTGTGTCAATGGCGTTCACTCCATTGATTCGATGGATTTGCACCGATTGTACGCCAAGACGGATACGTTTGAGCTTGGGGACAGGGACCCGCTGATAAGCGCTTTTGCCGACTATGCGTGGATAGCGACATTCCTGGGTGAGCCGGACAGCAGCTTCGAGCAGAACCTGATCTACACGGCCAATTGTAGCCATAGTGCGGAAGTCATAACGCTCTCCATGAAGCCGCCTGGAGATTACTGCGAACACTTGACCGACTTCTACGTTCAACAGTTTTCCGAGCAGAGCGGCCTGTCGTCGCCGTCATGGCGGTTTCTGACCGGCGACTGTCTGATCAGAGCGACCGAAGCCGACATGGATGCTGGCAGAGAACTACTAAGAGAAGTGGGTCTCGGTTCCGACAGAAAGCTCGTGGTTATTCAGCCGGGCAGCGGCGGGTCGGGCAAATGCTGGTGCCTGGAGAACTTCCTGGCGATCGCCGGAGAGCTCTCCTCAAAGGACATGGAAGTCGTGTTTCTATTGGGACCTGCCGAGATGGACAGATTCAGCGAGGCAACGATTCGCGATAAGATCGGCGGTGTCGCAAAGTACCTGGCGGATCTGTCTTTGACGACAGTCTTGGGGCTTATGACCCACGCGGACGGGTTTATCGGCAACGACAGTGGCATCACGCACCTGGCGGCCGCGATGGGAGTCACGACGGTGGCCGTCTTCGGCCCGACGAATCCGGCCGTATACAAGCCCATCGGACCGGCCGTCACCGTTTTCTCGAGCAGCAGCAAGGCTTTTTCCCGGAAACCGTCGGCGATCTTGCAGCAAAAGCTCGTGGACGTCCTGACGGCATAGGACCTCGAGGCCGCCGGGGCACGTCGGTCCGGCGCGGTTGCGCGGCGGGGAGAGCCACATCTGATTGGGTCGCGGTCACAATCAAGGTTTCGTTCTACGCGATCTGAGAAGTTGACCGCGCAGGTGTTTCTACTATAATGGCCAAATTGACGCGTTGACCGGTCGGGGCTGGAAAGGTTCGGACGGCACGCAGCAAGCTCTATGTAGAGGTGCGTGTATGCAAGACAGAACGCTGGGCGAATTGGCTGGATACGTGGACGGGCGCGTATGTGGCGACCCGAACATCGTCATCAGAAGCGCCTCGACGCTCGGGCGGGCGGATGAAGGCGATATTAGCTTTCTGACCAACCGCAAGTATGAAAGACAACTGCGGACGACGAAGGCCAGCGCCGTTATTGTGGGCAAGGAGACACCTGCCGCCACCGTCCCTCTGCTGATCGCCGACGATCCCTACTACGCCTTCATGCAGATCATGGTCCTGCTGCACGGCCATCGAAAGCACAAGAAGGTGGGGATCAGTGCGCGAGCCTCGATTTCCGATACCGCGAAAATCGGCGTAGACTGTCATATCGGCGACTTTGCGACGATCTCGGACGGAGCCAAGATCAGGGACGGCTGCATCATTTATCCCGGCGTATATGTCGGGCGCGACGTCCAAATCGGTAATGACAGTATCATATATCCCAACGTCGCCGTTTACGACGGCTGTAGAATAGGCAATCGGGTCATTATCAATGCGAATTCAGCGATCGGCGAAGACGGCTTCGGCTACGCCACCCACAAGGGCATCCATCACAAGATCCCGCAGACCGGGACGGTCGTGATCGAAGACGACGTTGAAATCGGCGCCTGTTGCGGAATCGAACGCGGCACACTGAGTGACACCGTGATCGGTCAGGGCAGTAAGTTGGGCGACATGGTCACGATTGGCCATGGAACCCGCGTCGGCCCACATTGTTTGCTGGTGGCTCAGGTGGGGATTGCCGGCTCAACGAGCATTGGTCATCACTGCATGGTCGGTGGGCAGGTTGGCATCGTGGGTCACATCAGTATCGGAAACAACGTGACGATCGCAGCCCAAGCGGGCGTCATCAACAACATCGCGGACAATAAGGTGGTCCTGGGCGCCCCCGCTGTCGAGGCCAATTTGGGCCGGCGGGCATATAGTATGATCCAATACCTGCCTGAGATGCGCCAGAGTATTCGGGACTTGCAGAATCAACTGAAGCAAATCACCTCGTCGGTCGAACGCGGCTTTGAAGGGCCGGCCGAGCAAGATCCCGACGCCGACGCGTAGCCTGTGGCCGGCACCAGGGGCTTCTGAGACGCAACCGGTCATAGGCGAGTATCGAACGATAGGCACGAATGAACCGATTTTCACGAGCCTGCCGAGTGTCGGGCAGGATGCTTTGTGGAACGACATGCGAGATACGACATGTGAGCCGCGAGACGTACTGGGCCTCATTGCCGGAGAGGGTCGACTTCCGTTCCTGGTGGCCGGCGGCGCCAAACGGGCGGGACTGAGAGTCGTCTGTCTTGGGCTGGGCGAGACGGCTGAGAAGAGCCTGGCGGGCGAAGTGGATATATTCTACAAGGTGGCGCTCGCCCGGCCGGGCGCGTGGATACGAAAACTAAGAAGGCACGGCGTGACCAGTACGATTATGGTCGGGCGCGTTTCCAAAGGGCGCCTTTTCACGCCGTGGCGGATCGTGCAGTATCTGCCCGACTGGCGGGCATTCCGGATCTACTACTGGCGTCTGCGAGGCAAAACCAGGCTCACAGACTCGCTCTTATGTGCGGTCGCCGATGAGCTGGCGACCGGCGGGATCATATTGGAGAACTCGATCATGTATTGCAAGGAGCATCTGGCTACGGAGGGCCTGATGACGCGAACAAACGTGCGTCCCTCGGCCAAAGGGGATATCGAATTCGGCTGGCAAATCGTCAAGAAACTCGGTGAGCTGGATATCGGCCAGGCGATTGCGGTCAAGGAAAAAGAGGTCATCGCCGTCGAGGCTATCGAAGGCACCGCCGAGATGATCAAGCGAGCGGGCCGGTTCTGCAGATCGGGGGGCTGGACACTCATCAAAGCCTCCAAACCACAGCAAGATATGCGCTTTGACGTTCCCTGCGTGGGACCCGAGACGATCGAAAGCCTGGCCGAGAACGGCGGCAAATGTCTGGTCGTCGAGGCAGAAAAAACAATCATCATCGACAAGCCCCAAACGATTGAGCTTGCCGACAAATTAGGCATCGCCATTCTGGGATGCTGAGTCGTCGGAGTCTCCCTGGGCCGCTCGCCCGAGAGTGAAGATCGCATGGCTGAATTCCCATTTGAGCTTCGGATCAAACGCACGTCGCCGAACGGCGGAGAAGAATCTTTGCTGTGCATCGGCCTGCTGCGCGCCGTCCCCGGAAGGCGCCAGATATATGATGCGTTGTGGAACGATACCCATGTGATCGCGAAGATGTTCTCGCACAAGATCAGCGCGCGCCGTCACCTCGGCAGAGAAGTAAGAGGACTGAACCAACTCCAGAAGCGCGGATCGAACTCGGCCAAGCCCTTGTTCTACGGGAAAGCAGAGGACGGACGGTGGGCTGTCGTCATCCAGAAGATCGTCGATTCGGTAACGGTCTTGGAGGCTCTCACTCAGACAGCGCACAAACGTGAAAAACTGGATTTGCTGATGCGAGTTTGCCGGGAATTGGCGAAACAGCACGGCAAGGGGATCCTGCAAAGAGACCTGCACCTGGAGAATTTCCTGCTGGCAGGAGATCAGGTATACGCTCTTGACCCCGGCCAGATGCGATTCTTCCCGCGCCAAGTGCCGAGAAAGACGAGCATTTCTCAGCTTGCCCTGTTGGTGCGCTATCTTCAAACAGACGACACGGAGTCGGCCGGAGCACTCTGCGAGGAGTATTTCAAAACCCGCGGCTGGGATATTGGACAGTCAGATAGAATCCTGCTGGCCAAACAACTCGCCGTGCACAGAAAAAGGGGCATCCGGCACGCCTTGAAAAAGTGCCTGCGGACGAGCAAGCGATACCGGCGAATTGAGACCGGCCGGCACGTCGCCGTGTTGGACAGGAGTTTCTGTCAGGAAGCAGCGCCCGCCGATTTCATAGGGCAGATTGACGCGCTCATGGATGCCGGGCGGATTCTCAAGAACGGCAACACCTGCTACGTGTCCCGTTTGATGTGGGACGGTATGGATGTCGTCGTCAAACGCTACAACCACAAGGGCCTCCTTCACTCGCTGCGCCACACGATCAAGAGATCGCGCGCCCGTCGCGGATGGCTAAACGCGCATCACCTCGGCATGCAAGAGATATTGACACCCAAACCCCTGGCCTATATTGAGCAGCGTAGGGGACGGCTGATATGGAATTCCTACCTGGTGACCCGGTACACCGAAGGACCGAGCCTGTACCATTTTCTTCGCGACGAGAGTATTGCGCCGGAGCAGCGTGCGGCCACAACGCAGCAGGCGAAAGACCTGCTCGATCAGTTGGCAAAACATCGCATCACCCACGGCGATTTGAAGCACACAAACATATTGATGACAGAGAACGGCCCTGCCTTAACCGACCTCGATTCCGTACAGTTTCACAAGTGCGATTGGACATACCGGATCCACAGCGCCAAGGACCGCAAGCGCTTCGACCGGGACTAACAGCCCATTCCGTTAGAATGCTGATGCTCTTCTTCGTTGCATCGCTCCAGCAAGCGATACAGCTCTTTGCCGATGATATCAGAATCGAATTTCTCGACATGCGCCCTGGCGGCGTGTCCCATCTGTTTTCTTAACGGGTGCCGCTCTATGAGCTCCGTGATTTTGTCCACCCACTCCGGCATACTTGAAGCATGATAACCGGTCACGCCGTCTGTGACGTATTCCGAGTTCACTCCGACCGGCGAGGCAACAGCCGGCAGGCCGGCAGCGGCATACTGCAGGATTTTGAAGCCGCATTTGCCGCGGGTAAACCGGTTGTCGGGCAACGGCGCCAGACCGATATCGCTGGAAACCAAATCGGCCACCTGGGTTTCCATGGACCATACGCACTTTTCCACGGGCATGTTTTGCAGATCGAGGAATTGATCGCAGATCATTCTCAAAACGACGTTGTCGAACCGCCCGCCGACTTCTTCGAGCGCGGGCCGAATCTCTGCGAGGTAACGAAGTGTGCTTTTGCTGCCGATCCATACAAGGCGGATTCTGTCGTCCTTCCTTGGCGCCGGCTGAATCCTGTACGCCTTCGTGTCCAGGCCCGTGGGGAGGACTTTCACATTGCGATTGAATCTCCGGGCGTGTTCGGCCAGGTAGGCATTGCCCGCAATAATCATGTGCGCCAGATCGACCGTCCGGCGAAAGGGCCTGAAATGTGCCGGACTGTCCCGTTCGGGAGTTTCGGCGCGGTACATGATGGCGTCATCGAAATCGTAAATGATTTTCCTGCCGTATCGGCGCAGCCAAAAAGCATCGAAGACATTCAAGCGTTTTTTGTGAAGGAAGACACAATCAAAGCCGGCCGCCCGCTTGAGCAGCCTTCGACGCGCCAGAGAGCCGGCCGGCATCTTCTCCACGGTAGAGTATACTCCCTTCGCGCGCAGCGTATCGAGGTAGATGGCGACCCGCTGTCTGAAACTGGCACGTTTCGGATTACCGACTATCACAAGTAGGTTCATGGGCCTTTCTCTTTTTTGGGTATTTCCAGGCAAGGGCTATTGTACCACGCCGCGCCGCATGTGAGAATGTTCTTTCCGCCGCCATTCCATCTGGTATAATGCCGGCTTATGTAATGCGCCATCGGATAAGGATAAGGACCATGACTCCATCAAAATGCAGGATGATCGAACTTCCGAAAATAGTGGACCGTAGGGGCAATTTGACCTTCATCGAAGCCTGCAAGCACGTCCCCTTCGACATCAAGCGCGTTTACTATCTCTACGACGTGCCGGGCGGAGCATCGCGAGGTGGACATGCCCACAGGCACCTCCAGCAGTTTGTCATTGCCGCAAGCGGGAGTTTCACCGTCCTGACAGACAACGGGTATCAAAAGGAGGATTTCTATCTGAACAGATCCTATTACGGCCTGTACATCCCCACCATGACCTGGCGTGAAATCGACAACTTCTCGTCCGGATCGGTGTGCCTGGTTCTGGCCTCCGAGCTCTATGATGCAGAAGATTACATCAGGGATTACCAGGAGTTTAAGAAGCTTGCAGTCGGGGACAGAGACGATGACCAAGATTGAAAAGATCGAAGGGGTACACATACACGACCAAGCGATCGTCGAGACCGACCGTGTCGGTGAGGGGACGAGGGTCTGGGCCTTTGCCCATGTGTTGAAAGGCGCGGTCATCGGGAAGAACTGCAATCTATGCGATCACACGTTTGTCGAGGGGGACGTCGTTGTCGGGGACAACGTTACGATAAAGAGCGGCGTTTATCTGTGGGACGGCCTCAGAATCGAGGACAACGTCTTCATCGGGCCCAGTGCGACGTTCACGAACGACATTCGGCCGAGAAGCAAGTCGTATGCGGCGGAGTTCGTCAAAACCCACATCCGCAAAGGAGTAAGCATCGGCGCCAATGCAACGGTGGTATGCGGCGTGACATTAGGACAGTGGGCCATGGTTGGGGCTGGCAGCGTCGTCACGAAAAACGTCCCTGACTACGCCCTTGTTTACGGGGTGCCGGCCGGAATAAAAGGGTACCTTTGTGAGTGCAGCCGAGATCTCGTCTTCAGGGATTCATTGGCTGTATGTGCGTGCGGTAAAGAGTACCAATCCAAGACGGACGGCGTCGTGAGAACAAAATGATAGATTTCGCGGGTCTGAAGGAGCAGTACAAGGACATAGCGGCGGAAATCGAGCGGGCCGTCAGCAGGGTTCTCCGGAGCGGATGGTACATATTGGGGGACGAGCTGGCATCTTTCGAGCGGGAGTTCTCTTCCTACGTTGGAGCCGGGCACGGCGTTGGGGTCAACTCCGGCTCCGATGCCCTGCTGCTGGCGCTCCAGGCTCTCGACATCGGCGCCGGTGACGAAGTCCTGACAGTTGCACACACGTTCATCTCGACAGCGGACGCTATCGTCAGAAACGGTGCCAGGCCGGTTTTCGTCGATATCGACCCGGATACGTACTGTATCGATCCTGCGCAGATCGAAGAGAAAGTCACCAGAAGGACGCGAGCAATCATCCCCGTTCATCTGTATGGCCATCCGGCGGAGATGACACCTATCGTGGACATGGCCAAAAGACATCATCTTCACGTCATTGAAGACGCCAGTCAGGCTCACGGCGCGACATACGAAGACAAGAGAGTCGGGAGTATCGGCGATCTCGGGTGTTTTAGCTTCTATCCGACGAAGAATCTGGGCGCCTACGGTGATGGCGGCATGGTGGTAACGAGCAACGGGGAGTTGGCAGAGAAGCTCAGGAGGCTAAGGAATTACGGCCAGCCTCGAAAAAACGAGCATGTTCTCGTTGGCGCCAACAGCCGACTGGATGAGATGCAGGCGGCCGTTCTGAGAGTGAAGCTCAGACATCTGGACCGGTGGAATAGGAGGCGGAGAGAAGTTGCGGACCAATATCATGCGCGTCTGAGAGAATCTGGCATGGTTACCCCTGTAGAAAAGCAAAATGCCGGGCACGTATATTATTTGTACGTCATCCGGTGCCAACAGCGAAATGTTGTGCAGCGGCATCTTTCACAACACAAGATACATACGCAAATTCATTACCCGGTTCCTGTGCACAAACAGAGAGCTTATCAGGACATGGGATTCGATATTCACCTGCCGGTGACCGAACGGGTATGCCATGAAATACTCTCTTTACCCATGCATCCGTGGCTGAGCGAAGCGGACATAGAAACCATTACGGGTGAGGTAGTATCCGCTTTGCGATAGCCATGGTCCGGCGTCATTGCGGCATACCGGTATCAACCATTTTTCTGCCGGTCCGGCGTAAATATGATTTCTATCCCGTGACACGGAATCATATAGCACAAGTTCTCCTCATAGTACTGCTGGAGAAGCGTATGCAAATTGACGAACGAGCCGAAGAGTTTCCTGAAAGGATTGATGAGCGTAAATGCCGATCTGAAAACAAGACGCTGTGAGAGAATTCGTATTCTCGTTTGAGTGTAGTAATCCGGGACCTTTCGGCGGGGCTGGTATTGAGGGCTCACGAAATAGTAGAAGGTATAGAGACCGAAGAAGCGCTTGTGCGTGTAATCGGAGTAGTAATACGGATTGGAAAAATGCGGCACGAAAATATGTGCGGTGCCGTCCGCCTTCAGGACTCTGACCATTTCGGCCATCAGGGTCTCAAAATTCTCGATATGCTCCATCACGCTCCGGCAATGAATCTCATCGACCGAGTGGTCGGGCAGAAAAGCGAGACCCTCTTCCAGATCGGCCACAATATCGACATGCGGTAAATCGAATTTGTCGATGCCGATCCTGCCCTGTGTCTTCTTGCGACCGCATCCCAATTCCACAATGACAGGAGCACCGCTATGAACGATCTGTTCCAAGTCGATCTTAATTGAAGGCTTCATACAATTGTGAAAAATCAAATATATCCTAAAGCCTGTAATCTCTTGTTGATTTCTTGTTCATCTCCAAATGCGGCTTCTTTTCCTTCCTTGGGTTTATCAAGAGCATCAATGTACTTTTCAAGCTGATCCTCGTATTCTCTGTGTTTAGGGTTAGATACGATGTTTTCTTTTTCCTCCGGGTCGCTCTGCAAATCGTAAAATTCGTCCCCCTTGGAGTGATATTTTTGACAATAGATACACTGCTCGTCGTTTAGGGCCTTGATATATTTGTAATTCTTATCCCGTATCATGCGTTTTCTTTGGGCATTCACCTCTTCCGCATAGACAAAATGACGATCCCAACTCTCATTCCTGGCCAGCTTCA
>Ga0209427_10000811_pt1 | contig 34413 bp, 28 predicted proteins | sample DeeMarSWOR136_30_FD_187465 | JGI IMG/M metagenome (GOLD analysis project Ga0209427, IMG submission 187465) | Marine sediment microbial communities from White Oak River estuary, North Carolina - WOR-1-36_30 (SPAdes) (version 2) | ecosystem: Environmental > Aquatic > Marine > Intertidal zone >...
AGATGGGATTCTTTTTTGGCAGGCCGCTGACGACGACGATCACCATGTTCGGATTGCAGGTTGTCCGAGCGCCTGACGGATCTTTCACTCTAACGACCAAGTGAAGATAAAAAAAGAGGGCTGATAAACGCCCTCTTTTTGGTTTTAATTGTTTGGATGGACAGTTTAAATGTCTATTAGAATAGTCCTTTCACCTTGCCCGACCTGGGATCCACATCCACACGGCGGAAGGCCGGGTCAGAACTTGTTCCCGGCATCAGGCTGATGGTTCCGGCGCAGGGGCAAAGGAACTTGGCGCCAGAATAGATGAGCACGTCCCGGATAGGCAGCGTCCAGCCCTTGGGAACGCCCTTCACAGCAGGATCATGGGTGAGGCTCAGATGGGTTTTGACCATCATGGTGGCATAGTCGTCATATTTCTTGTCGCTCTCAAGCATCTTCGCCTTCGCCTCGGCCTCAGGTGTCCAGGCAACCCCATTGGCCCCATAGACCACTTTGGCGATCTTATCCACCCTGTCACGCAGCTTCGTAGTTAAGGGGTAAAGGAACTTAAAGTTGGTCTTGTCCTCACAGGCCTCTTTCACGGCCTCGGCAAACTCCACGGCTCCGTCTCCTCCGTCAGCCCAGTGGGTAGATGTTGCACATCGGGCCCCAGCCTTCTCAGCATGTTTGCGGACCAGAGCTATCTCTTTCTTGGTGTCCGTATGGAAGGCGTTGATGCAGACCACCGGATTGATTCCTGCCTTACGGATGGTTTTGATGTGATGGACCATGTTGGGAATACCCTTTTCCAGAAGGTTCAGATTCTCTTTTGTGTAGGAAGGATCAAGGGGTATACCGGCGACCACTTTGGGCCCACCGCCGTGCATCTTCAGGGCGCGAATGGTGGTGGTCAGAACAGATACGTGGGGTTTCAGACCACTGTAACGGCATTTCACATTCCAGAATTTCTCAAATCCGATGTCCGCCCCAAATCCGCTCTCAGTCACGTGGTAGTCGAAAAGCTTGAGACCAATGCGGTCTGCGATGATAGATGATTGGCCCACCGCGATGTTGGCAAATGGACCCGCATGGACCATGCAGGGTTGGTATTCGGCAGTGCACATGAGGGTAGGGTTAATGGTGTTGCGCATCCAGGCGGTCATGGCGCCGCCCACCTCAAGATCGCCCGTGGTGACTTCTTTTCCGCTTTTGTCAAAGGCCAGGGTGATCTCGTTCAGGCGTTTGCGGAGATCGGCAAGGTCTTTCACAATGGATAGTATGGCCATCAATTCGGATGAAACCGCGATACCGAACTTAGACATCATGGTAAACCCATCCATCCTGCCGCCTAAACCGATAACGATGTTTCTCAAACTCTGCGCACAAAAGTCTATGATCCATCCCATTTCCACCCGGGTGGGATCGATATTGAGCCTTTTCATTCTCGTCAGTCTCTTGAGCTGTTCGTCATTGTAGTTCCGCTCATGCTGCATTCGAGCGGTCAGGGCGACCATGGCGAGATTATGGGCGTTCATGATGTCATTGATATCCCCGGTCAGGCCCATGGAGAACTCCGTCATAGGGATAAGCAAGGAATTTCCCCCACCTGCTGCTGTTCCTTTAATGTTCATGGTGGGTCCGCCTGAGGGCTGACGAAGAGCACCGCCCACGTTAAGCCCAATTTTGCCCATGCCCTCCATCAGGCCACAAGACGTCGTACTCTTCCCTTCGCCTAAGGGGGTAGGGGTAATGGCCGTCACCTCAATGTATTTGCCGTCCTTTTTCTTCTCGAGGCGTTTCATAATCTTCATGAAGTCTAGCCTGGCAAGCCTTCCGTAAGGGATGATCTCATCCTTTTTCAGGCCTAATTTCTCGCGCCATTCATCTGGAGTTGGCATCTTCTTCTCGGCTGCTTCAGAGATCTGCCAATCCTTCATCTTAACTGCATTGTACGCCATACTCTTTATCCTCCTTCTCTATGATTTATGATGTTTTTTAATGCGTTCGCAGAACCGTTGCCCCTGTAAATAGTGGTCTTAACATGCTCATTGGCTAAGACTCCCCACTTTGTGCGGGATTTCACTATCAGAAAAAAAAGGGGGCGTCAAGCTTTTCTCGTCAGAAAAGCGTTCAGGTTGAAACTTGGAGGTGGAGTTACACAGAAGCGGAGGTGGCAGAAATTCTTCACTTGAGCGCCTCTTCCTTGCCAAAGCTTCTGTAAGGTGAGAATCCCTCCAGGATTATCCTATCTTCTTCTGTAGACTTCTCGGAAACCAACCTGGCGACCACTTCACCCACACCGGGTCCCAGCATGAACCCCTGCCCGCACATGCCCGTGGCGTGCAGGAGCCCTTTCACTTCATTGTTCCATCCCACGATAGGGGATCCGTCTGGGGACATGGGATAAAGGCCTCGCCACATTCTCCTCACCCTCAGGTTTTTGAGTCTAGGGAGAAGCGTGACCATCCTGGCACCCACCTGGGACAAGAAAGTAGAAGTCTCCCTCTTGTCCGTCCCCTCAATGACCGGATCGGGGGTGATGCAGAAGACCACCTGCCCCAGGTTGTTCTGATAGAAATAGTAGTTTTTGGAATCCGGCCCCGGCCTTAGATCTACGACCATGCAGGTAAAGAACGGCTTGACAGGTTCCGTAATGGCCCCTTCATGGGAGTCAGGTATCACAGGGACATCAGCGCCGGCTGTCTTAGACAGTTCTCTCGAAAAGGGACCGGCTGCATCTATCACCATGGGCGCACGGTAGTCCGTATTGTCGGTCACCACACCTTGGACCTTCCCATTTTCCACAATGATTTTGCTTACCGGTGTTTTAAACCGGAACTGAACGCCCAGCTCCACCGCCCTCCTGTAAAAGGCATTAACCGCGCGGAGAGGCGAGGCTGATCCGTCATCTGGTGAGACCGTACCGCCGATTAAGCCATCCGGGTTTATTCCAGGAACCACTTCTTTTATTTTTTCCGGACCGACGAAGTCGATGTTTAGGCCGTACTCTTTTTGTATGGGGAGTATACCTTTCAGGGCCTTTTCATCGATTTCTCTGTAAACGGGGAATGTGTAACCCCCTTTGAGCCACTCGATGTTGTCACCATGCAACTCTTCCCACGAGGAGAATATCTGAAGCGACCTGATGCAGGTCAGGATTTTGGCAGGGTCTGAATGGGTTGCCCTAATGCCGCCAATGGCCTTTTTGTTCTCGCCCTGGCCCGGTGAGGGGTGCTTGTCCACGACCAGTGTCTTGACCCCCATCTCACCAAGGGCCATGGCGGTCGGAACACCAATAGATCCTGCGCCCACTATGATCACGTCAAAATGGTTCTTGTCTGTCACGAACGCCTCCATTCTGCTGGATGATTATGCTCTCCGGAGCAAACAATTTACTTCATTGGTACAGAGCTCAAGGGGGCTTACTCCTCACCACCACTTCGCACTCCGGCTAAGATGCCGAGAGGGACTTCCACGTAAAGGGGGCGATCGGTCCTGTCTGTCACCTCCCCCAGATCAATCCCTTCCTCCTCGAATAGACGCCAGATCATGGGCCTGCAGGTCTTTGAGCCACAAGCCCCCATGCCGGCCCTTGTTATGGCCTTCAGTTGATTTATGTCCCTCACGCCCTCCATAATGGCTTTCCTGACTTCCCCAGCAGTTACCCTCTCGCAGCGACAGATGATCGCCTCATCAGGGGGTAATTCTTTTTCATAGATGAGGGAGGGCTCCACCTGCGCCTCTTGAACCCAGATCCCCGCAGCCTCCTTGGCCACACCCTTCCCGACCCGGACTTGCACCAAAAGAGTGCCCGGGTATTTCTTCTTACTTGAAAGCACCTTCTCAACAGGATAATACCCAAGTATGGCTCCATCCACATCTGTGACAGCCACCTTCTCCCCCACCTCCACCTTCTCACGCCATATTTCGTAGGGTAGGGTAACAATCGGTTGGTTCTTGTCCTTGCGAAAGTCAACGAGAGTGGTGGCGAGGCCGGGACAAACGAAGACGCAGTTCAGACAGCCCTTACACATACTTACATCGATAATGTAAGGGAGACCCGTGATCTCGTCCCTCTCCGTTTTGATAGCCCCTTCAGGGCAGGCCGTGACGCAAGGGTTGCAGGGAACCTCCTGGCGGCAATGAAAAATGGGCATGACGCCTGCCTCTTCCCTTGGCTTCTTAGTCTGAAGCACAGGACCAGGCTTGGACTTGAGAATGGTTTCCTTTTCTTCCCATTCCTCTGGGATCTCCCCCTGGTAAAGGCCCAAGGAACGGGCGATATTAAGGCCAGTCATCTTTCCCATAAACATGGCGGAAGAGGCCTCTGCGATTTCCTGGGCGTCACCCGCAGCGTATACGTCCATCCCCCATTCTTTTGCCTTGTAATAGAACTCATTGACCTCTGCCAGTCCGACAGCAATGAGCACCGTGTCCACATGAAAAGTCTTGTGCGTCTCCGGGATCACGTTCCAGTCCTTATCCAGTTCTGCAATGGTAACCGATTCCACCCGATCCTTTCCCATGGCCGAGACCACGGTGTGGCTGGTGTATATGGGCACGCCCAGCCTCTGGAGTTTATCTGCATGCACTTTGTAGCCGCCCACATGGGGCAGGGCTTCAATCAGGGCGACCACCTCAATCCCGGCCTGAATCGCATGATAACCGGCGATAAGACCCACATTTCCCCCTCCGACGATGAGGACCCTGTCAGAGGATTGGACCAGGTCTCGGTTAACAAGGGTCTGAAAGGCGCCCGCACCGTAGATGCCCGGCAAGGTGTTTCCCGGGAAGGATAACATCTTTTCCCTGGCGCCCGTAGCCACAAGGATTTTCAATGGCCTTACCTTTCTGTACATGTTCCCTTTTACGGCGCCAACGATACCATCGGAGAATACCCCTACTGCGGTCGTGTTCAACCAGATCTCAACAGAATAGAGTTTTCTTATTTTCTCCTCCAAAATCTGTGCGATTTCAAAGCCGCGAGTGCCTGCATAAGAATCCTCCACAGAACCAAAAAACTTGTGTGTCTGGAGCAACAGTTTCCCCCCTAAGCTACCCTTGTCATCCACAATGAGGGTGTCTACCCCGAGTTTTCCGAGCTCTATGGCAGCAGATAGACCAGCCGGACCTCCGCCTATGACTAAAACCTCCACTTCCCTTATAGGTGCCTCTCTCAGCGGGGGCACTGTGTCGTCTTCAGGAAGACTGGGTAGCCCTTCCAAGCTCTCCACAGCCATACCCGCTTTCAGAGGCGTCATGCATGATTTCACGGAGAGCCCATTGGCCACCACCAGACATTGAGAACATTGGCCATTCGCACAGAACATGCCCTGGGGGCTGTTGTCTTTGGCATGGTGCCCGAATACGTGGATATCATGGGCGATGAGTGCGGAGGCGATTGTCTCCCCTTCATATCCGGTCAAGGTTTTGCCGTTCCAGGTAAATTCCAGTTCCTTTCTCTTGGGAATCTCAAGGATAGGATGCTTGATCAATCTTTTCGTTTTCATCGCAATTAAACCCTTTTCTGCATCAACGTTTAGAATTTTGCCCTATGAGTTTGTGGCCTTAGATCCTCGCCTCCTTTATGAAGGTGGCGATGGTTCGAAAGTATTTCTCCCCCCCTAATATAAACGTATCATTATGACCGGCTCCCTTTAAAGGAAAAAAATATTTGGGGGCTTTGGCACGTTCGAATAACCTTTGGCCCATGGAAAAAGGCACGATCTCGTCTCTTTCACCATGTATGAAAAGCTTCGGCATATCAAGATCGGTGATCTTCTTCTGATTATTGTAGTGAGCCGGCAAAAAGTAGGAGAAGGGGCGGAATAGCCATATGGCCCTTGCCATGTCCCTTGAGGAGGTAAAGGCGCTTTCAATAATGATGGATCCGATCTCCTTCTGCAAGGCCACCTCTATGGCAACGGCAGCGCCAAGAGAACGCCCAAAAATGATGACTTGGTCGGGGGGAATGTGCCTTTCTTTGATCAGATAGTCATAGGCTGCCAGACCATCTGTGTATAGTCCCTTTTCAGAAGGCCTTCCGGAACTCTTGCCATATCCTCGATAGTCGAAAATAAAGACCTGGAGCTCCTTTTTCAAGAGTAATCCCACGTTATCAAGCCGGTGAGATATATTTCCTGCATTTCCATGGCAGAAAAGAATGACCGGGAAAGGTCCATCCAGAGGGAAAAACCAACCGTGGAGTTTCTTCCCATCCTCGGTAAGGAAATAGACTTCCTCATGGTTCAATTGCATCCCCTCAGGCGTGAAGTCAAAAGCGCTCTGAGGAAAGAAGATAAAGAAGTTTTCAATTCTTGGGTAAAAGAGACAAAAACAGATCCCCATAATGAGGATCAAAGAAATCAGATAGGGCCACTTTATCGGCATGGACAGTACTCGCAGAAATTTTCGGTCAAATTTATTCAAACAATCCTGCTCCTCCAATACCCCATCACTCCGTCACTCCAATACTCCAGTCTTTCCCTTATATGTGCATCTCCACCACGTCCCCGTCTTGAAGTACGTAATCTCGTTGCACCATCTGGCCATCGTAAACCTCTTTGCCCCATATTCTGGCGAACTTCAATTTTTGCTGGAAGTCTTTGTGTATCTTCGCGGCCAAATCGTCCAGGGTGCTACCCCTGGGAACGACGAACGGTGCCGTCAGATCCGGTTCCTTTCCCGGGGCCTTGGTATAGGCGCGCACAATATCAGAGAGATCAAAGATCCTTTCAATAAAGGCTGGTAGGTTGCGCTTGGTAAGGGTGGAGATCCCTAGGCTTGGGAGACGCGTTTCTGAAAGCTCTAAGAAGACTTCGTAGTCTTCTTCGTCCTCTTCTTGATCCATTTTGTTGACCACGAGGAGCACTTTCTTGATAAAGGGGGGTTTTTTCAGGTCTTCCGGAATGGGCTCATGCTCAGGGAAAACCCGCAAATCTCGGAGGAGGCAAAGGGTACTTTCAAGTTGCCCTAGGGCATCCCCATGGAGATCCAGAAGGACAATTAGGATATCGGCACGTCGAATCAGGTCCGCCAGCCCTGGCTCCATATGATCCTCAGATAGGGGGGGTGTATCCACCAATTGAAACTGGATATTTTCGTAAGGGACCATCCCGGGGGTCGGTTTCCAGGTTGAGTGGGGGAAAGCAGCCACCTCCGGGGTGGCGTTGGTCAAAGTGGCGATAAGTGATGATTTTCCCACATTGGCGGGACCAATGACCACAACCTGTGCCGCCCCTTCCTTGTCAATGGAATAAGCGGACTCACGCCTTGAAATGCCCTTTTTCTGCTGAGATTGGGTCTTGAATTTGGAGATTTTGCGACGGACATCGGCCCGGAGTTTATCTGTGCCCTTGTGCTTGGGCATAATGGTCAACATCTCCTCCAGGGCCTCCACCTTCCCTTCGGGCGTTTTTGCTTCTCTAAAACGCTTTTCCGCTTCAAAGTATTGGGGTGGCAGATTTGCAGGCATGAAGCCGTTCTCCTCCTTCAATCAAACCGATCGACATATTCTCTCTTGGCAGCTAGCGATAATCTTCCATTCTTGGCATGAATGACTTGGAGTTTTGGAGTATCCGCCTTCGCCAAGGCTACGGCGGGACAGGCTGGAGTACTGGAGTGTTGGACAAAAAGTAGATGTTAGGCCCTTTTCCCCACTACTCCATTACTCCGACACCCCAATACTCCAACAAAATTCCTAGTTGAAAGACAGGTCTAGTCTTCTCCCGGGTAGGTAAAAGCTAAGTTCGTACAGCGTGCAATCTTCTTACTCATACGCAAACACTCTGATGACACCGATTGTGGCTCCACTGTCATCCGTGGTGCAGGCATCACTGACTGAGATAATCTTCTTTACCTTGTTGTCTTCTATGAACTGATTGACCATTTTATCCAGTTCATCCAATTCTCCCTTGGCCTTAAAGATCTTTATGGGGCACGCAAATGTTTTGACCTTCATAAGGATTCAACCTCCTTCCCGTTTGGTTTCTATTTGTTATCTTTCACGGCTTTCATGCATGCCTAAAGAATCCTGTTTCGGAATTTTTAAAACAATTTCCATCTATTATCAAGGATTATCCTTCCCCTCCGCCCGGAACCTTGCCATGCCCTGTAAGGCTGTTTCTCAATTCCTCTCGGTCATTGCGAGCCCTTCGAGTACCTCAGGGTATACTCCCTGAAGGGAGCGTGCCTGCACGCCGAAGTGGCGTTTCGGCACGCAGGCGTGGCAATCTCTTTGTTTTCAACGCATTATGAGATTGCTTCGGTCCTCCCGCCTGCGCGGGAGTCCCTCGCAATGACGTTCTGGCAGAGTCTCTGATTGCTTCAGGCGAGGCGGGCGGGGAGGGGGTGTAGGAAACGAATAGAGAACTTGATCAAGCAGAGCGACGGATTTACCTTAAAAATGAGATTTTAGATAGTTGTCAGTTGCAGGCTTCATTTCTTTTTCATAGGATACTCACGTGGATATTCCGAAGAGAAACCTTGGGAAAACCGGAGTAGAGGTTACCATTCTGGGCCTTGGTGGGGAGGGGATACTCAGAACGTACGGATACGAAAAAGAGGCCTATGCCCTAATCAATCGGGCCATAGACTTGGGCATAGGCTACTTCGAATCCGCCAGGGCCTACTCTGGTAGCGAATCCTACTATGGGTCGGCATTAAATAAGAGGAGAAGAGAGATATTTCTCACCAGCAAATCTCATGCAAGGGATAAAAACGGGGCTTTGAGTCATCTGCATGAAACCCTGAAGAATATGAATACGGATCATCTTGACCTGTGGCAGGTCCATGATGTGAGGACCGAAGAGGATATGGACCAGATATTCGGTCCAGATGGGGCTATGGAGGCCTTTGTTGAGGCGAAAGATAAGGGATGGACGAGGTTTATTGGTGTGACCGGTCACCAGGATCCATTCATCTTAAGGCGTTGTATCGAGATGTATGACTTTGATACGGTATTGCTCCCCGTGAATCCGGCAGAACCCGCTTTTGAGAGTTTTCTTGATAACGTGATTCCTCTTGCTCATGAGAAGGGAATGGGGATCATTGGCATGAAGGTCTATTTCAGGGGATTTGCCGCAAGGGTTCCCGGATTTGAGACTATGGAGCCTTATCTGCGGTTTGCCTTGTCACAGCCCGTCAGCACCGTTGTCATCGGCTGCGATAATGTGGAGCAACTGGAAGATAATGTGAACATGGCCAGATCGTTCAAATCTTTGTCCGAAGATGAGGCAAAGGATTTGGTGGATCACATCTCTCCCTATGCAAAACAGCTCATGTACTACAAAACTTGACGCCTTCCTAAAAAATCCCTCTATCGCTATTTATGGATAACCTTCCAAAATTCTTGACAAATAAAAATCTTTCTGCAATTTTCAGCAGAGGTCGACACGGGTTTATCAATACTTCCAAAAAAGGTAACTTAACCAACTAGGTTCCGGGTCAACTTTTCAGCCTTCCTATCTGGTATTTCTTTTGTTCATTCTCCACCATGGATAAGGGTTCTTGTACTTACTATTTGACCTTCTCAAAGAGGCAAGTCAGTAGAAGAACGTTTTAAATTCTACATACTGAGCCATTGAATGAAGGAGGAATTATGGCGAATGTGAAAATTCTAGTGGAAGTTGACCACACATTGGCTGAGAGATTTAAAGATCTCGCCATGAAAGGGGCGTTTGGGGTTTCAGCAACATCTTCCTCCTTCAACTTCAATCAGATAATGAATAGTTTGATCTGTAAAGCGATAGAAGCAGGTGACAAAAAGCTCATGGAGGAGCAGAAGAAAAAGGATCAAACGGTATGGCAAAAAAAATCTTCACCCGCTTCCAATGGAATCCAAACATTGAGATTCACCAGGGAGAGGCAGGTCATTCGCCATCTGGAGGTGATCGCTTAGAAAGATCAAAATATTTTTTGCTCATCCACGCTTTTCCCCTCCATCTGTTAAACTCCCAGTCGGGATAGAGGTTTCCTTCCTAGCTTGACACACAATCCTCCTTTTTCTAATATCCGTTCGCCTAATGAAAAAAAGCCGTTCGTCTTGGTTTGAAAGAGGTGAGCCGTTGACTACTTCACGCACAAACCTGCTAAGGATCTTTGTCCCTTTTGCCATCGGATATTTTTTCTCATACCTGTTCCGCGTCGTCAATGCCGTGCTCGCACCCAATCTGGTGGCAGACCTCAGCCTGGGGCCTGCAGACCTGGGCCTCCTCACATCCACCTATTTTCTCACTTTCGCTGCTTTCCAGCTCCCCTTAGGGGTATTGCTCGATCGTTTTGGATCCAGGAAAACCGAGGCCTGCCTGCTGATATTTGCCGCCCTTGGGGCCTTTATTTTTGCAAGGGCACAAAGCGCGTCGGGTCTCGTCGCTGGCCGTGCCCTCATCGGGTTTGGGGTCTCATCCTGTTTGATGGCTCCCTTTACGGCCTACGCAATCTGGTTCGCCAAGGAACGATTGCCCCTTATCAATGGTCTTCAGGTGGCCGTGGGAGGTCTTGGTGCGTTAACAGGTACAGCACCCGTTGAAGCAGCCCTTCAGATCACGGACTGGAGGGGGGTGTTCACCCTGCTGGCTGTGCTTACGCTGGCAGTGGCTGCGGCCATATTTTTTGTGGTCCCTGACCGTAAGCCTGAGGGAGGTAGCGTTGGCCTAAGAGATCAATTGCGCGGTATGGGCAGGGTCTATTCAAGTTTTGTTTTTTGGCGTATCGCACCCTGGTCAGTCATGTCCCAGGCGACCTTTCTTGCTGTGCAGACCCTTTGGGCAGGACCCTGGTTTCGGGATGTGGCAGGCCTGGATAGGACAGGGGTGGCCAAAGGATTGCTGATGATAGCAGCGGCCATGATTGCCGGTTTTGCCCTTCTGGGCGCAGTAGCAGAGCGTCTGAGCAGGTTGGGGATAAAACCACTTTATGTGGCCGTATTTGGTATGAGCCTGTTTATGGTTGTGGAGGCATTGATCATCCTGGAATGGACGGTCCTAACAAAGCCCCTTTGGATGCTTTTTGGCTTTTTCGGGACAACGGGGATCATCACATACGCGATTCTGTCCCAGAGTTTTCCGGGGAATCTTGCAGGCAGGGTGAACACGGGCCTCAATGTGATGCTGTTTGTGACAGCCTTTGGCGGACAGTGGGGTATTGGTGAAGTGATCAATCTTTGGCCCACTTCTCCAGAGGGGAATTACTCACCCGCGGGCTACAAGGCAGGCTTTGGTCTCATGCTTTTGCTGCAAGTCCTGTCACTGGTCTGGTTCATCATCGCGAGTCTCATGATGCGGAGGCAGAAAAACAAAATTTGATGGCTACCAGTGTCTATAAGGGTACGGGTGATACCACCACCAGGGGTAAGGCCCATAGGGGCGGGGATAGGGATAAGGTCGCTCTTTTCTTTCAGCCGGCCAGAGGTGTAATTGCCTGACCCGGATAAGGGGATAGGCATACTGGATATCGCCCAAAGGCAGAAGCCTCTTTTCCTTGATCTCACCGGCTATGGTCACTTCCCTTTCACGTGCGTATATGGCCACATCCAGAAAACCCTCATAGAGGGCCAAGAAACGACCGTCAGATTGATCAACGGCCTTTGGTCTTCCCTCCCTATCTGTAGGTTTTTGCAGGACCTCTATCAGGGTCCCCTCTTTCTGGTTTTCAGCCTTGATAATTACACCCCCCCAGAGGACCAGTTTACCCTTGTGGGCTTCAGGGTCTTGCAAAACCTGCTTGAAACTGAGATCCCGCGCCACTTGATCCCTGATGTCTTTTGAAATGACCGGTGCACAGGCAGCATTGACGAGGATAAAAACCGTAACCAGCAGGGCACTGAAGATTTTCTTTTCCATGACTTTCCAAATCCTTAATGGGAATTTAAGGCTTCTTTTGGGGTATACAAGTCTTTTAGACATACCACAAGCGCCTGAACTTTGTTCTATAAATCCGATGCCCATCGTTTTCTTCAGGAAGACTCTTTTATGCACATTTCTTTTTTGTTATGTATTTTTTCGCACAACAGAAGTAATCTCTCCTGATGCTCGAGCAAAAGTATATTTTCCTAAAACTTTTATCCTGTGAGAATGAGACGTTTTCATGCAACCACTGAGAGCAATATCCGATCGCATTCTTTCTTGGTATGCCCTTCACAAGCGCGACCTTCCCTGGCGTAACACGAGGAATCCTTATTTTGTGTGGGTTTCAGAAGTCATGCTACAACAGACCCAGGTGGACACGGTCATTCCGTACTATCACGGATTTTTGAAGCAATTCCCAACCATTGAGGCGTTGGCCAAGGCATCGCTTCAGGAGGTGCTGAAGGTGTGGGAAAATATGGGCTACTACGCCCGAGCGCGCCATTTGCACGCCGCAGCTCGGGAGGTTGTGAACCGAATGGGTGGTAAGATTCCCCAGACCTGGGATGAACTCATTCGTTTGCCAGGTGTCGGAACCTATACCGCCTCTGCCATCCTGAGCTTCGCCTTTGATAAAAGATTTCCTACGGTGGATGGCAATGCACAACGCGTCCTGTGCCGCTTGTTCGCCATCCAGGAGCCGATCGATCAAAGCCGTTCTCAAAGAGAAATTCATGATTTGGCGGCCAAAATGATCCCGTCTGATGAACCTGCCAACTTCAATCACGGGATCATGGAACTTGGGGCTACTATCTGCAGGCCTAGGAGCCCTCTATGTAACACCTGTCCCGTCGGGGATCTCTGCCTCGCCTTCAAAAAGGGATTGCAGGAGACATTGCCGATCATGAGGGACAGAAAACCCCTAGGCCATAAAGAGATGACGGCTGCCCTTATCGCGGATACACGAGGACGATGGCTCATTGTTCAAAGGCCCAGCAAAGGTCTCCTGGGTGGCCTGTGGAAGTTTCCTGGAGGTGAGCGAGGAGCAGGCGAGACCCTTCAACAAGGCCTGCGCAGGAATGTGCGGGAGGAGTTGGGGATAGGCATTAAGGTGGGAAAGGCCCTTACGTCCGTCGACCATGCTTATACCCATTTTCGGATCACCCTCCATGCATTCCGGTGCGCAAGGCAGAATGGGGAGCCCAGAGCCATCGGTTGCGACAGGGTCCAGTGGGTGATGCCTGACAGGTTAGACGATTTCCCTTTTTCAAGGGCAGATCGAAAAGTGATAGAGGCCCTCTGAGGCCCCTTCCGTAAAATGCGTGTTTCAAGGACTAACCTATAGACTATAAGCTTTTCAGCAACTGGTTTGCAGCTGTAAGCATGGGATCCCAAGTGGGGCCGAAAGGCGGCGCATAGGCCAGATCGGACTGGCTGAATTCTTCAAGGGTGAACCTGGCGTGTAAGGCGACGGCCGGGGCATTCACCCGATGGGCGACTCCCTCTCTTCCCACTAACTGAGCGCCTAAAAGGCGTCCAGATTTCCTGTCTGCCACCATCTGCACGCCAATGCTGGATGCCCCCGGGTGACGATGGGCACGGGTGCGGGCTTGGATCATCATTTCCACCGGCTCAAATCCGAATTTCTCGGCTTCCTCCACACTCAGTCCGGTGCGGGCCACCTCAAGACCAAGAACCTTGAAGACGGCTGTTCCAGCAACCCCTTGAAGCTCTGCGTTTTTGCCCGTCACATTATCAGCAACGGCCCAGCCGGCCCTGTTGGCCCTCAAAGCAAGAGGGATCCATGTTCTTTGCTCCGTCACCACGTGAAAGGCGTCTGCGCAGTCCCCAGCTGCATAAATATGCGGGTCAGACGTGAGAAGACTCCTGTCCACGGCAATGGCCTTTTGGGGGCCAAGTCCTAGGCCTGCCTGTTCCGCCAACTGGCTATTGGGGATAACGCCAATGGCCACAAGAACCATCTGGCCCTCCAGGACCAGGTCGGAGCAGACCACCTTAAGCCCCTTATGCGTCTTTTCGATTTCTTTAACCTCATGACCCAGGTGCATGTTTATGCCGTTGGAAGCGATTTCCTCTTTCACCATGTCAGCCAATTTCTCATGCATCCAGGGGAGAAGGACAGGTCGAGGCTTGACCATTTCCACACCTATGTCCCTATCATGGAGGGCTTCGCACATCTCTAATGCAATATAACCCATACCGATGATGATGGCCTTTTTGACATTTTGATCATGGATAAACTGCTTTATCTTTCTGCCATCTTCAAGGGTTTTCAGGGCCAGGACGCCGGGAAGATCAAAGCCTGGCAGGTCCGGAATGATGGGGGAGGCACCTGTAGCGATCAAAAGCTTGTCATAAGGTAACTCGAACGACTCGCCTTTGAGCGTCTTTCCCTGGACAACTCTGGCTGCAGGGTCTATGGCCTCGGCCCGATGTTCGGTTCTCAGGTCTATGTCCTGTTTTTCCCTAAAAACATGGGCCTGTCTTACGACAAGATCATCTATGTCCCGACCGGGATCAGCAATATTGTAGGGAATCCCTCAGGCGCTGTAAGAGACGTCGCCCGTTTGTTCGAGGACGGTAACCTCCATGTCGGGTTGTTTTCTTTTTGCCCGGCTGGCAGCACTCATGCCCGCCGCATCTCCGCCTAAAATCAGAAACTTCATCTTTTCCTCCCTCCCCACGAATTAGGTTGGATCACACTTTTTTCCCTTCGGTCCCTAGGCCCTCCTGGTCGAAGGCAGGACCTTATCCGTATCCCATCTCCTTGTTCCGCCTTTCCGCGAAATGGGTAGATCCTTCATGTTTTGCTCATCTTAGTTTTTTGTCCACAAAACGCAACACTTTTGCTCATCCCATCCTCTCATCTATCAATTACCCGGACTGGAATGGGCAGATCACTGGGCACTTATGATCCCAATCAAGGGATGAGATGGGAGGCGCCGGGGAGCGACGATTGGGGCCTATGGGGGATCAATACGCCCCAAATGACGCCTGGTTGGTGACCAGGGGGTGAAAAAAGTTTGACTTGGAGATGGAGGTATGTTAGGGTTCGGAAAAATGAATGAGCTGTCATTCATTTTAATTTTAAATAAATAAATCAATAAGATGCGTAAAATCCTCGAGAGGAAGCTTCTTATGGGTGGTCAATTCCTGGAAAACGCGGGGGAGGTCTTTCTATGAGCAAGAAAATTGAGAGGGTTGGGGTGCTTGGCGCGGGCGTGATGGGGGCAACCATTGCTGCTCAATTGGCCAATGTGGGTATTGAGACGGTTCTGCTTGATATTGTGCCCCCTGAATACACAGAAGAGGACAAGAAAAAGGGACTCAGCGAGGAAAGCAAGGCATTTAGAAACAAATTTGCTCAGAAAGGGTTAGATACAGCCCTGAAGTCAAAACCAGCCTCCTTTTATGTCCCAGAAAATGCCAAGCTGATTACCACGGGCAACCTGGAAGATGATCTGGAACGCCTCAAAGATGTGGATTGGATCATCGAGGTGGTGGTGGAAAGGTTGGACATCAAAAAGGTGGTATTTGAAAAGATTGAAGCCATCAGGTCCCCTGGAACCATCGTGACATCCAACACCTCCGGCATACCCGCCAAGGCCATGTGTGAGGGGCGCTCAGGGGACTTTCAGAAGTATTTTGCCATCACCCATTTTTTCAATCCCCCCAGATATATGAAGCTGCTAGAAATTGTACCGGGGCCAAATACGCTCCCGGAAGTGATAGAGGTCCTGGCAGAGATATGTGAAAAGGTGCTGGGAAAGGGGATTGTGTATGCCAAAGACACGCCCAACTTTATAGCCAATCGGATTGGGACCTTTAGCATGTTTTCTGCCATGAAGAATATGATGGATCTGGGACTGACCATTGAAGCCGTGGATCAGTTGACAGGGCCCGTGGTGGGGAACCCCAAAAGCGCGTCGTTCAGAACAGCTGACCTGGTCGGTCTTGATACCTTAATACACGTGGCTAACAATGTGTATGAGGGGGCCCCTGAGGATGAGAAGCGGGAGATGTTCAAGGCACCCGATTTCATCAGTCAGATGATCGAGAAGAAGCTTCTGGGTGAAAAGACCAAACAGGGCTTTTACAAAAAGAGCAAGGATGCTGAAGGGGGTAGGGTCATTCTTTCCCTAGATTACAATACCATGGAATATACCCCGCAGGAAAAAGTTAAACTCGCCTCGTTGAATACGGCGAAAAATATTTCAGGGGCCTCGGAGAAGATCAAATCCCTTTACTATGCGGATGACGTGGCAGGGGAGTTCACCTTTAGAACCATGTCAGAGAGCCTCATCTATGCGGCCAACCGGATCCCGGAGATTGCTGATGATATTGTGAACGTGGATAACGCCATGAAGTGGGGTTTTGCCCGAAAACTAGGGCCCTTCGAGGCTTGGGATGGAATCGGTGTGAGTGAATCCGTGGCCAAGATGAAGGGGGCGGGCTATGAGATCCCCGCATGGGTCCAGGAGATGCTGGATAGCGGGAAAGAGTCTTTCTACACGAAGCAGAACGGAAAGCTTTGTTTTTACGATGTAACCTCCAAGGCATACGAGGAAGTTCCTCTCAAACCAGGAATCATCCTCTTGCCCTCACTCAAAGAACGGGAGAAAAAGGTGGAGGGAAACATCGGTGCGTCACTGATAGACCTTGGAGATGGGGTGGCCTGCCTGGAGTTTCATACCAAAATGAATGCGATCGGCGAGGATATCACCGCCATGATTCATAAATCAGCCGATATTGTGAGCAAGGATTTTGATGGGCTGGTCATCGCAAATCATGGGACCAATTTTTCGGCGGGTGCCAACTTGGTTATGGTCCTTTTCGCTGCACAAGAGGAGGAATGGGATGATCTGGAATTCGCGGTCAAATCATTCCAGGACGCCTTGATGAAGCTGAAATATCTGGATAAACCTGTGGTGGCTGCGCCCGCTGGTATGGCCCTGGCAGGGGGATGTGAAGTTTGTCTGGCCGCGGATCGGATACGCTATGCTGCGGAGACCTACATGGGACTGGTGGAAGTGGGCGTGGGTTTGATCCCTGCAGGTGGCGGATGTAAAGAGCTACTGATCCGCAACACGGAGCACCTCTTTGAGGTACAGAAAGGTGGCCTCTACCCGAAACAGATCGAGATGATGCCTTTTGTGGCCAGGGCCTTTGAGGCTATTGCCCTAGCCAAGGTTTCCACCTCCGGACCCGAAGCGGGAAAGCTTGGTTATCTGAGAGCAACGGACAAGATGACGGTCAACCGTGACTATCTCATAGAAGATGCCAAGAACACGGTTCTGGCCTTGAACATGGTGGGCTACACACCGCCCAAACCTCTGGAAGAGATCCGCGTTCCTGGGGAAAATACCCTGGCCATGATAAAGCTCGCCATTTGGACGTTGCATGAGCAGGGGTATGCAACGGATCATGATGTGACGGTGTCGAAGAAAGTGGCCCATGTGTTGTGCGGTGGGAATGTGCTGGCCGATACCAGGGTGAGCGAACAATACCTCCTGGATCTGGAACGCGAGGCCTTCTTGAGTCTGTGTGGTGATCCCAACACCCACGCAAGAATCCAGCATATGCTGAATACAGGCAAACCACTGAGAAACTAAAACATCTGTCATCTATCATTGATCATTAGACATTTATCACTGAATACTTAGCATATAACATCGATCATCGATCATTTAACATTTATCATTGAGGATCGAGCATTTTCTTAAATGATAGATGATAGATGATAATTGATAAATGATTTGGGGGAGGAAGTTGACATGAAAGAAGCCGTGATTGTGGCCGCATGCAGGACAGCCATTGGGAAGGCCCCTCGTGGAATGCTGAAGGATACGCGCCCTGAGGAGATGGGATGTGCCGTGCTGGGCGATCTGTTAAAGAGGGCGGGAGATTTGGATCCCAACTTGATTGATGATGTGATTATCGGATGTACCTTCCCAGAGGCCACCCAGGGGCTGAACTTGGGTCGCGTTCTGGTCATGTCCATGGGATGGCCGGATCGTATTCCTGGAATGACGGTCAATAGATTCTGCTCTTCGGGACTCCAGGCCATAGCGATCGGGGCTGAGAAGATCATGTGCGGTTTTTCAGAGGTAATCATCGCAGGAGGTGTAGAAAGCATGAGCCAGATCCCCATGGGCGGGAGCATGATGTATCCCAACCCCGCGCTGGTGGACATGAGGCCGGGTGCTTTTACGGGCATGGGGTTGACTGCAGAAAACGTGGCTGAGAAGTTCAATATCGGCAGGGATGAGCAGGATGAATTCGGTGCTAAGAGTCAGCAAAAGGCTGAGGCCGCCATCAAGACGGGTCGGTTCAAAAGTCAAATTGTTCCTTTGAAAGTCAAGAGGCAGAAGCCATTGCCCAACGGACGTTTTGAGTTTGAGGAGGTCATTTTTGATACGGACGAGGGAATGCGTCCAGGGACGACAAAGGAGGGCATTTCCCATATTCGCCCGGCCTTTAAACCCAATGGAACGGTGACGGCCGGCAATTCGTCTCAGACGAGCGACGGTGCGGCGGGGGTTGTGCTCATGTCCAAAGAGAAGGCCAAGGAACTGGGTCTGAAGCCGATGGCCACATTCAGATACCATGTGGCCGAAGGATGCGAACCAGAGTATATGGGGGTAGGACCTTCGGTAGCCATTCCCAAGGTTCTGAAGGTGGCCAACATGAGTTTGGATCAGATGGAATTGATAGAACTTAATGAGGCATTTGCAGCGCAGGCTATCTATTGCATAAACAAGCTGGGTATTAATGAAGAGATCACCAACGTGAATGGCGGAGCCATCGCACTGGGCCACCCCTTGGGATGCACAGGAGCCAAGTTGACTACGCAACTCATTTATGAAATGCAGGAGCGCAATCTCAGGTGGGGTTTGGTTTCCATGTGTATTGGGTTTGGGATGGGAGCTGCAGGGATCTTTGAGCGTGAGGCCTAGTCGGTTTGCCCGTTTAGCCGGCAGGACGGCCAACGGGGTCGTATATAATTGACATGCCACCAGGCAAATGAACACAAAGGAGTGATAAGAATGGGTGAGAGGAAGATTTTTGCAGGGGGTGAATTCTTGATCACGGATGTGGCCCCGGAGGATGTTTTTACGCCAGAGGATTTCACTGATGAACACAAGATGATTTACGAAACGGCCAAGGATTTTGGAATCAAAGAGGTGCTCCCTAACGTGGATCAGATTGAGGAGAAAGACGATGGACTGATTCTAAGTCTTTTGGCAAAGGGGGGGGAACTTGGGCTCCTCAGTACAGATATACCCGAGGAATACGGGGGACTGGGGCTGGACAAGGTAAGCACGACAGTGGTGACTGAGGCCTTGGGGGGTATCGGTTCTTTCGCCGTGGTGTATGGGGCCCATACAGGAATCGGGAGTTTGCCCATCGTCTATTTTGGAAATGAAGCGCAGAAGAAGAAATATCTGCCCAAACTGGGCTCTGGCGAATGGTGTGGTGCATACTGTCTAACGGAGTCAGGTTCAGGGTCGGATGCCCTGAATGCGAAGACGAAGGCGGTTCTCTCAGAGGATGGTAAATACTACATCCTCAACGGCGAGAAGATGTTTATCACGAACGCGGGGTATGCCAGCAGCTTTGTGGTCTATGGGAAGGTGGACGGCGAAGAGTTCACGGGCTTCATCGTGGAGAAGGATTTCCCAGGGGTAACTACAGGGAAGGAAGAGAAGAAAATGGGGGTGCACGGCTCTTCCACACGTCCGCTGATCTTGGAGGACGCCAAGGTGCCTGTTGAAAATGTCCTGTATGAAATCGGCCAGGGCCACAAGATTGCCTTTAACATCCTGAACATTGGCCGCTGGAAACTGGGTGCAGCCTGTGTGGGTGCGTGCAAGTTATTTTTAATGGAGAGTGTGAAATACGCTAACGGCCGCGTCCAGTTCAAGGTTCCCATCAGCTCCTTTGGCATGATCAAGACCAAATTGGCCAAGATGGCCATTCGTTCCTACATGTGCGAGAGCATGATGTACCGCCTTGCCGGGATGTTTGATGACAAACTAGGTACTTTGGACGAAGAGGCGAAGAAGAGCGGGGCTGAAAACGCCAAAGCGATTGAGGAGTATGCGCCTGAATGTTCCATCACCAAAGTCTATGGTTCAGAGAGTGCTGAGTTCTGTGCCGATGAGTACGTTCAGACCCTGGGAGGCTATGGGTACTGCTCCGAGTATCCGGCCGAGCGTGCCTATCGGGATAGCAGAATCAACCGCATTTGGGAGGGGACCAATGAGATCAACCGTCTCCTTGTCCCAGGAACCATGTTGCGTCGTGCCATCCAGGGTCGCCTAGCTCTGTTGCCTGCAGCACAGGCTATCGCTCAAGAGCTCATGACCTATTCCCCTCTTTCGGTCCAACTGCCTGATACACCCCTTGCCCTCCAAGAACATATGGTCAAGATGAGTAAGAAGATAGCCCTCATGGTGGCTGGCGTGGCAGCTCAGAAATTTCAGCAGGCACTGGAAAAGGAGCAGGAGGTCCTCGCTAAGATCGCTGACATGGTGATCGAGATTTTTGCCATGGAAAGCGGTCTGCTCAGGACGCTAAAAATGATTTCAAGAGAAGGGGAAGAGAAGGCTAAATACCAGATATCGGCGGTGAAGGTCTATGTGGACGAGACCATTCCCAGGATAGAAACATGGGCCAAGGAGGTCCTGGCCCATGTGGAAGAAGGGGATATGCTTAGAACACAGTTGGCGGGGGTGAAGAAGTTGGCCCGTTATCAGCCTATTGACGCGGTGAATCTGAGGAGAGAGATTGCGGATAGAATGATTGATCTGGAAGCATATCCCTTCTAATTCCTTTGATCATCCTGTATGATGAAAAGAGGGTTTGCATGAGCAGACCCTCTTTTTAGTTCAATAATGAGATGCCAAAGATTTAAGATTATACTAAAAAGACTAACTCATTTGTCCTAAAAGGGCATAATGGAGTAACGGAGTATCCGCCTTCGCCATGGCTACGGCGGGACAGGCCGGAGTACTGGAGTAATGGTCTTAATTACTTATCCCATACTCCCATACTCCAACACTCCAAGTCTCCAGGTGCTTTCTTTTTGAGGTTTTTTTGTGGTGGACGACATTCAGAAATTGAGAAACATTGGTATTAGCGCTCATATTGACTCGGGCAAGACCACTCTGACTGAGAGAATCCTCTATTATACCCAGCGGATATTCGCTATCCATGAGGTGAAGGGGAAAGATGGGGTGGGGGCTAAAATGGATTCCATGGAACTGGAAAAGGAAAGGGGAATTACCATTTCTTCGGCCGCTACCCATTGTGAATGGGATGATCACAGGATAAACGTCATAGATACCCCTGGGCATGTGGATTTTACCATCGAGGTGGAGCGGTCTCTTAGAGTTTTGGATGGATCCATACTCGTGTTGTGTGCCGTGGGAGGCGTGCAGTCTCAGTCCATGACTGTTGACCGGCAGATGAATCGGTACAAGGTACCCAGGCTGGCCTTTATCAATAAGTGTGATCGTTCTGGGGCGAATCCGTACAGGGTTGTGAACCAACTCCGGGAGAGATTGAACCACAATCCGGTTCTTATGCAGATACCCATCGGGCTGGAAGGAGATTTTTCAGGTGTTGTGGATCTGGTTTCCATGAAGGCCGTCTATTTTGATGGGCAATACGGAGAGATCGTGAGAAGAGAGAAAATCCCATCTCAACTCCTGGATGAGGCCAATGCCAGAAGAGAGGAGTTACTGGATGCCGCCTCTATGTTCTCCGACGCTCTCACGGAGGCCATTTTGGAAGAGAGGGTGAATGAAGAATTGATCCGCCAAGCCGTGAGGAAAGGGTCTCTTCTAAGACAGTTAACCCCTGTCTTCATGGGGTCAGCCTACAAGAACATCGGGGTTCAACCGCTACTCGATGCGGTCAACCAATACCTGCCTTCTCCCACCGAAGTGGAGAATTTCGCACTGAATCTGGACCAGGGGCAGGCCGAGGTCATGCTTTCCTCCAATCCGGATGATCCATTAGTGGCCCTTGCCTTCAAACTGGAGGTCACGCGATATGGACAACTCACCTATTTAAGGATCTACCAGGGTTCCATTGGCAAGGGAGATGATCTGATCAATGTGAGGGATAGAAAAAAGGTCAAGGTGGGAAGGCTCGTCAGAATGCATGCCGATGAAATGGAGGATATCACCAGGGCAGTGGCAGGAGATATCGTGGCCCTTTTTGGTGTAGACTGCTTTTCAGGGGATACCTTTACAGATGGCCGCTTAAATTACAGTATGTCTTCCATCTTTGTGCCTGAACCTGTGATTTCCCTCACCATATCTCCGGCGGACCATAAGTCCCAAACCAACGTGTCTAAGGCCCTTAACCGATTTATCAAAGAAGACCCCACTTTCCGCTCCCATGTGGATCAGGAGTCAGGAGAAACCATTATTTCCGGTATGGGAGAATTGCACCTGGAAATATACGTGGAGAGGATGAAAAGGGAGTTCGGCGCCAATGTGATGACAGGCATCCCTCAAGTTGCCTATCGAGAGGCCATATCAAGAAAGGCAGAGTTCGATTACCTTCACAAGAAGCAGACGGGCGGGTCCGGTCAATATGGTCGTGTTGTCGGGTATATGGAACCTTCTGATGATAACGTATATGAATTTGTAAATCAGGTGAAAGGAGGCGTCATACCCACTGAATTTATGCCTGCTGTGGAAAAGGGTTTCCAGTCATGCCTCAAAGAAGGTCTGTTAATAGGGTTTCCGGTACTCGGGATGCGGATTATTGTGAATGATGGGCAATTCCATGCCGTTGATTCCTCTGAAAGAGCCTTTAACTATGCCGCGATAGGAGCCTTTAAACAATCCTATTTAAAAGCGAAACCGATCATATTGGAACCCGTAATGAAAGTTTCGGTGGAATGCCCTTCGGAATTCCAGGGAAATGTCATGGCCTCTATCAATCAGCGCAGGGGCTTAATCGTAAGTTCTGCCGAAGATGGCGTGTTTACAACGGTGGAGGCAGAGGTTCCTTTGGCCGAGATGTTTGGTTATGCCACTACCCTCAGATCCCTGACGCAAGGAAAGGCTGAATTTACCATGGAATTCTCTCGATATTCGAAGGCCCCTGAAGCCGTGGCAGAGGAGCTGAAAGCCGAATTCAGAGATCGTGTAAAAAGGGGGAAGAAGTGATGGAAGATTTCATAAGAGTGAGTCCACTGAAGGTTCTTGAGAGGTCTTCACAAGGTGGTTTGGGCCGAGGAAATCTGGGTGTCCTCATGGCGCGGGCCGGTGTGGGGAAAACGGCCTGTCTGATCCACATAGCCTTTGACAAGTTGTTTCGCAAGGAAAAGCTGGTCCATGTCTCCCTCGAAGATGTACCGGAAAAAATCACCTCATACTACAATGTCATCTTCTACGATCTCGTAAAGGCGCTCAATATAGCCAATGAGAATGAGGTCAGAATACTTTTTGAGAGGAACAGGATGATTTTGGCCTACCTGCAGCAAAGTTTTGAGATCAAACGGCTGGGGGAGAACCTGAAAAACTTGGTGGAAAAGGTTGACTTTGTACCGGACACCCTCATTGTGGATGGACTTGATTTCGAGAAGGCAGGCAGAGACGTATTCGTAGGTTTTAAAGAAATCGCAGAACAATTTAGGGTGGAGATATGGTTTTCAGCACGCACCCATAGGCACATTGCCGATGTGAACGAGAGGGGAATCCCCTATCCATGTCATGAGTTGGATGATCTCTTCAATATCATCATACAGTTGCAACCCACGCAGTCAGGCATCGTGCTAAAACTCTTAAAGGACCATGACGCAGGGGTGAGGCCTGATGCGAGTGTAAGGCTTGACCCAAACACCTTCTTGGTCATGCCCGAGTAATTATCAAACCTCCACCCTTTACGCAACCATGCCAGAATGCTCCGTCCTTTAGGGCGAGGGGCTTCAATAACAGCAATGAGTTGACCGTCAATGCCGTCCTTGCTCTTTTGTTTCTCGTGACAAGGGCGAACATTATTTTAAGCTGTTTTGGAGTACGGGGTGTTAGAAAAAGCTAAAACCTGAATTTCAATCTGAATAAGTACCTATCATTACTCCATCACTCCATTACTCCGCTACTCCAGCAGACTTACGAAGAGGGTTGGGAGATTTTAATGAGTCGTGCTAGAGTCATGGTTCGATTCTAGGAAGGGTATAAAGAAGATCAAAAGCATACCAGGGATGGATGCCAGGAAGCTGATCCCAAAAAAGTAACCATAGCCCAGCCATCCAGCCAAAAAGCCACTCAACACGCCTGATAGCACTCCACTGATGTTCATAAGGCCCGTTCCGATGGCGAAATGGGCGGCCTTAAATTCCGAAAGACAGGTCCTCATCAAATAGGTCACAAGAACAGACGTGCCAAGTCCACCAGCAAACTGATCAAAGGCGTGCACGGATGCTACGAGCAATAGGTTGAGACTACCTATGGAGATTAGCATTTCGGCGCCTGTGTTAAGAAGAACGAATTTATTGAGCTTGAGGGCCAAAAACATATAGATGATATTGGTGAGATTTTGAGCCAGAAGAAAAGGCCAGATGGTTCTTTTCAGGGTATAGCGGGAGATCATCCAGCCTCCCACCAAGGCACCGATGACGGAGAATGGGAGCCCCACGCCCCCAGAGATCCAACCGTAATGTACTTTGATACCCAGATCCACCATAAAGGGTGATGCCATGGAAGCGAGCATTGATTCTCCTGTACGCATGAGAATGATGAAGGCGAGGGCGGCCCCAATCTTTTCCCGATCCATGTAAGCCATGAAGGCCCTGGAATAAAAGGAGTCCTTATCTCTCAAGAAAATCCTTTTTATCCGGCTTTTAAAGATGGCAAGCAGGACGAGAGCTGCCAGAAGACCTATTCCGACCCAGCCTGGGAATCGGATCTTATCTAAAATCGGTAACTGTTCTTTGAGTTGCCCATACCATTCTAAAGCAAAGATTGATCGCAGAACGATAATGATAAATGCAAGCAAGACAATCACGATGACCAATCTCAATTTCAGGAAAGCCCTGAAGAAGTTGTGTATGGGTATTCTTTCCTCTTCAACCCTGGGTAAGAGGAGGAGGTGATATATGAAGAGGAGGGACAAAAGTGCTCCTGCGGACAGGAATGCCAAAAGCCAGTTCGTTGTGGCACCAATGGTGACAATAACACCGGTACCCGTCATCATGGAGATGCGGTAGGCCATGACTCGGTATCCCACAAATTTGGCCTGCCCTTTGGGATCAAGGGCCTCCATGTAGTAACCGTCGATTGCCATGTCGTGAGTGGCCGCCAGAAAGGAGCCCATGAAGAAAAGAATGGCAATGATCCGGATGCCTTCAGGGAGAGGGGAGAGGAAGGCCACAGCAATGACCATGAAAACCAACAAAAACTGCATGCTAAGCATCCAGCGTCGCTTGGTACCGTACTGGTCAATCTGGGGTCCCCACAGGAATTTCAAGACCCACGGCAGGCCAAAAAGGGAGGTGAGTCCGATGGCCTCTAGACTGACCCGCATATCGCGGAAAAAGACAGAAGAGATAATACGGATGATGGTATAAGGGAATCCTTCGGCAAAGTACGTGGTGAAGGCCCAAACATGGGGGACCTGCAAGAATTTTTTCTTTGGATGGTTCAAAACAAGTTTGCAATCCTAGAGTTTGTCAGAATTCAAAAGCGTGAGTCTGTTATCTATCTCCCTAAGCCCACTACTCCAACCTGTCCCACCTTAGCCTTGGCGAAGGCGGATACTCCATGACTCCAAACCTTCACGCAAGTTGATTTCTTCTGATATCTATTATAATGGATATTATCAATATTTTTTTCAGGGACTATTATAGCAGGTAAATGCTGATAGATTGAATTGTTATCTTCATTCTGGTATAGTTCAACATTCTTAAATGCCAAAGCCATTGCGAACCCGCACTCACTGTCACTGAGCGCGGGGGAAGGCCATTCGGCCCCCAGATCCCCCATACCCCCTATGCGAGGCCGCTAACAGCCCTTAAGCCTTTATTAAAGTGGGGCTGGAGGAGGACCGGCCAAGTAAGTGGATGAAATCGAAACGGCTCTGAAGTGAGGTTGAGACAGAAGTGCTTCTGAGAGACAGAGAAAAGAAAGTGGGACGAAATGATCCGTGTCCTTGTGGTAGCGGTCTCAAATACAAGAAATGCTGTTTAGGAAAGGTCAATCCAAGAATCAGTATTAAAGAGAAGTATCTGCGTCAACACAATATTCGCCTTAAAGAAGAAGCAGATATAAATGCCATAAAGCAAGCTGGCCGTCTAGCCATTGCAACCCTTCAATTAGTGGAGGAACACATTAAGCCGGGCATCACGACCAATGAAATAAACGCCCTGGTTCACGAATTCACCATCCAAAATGGGGCAGTTCCCGCTCCCCTCAACTATCGCGGTTTTCCCAAAAGTGTTTGTGTCTCTGTGAATGAAGAGATCTGCCACGGTATTCCGGGCGATAGGGTGTTAAAGACGGGAGACATCGTCAATGTGGACGTTACCCCTAGGCTGGACGGATATTATGCGGACGCGAGCAAAACTTTTTTCGTGGGGACACCAGGACCAGATGCCAGGAAGATTGTGGAAGTTGCCAGAAATAGCCTCAGGGAAGGGCTATCCATGGTGCGCCATGGTAAGAGGGTGGGAGATATAGGGTGGGCCATTCAAAGTTATGCAGAGGGTGAAGGATGTTCGGTTGTAAGGGAGTTTGTGGGCCATGGCGTAGGATTTGAATTTCATGAGGCGCCACAGATCCCCCATTATGGCCAAAAAGGAAAAGGGGTTATCCTGGTCCCTGGTATGGTTTTTACCATCGAGCCCATGATCAACCTTGGAAAGAAGGATCTACACATTCTTTCAGACAACTGGACAGCAGTAACAAATGACGGCTCTCTTTCGGCGCAGTTCGAACAGACCGCCCTGGTTACCGAAGACGGTTTTGAGAGTCTGACTCCCTATGATCTAGAAGCCCCCCTGCTTCCTTAGCCCATGTAGGATCCCCATGCCCTGCATCTTTCCCTCCCCCTAATATCAAATTATTCTGGATCTCCCGCCGACTTCGGGGAGGGATGACGAATTGGGACAGAGTCTCTGATGGGGAGGGCTTCGGCGTGAGCTCAGCCGAGCGGTCGGCTGGGGGTGGACAAGATATGATCTCAACAATTGTAAACAAAGCGAAGGATCTCGGTTTTATAACCTGTGGATTTTCGAGTCCTGAGAGGCCCCTCTATTTTGACAAATTCCGTGACTGGTTATCTGATGGAAAAAACGCAGACATGTCCTGGCTCGAAAGAAATGTGGAAATCCGGGAGCATCCCGCCAGTCTGCTCAAGGGGTGCAAAGCTGTCATATCTCTTGCCTATCCCTATCCTTCACAGAAACCTGGAACACCGGAAGGTTTCACTGTATCTAGGTATTCCCAACCCACCCAGGAAGACTATCATGTGAGATTAAAGGGTTTGTGTGGAGAATTGGTGGATTTGATCGGGGAAATCTGTCCAGGAAGCGAGTCAAGGATCTGCGTGGATTCTGCTCCTATTTTAGAGAGGAGCTTCGCATCTTCTAGCGGCATAGGCTTTATCGGGAAAAATAACATGCTCATCATACCTGGCCATGGATCCTACTTTTATCTGGCAGAAATACTGAGTACGGCCAACCTAGAATTTTCTTCGACTGAGCCTATGGAGAATCAATGTGGGAATTGCACACGGTGTATCGATTCTTGCCCCACAGGCGCCCTTGAAAAACCCTTCTATCTTGATGCCTCAAAGTGCCTCTCATATCTTACTATCGAGGATAAAGGGAGGACAAAGCGCGACATGGGCAGAAAGATGGGCGATTGCTTTTTCGGGTGTGATCGATGTCAGGAAGCGTGTCCATTCAATGAAGATGACGCGTCCATGCAGATTCACCTGCCTGCAACGGATGCGTTTTTACAGATGAACGATAAGGAGTTTGGGGGAAGGTTTGGACATACGGCTTTTGCTAGGGCTGGCTTGGAAAAATTAAAGTCAAACATCCAGGCTATGAGGGCTCATGATGAAACGGCCTTCAGGCCCAAGTTAAAAGCTTCTTGAAGGGTTTCCGGATTTTCCTGGACGGCCGTTTTTCCCTCAAGGCTTCTGAAAAAGATGCCTCCCTCGTAAGTCATATCCAGCGCGTCGTAGAAATATCTGGCGGTCAGAATGGCGCCCTCGAACAGATTTTCACCCCGTGTGGCACCCACTGCGATAAGATAGCCTTTTCCGCTGTCAAAAATTTTCCTTTCCTCTGGCGTTTTCTCCAACATCCGCTTGGACCAACAGGCCTGTGAGCGGTCGATGAGGGCCTTGACCTGTGCGGTGACGCCATAAAAGAAGATGGGGGACGCCAAGAAAATAACATCAGCCTCTTCTAAGAGGGGATAGACGTCCTGCATATCGTCCTTAACGACACATTTTCCTGTCTTGTCACATCCGCCACATTCAATGCATCCGCTCATGTCTAGGTCTCGCGCATACACGCTTGAGATTTCTGCTCCTGCGGATTCGGCTCCCTCTAATACTTTGTCTAAGAGCTGATCTGTGTTTCCTCCTTTGCGCGGACTACCGTAGATTCCCAATACTTTCATTTTGCCACCCGTCCTGCCTTTCTCTGTCTTGTCTTGTGAATGTCATAATATTTTTTAAACCTAGAAACTCCTTGAATCCATGTCAAGAAACAAATTGAAGAGTCTGCTAACTTATTGACAGTGATCATATATTTTATTGAAATGCAATGGAAAAAAATATAAGCTTCAACCCATGCGCACAAGCCTATTTATCCCATGCCTTGTGGATCAGTTCCACCCAAAGGTCGGTGAAAATGTGGTCCGCATCTTGAAAAAGATGGGCGTAAGTGTGGACTATACGGATGAGCAAATATGCTGCGGACAACCCTTTTTCAAGTCAGGCTTTTGGAAGAAAACCCTTCCCCTAGCAAAAAATACGATCCGAGCCTTTAAAGGGGCCGAAGCTGTGGTGGCACCTTCTGGTTCCTGCGTCAACACCGTACGCAACCATTATATAGAATTGTTCAGGGATGATCCCATCTGGTTAGAGCAGGCTCAGGAGCTCTCCAGAAAGACGTATGAGCTCTCAGAGTTTTTAATTCATGTCATCCAGGTTGAAGATGTGGGGGCCGCCTACAAAGGAAAGGTAACTTATCATGATTCGTGCCAGGTCCTTCGAGGTCTCGGGGTATCATCGGAACCCAGACAGCTTCTCAGGAAGGTCAGAGGGCTTGAATTGATAGAGATGGAAGACTCAGATGTGTGCTGTGGTTTTGGCGGTCTGTTTTCTATGAAGTTTCCACACATTGCGCGGGCCATGGTCACGGAAAAGGTCAAGAATATTCTTGCCACGGGTGCCGAAGCGGTTGTGGGATGCGAAATGAGTTGCTTGATGCATATCGGAGGATATCTAGGGCATCAAGGTCTTCAAGTCAAGGCAGTGCATTTGGCGGACATCCTTGCACAAGGGATATAGTTTGAAAATATGAATATGAGAGCAGGAAAAAGCTAATACAGAGATTCAGTTCCACAAACAATCGAACTGATACTGGTTACCGGATAGATGCAAAGTCGTAAATCCTGGTGTTCTGGCATCCAGTTTCTAGAATCCAGGATCTAGTATCTAGCATCCAGCATCGCGAGACTTCGCAAGAAGGTGAGCCATTTGATATATGGAAATCAAATGTGAGCAGTTTCAGAAACTGAGTAAAATGGGACTAAAAGACGAGCATTTGCAGGAGGCCCTGGAGCGTGCAGGCGCTCGCTTCAAAGAGTTGAGAAACACGGCTTTCTTTGCTTTGGATAACCCCGAAGAGATTCGGGATCAGGCCCACAAAATCAAGGCGAGAACCATCGATCGAATAGATGAATATCTGGAGCACCTTGAGGATAAGGTTGTTCAATTAGGGGGCAAGGTCCACTGGGCCCGCGATGCGAGTGAGGCCAGAAAGTTGATAGAAGATCTGGCTATGGACAGGAGCGTCAAAAGAGTCGTTAAAGGAAAGTCCATGGTGACAGAGGAGATATCACTCAACGAAGGTTTGATGGCCCGTGGAATAGAGGTTACAGAGACCGATCTAGGTGAATTTATCATCCAGTTAGCAGAGGAAGCACCCTCGCACATAGTGGGTCCAGCCATACACAAAAGAAAGGAGGATGTTTCTGCGCTTTTCTCAGAGAAATTCGGCGTAGAATGGATGGACGATCCTGAAGAACTGACCATGTTTGCACGCCGTACCTTGCGTCAAAGATTTATCGAGGCGGACATGGGCATAACAGGGGCTAACTTTGCGGTGGCTGAGACAGGATCCATTGTGCTTTTCGAAAACGAAGGCAACATCCGTTTGACGACAACGCTTCCAAAGATCCATGTGGCCGTCATGAGCATGGAGAAGGTTATTCCTACGCTTGAGGATCTGGACATATTTATAAAGCTCCTCCCGAGGAGTGCTGCGGGGCAGAAGCTTTCTTGTTATATGTCCATGATTACCGGAGCTAAAAAAGATGGAGAGCGTGACGGCGCAGAAGAATTTCACCTGGTGATCCTTGACAACGGACGTAGCAGGATCCTCGCGGATGATGAGCTGAAGGAGGCCCTTTATTGCATCCGGTGCGGAGCCTGTGCGAACTTTTGTCCTGTGTACCTGAAAATCGGCGGCCATGCTTTTGGGTGGGTCTATTCAGGACCCATCGGATCCATTTTGACGCCCCAGATCATAGAAAGAAAGCGGGCAGCCGAACTGCCTTACGCAAGCACACTTTGTGGGGCTTGCGCCAAAGTATGTCCGGTCAAGATCAACATTCCCAGGATACTGGTAGCCCTGAGGCAAAGATATGAAGAGGATCCTGGCTGGGAAAAGCCCTTGTCTTTCCTCCAAAAGGGCGTACCAGCGCTATATGCAGCCACCATGAGGAACAAGTTTCTCTATGAGACAGGCTCATGTATGGCACGTCTGATGCAAATTCCCTTTATCAGAAAGGGTCGTCTTAAGAACCTGCCTCCTCCATTGAACCGGTGGAGCCGTTATCATGATCTCAAACCCCTCGAGAAGAAGACCTTCCGCCAGCGTTGGAAGGACTTGTAAGCCTTTCCCCTTGCCCGCCCAAAGGCGGGATTGTCGAGAAGCGGATGGCAGAGCTTAACCGTACTCGATATGGGGGTTGGGCGTGGATCCAGTTTAGTCAGGGAAAGGTTATGGGAGCACAGGCCTATAGATGAACGCTAGAGATGAAATATTGTCCAATATTAGAAATGCGAAGGTGGGCAGAGGAGATGAGAGGGGTGCGCCCTTGTTCAGGAAAAGGAGTCGGGTAGAGCTCTCAGGGAAATGGGAGGAGATTGAAAAGCACCGCGCCAGCCATATGGAGGAGTTGGTAGAAAACTTCAAAAGGGAGTGCGAGTCAATACTGGGTAAAGTGTGGGTGGCAGAAAACAAGGAGGAGGTGTGGCAATCTCTTTCAAGCATTCTCAAAGAAGCGGAGATAAAAAAGATTCTGATATGGGAGTCTCATGTGCTGGAGCGATTAGAGGTCAATAGCCTGCTTGATTCTTTGGGGATTCAAGATCTTTTTGCGGCGCATAAAGATCACAGTCAGCATTTAAAACAAAAAGACTATTTGGGTATTGTAAAGGAGGCGGAGCTTGGTATCTCTGGTGTAGATTATGGTCTGGCAGATACGGGGACATTGGTTTTGAGGGCCTTGAGGGGCCAGGACAGATCTACCTCCCTTTTACCGCCCATCCATGTGGCCATTATGGAAGCAGAACGGATTCTTCCCAGTTCTGATGACTTACTCGTGAAGCTCCAGCTGGAAATGACAGAGCATGGGACACTCGATAGCTGCTTTAGCCTGATAACAGGTCCCAGCAAGACCGCAGACATTGAAATGAATCTGATCCTTGGAGTCCACGGTCCAAAAAACCTGCATGTGATTATTTTGAAGAGGAATTGACTGACTGCAATCTCCTAATCCTCTTCAGCCGTTTCCTCCCCGGCTCCAATGAGGGGCAGCACTTTGTCCACATTAAAAAATACCAAAAAACGCGTCTTTCCCTCTTCCTTTTCTGATGCATACCTTTTACTTCTTATGGCGTAGAGAAGATCGCTATCCTGTTCTTCTCGCAGCTTACTCAAGAAAAGGCGGACACCTTTATATCCATTGCCTTTTTCCTTAAAAAGATAGGCTGCATGATTATTGGATTGCAGATTGGCATGTGTTAAGCGGTCGGACATGATAAATGCGATCGATCCATCGTCCATAAAATGGGGTTTGCCATAAATGGCCACATCCACCTTGCCCTCAGCATCGGCGGTTGCCAGAACACCGTGACCTTTCACTTTTTCAAAGTAATCACGAAGATCCATAACTTGTCCTCCTAGCGCTTGAATAATTCGAGCAAAAAATAATTTATCTAACATTAAGAATCAAAGCCCAGTTTTTCAAGGGTCGGTTATTTGTAAATGTGCTTTTCCCCAGCCGAAACAGGCCGATTTTTATGGATCACGGAAGGCTATAAAAAGGCGCAATGTGTGAGGAGGGCTCTATTGACAAGGTGGTGCTAATGTTTAATTTAAACCGTAATGATAAGTTTTTAAAGATGTTAACCCGCCCAAAAATGGGGCCACGAGCCGGGTTGCACCAGAGGTGACCCGGCTTTTCTAATGGAGGTAGGATATGAATACCGAGAAAAATATCATGGAGCAAAGCGTTTCTCCCATGAGCCCTATCTTTGCCAAAGATGCCTTTTCCAGACTTGATGAAAGCGATGACACGCAATTTTACGCGACAGACCGATTCGTGAGCCACCTTGATTCTCTCGCTTTGGAGACGGTGGAAAAACTGATTGGCGAACTCATCGTGGAAGAGCATCCGGTTATACTAGATCTGATGGCAGGCTGGGATTCTCACATCCCTGGAGGACTTGAGCCATCCAGGGTGGTGGGACTGGGCCTGAACAGAAATGAGTTATCCGAAAATAAAGCCCTTTCTGAGATGGTGATTCACGACCTAAACAAGGATCCTATCCTCCCCTTTCCAAACAACACGTTTGATGCCGTCCTCAACACCGTGTCGGTCGACTATATGACCAACCCGGTCCAGGTTTTCCAGGAGGTGGGTAGAATTCTTAAGCCCGGAGGGTTGTTTCTGGTCATTTTCTCAAACCGCATGTTTCCTGAAAAGGCCGTAAGGGTTTGGAAGGAGTCCAGCGAAGACGAAAGGATTTTACTTGTTGAGGATTTTTTTAAAGAGGTCAGTCTTTTTGAAAAGCCGTCTTTATTCATTTCAAAGGGAAAACCGCGGGCCGAGAATGACAAATATTCTCATCTAGGCATTCCAAGTGATCCCATTTATGCCGTCTATGCTGATAAAAGGGGAGGAAGTCGTTGCAAAGCAAGACCTTCGGTAACCATGGCTTATGGCGATTTGTTGGAAGGTGATGAGTTGGAAGAAAGAAAGAGAGCGATTAAAAAGACCCTGTGTTGCCCCTACTGCGGGGAAAAGCTCAGGAAGTGGGCAGTGCCACATAACCCGTTCGCTTGTGCCTGGGACAATGATTTTATGTATATCTGTTTCAATGACGCCTGTCCCTACTATGTGAGGGGGTGGGATGTTATGCATAAAGACGGAACTTCTGGGGTTTCTTACCGACTCATGTATAATCCTGAAAAGGACCATTGCCTTCCAGTGCCCGTTCCAACACCCAGAGCCCTCAAGGAGGGCATTGTAGATTGAAAGAGCGCACGAATTTGTTTCCCTCGAACGCGTTAATGTGCTAAAAATTCTCTGCCATATGGGAGATAAATAAACGCACCTGGAACCGGAGGGAAATTGCACATGCTTGAAAGGATAAAGTCTCTTGTCAAAGAAAAAGATATCTGCGTGCTGGCAACCGTCTCTGGTGACAAGCCCCATTGTTCTCTGATGGCTTATGTGACAGACGATGATTGTCGTGAGATCTACATGGTAACCCATCGAGAGAGCAGAAAGTATGAAAACTTGATGAAGAACCGATCCGTCAGCCTCCTGATCGATACGAGGGAAGAACACGCCGGATCTCGCCTTCCAGAAGCAAAGGCACTGACCGTGAGCGGTACATTCATGAAGATAGATGACAAGGACAAGAAAATCCAGGTGCGTTCAAAGCTGGTGGAGAGGCATCCCCATGTCAAAGAATTTTTGGACCATCCTGATGCAGAGATTTTGTGCATCAGGGTGGAGTCCTTCCTGCTTCTAAACGGCCTGACGGACGCACATTACGAGACGGTCCAATAATTTGAAACAAACATTTCCAGATCCTTCACACATACTTTATCCGAAGCGTGATTGATAACAGCGGGTCCATTGGCTTTTTATTAGGGAGATGGCATTGAATTCCGTACCTCAGCTTCGTATTCAGAAATCTAATGAGGCTCCTGTTAATCCGAAGGGCGATTTTGTCCTCTACTGGATGGTTGCATATCGACGGGTCGATTGGAACTATAGTCTTCAAC
>Ga0209427_10000812_pt1 | contig 34406 bp, 30 predicted proteins | sample DeeMarSWOR136_30_FD_187465 | JGI IMG/M metagenome (GOLD analysis project Ga0209427, IMG submission 187465) | Marine sediment microbial communities from White Oak River estuary, North Carolina - WOR-1-36_30 (SPAdes) (version 2) | ecosystem: Environmental > Aquatic > Marine > Intertidal zone >...
TGGAACATGCCCAGATGCAAGGCTTCCGAAATCCCGAGGAATGAGGCGTACAGAGAAGTACGCCGCAGTGACGAGGGATGAGGGTAACGCCGCAGATGGGTGTTTTCCGACAGCCTCAATGAGACTTGGCGTACTTGCCAGTCTTATATAAAGGTGAATACAAAAGATCATCGCTCCAGCGCCAGAACTTGTTGAGAGAGGACCACTTTTTTCTTATGGACCATCTGACCATGTCATGGATGAAGCCCGGCTTCTTGTTGAAGGGGCACACATTGATGCATTGATAGCAGTCAATATGGTACATGCCCTGTTCTGTCTTTGCACCGTTCACGTACCAGAATTGAAGGCATTTCTCTCCGTCCAGAGGCCATTTCAATAGTCCGGGGCTGGTTGAAGGGGTCCTTGCCTTGTGGGTTCTCTTGCCGTACAGGATGGCCTGCGATGGACAGTATTCCGCACACTTCTCGCAGACATCGCAAAATTGTGTCACGCCAAAATCGATGGGCGCGGTCGGTTTTAGGGGAAGATCGGTAAGGACTTTACACAGTCTCACCCTGGGCCCGAATTCGGGCGTAATGATCCCACCGAATCGTGCCAACTGCCCTAACCCCGCATCCACGGCCAAAGGAATACTCAAGGCCGTATCGTTACCACATGCGATGGCCTTATAACCAAGAGAGGCAATGAATTTGGCCAGGGACGGCGCCAAAAAGGCCATTTTGGAGTAGCCGAGACCGGCTGCAGCGCTTGCCTTTGCTGTGGGGGCATGGCTCACATAGTCATAATTTGTCTCTATGGCCATGACCACTGCATATTTGATGGAAGGGGAAAGCGTGTTGTCCAGATCTATTTCTTTATGCCCGTAACGTTCCCATCCCGGTTTGTAGACCCAATCCCAGTTAAGTGCCGTTATGCCCACAAGACTCGCACCCAGGAACAAGGCCGTGTCTTTCACCACTTCCGACATCTCACCCGGTTCCTCTACTGGCAGTTTTTCTGGGTTCCAGGGCAACCCGATAAAGCCCGGGCTCCAGGGTCCTTCCCAGTCATAAAAACAACCCAGTTTCTCGGTGAGGGGAACGCGCGTCCAATTCCCTGTGTGGCAGTTGGTGGCCATGGCACAGTGGAATCCCGCAATCCGCTGCGCCAGGTCTATTTGGGTATACCCAGGTTCATCACGGGGGACAGGGCCTTGCTTCCCTATGTTCGGGACAAGGGTCTCAAGAAACTCATCCTGCCATCCTCCAGGTGGCACGTAACCGCGGGATAGCGGTGTCCTCTTCTCACTGTAGCGCGTGAGTGGCTCAACAATATCTTGTTTGTACGTTGGAACGGAAAGTTCTTTGATCCCGACGCGCCTGTAATAATCTCCTTTAAGAGAAACAGCAACGGACATAGATATCTCCTTTAAAAGAGTTACTGGGCGATTCGTGTGGCGTGTTCAGAGTTAATCGATTTCGCCCGGAAAACCTCCCTGGAGTGCTGTAGTAATGGAGTAGTGGAGAGAAAAACCTCTCCCTTGTCCTAGTCGATTTGAAGGTTTGCCTGGTTTGCCTTGCGGGGCATGTCCAAGATCTCCACGGCCTGTCGACGCACTGTACCTTTAAAAGGGGGGAAATTTTTCATATCAGCGCGAGCCCGCTCTCGCTCTTTCGAATGAATGGCGACACGAAGATCTTCGATGGTGTCGAAGGTAAGGCGTGTGATCATGAAGAAGTCGCCCCCATCAACCCCTCGCTGTATTTCAACATGGCGGATTTTCGGAAATGTCCAAACCATGGGAACATGCTCGTCCATATAGTATTGGAGGAACGCATCAGGATCTTCGGGCTGTCCCTCATAGATTACCAGAAAAGCCACACTCATGCCTAGACTCCTCTCCTCATCACTTCAGGTAATCCTCTAACTTGATCTCTCCCCAACCCACGGGCCATGCCCGCTCGTAGTTTTTCCGTTCCTCCGACCTATAAGGAACCGGTTTGGTCGCGTTAATCCCCCACTTCCCCACAACTGAGGGAAGACGTGTCTCTGCTGTGTGTGGAAAGGCCCCTTCCACGGGCGTGGCACTGGGGTCAAAGGGCCAGATGCGGGCATTGTCGATGATCATGACGTCCTTGCTCGGATCTACTCGCGTGGCAAGGGCGTACTGAATATCCCTGTAGTCGTATATGTCGATGTCTGGATCCACTGCTATGGCCATCTTCATGTTTGCCCAGGGCCCCCATAGGGCTGAAAGAAGAGCATCCGTGATCTGCCCGTCAAAGGCTGGACTCACCTGAAGAATGACCACCTGCGCGGCGCCACCCTGCGGGAAGTGCACATCGTGTACCTCCAACCCCATAGATTGGAGGCGCTCCATGATGATGGCCTCATGGAAAAGACGGGGCATCTCCTGGTGATCTGTAAAGGGGGTCACCTGGGTGTGGCGATAAACGGGATTTTTTCTCAGGGTGATGGCTGTCACCTCGAACACGGGCTGCTCCATCTTGTAGGGGCAAAAAAGCATATTTGGTCCAGGATTCGGACCATCCTGTGCAGTCCGGGTGGGACTCACGTAGCCTTCAATCACGATGGAGGCATCCGCCGGGACATAAAGGTCGACAGTCTTGCATTTTGTAATCGCTCCCACCTCGCCTGTGATCGCCTCAAATAGCTCCAGCTCATACCAGCCATGGTGCGGGTGAGAGTAGCAGGCCGCCAGCTCCCAGGCCGGATGAGCTCCGATCACAAGGGCCTGCGGCATAGGGGTGTCTGCTGCCCTGTGTTTTGCGAGTATCTTGTTGGCTGTGGGCGTCACATAGGAAGTGACCATCTCGTTACGGCTTAGAACACCACACCTGGGGAACATGGCATTCAACTGGCCCGTATCGGGGTCCACGTGTACCGCAAAGCCTGTTGCGTAAGGATAGGGATCCCGTTCGGTGTGACGAACAATGGGCAACTTATTCAGATCGATGTCATCCCCTGTGAACACCCTTTCCTGGCAGGGGGCGTCTCCCACCTCCTGAAGCGGCATCGGTCCTTTGCCCATTACTTCGGCCAGTCGCTTCACCACACGGGTCGGTTCGCATCCAAGCACTCGGGCTTGGGCCTTCCGATTCACAAAGAGCTGGTCCACAAGACGATACTCCGGGTAACCCTCAATGTTGTCAAAGACAATGGTATCATCAGCCTGTGCCACCAGCGCACCCACGTGCTCCAGCTTCACCGGCTTCTCTATGTAAATATACTCGCCGAGATGGGCTTCAAGAAAGGAATGTAAGTCCGCCATAAGACTTCCTCCTGTTCAGAAAAGAATTTGCATTCCTCATGCTTCGCGCTTGCCTTCTCATTTCCCGTTTTTGGGACGGCAAAAGCCGGGATAGAACCCATGGGTGATGTGTACAATATTTTGAAATGGTTGGCCATGACGTGAAGAGGCTATCATGGGAAAGTGGGACAAAAAAGGAATAATCAGGTTCAACAGCCTTGGAATTTGTTGCTCCGCTCCCGTGGGACTCTCCACGGGAGCGGGTATGACATTAATCAACCAGGACCCATTCGCCCCCATGGGCCTTGACCACGTAAGTCATTTTATCAGCGTCACCCGTTTCTGGATTGAAGGAGATCTTGCTGGCAATGCCGGGGAAATCCTTTATCTCTGTTAACCCTTTCATAAGCTTCTCCCTATCCTTGGCCAGGTCATCGGGGTTATTCGTGACACCCCTCTCTTTCATGATATGTGCGAACATCATAACGGTATCATAGACGTTCACATCGAACTGCAAAGGCTCGGGTGGATCAAAACCCTTCTTCTTGGCCCTCTTCACATATTCCTTGGTAAATTCCTGGACTTCCGGCTTGGCCATCCAGTAGTAAAACTCCGAAGATGTGAACACCCCTTCAGCCGCCTTTCCGCCCTGAATGGGGAAATTGAGGTGCATCAGGGGGTTGCCAGCCACCATGGGCTGATTAAGAGCCTGGCGCCGGGCCTCCTTGATAAACGTGACGCCATCCATGTAGACGCCCCCAAAGACAAGGCCATCAAACTCCATGGACTTTAGTCGTGTGACCTGCGGGCTCATGTCAAAGTCGTTGGTTGTATAGGTGACATAGTTGGGGGCGTTAACAATCTGCAGACCCAGCTTCTTGCACACCCCAGGCAGGACCAGGGTCCCCAGGGCCCGACCCACCGCATCCTTTGAATCATGGACAATGGCGACGGTCTTGATATTGTAGACTTTCTTCCATTTCATAACAGCGGGTATGGCCAACCTGAGTTCATCCACTTTGTTACGGAAGGCATAGGGCCGATTGGCTTTTGCCACGCCTGGTTTGGAAGAGGCCTGGGCGACCATGACAATCCCTATCCGGTTGCCCACAGGAAAGGCCACTTCGCACTCAGAACTGGAGAATGGCCCCAGTATGGCCATGACCTTATCATCCGTGGCCAGTTTGCGGACAATTCGGGCAGCTTCGGTGGGCTTGCTGGCCGTATCGTAGAGCACAGTCTCCAAGGGCATGCCGTTCACCCCACCCGCTGCATTGATCTTCTCTACGGCCATGTCCACGGCAATGAGATCCCTCTTGCACCAGTCGCTCCAGAGCCCTTGAAGTGCAAAGGCTACGCCTAACTTGATGGGCTCTTTGGCGATAGCCGCCGTTGACGTCCATGCAAAGATCATGAGAAAAGCCAAAACCCCTAATAAAAACCCCTTAGCTCTCTTGCGTTTCTTAAAATCTCCCATAACAATCCCTCCTTTTCTTGTTAAAAATGGAAGAAAAAAATGAATCTAGAAACTCTGCTGGGACTTCGGATTCCCCTGGCGGCCTCCCACAATTTCTGTGTGGAATTCCCCAGGGACAAAACAATGGAGAATAGGGTTTAAATTATTTTTTTTAAATAAATTTTCATAAAAAAGGGGAAGAAATATATCAAATACCGCATATCACCACTCATTCAAGAAATCAACCCTAAATTCAGCGGACATTTCGAGTTCCTTTTCTTGGGCAGCCTCCCCCCGGCCTTCGGTCACCGCTCGTTTTAATAATAAAGGCGGAAATGGACACATTGGCGTGCTTCAAAAGAACCCCCAGAGAGACTTCACAACCCCCAAAAGAGGAGATAAAGATTGATGTGCAATGTTCGATATACCATCTGGAGACCGAAAAGACCGATTCAATTATCTATCGCCATCAATGCATTCTGGGCATAACGCCAGAGCAAATTGTTCAAATGGGAATTACTTTAATCACCGAAGAGAAGCCTCTCTTTCCCGACATGACTGTCATTGAGAACCTGAAAATAGGGTCTCACGTCGAACGAGCCAAAAGGAATCGACAACAAAGCTCTGAGTTAGTATATAAGATCTTCCCTGCACTTGCTGAGGGAAAAAATCAAATGGTGAGAACGTTAAGCGGCGTGGAAGCGAAGATGCTGGCCATAGGCAAAGCCCTGATATCGGTACCTGAATTGCTGTTCGTCCATAAGCCCTGCCTTGGCTTGGCCCCATGGCTTGCTGCAAAGACCTTTGAAGCGATCCAAGAAATAAGAAAAGAGCATGTCACCGTCGTCTCAGTCGAACAAAATGGGGTTTTCTCTATGGAGATAAGCGATGGGGGTAAAAATTGGAAAAAGGAAAGGCTATGATGGAAAGGGAAGAGAAGGAATTGCTTGTAAACAACCATTTTAAGAAGGCGTATTTGGCAATCTAAGCCTACATGTGCTCTCTATATTTCCCAGCCCTTGTACCCTTTCCTCCGTTTTTCATGCAGGAGTATAAACAAAGCTTTGATTCTTTACTTTGTTTTGGGGTTCACTTCTCTTCTGAAGCAATTAGATAGAAAACTTCGCGGTCGATTTTGGAGAGTCCCATAAATGCTGTCCCCTTTGGGAGCCGCCCGGTCTTTTCCTCCAAGTCCTTAAGCCAGGTCTGCAGGTCTTTTGGCATGTACTCTTCCTGAAGAAGTATTCTTCTATGACATCTCAGACCAAAGGGCCCTCGGGTCTGGCGGGTTCCACCATGGGTCCAGTTCCAGGTCTTCACAGATGACCTTTGCTGCATTGTAACCCGGTGCGCCCGTGATGTTTCCAAACGGGTGGCTTCCTGATCCACAGAGATATAATCCCTCAATGGGCGTCTGGTAAGGTTTAAGCCCCGGAAATGGACGATTGTCCAGCATCTGGTCTCGGCTGGCGCTCCCAACACAATGGTCACCAAAGCGCATATTAATAAGCTTGCGTTCCACATCTAGTGGGGTAAATACGTAACTGCCAATGATGTTCTCCTTATTAAGATTGGGGGCATACTGTTGCCATCTCTCCAGACATACCTCCGAGTATTCGTCTTTGACTCTGTCCCATGCCTCAGGACCACCATCTTTCAGATTGTATGGAGCCATCTGCCAGAGAAATGCCGTATGTTTGCCCTGAGGCGCTTGCAAAGGATCGTGAAGACTTGGTTGCGCACACTGCATGCCCGGTTTTTTGGGAAGATTCCCTGCCTCGATCTCGCTCACATGGTCAAAATAATCCTCCGGGCATTCCAGACCGATATTGCAATTGAAGCCCAAATCAATGTTCGGGTCAAATGCCGCGGAGCTGTAATGAAGGGGCTCATTGAGCGCAAAGTGGACGCTGAAAAGGGGGAACTTGGAAAACTTGAAACCCTTCACTTTTTCAGTAAAACTGGACTCCAGCTTGTCTTCTCCCACCAAAGCCAAGAAGGTCTGGGGAATGTCCACCGAACTTGCTACCAGCTTCGTGGCCCAAATCTTTCTCCCGTCATCCAGGACCACCCCCACAGCACGTTCCCCTTCGATCATGATCTCCCGCACATGGGAGGCCTCCCGGATCTTTCCCCCATTGGCTTCAATGAACTTTGAAATGCCGTGGGCCAGGTAATGTGACCCACCCACGCACATGCTTCCCCCAAGTCCTCCGACCATCGAAGCAACCATGTGGTAACCCAGACCCGGTTCATCTGGCAGGAACATCCGCGTGATGACCAGAAAGATAATCATCGCCCGCATCTGGTCGGTCTCAAAAAACTCTTTTGCCAACTGCCAGGGCGATTTCTCGCTGAGGGCCAGATACTCTCGACCCAATTCACTCTTTTCCAGTAACGCCTTTTTTTCCTCTAAGGGAAGAGGCGGGGAATAGCTTTCAGGCGTAATGATTCTTTCGTTCATCTCTTGAAAACGCCACAAGAGCTCCCGATAGATCTTTGCATCCTTCTTTGAAAATTGTGAAATGCTTTTAATGGTTCTTTCCGGGTCAGCATGAAAGACGAGGCACCTACCGTCACTAAAAGGGGCCACGGTCTGAACTCTTGGCCTGATCATGCGAACACCAAGACGGTCCAGTTGTAAATCCTTGTACCATGGAAGATCCGGCACCCATCTGAGAAAAAAGGAGTGGAGGTTGTGATAAAACCCTGGGATGGTGACCTCCTCGGTGCAAAGGCCTCCACCAGGTTCCATCCTTCGCTCCAGAACCAGGGTCTCGAGACCAGCCTTTTTCAGATAGGCCGCGAGAATTTGACCATTATGTCCTCCTCCAATGATTATGGCTTCAAAGGTCTCGCTCATTGTTCAATCCTCACTCTGGCCTAGTTTCACCTTCTCGCCCGCCTCCCACCTAGGTAGGCCTCGCGCACTTTTTCATTGGAACTGAGTTCATCTCCAGAGCCTGAGAGAAAAATCTTTCCGATCTCCAGCACATATCCGCGGTCTGCCACTTGAAAGGCCTTTCTGGCATTCTGCTCCACGAGGAGGATGCCGATATCCTCGCTTTTCAGCTCCTCAATCTTTGCAAAGACCTCGTTCACCAGGATGGGCGCCAGCCCCAACGAGGGTTCATCCATCATGTAGAGCCTTGGTTGGGCCATAAGGGCACGGCCGATGGCCAGCATCTGTTGTTCACCGCCACTCAGGGTCTTACCCAGCTGACTTTCCCTCTGCCGGAGGACGGGAAACATCTGGAAAACCATGTCAAGGCTATCGCTCAAATTCTCACCCGGTCGAATAAATGCACCCATGAGGAGGTTCTCCAGGACCGTCATTTCGCTCAAGATTTCTCTTCCCTCCTGGATCAGGCAGATGCCCCGCCGGACAATTTTGTGGGGCGGGACCCTGACTATGTTCTCTTCCTCAAAACGCACTTCCCCTCTGGTCGGTTTTAAGATTCCTGAGATGACGCTGAGAAGGGTGGTCTTGCCTGCACCGTTGGCGCCGATCAGTGTGACGATCTCCCCCTTCTCCACCTCCAAGTCGATGCCTTTGAGGACTTGGATGGCGCCATAGCCTGCCTCAATGCCCTTGACCACAAGCATAGATCCTCACCCTTCTTCTCTTCCCAGATAGGCCTCTATAACGGCCTCACTGGCCTGGATTTCATCAGGTGTACCTTGCGCGATCAGTTCCCCAAAATTGAGGACCGCTACGTAGTCGCATATTCCCATGACCACGCTCATGTCGTGCTCGATGAGAAGGACCGTCTTTCCCATGTCCCGAATCTCCTGTACCCTCTCCAGCAGGTCCTCGGTCTCCGCCTCATTCATCCCGGCAGCAGGCTCATCCAAGAGCAAGAGCTTGGGCTCCAGCGCAAGGGCCCTGGCGATCTCCAGGCGCCTCTGCGCGCCGTAGGCCAGGCTCAGGCTCTGCTCCTTTCGCTTCTCCCACAGGCCCATCCTATTCAACAGCTCATTCACCTCGTCTCTGAATCTTTTTTCCTTTGCGCTGAAAAATTGAACCAGACTCGTGATCCCTGATCTTGCCCTGATGTTCTGGGCCACCATGACGTTTTCCTCCACGGTCATGGTGCCAAAAAGCCGAATATTCTGGAAGGTTCGGGCGACGCCCAATTTTGCAATCTTGTGAGCGCGGAGTCGAGTCAATTCATTCCCGAGAAATCGGATGGAGCCCTCGGTAGCGGGTAAGAATCCCGTAATGAGGTTAAACAGTGTGGTTTTGCCCGCCCCATTGGGGCCGATGAGGCCATAGATCTGCTTTTCATCCACTTGAAAGCTGATATCATTGAGGGCCCTCAGCCCACCGAAGTTCTTGGTTACCTCACTGATCTCAAGCATCTCAAACGCTCGCCTTTCGAAAAATTCCGCCGATCCAGTCCTCGATATTCCTCACGATCTGCCGGGAGATGATCCCGGAGGGACGAAAGATCATCATAAGAACCAGTACCGCACCGTACAGACTCAACCGCCAGTCCTCCATGAAACGCAAGGCTTCCGGAAGGATGCTGAAAATGACGGCGCCCAGTACGGAGCCCCAGAAGGTATACATGCCTCCAAGGATGACGTAAAGAATCGCCATGGCTGAGACTAGAATATGGAAATTGCCTGACTCGATGTAGAACATGTAGTGGGCATATAGGCCCCCGGCAATCCCTGCTACAAATGATCCAAGCCAGAATAACCCCAGCTTCAGCACCGTCACATTGAGTCCAATGGTTCTGGCCACTTCATGATCGTCCCGGAGGGCATCCAACGAGCGACCCAAGCGAGAATGGCTCAGAAGCCAGAAGAACAGGATTAAGGCCAGCACCCAGCCATATATCATGGGTAGGGTCGCTCCCACGGGCCCGCGGAAGCCATAGGCCCCTCCCGTGGGCTCAAAATTCATGAAAAAGGTCCGCGCCACCTCACCGAAGCCGAACGTTCCCATGACAAAGTAAAGACCTTCAAGCCTCAAGAGAGGGATCCCGATGAGGAAACCTATGAAGCTGGACGTCAGGGCGCCGATAATCAGGGCGGGGAAAATGGGCATGCCCATTTTAACGGTGAGATAGGCGGATGTGTAGGCCCCAATCGCCATAAATCCCGCATTCCCCAAAGAAACCTGATCCGTCATAATGATGGCGTAGACGCTCAAGGCCATGAGGATATTGATGCCCATGAGGGCGACCACACCCTGTGTGTACACACTCATCCGTTGCAGCGCCTCCGATTAGCGTTCCTTCTTGCCAAACAGTCCCTCCGGCTTGAAGACGATAAAAATAAGAAATAGTCCAAAGAGAATGATATCCCTGTAACTTGCGGTGAAATAGGCATCGTTCATGACTTCGATAATCCCGATCATGAGCCCTCCGATCATAGCCCCTCTCAGGTTCCCCACGCCTCCAATCACCATGGCCACCATACCGATAAGGCCCTGACGGATTCCTATGAATGGGGTGATCTGCAGGTAGACCAAGGCGGTCAATACCCCTGCCACACCAGCCATTGCGCCAGAAGTAAAGAAGGTGAAGATAATGACACGATTAATATCGACCCCCAAAAGGCTTGCCGTCTGCGCCTTTTCTGAAGTGGCCCGCATGGCGCGACCGAACCGGGTTCTTCTTACGAACTGGTCAATTCCCAACATGAGGAAAATGGAAATGGCCACAATGAGGATGTCGATGGATGAGACCAGAACAGGGCCCAATTGGAATTGGGTCACCTCTGTGGTCTGCGGATAGCGGGAGGGCTCAGAGCCCCAGATCTGTGTGGCCACATTTTGCAAGAGAATACCGAAGGCAATGGTACTAAGCAAAGGCATGAGGAAATGGGCTTTTCTGAGAGGGCGAAAACAGAGGCGTTCAATGATGATGGCAAGGATGCCTGCCCCTAACATGGCCAGAATCAGGGCAAGGTAGAGGGGAATCCCCAGCATGGCCAAACTCAATCCGAGGAAGGCCCCGAACATGAAGATATCCCCATGGGCGATGTTGAGCATGTTTAGGAGCCCCAATACGAGGGTGAATCCTATGGCAATCAGAGAGTAGGTGCTGCCCAGCGTCACGCCATTGACCAGTTGTTGTAGGAACATCCGCGGCTCCGAAAGGGAATATTTTAGTGATGTAAAAAAATGTTGGTATTTGATCCAGTTTATTCGGAGGTAATGCCGGTCTTCGAAAGGTGATGTGGGATCAGACCAACGGCAAGAAGCGAAATAGATATCACCTTGAGAAGATTGGCATTGCCGGAGAATCCGCTATCCGACGATGACTTCCGTCTCCAAAAGATCGTGCCAACATTTTTGAACGACACCAAAATATTATTGGGGCGGTAAAAATACCGCCCCAGTAGAATTAGCAAAGAATTACTTCTTTATGGGAACCCAATGACCCCCTTGAATCTCAAACACATGGACATCTTTGACGCCATCGCCCACGCAGTTAAAGCCCCTGCTGGCCACGCCATTGAAATCCCTGAGTGCCGCCATGTAGTACATGAGCTTGTCCCGATCCATCTGGAGATCTTCGCCCTTGTTGCTCACACACATGGACTTGATGCCTTCCACGATCATAAAGACCGCATCATAGGCATTCACGGGATAGTAATCGGGGGTTGCCGTGTATTCGCTTGTATACATGGTCTTTGCCCGGTTCTTGTAGGCCTCCACGAACTTCTTGCTTGCTGGCGTCACCATGCTGAGATGCCATATGGTTCCAGAAAAGGTCCCTACCACCGCTTTGCCACCCAGTTCGGGGACCTCTCCCTCCATAATAGGGGCTGTACTCATGAAGGGCTGCTTCATGCCCTGTCTCCGGGCCTCGGTGATGATGTTCAGGGCATCGGGTCCAAGAGCCCCCATCCCGATTCCATCCGGATTCATGGCCTTCAGCTTGGTGATCTGGGCCCTGAACTGGGTGTCGTTGGTCTGGTAGGTGACGGGTTTATCCCCTGTCATCACTTCGATGCCTTGCCCCTTGAATGCTGGCGGAAGCACCTTGGTCCCAACGGATCGGGACACGGCATCCTTGATATCCGTGATGATGGCCACCTTCTTGATGCCATATCTCTTCTTAAACTCACTGACCACGGCCCCGGCGATCTTGTCTTCTGTCAGGGTATTACGGAATGCGTAGGGTCGGTTCGCAGCGGCCAGTCCCGGTTTGGATGAGGCCACGGCGATCTGGATGATCTTGAGCTGGTTGCCCAAGGGAAAAGTGGTCTCTCCCACAGAGCTGTAGTGGGGACCCACGATGGCGAGGACCTTGTGGTCTCCGGCCAGCTTGCGCACGGCATTCACCGCCTCTTGAGGATTGCTGGCCGTATCCTCAATGTATAGCTTGAGGGGAACCCCGTTTACCCCTCCTTGCGCGTTTATCACATCCACGGCCGCCTGGGCGCCGATCGCTTCCCGTTTGCCCACATTGGCCCCATGGCCCGTGATGCAGACAGCCACCCCGATCTTGATCTCTGGTCCCTCCAAGGCCTGGGCTGCGGGGACTGGATGAATTGCCAAGAAATAAGCCAAAACAAAAATAAATAGGCTTATTGTAATGCTTTTTCTCCTCCTCATAATCCACCTCCTTTTTATGGTTCAGACAAATGATCATCTTGTTACTGGCAAAAAAGGTTGCATACTATAGACGCTTCTATCACCTCCTTTCCCACTCTAACGCCGCTCAAGGGCAGATAGACCGTCACACTATCCCCTTGTTTCACTCTCGTTGTCAACTGTTTTTCCAGTGAGAGCCCTGTCCCGTTTACCTTCAGCACCTGGGTTTCCAAGGGCTTCTTCCCCTACACAGAGACCGACTCTTCTCCGGAAGAAACAAACTGGCTTTTGAGAAATCTACAACCCCTTCTCCCTCGGTCATACCGAGGAGGACCTCATATTTCTCTGTCCGCTCCACGTCCTTCTCTTGCATGATGCCGTAAAATTTGACGGTCACCCTGGGCACGGTCCGAGATACTCCTTCCCTCCTCAGCCAGTCCCAGCGTATTCAGCACCTCAAGTGTGGGCACCCCGTTGGGGTCCCAGTGGCGAGCTTTATAGTAGTCCTGGAGAAGCACCTGGAGCTCCACCACATGCCCTTTTGCTGGACCTTCCTTCATGGGTTCATCCAAGAGCCTGGCCGGCAGGGTGTCATCCGCCCTTGTGAAGCCTTCCCGGAGGTTAAATAACCTCTCCAAGTTCCAAATGCGCTCCCCCGTTTCCAGCAAATCCTCAGAAGTCCAAGACTTGCCCAGCGCACATGAGACGAGCTGGGCCAGTTCATTCATGTCCATGCCGTCGTTGTGGGGTGGAAACACACAGACCCCGAGGGCATCGAGGACGGCTGTCTCGTCCTGGGTTTCCTTGGCCACGGCCCCTTTCTCTTCTATAGAAAGTGGGTCTATGGGGGGCGGAGCACCGAATGTCTCTCTAGAAATGAGTCCCCTCTCATGGCATCCTCCCCTTGGTGAAGTGGCATATTCGATGCCCATGCCCTTTGCCCCCCTTGGGTCATAAGCGGCCAGCTCCAGCCCCTTAACGTGCATAGCAAAATCTTGAGCCCCTTGATCGATTTTCTCCGAGGCCCTCCGCACACCCTCTGCCAGGAGATCCCCAATGCCCTCCCGATATCCGATCCGACGAATCATCTCCACCATGGCTTCGTGGTTCCCGAACGCTAGTTCTAGGCCCTCCAGTTCCTCTTTTAAAAGTCCCTTTTCCACACATTCCATGGCAAACGCGATACTGTTTCCTGTGGAAATGGTGTCAAGCCCCAGCTGATCACACAAGCGGTCAGCCGCTATGATCGCATCAATGGAGGTGTTTCCACATCCTGCCCCAAAGGCCCAAAAGGTCTCATATTCCGGGCCCTCGGTGGTAATGTCCTTATATGGCCCCTCTGCGGCCTGCGTAAGGTTTCCACAGGCCACCGGACAGTCATGGCAGGTCACGGGACGTATAACGCGCTTTTGTTGCTCCAGGTGGTTGACTCGGTCGATCCCCTCGAACAGCCCCCCCTGGAAATTCTGGGTCGGGAAGAGACCCCTCTCATGGACCAAGACTAGATTCTTGGGCGTCCCATATTTTCCAAACACCTTTAGCCGGTCGATCTCAGGGACCTTTTTTCGAATGGCCATTTGGCGTTCCTTGAACTTCTCCGGCTCCGCGAGGGGAACGTCCCTCTTTCCATGGACCGCGATCGCTTTCAGATTCTTGGAACCCATGACCGCGCCTGCGCCTCCGCGGCCGGCTGCGCGTTTGCCGCTAATGATACAGGCCATTCGAACAGCCCTCTCACCAGCCGGGCCGATACAGGCAATCTCAAGCCGGGGCGTACCCAGTTCCTCTTTGATGGACTGCTGGCATTCCTCCGTGGTCATGCCCCACAGGTGAGAGGCCTCTCTAAGCTCGGCCTTTCCATCTTGGATCGACAGATAGACGGGCTCTTCAGATCTACCCTCTATGATGAGAACATCATATCCTGAGCCGCGGAGTGCGGGTCCGAAAAATCCACCTGCCAGGCTCATGAGGATGGTTTCAGAAAGGGGGGATTTGGTCATCACCGAGTATTTGACACACCAGGGGGCTCCGGTGCCGATCAAGGGACCCGCAAGAAAGAGCAACTTGTTTTCTGAGCTGAAGGGATCCGTGGAGGGCTTTAACTCATCAAAGAGGATTTTGGCCCCAAGGCCCCTCCCCCCCAGAAATCTGAAGATAAGGGAGAGGTCCACCTCCTCTTCTCGTAGCTTTTGTTGCGTCAGATCAATCCTGAGGAGTGGAAATGTGAGATCCTGCATCCTACCATGTGTCTTCGCGTTATTCGTTTGGATTAACGTATGATGTCTTTTTTGGATGTCCACCTTTCAGGGGTAGGGATTATGGTTATAGAGAGTGTACTGCTAAAACGTGCTCCCCCACACCACGGACTTCTTCTTCTTTGATGCCAACTCAGCCATCTCCTCTATGGGACCAAAATCCATGCACTTGGTCATGCAATGGTGCACACAGGCTGGCTTCAGTCCCTGTGCGACCCGATTCATGCAGAAATTGCAAACCTCGGTGGGAATGGGCACGTATTCTATGACCCGCCTGCCATCCACGTCATAGGTCCGCTCCACGACGCGAATGCCCCATTGGTCCAGTTTCAGGTTATGTTCCTGTTTGCAAGCCATCTCACAGGCATGGCAACCACTGCACCAGTCATAATCGATATAGAGTCCGTATTTCATAAGAGGCTCTCCTTCTGATAGATCCCTTCTATCCCCTCATCCGCCTTGTAGACCTTGCACATGATGGATTTGTACTGTCCCCCGCCGAAGCCGCACTTGGCCTGTGTTCCATCCGGGATCAACGTATTGATATTCACCTCCCAGAGTCCAAAGAGCTCTTCAGGCTTTTTCTCTGGAAGCCACCATCCGTGCGGGGACTGTACCACCTTTGGGTGGATTCCGTGAAAGTATCTCGCCTTTCGCTTGCATCGCCCATGGGGATTCTCTAGCCAGACCCAGTCCCCGTCGTTGATCCCGAGGGAGCGTGCCGTGTCCGGATGGATTTCCACCACGGGATGGGGCTCCAGTTCCCTCAAAGGCTTGATATTCCGATGCTCCGCATGAAAATAGAGGACACTTCGCCGCCCTGTGGAAAGGATCAGAGGATATTCCTTGGCCAGTTCAGGGGTGCTATAGGGGCTCATGTGAGGTTCCTGATAGGAGGGAAGGGGATCGTAACCCATCCTTTCCAGATGCGTAGAATAGAGTTCCACCTTACCGGTAGGCGTGTTAAAGCCCGGTTTTCCATCCTTGCGCAAAAGGCCTTTCTCATGTCTTCGATAGGGTTGTGTTGGATGCCCTTCTGGTGGAAAGACCCAACCTTTCTCTTTCAGTTCGTCGTAATTCATGCCAGAGGGTTTCAGGAAATCATCATAGAGCTCGCGCAGGTTCCTCCATTTCAGGTTGGGATTAAAGCGCCTGGCCATTTCAAGGCATACCTCTTCATCCGGCTTGCAATCGGGTACATCAATGGATTTCTGCATGGCGTTTAGCGGTGTCCACCAGGCCCTGATCCCATCCCGCTCCGCCATGGAGCCCGCAGGAAGGACCACATCGGCCAGGGCAACGATGGTTGGGTTCATGAATACATCAGAGATCACGATAAAATCAAGACGGTTCAGGGCCTCCTGATACTTCCTCGGATTCGCCGCCGAGGTGAGCATGTTATTACCTGCGATCCAGGCACCCTTTAGAGGGTAGGGCTTGTCCGTGAGCATCGCCTCCAGAACCATATCCGCCTGGGCCCTCCAATGAAATTCCTTGGCCACAGGATACTCCTCTATTCCAATGCGCTTGGCCATTTGCTTTGGAGGCATCACGTCGCCGTAATATTCTGCGATGGCCTCCTGACTCATGGGGTAGGGAGGCACATCATAGGCCATCCTGGCTATGGCCATACCGCCTGGGATTTCGATGTTTCCGGTAATGGCCCAAAGATGGATGACAGAGTTGGCCACCTGTGCGCCCTCTGGTGCCAGATCCACCGGCACGCCCCACTGGATGGAGGCCGGATGGCTCGTTGCAAAGAGTTTTGCCGCCTCAATAATCTTCTCTTTGGGAATCCAGGTAATTTGCGAGACCTTCTCTGGCGGATATTCCTGTACCCTTTCTGAAAGCTTGTCAAAACCATGGGTCCATTTCTCCACGAACGTCTTGTCGTAGAGGCCCTCATTGATGATGACATTGAGGAGACCCAAAGCCAGGGCACCATCCGTGCCTGGCCGAATCTGAAGCCAGATGTCTGCCTTTGAGGCGACCCAGGTATAAATGGGGTCAATGACAATCGACTTGCTTCCCTGTTTCATACAGTCTATGACCCAGGTGGCCATGAACCCGTCATTACAGGTATTGGCCGGATTCTGACCCCATATCATGATGCATTCTGGAAGCACAAAGTCTGGATGGTCATATCGTTCCTGAAAGAATTGCGAACAATCGGGCACCGTGTAATCGCCCTGCGTCATGCGCATACAGACGAGCCTGGGGTGAAAGCAGCTATTTCCCGTAAGCCCCCCTTGAAGCCAGTTGGGACTCCCATAGGAGTAAGCCACCAGCAAGAGCCAGCCCCCCACATTTCTCCCTGTGCCCTGGATGAAGATCATGGACTCGGCCCCATGCTCATCTCGGATCCCTTTCATTTTTTTCTCTATGAGCTCATAGGCCTCCTCCCATGAGATCTTCTCCCACTGGTTCTCTCCCCGTTTACCCACTCTCTTCAGGGGAGAGCGAAGACGATCAGGATGATAGATGAACTCTTTGATGGTGAGGGCCCTGGGGCAGAGCCTGCCGTTGTTGTATGGGTGGTCTGGGTTTCCCTCCATTTTTATAAGCTTTCCATCCTTTACATGCATGAAGACCCCGCACCCACCGTGACACCCGGGACCCGCAGACCAAGTCACGGTTCTCACAATTTTGTCTGCTTCCGTGTTCTTGTTCATCACATTTGCTCCTTTCAGTACGAATGATGTCCAGAAATCTTATTCTCCGTGGGCCTCTTGAAAAATACGAATCGCATCCTCCTCCGAGACATCCCGGACGTTCATGGGAAGAAGCCTCTGCCCCAACCTATGGGCCTTTAAGGCCAGCGGCTTTATCTCATCCCTTCGTATCCCATAGTCCTTAAGGCGGGGCGAAACCTCTATCTCATCAAAGATACGTAGGATGGCCTCAAAGGCCTTGAGAGCGCTCTCCTTTACGGAGATGCCCTTCAGGCTCTCACCGAACGCCTCCGAAATGCCTGCATAGAGGCGCTCATTACCAACCAGGTTAAATCTGATGACCCAGGGGGCTAGCACTGCCAGAGATCGACAATGGGTAAAGCCTTCCCTGGAGTCCAAGGCCAAAGCAAGGGCATGAATCGCTCCAAGTCCGCCATTGGTGCACCCGATCCCGGCCAGCGTGGCTGCCCTTGCCATTGCCTCCCTTGCCTCCATATTCGAACCATCCTGGTATGCCTTTACCAGATACCTCCCAATCAGCCGCAACGACTCAGCCGCATACATCCTGGACATGGGGTTAGCACCGCGAGCCGCATAGCCTTCCACTGCGTGCACAAGGGCATCGACCCCGGTCTCTGCAGTGAGCCTTGGAGGTACATCCACTGTGAGCTCAGGGTCTATGATGGCCGCTTCTGCCATGGCACGAGGATCCCAAATGGATTTCTTGGTCCCTTCCTCCGGAACCTCCACAACGACCGCCTGCGTGACCTCTGTGCCGCTACCGGCTGTAGTGGGAATCAAGATGGTAGGAATCCCCCTTCTTTTCAACTGGTTTCTACCCAAAAGAGGCCTCATCCCGCCTTCATGCACTGCCACAACCGCTGCCCCTTTCGCCACGTCCATGGGAGAGCCTCCACCAATGCCGACGATCAGGTCATATCCCCTTTCCCTAACCCTATCGGCGCACTTTTCGACGACCGCTACCTCCGGTTCTGGCTTGGGATTGATAAAAACTTCCACCTTAGTTTTATACGACCCCATGGCCTGAAGGGCACGATCTACAATACCCAGCTCCTGGACATGAGGTCCTGTCACAATCAGGACCCTTTTCGGACCCATCTGCCTTATGATTTCCTCCAGGTAATGTAATGAGCCCCGCCCCATGCAGATGGTCCTGGGCTGAACGATGCTATACATCAGATCCCTTTTCTATGGGAAGAGGATTGAGAGGACGGACAAAATGCTTGACCCACCAAAATTTAGTTGATAGACGGTATTTAATATATTATATATCATTAGGAAATAGTTGTTTCCCTGTCAAGCCTTTTCTCATTTGACCGATAGAGGCTCGTCCAAGAAATACCTTGGAAAAGATAAGACCGAATGAAAGGGCCCTAAGAGGGCCTTTAGTTTGTCTTGAATGTGGGTTTTGGCCTCTGAAAAGAAAATGGCTTACTATGCCAAAGGGGTAAAGTGATGGAGGACTATGATGCCATCATCATAGGCGGAGGACACAACGGACTCATACTGGGAAATTACCTGGCAAAGGCGGGTCTCAAAACCCTCATTCTTGAAAGAAGGATTGAGGTTGGAGGTGGTCTAAGCACAGAGGAGATCACCATTCCAGGTTTCCTCCATAATTTGCACTCCTACTTTCATGATACGATCAACATTATGCCTTCTTTTGTAGACCTGGAATTAGATAAGTTCAACGCCAGATACCATCGTCCTCCTGTCCAGGCAGGCATCGCCCTAAGGAGCGGTCAGGCTATCACCATGCACACAGACCTGGACAAGACGTACGAGTCGATTGCACGCCTCTCCAAGCACGATGCAGAGGCTTATCAGGAGATGAACGAGAATTATAGGGACTTCATGGAGTCCATTGTTGTACCGGCCCTGTATACGCCGCCCCAGCCTCCTTCTATGCAGCTGAGTCTTTTGGAGACCAGCCCTGAGGGCCTGGATTTCATTCGCATGGGAAGGTTGAGCCCAAAGGAGGTGTTGGATGAATACTTCGAAAATGAGCATGTGAAGGCGCTGATTCTCCATCAACTCCCAATTCCAAGAGGCATTCTCCATGATTATGATGGGCTAGGAACCATTATCCCTCTCATAGTCAGCCAAGTTGAGCATTCACAGATCTGCCTGGGGGGCTCACACGTCCTTGCCCATGCTCTCTGGCGATCCTATTTTTCAAATGGCGGCATGGCCTTGGGGTTCTCTCATGTGAACAAAATCATTGTTGAAAATGGGGAGGCCAAAGGGGTTGAGGTCCTTGGGGGGGAGAGGTACATGGCGAACAACCTAGTGGCCAGTGCCGTGGATCTCAAACAGACCTTTCTGGAAATGGTGGGCGAAGGAAACCTGGAAGAGGATTTCGTGAACAAAGTAAAAAACTTCAAGCTGGATGAATTCTCAATCTTCGGTGTACACCTGGCATTGAATGAACCACTCGCTCACACCTGTGCCAGTTTCAACCCGGACATCGACCAGGCTTTTAAACTCAATATTGGTTTGGAGACACCACAAGACTATCACCTCCTTTGGTCTGAAATAAGGGCAGGGAAACTTCCGGAACACCTGGGCATGTTCTGTTCCCTTCCCACACTGTTCGATTCCACTCAGGCGCCAAAAGGAAAACATACGGCTCTCCTATGGCAACCCGTTCCCTATGATCTGAAGGAAGGCGGCCCGGAAAAATGGGACGAGGTAAAGGATGAATACATGGAGCTCTGTATTGACAAATGGCGGCAGTATGCACCGAATCTCACCCATGAGAACATCTTGATGAAACAGGCTTTGTCACCTCTTGATATTGAGAGGAAGCTGGTCAACATGAAAGCAGGTGGCGTATTCATGGGCCGAACCATGCTGGGACAATTGGAATATTTCAGGCCTCTGCCCGAACTGTCGCAGTTCAGAACACCCATCAAAAATCTCTATCTTTGCGGGGCCTGTTGCCATCCCGGCGGCGGGATCATCGGTGCAGCCGGCCTTATCGCAACAGAGATTATTGCTGAGGACTACGGATTGAATAAATGGTGGGAGTCCCGGTGAACAATTCAATGATTGAAAAGGAGACGGGTTATGATCAGTCTGGAGAGCACCTTGATCGTAGAAAAGGAGACCGACGAGGTTTGGAGATTTTTCAATGATGTACATTCCGTGGCAAGATGTGTGCCGACCATGGTGAGGTATGAAGCGCTTGATCATGAAACCGTGGTCTGTGATCTCCGAATAAAGCTGGGATTGATTCCTCTCGACAGCAAGGCCAAGGTATCCATCACGGACAGAATAGACAATCGGCATCTTGAAGCAAAGGGAGTAACTGAGGCCGGAGAGAGCTTGAGAAAATATGGAAAGGTTGCGACTGGTACCGTAACGAAATTGCATCTCATCATGGACCTTGAGGAGATCGGCCCTGCCAAGACCCGAATCCGCTTCCAACTCAACGCAGACGCTGTGGGCCAAATGAAGAGGATCTACGAGGCTATCATCAAGGGGCAACGCGCCAAATTAGAAAAAAAATTCGTCGCGAACATCTGCGAAGGCCTGGGAACTAGCGTAATCCAGGAAAGTCGAGAAGCTGCATTTGCATAGAGGAACTAGACTGCACCTTGATGTTCGGTTGAAGGGAGATGATCAGTATAGATGGATTCTATACATCCTGGGCAGATATCCCCTGACCCCGAGCGGAAGGCTTCACCACACTTGATGCAAAGCCTAGGGTGACCATACGAAGCCAGATTGTTTGAAATGATCTCAACAACCACCTTGCGGCAGGCTAGAATGTTACGCCATCCCTCGACCATCTGTTCTATCAAGGGCTCAAGGGGGTTTTCTTTTTTCGGCTTCTGCTTCATGGCCCATGCCTTCACCAGGGGATAGAGGGCCAGTTTGTTAGGATCCAGATGTACCCTAACCCCCCTATAACTGTGGGAATCAAATAGGGCAACAGCAAGCTTGCCCCAGTCAAGAATCTTCAACCTGCTATTTCCCGGTGTACATGCGGTCAAAATTTGCACGGCATCCGGCAGGCACTTTCTCGTCTCTACTACCGCCTTCAATGAATTGAATGACCCCATGACCTCCATGGCCCAATCCACCATGATTCCGCCCAAAATCAGACCAGGGGCCAGGTACCCGTGAAAATCCTTACATTGGTCAAGATATTCTCCCAACTCGATCTTTCCTCTATGGCTCCTAATTTTCATTCGCATTCGAGCCTCCGGTACACGAACTCTATATAACTTGAGATCCCCTGTCAAATCGAATTTCTCATACAGGATATTAGGCGCTGAAAAGACAGGCCAGCTAAGGCTATACGGAGATTTGCGTATACGAAAAGAGATCGCTATTGAGCCATCTGATGCCTTTTTTCTTTTATCAGGATGGTGCCTAAAAAAGCGACGACGGCCATAATGGCTGAAAGGGTGAAGGCCAATCGATAGCTCCCTGTGTGATCAAAAATCAGGCCTCCCACATAGGCCCAGAACCCCCCGGCCAAGTAATGAATGGTGAAAATAATCCCTGAAAGGAGACCCAAATGGGACAGCCCATAGAGCCGGCCCATGAGGATTGGCGTAAGGGGGGCCGTGACCAGGTGGGTGAAACCAAAGGCCAGGGCCAGGATATAGAAGGAGATTAGATTTTGATACTTTATGATCATGAGAAAAAGCAAAACGCGCAATACAAATGTGGAGGCTATGGGGATTTTGGTTCCGATCAGATCCGAGGCTGGGCCCGCGATGAGGATACCACCCAGACTCATCAAGCCATACCAGGCAAGCATATGTCCTGCCGTGGTGGCTGAAATGCCATGGTCGGTCACGAGGGGGATCAGGTGAGTGGCCACCAGGAAGTCCCCACTCCCACAGATGAACATGACGACGAAATAGAGCCAGAAGGAATAGGTCCGCACAGCCCCTCGCAAGCCCAGGTCCTGAGGATTGGCACTTGAAGGGCTCCTGCCTTTCGATGCCTCTTTTTTGTCTCCGTTGCCGTCCCCAAATGGCTTCTGGCCAAGACCTTCTGGATCTCCTTTAACGACTCCAAGTGCCAGCGTAATGTTCAAAACCAACATGACCAAACCAAGGACGAAGTGGGCTGCTCTCCACCCGGAGCGCAGGACGAAAAGGGTAATGGTGGGAACCAGGACAAACTGCCCTAAACAACTACCGGAAAGGGCTAGGCTCGTGACAAGCCCGCGGCGCTTTTCAAACCATTTGCTTATCACCACTGCCATCAGGGAAAGGGACGTTCCGCCTAAGCCAATGGCTGCCAGGAATCCGTAGCAGGCATAAAACTGCCAGAGGGAATTGATGACCGATATGCTCATGTATCCCAAAGAAAGAAACAGGGTGGAGACGACAATGACCCATTTAGGGCCATACCGGTCGTAAAACCTCCCTATAACAGTGAGCGAGAGGGCAAAGAAAGTCATGTAGAGGAAAAAGCCGAGAGACATGGAGGCTCGACTCCACCCAAATTCTCCAATCATCGGTTTGAACATGACACCGATGGAGAATCGGGCCCCTGCGTTGAAAAATAGGATGACGAAGCCGGCAGCAAGGACGTACCAACCATAGAAGAGGTGAATTTTGGATTTCATTTCATTTGAAGGTCTCCCATTTCTCGTGGCCAAGAGGTACGCTTGATCACGGAAAAGATATCCTATGGGGGATGTTTCAGAGATGTCAAGATATTATCTGGTGAGAGGACAAGGGGAATGTGATATGAAAAGAACTTGCTTTTTCCGCAGAAAAGTGTGCGTTATGGTATGGTTGCGCTGAGGGGAAGAAAATGAAAGGCAGAAAAATTCTTGTAACGGGCGGATCAGGTTTCATCGGGGGCTTTACATTAGAAGCCCTCATCCACTCAGGGGCTGAAGTTGTTTCCTTTGGACGGAGACCCCCTCAGACTATGGGGGCCCCAATCAAGTTTTTTAAGGGAGATGTGACCGATGCAAGGGTGTTGATTTCTGCTTGCCAAAGCCAAGAGATTGACACAATCGTCCACCTGGCCGGGTATGGCACCACCATGGTTCAGGGCAACCCTGAACTGGGCGTCAGGGTCAACATCATGGGTATGAGCAACGTGCTGGAAGCCGCCCGCATCGCTGAGCTCAGGGTGGTGTTTACAAGCTCTGTTGGGGTTTACGGGCAAATAACACTTCCAAAGGCGGGATCAGCCACTGAAGATGCCCCGGTCAATCCCGTTACGGTCTACGGTGCAGGGAAGCTGATGTGCGAAAAGATGGGGCAAGCGTATGCTCAGAATTATGACGTGAAGTTCGTTGCCTTGAGAGTCACCGCTGTCTATGGTTTCACAGATCTTGCTCGGCGGGGTGTAGAGCATCCCACTTTCAGCGACCACGCAAGAAGGCTCATTGAGCTACCCCTTGCGGGGCAACCGGTGGTTGTGGAGAAAGGGGGGAGACAGCCTTGCGATTTTGTGTACGTAAAGGATGTTGCCCAAGCCATAGCTCAAGCGTGTGCGGCCGAAAATTTCAAGCATGACGTGTTCAATATCGGCTCTGGCGAGGTGAGAACCCTCTGCGACTTTGCAGACATCATCGCTTGCTACAAGCCCCAAGTGGACGTGAGGGTAGGGGAGACGCCAAACCCGGCCTATCCGTTCATGGGGCCGGTGGATATCTCACGGGCCATGGAGGAATTGAACTACAAACCGACCCCATTCTCAAGGTGCATAGAGGATTACGTAGAGTTAACGAGAGCGAAAGAGGCATTTTAGAACAATGCACCTTACAAAAATAGAAGAAGAGATGCTTGCTGGAAAAATGGGCCCCGCTATAGAACTGGCTATGAAGACGATCGTTCAGATGGGGGCGGGATTGGATGCGGAACGCCTAGTACCCACTGAAGGCAGCCATCTTGGCAATGTGGATCTGCTTCGCCGTTGTACAGGGTATGTAGGTATTGTGGAGAAGTTCGTCGAATTGGGTGCTGAGGTGCAGATTCCCACATCCGTAAATCCGTACCCTGCAGACCCAAGCAATTCAGAGTCACCGCCCATTCCTGAAGTCTTCCAGGGCTCCAGTCCGTTAGAGGACCATTACAGGAAGCTACGGGTAATCCCTAACTGGACTTGTACCCCCTACTTGTACGGGAACATTCCCCGGTTTGGTCAGCACCTCTCTTGGGAAGAATCTTCAGCAGTGATTTACGTAAATTCCGTGATCGGTGCCAGGGCCAACAGGGAGCCCATCCTTATGGATTTAGTAAGTGCTATTACAGGAAGAACCATCTATGGCGGACTCCACATAGATGAGAATAGGAGAGGCGAGATTCTCTGCAATGTAAAGGTGAAAGTGTTGAAGCCGGATAACTTTGCTGTGATCGGCTACTATCTCGGAAAAATATGTGGCACAGCAATTCCTGTGATAGATGGCATCCAGGAGAAGGCTTCAATTTCCAGCCTCAAGAACATGGGGGCAGCAGCTGCCAGCACGGGTGCCATTTCAATGTATCATATTCCCGGCCTGACGCCTGAAGCCCCAACAATAGAAAAAGCCTTTGGAAATGGGAAACCAGTTGAAATAGTTGAAATTGACGATAGGGTGCTCAAAAAGACTAAGGAAGAGATGTCTGCCGCTGGAACTGGAGGCGACATTGATATCGTTGGCGTTGGTTGTCCGCACTATACTTTTAATGAGGTGGCGTCAATAGCAAGGCTCTTGAAGGGGAAAAAAGTGAAGGACGGTGTTCAACTCTGGATCTGCACCCACCAGGGTGCCATCGAACTGGCTAAAGAACAAGGTATAGCCCAGATCATCAAGGAGGCTGGAGGTAGGCTCTTTTCAGGATGTTTATACTGCCTTCACACCGTGAATCCTTACGCGGATATGCGACTTATGAGCGATTCGGGCAAGATCTGTTACTACAGACGCGCTGTGTATGGGAGCCAGCGTGAATGTGTAGCAGCGGCCCTAAGCGGTAGGGCCTAAGGAAGGTTAAAGATGCGTCAGGTTATTCTCAAAGGCCGCGGACTCAACGGTGGGGTTGCTACAGGAGAGGCCCTTGTTGCAAAGCCCATAAACTTTTTCGGAGCATATATGCAAGGAATTCTCTCTGGAAAACTCACCCACATCGAAGATACCAAGCATGAGCTATACGGCAAGAGCCTTGAAGGAAAGATACTCGTGTTCCCTTTCAGTATAGGCTCCTTGGCGGGCGGGGTCTCCCTGCTTGAAGCCATTATGCAGGGCGTGGGGCCTAAGGCCGTCATAAATACCAAAACGGATAGCGTATTGCTTGCCGGACCTGTCTTTGCACGCGTCTTTTATGGTATCGAGGTCCCTGTGGTTGACAGCTTAGACGGGGATCCCATGAAGATTATAAGGAATGGCGACATCCTGACGGTTGACGGGAACAGAGGAACTGTCCAAGTGCGCCACAGAGAATGAGTTGATTCCCTATTAAAAGATTGACAAAAAATCAGACCGCCTGATATATCGAATATCAAATATCATTGTTGATAAAAATATCTATAATTGGGCTCAACTCTCACTCAAAAATTTTCTGCAGTAAGCCCAAACTGTTGTCTTATATTACGTTAGTTATCTGCTGGGGATAGATGTAAAGAAAGAGGGGCACATATAGAATAAAATGTCGCCAAAACTCTGGAGAAAACCCCTGGATCTAGAGGAAAAGTCGCCCCCCACCGGCACAATCCATCTCATTGAGGAGCGATGCAAGGGCTGCGCCCTTTGCGTGGAATATTGCCCTTGCGGGGTTCTGGAAATGTCTGATGCCTTCAACCGCAAGGGGTATCATCCCCCCCTTGTCGTTGAGCCTTCTGCTTGTGTAGCCTGTCAATTTTGTGAAGAGGTTTGCCCGGAGTTTGCCATCTACTGCACGGTAGAAGAGGCCCAAGGCCCAAGGCTTGAGGGTTAAGGCAAATGGCGGGGGGATGGATCTTCGTAATTTCATATGCATACGTTTCTAATTCCGACACGCTCGAGGGGAAACTTTGCCATCTGAGGCCATTTTAACAGGTGATCATTTTATCAACGGTGATGAGGCTTGCGCCGAGGGAGCCATCGCCTCGGGGTGTCGCTTTTTCGCGGGATATCCCATCACGCCGGCCACAGAGGTGGCAGAAAGAATGGCGCGCCGCCTCCCCGCGGTGGGTGGTATCTACATCCAGATGGAAGATGAAATCGCATCCATGGCCGCTGTGCTCGGTGCAGCTTGGGGAGGGGCAAAGGCGATGACATCCACTTCTGGTCCGGGTTTTAGCCTGATGATGGAAAACATTGGTTTGGGAATCATCACCGAGACGCCCTGTGTCATCGTCAATATCCAGAGGGGGGGACCATCCACAGGCCTTCCTACCCTCTGTGGCCAGGGCGATATGATGCAGGCGCGCTGGGGCTCCCATGGCCATTACGAAATCATCGCTATCAGCCCCAGTTCCCCCCAAGAGATGTTCGATTTCACCATCAGAGCCTTCAATCTTGCAGAGACCTTTCGCATCCCTGTTCTCGTCATGGCCGACGAAGTGGTGGGGCACACAGTGGAACGTGTCACCATCCCCCCTGCCAAAGAGATCAAGCTGGTCAACCGCCTCAAACCCACGGAGCCGCCTGAAACCTACCTGCCATACAAGACTGATAATTCTTTTATCCCTGTCCTACCAGATGCAGGGGATGGTTATAGAATCCACGTGACAGGGCTCACCCACGATGAAAGAGGATATCCCATGACAGATGCTGAAAATCAGGAAAAGATGGTAAAACGCCTGATCCAAAAGATCCGAAAAAATAGGGATCAGATCATCGATTATGAGACCTATTTTCTGGACGGCGCCAAGATTGCCCTTGTGGCCTATGGTTCTTCTGTACGGCCAGCCCTGAGGGCCATGCGCACCTTGCGAGAGGATGGTTTCAAGGTGGGCCTCTTGAAGCTGAACACGGTTTGGCCATTTGCGGAGGATCTGATCCGTAAATTGGCAAAAAGGGTGGATGCCTTTGTGGTTCCAGAGGTGAACTTTGGCCAGATCGCCCTTGAAGTGGAACGATGTTCTGGAGGTCAAGCCCTCACCATCCCCATTCCTCATGCTGGCGGAGGTATCCACAATCCGAAGCAAATCTTGAAGGGTGTGGAAAAGATCTTGCGCAGATTCGAAAGGAAGAGAAGGAGACGATGAACCAGAAAGAGGGTCTATACAGGCATCCAAAGGATGACCTCCTAAGGGAAGACCGTATACCCCACATTTGGTGTGCGGGATGTGGTATTGGAAGCGCCTTTTCGGCCTGCATCACGGCCCTTCAGAAGGCAGGGATAGATTATGACAGATTCGCTATCGTCTCGGGTATCGGGTGTTCAGGGAGGGGGGCAGGATATCTCAAGATCGACTCGTTTCACACCACACATGGGCGGGCCATTCCTTTTGCGACGGGTCTGAAATTGGCCAAACCCGAGTTGAATGTCTTTGTCTTCAGCGGCGAAGGAGACCTCTTCGCCATTGGTGGTAATCACTTTATCCATGCCGCTCGAAGAAACGTGGACCTTACGGTCATCTGTGTGAACAACATGAACTACGGAATGACCGGGGGTCAGGTCTCTGCAAATACGCCATTCGGTGCAAAGACAACCACTACCCCTTATGGGAACCCAGAAATTCCCCTGAACCTCCCTTCTCTAGCAGCTGCCTGTGGGGCAGTTTATGTGGCCCGATGGCTCTCCCTGGACGTGAGACGGCTTACACAATCCATTCAGGAAGCCCTGGTAAAACCTGGTTTTTCCTTTGTAGAGGTGATCGGTCCGTGTCCTGTGGCTTTTGGACGAAGGAATCGCCTGGGAAGTCCTCTTGAAATGATCAAGTTGTACAATGAAAACAGCGTGATCAGGAACAACGTGCATCCAGATGAAACGATTATAGAAGAAGGAAAAAAGATGGTCCTTGGAAAGTTTGTGGACATCCAGCGACCCACTTTTCTGGAAACGCTCCCGAAGATATCCACCGAAGGGGGCACCACATGGCCCGACAAAGGAATAGTGACCGAAAGCAGGGACGGTTAAGGGAGAAGAGACGATGGCTAAGAAAAGCGAATACCATGAAATCATCATTACAGGGTTCGGAGGACAGGGAATTATCTTAGCCGGCAATATCCTGGGGAAGTCTGCCACACTCTTTGAGAAAAAGAATGCGACCCTTATCCAATCGTATGGCCCGGAGGCCCGCGGGGGTTCATGTGTGGCGCAGGTGGTGGTCTCTGAAGAGAACATCGAGTACCCCTATGTGGAAAATCCCAGTGTCTTGATCTGTATGTCCCAAGAGGGTTTTGACAAGAACATCTCAAAACTGATCAAAGGAGGGTCGCTCTTCACGGATTCTGGGCTTGTAGAGACCGAAAAGAAAAGGATTCCCAAGGGGACCAAAGCCTATTCCATTCCGGCCACAGGTTTCGCTGAAGAGATGGGGGTCAAGATGATGGCCAATATCATCATGCTGGGGTTTATGGCCGCTGTCACAAAACTCGTCACCTACGATGGCCTCAAAAAGGCCGTCGCCACCTCGGTGCCCAAAGGCACGGAAGAGAAAAACCTGGCCGGTCTGGAGAGGGGATACCATTACGGAATGGATATGAAGCCCAAGAAGACCTAGTGCCCGGAGCAAAACCTGCATGACCTTAAACAAAGGTATTCTCATTATTGGAGCGACGCCACAGGGATTACAGGCAGCACTGACCTTGGCTCAATTTGGCAGGAAAGTAACCTTAATCGACAGGGATTCGGAAATTGACAAACCCCCTAGGCGCTGGCGTGACAAGGCTAAGCGCTGGCATCGACATCTCCTCACACAATCCAGCTATCACCCCCTCATTCAATTAAACACTGAAACGGAAGTCAAGGGATTAGAAGAGGGGAAAAATGGGGTTAGAGTGAAGCTGCTTCAGAGACCCCAATGGGTCCTTCCCCATTTGTGCGTTGACTGTGAAAAATGCCTTCTCGCCTGTCCTGTGGATCTATCCGGTGGAGGGAAGCCTCTTTTCCCGGTCACATTCCCCACCACCATGGCTATCGACAAGCGGAAGGAGGCCCCGTGCCGCTCAGCCTGCCCCATTGACATGAACCCCCAGGGTTATGTGGCCCTCATCGCGCAGGGAAGATTTGAGGAAGCCTATGATCTCATCAGAGACAAGAACCCACTCCCTGGAATCTGTGGCCGGATTTGCCACCATCCCTGCGAGGCGGTCTGTCGGCGGCAAGAGATCGATGAACCCATTGCCATCTGTGCCTTGAAGCGGTTTGCCGCAGAGGAGGGCAAGAAGAAACGAAAGAATCTCAGCGATCCTGGCGCATCTCTTCCCCAAGGACCGCGAGTCGCCATCATCGGGTCAGGGCCCGCTGGACTCACGGCCGCACACGATCTGGCAAAGGCCGGTTTTCGTCCCACGATCATAGAAGCCGAAGACAAACCTGGAGGCCTGATGAGGCAGGCCATTGCCCCTTTTCGTCTGCCCAGGGAAATCCTTGAAGAGGAGATTGCGGAAATACTGGACATGGGGATTGATTTAAGGCTTAACACGCCCATCCAGTCTTTGAAGGAACTCAAAAAACTGAAGGCTCAAGGCTTCAAAGCCATATTGCTTGCTACGGGAGCCTCAAAAGATCTGCTGCTGAACATACCCGGCGAGGATCTGGAACGGGTTTATGGATGTGTCTCCTTCTTAAAAGGGCTGTGGAATGGGTCGAAGCCTAGCCCATTAGGAAGGGTGCTGGTTATCGGTGGGGGTAATGCGGCTGTTGAAGCAGCACGAGCATCTGTTCGCTCAGGAGCAAGAGCCGTCTCGCTGGTCTGCCTCGAAAAAAGAGGGGAGATGCCTGCATGGGATTTTGAAATAGAAGAAGCCCTCAAAGAGGGCGTGAAAATCATTAACGGCCTCGGGCCTAAGCAGTTTATCAAAAAAGATAGAAGACTTTATGCCATAGAATTCAAACGATGCACAGCCGTATTTGACGAAAAAGGGGTCTTCAATCCCCAGTACGATGAGACGGTCCTCACCACCATCGAGGCTGACACGGCCATCGTGGCCATTGGGCAGACCCCTGGTATTTCCTTTTTCCAAAAGGAGAAGGGCCTGTCGCAGGGTAAAGAAAGCAGCCTGGAGAGAGCAGATTCAGTTCAAATAAAGATTGCGAGAAACGGAACAACATATATTCCTGGGATTTACGCTTCTGGCGATATGGTATCCGGCCCCTCCACTGTGGTGGAGGCTATGGCCTCTGGACGCAGGGGGGCCCAGATGATTATTCGTGCCCTTAAACCTGGCGAAGAGCCCGTTATGGAGGATGAACCTGAGTTCTCGCGACGAGAATACGTGCCCATTCCGCAAGGCATGCCTAAGCAGAAACGAAGACCCCTTCCTCATCGAACGGTCTCTGAGCGGATAAAGGACAACGGTGAAGTTGTGGGGCCCTTCCCTGTGAAAGAGGCCCTAAAGGAGGCCTCCAGGTGTCTTCAGTGTGGGGTCTGCAGTGAGTGTCTTCGATGCCAGGAGGCATGTGAACTGGGTGCCATTCGCCATGACAGAACTTCGACTCCGGAGTCTCTTTATTTTGATCGAATTATTGTGGCAGATGGAGCACAGATGGACACAAAGCCTGAATCTTCCCACCTTGTGCCCATGCCCCACTTTGGAAAGAGCGCCTCCTGGGCTAAGGCTATGTTGGCTGGACGCGTTGCAGCTATGGACGCTCTGTCAGGGGCTCCCATCGTGAAGATACCGCCTGCCCCCAGAATTGACCTTGGTGACGGAGATATGAGGGTTGGTGTCTTTATCTGTTCCTGCAATGGAACCTTAAGCGAGAATGGCCAGTTGGGGCAGATGATAAGCCCCCTCAAAAAAGTTTCAGGTGTGGCACACGTGGAGGTCTTGCTCTCTGCCTGCCATCCAGAAAAAGGACGTCGAATCGAAGAAGCGATTCATGAGAAGGGACTAAAGGGGGCCCTGATTGCTTCTTGCACCTGTTGCCATCTGGATTTTGTCTGCGAATCCTGTAATGACCAGCGGATCAGATTGAAACATCGGCTCTTTAGGGAAAAGGGCTACGATCCAAAAGATATTGCGCTTATCAACATCAAGGAGACCTGCTTGCTTCCCTTCAAAGATCAACCCGAGAGGGGAATGGATCTGGCCACCGGGCTGATCAGATCTGGACTATGGCAGCTGAGGGAAAACAGGGAATGGTCTCTCAGGAAAAAGGATACTGAACCTCAAGCGGTCATCCTGGGGGCAACGGAGGCCGGGCTTGCGGCGGCAAAAGGCCTTAGGCAGCAGATCCCTTCAGTCGTGGTAGTTGATGGGCAAAAAGTGGAGAAGAAAATCCGATTGGAACTGCAAGAATACGGGATCGACGTCATCTGTCCGGTCTGGCCAGTTCGGCTCGAAGGCCAAAAGGGAGAATTTACTCTGATCTTGGAGAACAAGGCCTCTGCGGTAAAACCCTCCTACCAGAAACTGGCGGCAGGAATTGTCATTCTGGGACGGAAGGAATTCGAGACAATCCCTTACCGAAGAGACCCCTTTGTAAGGGATTTGCATCACAAAGGCATAACGAGGGCATTCGGCACCTTGGAGACCCGTATCCCGGGTGTCTATATGGCATCCTGGTCTCAGGTTCGTAAGGTCCCCGAAGAAATTCTTGGAAAGGCGGTTGCCTGTGAAGGGTTAGGGGGAATCTTACTGAAGGGAGACTCTTTTGATGATCTTGTGGCCTACGTGGATCCTGCGCTTTGCCGGGGTTGCGGCAGATGTGCGGATATATGCCCCGAGGGGGCAGCCCACTTGGAAGAGATCTCACGAGGCGTGGCCGCCTCGTGGATTGACCCCGAGGTGTGCACGCGTTGCGGGAATTGCATGGCAGAATGTCCTACAGGGGCCATCAGCATGCCTGAAGCTGATCAGGAATATTTTGAAAAGGTCATAGATGCCTTCCTTTGATAACAACAAGGGACCCATTTTGGCCTTTTTCTGCAATTGGGCGCCCTATCGATGTCTCTTGGATCTGGGCAAGTCAGGGCGCTCTTTTCCATATCCCGTCCATCCTATTAAGGTCATGTGTGCGGGACGGGTGGACCCGTCGATAATCCTCTATGCCTTTGAGAAGGGGGTGGAGGGGGTGATGGTGATGGGCTGTAAAGACAAAGAATGTCGGTATGGCCCAGGCCCCCAGCAGACAAAAAGAATGGAAGCGCGCATGAGAGGACTCATGGGTGTGCTCGGATTGGAGCCCGAGCGGTTCTCTACGATGAACTATACGCCTAATGATACCGAGAGGCTCCTTGTGGACGTGAACTCTTTTATCAAAAGTATCAGGCAACTTGATAGATCTCCCCTCGCCCTTCACCCCCACCCCCGTATCAATTACGGGGCAAGCTCTGACCCTCGCCCGTCCAGGGAGAGGGATAGGCGGGAAAGGGGGCCAGGAGGAGGTGATAATGAATGACATGAACCCCTTACAGCGACTCATCGAGGAATTTCAGGTCTTTCATTGCGTGGAGTGCGGAAAGTGCACAGGGGCGTGCCCTTTGGCCCAGGTCGACCTGGAATTCTCTCCGCGTCTTCTGGCCAAGCATGCCATTGAAGAAGGGATTGATTCCCCCTACGTCCGCGAAAAGACCTGGTTTTGTCTTACCTGCGGCCTATGTCACGAACGCTGCCCCGTGGGGATCCCCTTTGCCCACTTCATTCGGGCGATACGGCCCCTTTATGCGAAGGAGCGGTACGGAGGGCACCTGAGCCATGGGGGTGGTCTGCAGAGTTTGATGCGCATGCAGGCGGCCCCAAGGCTAAAGCAGAATCGGTTGAATTGGATCACACCTGAACACAAAGTATCTTCAGAGGGAGAAATCCTCTACTTTGTGGGTTGCCTTCCCTATTTCGAAATTTTCTTCGCTGATCTAGATGTAAACCTGACGAAGATCGCCGCTGATACAGTAAGAATCCTTAACAGTCTGGATATCGAGCCGGTGATCCTGTCAGAGGAAAGGTGTTGTGGGCATGACCTCATCTGGACGGGTGATGAAGAGACCTTTAACAGACTGCGGCAACTCAATTTGGAATCTTTTCATAAGGCTGGCGTGAAAACCATCATCACGGCTTGCGGAGAATGCAGCTATGTGCTGAAACACTTATATCCGGACTCGACGGATCCCTTCCCCTTTGAGGTGATGCACTTGAGTGAGTTTTTGCAAAAAACCGATTTTCCTAAGGAGAAAAAACGAGACAGGTCCGCCACTTATCAGGACCCTTGCCGTCTCGGGCGTTTTCAAGGAATTTACGATGCACCGCGGCAACTCCTTGGTTCATTCCTGGAACTTCGAGAGATGCGCCATTCTGCGGCTGGGGCCTGGTGCTGTGGGAATTCGGCCTGGCTTGAATGTGATCGCTACAGCAAACAGATGCAGGTAGAACGCCTGATAGAGGCCCATGGGACCCAAAGCGATATGCTCATAACAGCCTGTCCCAAATGCCAGGTGCATTTGACCTGTGCGATGAGAGATGTGAACCGTCTTCAGGATCTTCACATGGAGATCAAGGACCTTTCTTCTGTCATTGCAGAAGCATTGGTAGGAGACGATGCGGCAAAATCTTCCTTCTGAGGGCATTCAGATAGAATTCTTTTTGAGATAATATTTTAGGCGTTTGAAAAGCGCTTGCGCTAACCGGCATTCTCTGGAGCGGCCAAAAAATTTGCCCCCTGCCCTTAAGTATGGCGCACAAAGCAAGTTAGCTCTGATCGCCCCGTTTTGTCAGCATTGAACTTGGCTTGGTCTTTATATGGACGGCCTGTGTGCGCAGGCGTCAGGGCAAGGGAATTCCAGGAGGAAACTTTGTGGAGAAGGTATGGTTTTTGGCCCCTCCAGAGAACCCCGCTCAGCCCATCAAGAGTTTTTGCAGGCTGTCTGAAAGGGCTAAAATATTACTTTTTGAGGAGGTGACTTTATGACCTCTGGAAAAGTCACGGATGAAGAGATTCGGGTAGGAGTCTACGTTTGCCATTGTGGTCTGAACATTGCCGATGCTGTGGATTGTGTGGCCGTGGCGGAGTGGGCTAATGATCTCGAAGGGGTGAACATCTCTCGAGATTATCCCTATCTCTGTTCGGATCCTGGACAGCAACTCATCAAAGATGACATCAAGGAACAGAGGCTGAACCGGATCGTGGTCGCTTCCTGCTCCCCC